>Ga0326728_10004176_pt1 | contig 43315 bp, 30 predicted proteins | sample MB3enrmetagenome_FD_207602 | JGI IMG/M metagenome (GOLD analysis project Ga0326728, IMG submission 207602) | Lab enriched peat soil microbial communities from McLean, Ithaca, NY, United States - MB31MN | ecosystem: Environmental > Terrestrial > Soil > Wetlands > Peat | place: USA: New York...
CCGGGAAAATTTATGGTGGAGCAGGAGCCTATCAACCACGCTTGATCCAGGTAGGGCTCAGGCTATTCTTCTAGCCTTGCCCGGCCCGGTCTTTCTGAGCTGAGAACGGTACCGATTGAATTCTCCCGGTACCGTTCTCAGCCTCTTTTTTCAGGACAAATGCCGTCAGCAACCCACGGCTGGCGTACGTGATTCATTTTGAGGTGCCACGGGCGTCCCGCCCGTGAACGGGCACGGCCAAGATGGCCGTGGCACATCAAAATGAGTCATTACCCGGCTGGCTCGACGTGGGCCAAATGACCCCGCCCGCTACGCGGGCTGGCTGCCGACGGCGTTTGTCCCGGCGCCTATTGGCGAAGGAGGAGTGCGGTGGCACTCAGGAGATTTCTTTGGGTGGCGATGGTAGGGATTTGTGCGTTGCTCGCCTCACCGGCGCCCGCAGCCACCACGTGGTATGCCGGCAGCGGGAGCAATGCCGCGGATTCGAATGCGGGGACGGAGAAGCGGCCGGTTAAAACCGTCGCCCGAGCGGTTGCCCTTGCCAAGCCGGGAGATACCGTGGTTTTTGCTGCCGGAACTTACCCTGGCTCGCAGGTGAAGGTCCCCGATGGCGCCGAGGACTTGCCCATTATTCTGCGCTCAGACGGGAAGGGGAAAGTCATTTTTGCAAGCGACGGCAGCAAAAATATTCTGCTGCTGGGATCTTATAATACGGTAGACGGCATTGAGTTTCATATGAGTTCCGGCCACCCTAAAGGGTCCGGAATACGCATCGAACGAAAGCAACACATTATTATCCGCAAGTGCCGCTTTTTCTCCTGCCAGATTGGAGTCAAGCTGGTGAGTTCGCACTACGTGAGCATAACGAATTGCGAAATGGCTTTCTCCGGGACTTATGGAATCCACCTTGAAGGCTCGGGGCAGGACGTCCCGGGCCATTGGGACCCCACTGACGAAAACCGCTATGTCGAGGTGCGCAATTGCTATCTGCATGACGCGGGATGGAACATTGAAGGAACCGAAGGCTACGGGGTCACGGCCAACGGCGCTACCGAGTGTTTCGTGATCGAAAACTGCCAGATCGACAACAATTCTGGAGACGGCATCCTCTACGAGGACTGGACGGTCCACTCCTCGGCGCGCTATAACGTGATTCGCGGGACGGGAATTGCCGGGATCTGGATCGACAACGCCAGCATGAGCATCTTCGACAACAATTACCTGGAAGCGAACAACGTGGCCGTGTGGCTCTCCGGGGAAGATAGCAGCAACCGCTACCGGGACGACTTCATCTCCATCCGCAACAACATTATTGTCCACAACGACTGGTCGTTATTTGACCCGTCGGGCGCTGATAAGTCGATCTACGGCAAAACCACCTTGCTCATCACTTCCAGTACGAGAGACGTATATTTTGATAACAACACCGTGGCATTTAATAAGGGCGTTCGGGTGGTGGGCCTGGAGAATCGTCCCCCGCAGAACGAATATAGCAACATCTGGTTCAGGAACAACATTTTCTGGAATAATTCGGGCCCCGTGGGCGTCGATGCCGGCCTCGACGTTAACGCACTGCACTTTCTGAACAATCTTTGGGATAAACCGTACTCGGGCGACGCCCAGGCCAAGACCGGTGACCCGCTTTTTGTTGACTCGGAGGCGCACAGCCAGGAAGGGTATAAGATTCAGAGTGGCTCCGCGGCAAGAGGCCAGGGCATGCTGCTGTATGAGAACCAAGTGGATTTCTGGAATGGAGCGCGGCCGCACCTCTCGAAAACGGAGAAGTACGACATCGGCGCCCATCAGTTTGGGACCACGGGGACGGCGCACATTGGGCTTGATCTCTCGACGTTTCCGTTCGAGGTGCCGCCGTTCCAGCTCCATTTCAAGGCCAAGCCGAGGCGCTGATCAGGCGACGCCCCGCGAGGCTGCCATCATCGAGAGAGCCGCTGGTTCCTTTCTTCGCCCCTGACGCAAGGGTTGGTCAACATGGAATTATCAGACTGTCGTGGGTCCCCGGCCCCCGGCGGGGGCGCCCACACCCTCCGGCTATCTTGGCACCGGCGATCACTGCTTTCGGCCGTCTTCCTGGCACTAGCCGCAGTCCTCCTATTTTCCAGTCCTGTCTTCGCCGAAGAGCCGAGGCCTGCCCCGGTCATCCTTATTTCAGTTGACACCTTGCGCGCCGACCATCTGGGATGCTACGGCTATCGCGCCCTGCCGACCCCTCACATCGATGCGATGACGGCCGGCGCCACCCAGTTCTGGAACATCAGCTCTCAGGTCCCGCTGACGCTGCCCTCGCACGTCTCTCTGTTCACTTCTACCTACCCGTTTTCGAGTGGCGTTGAAGACAACGGAGAAGTCCTGGCGCCGGGCGCAATAACGCTGGCGGGCCTACTGAAATCTCGCGGATACCGAACGGGGGGATTTGTAGGGGGGTTCACTCTTGACCGCAGATTTGGGATGGACCAGGGTTTCGACGTCTACGACAGCCCTTTCGACCTGAGCAGCCGGCAAGACACCGACCAGCTTGACGTAAAACGCCCCGCCGAGGAAGTGGCGAAGGCTGCCCGCCTATGGTTGCAAGACAATCTCGACCATCCGTTTTTCCTCTTCCTGCACCTTTACGACCTCCACAAACCTTACCTCCTCACGCCGGACATCCGCACCCGATTCCAGGGTCGCGAATACGATGGCGAGCTCAGCTATGTCGATGGGATTCTGGGGGACTTCTGGGCCTTCCTCAAGGCCAAGGACCTGCTCGATAAGAGCTTGATCATCTTCCTTTCGGACCATGGCGAAAGTCTGGGAGAGCACGGCGAGCGGACCCATGGCTACCTCATCTACGAAAGCACGCTTCGGGTACCTCTGATCATTCACTGGCCGCACGGGGTCGCGCCTTTTCCCTCGCGCGTCAACCCTCCGGCAGGCTTGATCGACGTTGCGCCCACCATCCTTCAGTTCCTGGGTGTTCCCGAACCGCCGCAGTTCCAGGGTCGCAGTCTCCTGGAATTGCTGGATCAGAAAATACCGCCCTCTCCTCGCGAGGTCTACAGCGAAAGCCTGTATGCTCATCATCATTACGGGTGCGCCGCGTTGCGCAGCTTGCGGGTCGGAGATTACAAATACATCTACGCTCCCCAACCGGAATTTTACGATCTCGCCGCCGATCCCGCGGAACAAAACAATCTCAACGGGCGCTCGAACTCTCTTGCCCTCGCTTACCGCGACCGGTTGCAACATCTCCGCACCCGGTTTACCCCCACCAACCTCGCGCCGCCGAGCGCGGTCAGCCCGGAAGTGGCCCGCGCCTTGAGCTCGCTCGGCTATGTGGCCGCCACAGGTAGCCGTGTTGTGGACCCCGATTCGGGGCCTGATCCGAAAGCGAGGCTGGACGACTACCTGAAGACCGAGGAGGCGACGACACTCTCCTTTGCCGGCCAATTGCCTGAATCGGTGGAAATACTGAAAGGCGTCCTGGCTAAAGACCCCGATCTTATCGACACGCGAAACCTTTTGGGACTGTTCGAACAGAAGCTGGGCCGCCCGGAGGAGGCAGCCGAGAGCTTCAGGAAAGTGCTCGAGCACGACCCGCTAAATCTGATGGCTCATTACAACCTGGGGATCCAGTATTTCCAGCTCCATCGTCTCGATGACGCAGCCAAGGAATTTCAGGCGACCCTGGCGATCGGGTCTCCTCGAGGAAAGACCGTCGAGCAACTCACCCGGCCGGCCGAGGAGGTGCTGGCGAAAATCTGGATGGAGAAGCAGGACTTTCGGCGGGCCCGTGACCAATATCATCATCTGTTGACAGTGTTCCCGCAGGATTTTGCCGCTCATTACAACCTGGGTTGGCTTGCCTCCGAAGAGAGTAACTGGAAAGAAGCGACACGACAGCTTGGCGCCGCGCTGGAAATTGAGCCGAACAATGCGCTGGCCCATAATGCCCTGGGAACGATCTATCTCCAAATGGAGAACTTGATGGGAGCGCGTCTTCAGTTCAGCATGGCCATCAAGTTGGAGCCCAATTTTGCGCAGGCCCACTACAATCTGGGCGTGGTGTTGAGCAAGAGTAACATGAGGGAGGAAGCCGCCCGCGAGTTCAGGAAGGCACTGGAAGCCGATCCCAAATTCCTCCCGGCACGAAAGGCCCTGGACGCAATACGGTTTGACGAGTAGGGAATGGAATCCGCGGTGCTGTCCTAATTTGACGTAGCGCCGACCTTTAGGTCAGCACATGCCGGGCTAAAGCCCGGCGCTACATCTCGAATTAGGCCACACCGAATCCGCGCGGGGGATGACATCTTTGAGGCGTTTGCTAATATCTAAAATAAGGCTGCCACCGCTCGAAAGTGAGTGGCCTCTTTTCTTTTTGGGGTCGGCAGAAAGGAATGGAAGCCTGCTTGCCACAGAACTATCTGCTGCTGAAGAACTTTCCTCGGTCGCGCGCCTCTCTGTCTTCTTTAACCTGGCCTCCAATGCTTGTCCGGCGCCAACCGGCCACTACAGCAGTCGGAGCGCCAGCTTGACGCTTTGCTCGATGCTTTGGAGCGTCTCGTCCGTCAATCGGCCTAAAGGAGGGTAGACCAGGAGGGCCTTTTCAAGCGTCGTCACCTGGTCGCACTTTGCCCAGGTATCGCGGCGGAGGCCACCTTCACCGGGTTTCACTCGAACCCGCAGGGAAAATTTCGGATGTGCGACGGTCGTCATGGGGACCACGCAAACGTCGAGGGCGTGGCGGTCGAGGGCGTCGGCGGAAATCACCAGGGCCGGACGCGGCTTGTCCAAGCGGACAAGGTATACTTCACCGCGCCGGGGGAACCACCCGCTGGGCGGAGTGCGAGTCATCAGTCGCCCGCCCGGGTGATTGACCGGCGGCTGGCCGCCGCAAAGGCTCTGGACTCGGCGCGTTCCGTCTTCCCGACGCCCGCAAAAAATTCCGCGGCTTCCCGTTCCAAAAGGTCATACTGCTCATCGACGATCGCCCGGCGGAGCAATTCATTCAGGCGTTCGCTGCGGGAACGACTGGCCCGCGTCCGTTGAAGGTAGTCGAGGATGGAACGGTCGACCGTAAAACTCTTAGAGAACCTCGTAGCTTTGCTCATATCTCTTATAGTGCCTGAGAGGGCGCCGCATGTCAAACCCGGGTGCTGTCCTTATTTGACGTAGCGCCGACCTTTAGGTCGGCACATGCCGGGCTAAAGCCCGGCGCTACATCTCGAATTAGGACAGCACCCAAACCCGGCCTGGGTTGTTTTCCACTTTTTGAAGATGACCTGAACCTCGTCTTCGAGCTTTGGGATCGCAGGCGTCCAAGAGCAGACGTTCCGCACCGGCCCCGACGAGCATCACTTAATGATATGGAGAGACACTTGAATTCCGCCAGCCCGGTTCGTTGGAAGCGCCAGACCATGGCGATTCTGCTCTTTGGGATATCTTTCGGTTATGTTGAGGCGGCTGTGGTCACCTATTTACGGCCGCAGTTTGATGCAGTACGGGCGGCGTTCACCCCCCAAAGCTCTCGCCGCGATGTGTTTCCGATGCTTTCCGCTCAGCAGGTCAAGGCAGCCGGACCGGACATGGAGAGGCTGGTGGGCACGGAGATTGCGCGCGAGGCTGCAACTCTGCTGATGTTGGGCGCAGTGGCCGCGGCGGCCAGCGGCAATTTTCGGCAGTGGTTTGCATTCTTTCTGCTGGCTTTCGGAGCTTGGGATATTTCCTATTATGCCTTTTTGAAGGTTTTGATCGATTGGCCGAAGTCGCTGCTGACCTGGGATATCTTATTTCTTATCCCCGTGCCGTGGTCTGCACCGGTACTCGCGCCGGCGTTGGTGGCGGTGACGATGGTTGGAACGGGGGTCGTCTATCTGTGGCGGGAATCCAACGGTCATTCGATTCGGCTGCGGTCAGTTCACTGGCTCGGTGCTGGCGCGGGCGCGTTGTTTATCCTGGCCGCCTTTACTTGGGACTACCGCAACGTCATGACAGGCGGGATGCCGAAGCTCTTCAATTGGCCCCTATTTGCTCTCGGTGAAGTGCTTTGCGTGATGACGTTTCTACACTGGTTGACGGCCGGAGACTCGTTAAGTCGGAGAAGGTGACAAATCCTTTTCCGGGGGCGCTCAAGCGCCCGAAGAACGATTTCCCTCCCCCGGGGAAGGGGCCCGCCGCCGGCGAGCGAAAGGCCCACGACAAAAGCCGATGAGTCTCTGGACAATGAGACTCGGCTCTTGTATCTTGCCTTGGCTATTGCATTTCGGCGCATGTCAAGGAACTGGACATCGCGGGCTCCGTGGCGGGTAATCGCGCAAGAAATCCACGCCCGCGCCAAGCATGCGCAATTCGGTCAAACTTCGTCATACCTTCCGAGGATGGGCTACCGCCGGACATTCTTGCCGGTTTTATTCTGCATATGGCTAGGCATATCCTGGGGACAACCGCCTCCCGCGACCTGGCGAGGAGTGGTTCGCAACACCGATGGGGAGCCGCTGGCAGAGGCCACGGTCGAGTTGCAGGATGTCCAGGGAGCGCGCCGGCTAACCAGCAAGACAGACGCAGACGGAGCCTTCACTTTCCTTAACCTCGTTCCCGGGACATATTCGGTTGGTGTAGGTTGGCAAGGGCTGACAAGGACGTGCGACAGACCCTTGGTGATATCCGCAGGGCAACGCCTGGAGGCGTGGCTTGAGTTCGGAGCGGCCGCGCCGCAACTCATATTGCATTTCACTCCCCAAGCAGAGGAAACCCGAGCCAGCGGCGGCCAGCGGCTTTCGAGCCAACAGGTTTCCGAGCTACCCCTGAACAAACGGGACTTCAGTCAACTCCTTTTATTGGCGGCCGGCACCATGACGGACACGAATGGCGCTGCCAACTTCACCCAGCAGTTCGCGGTGAACGGCCAGCGAGGGACCACGGCGGTTTTTGCCTTGGATGGCATCGATTCCACCGACCCCGAACTGGGCGGAGCGACGTTCTCGAACTTCAACGTGGATGCCATCCAGGAGATTAGCGCCGGTTCCGGCGTCATGCCGGCGGAGATCGGCCATGGCGCCGCAAGCTTTACGAATGTGATTACCAAGTCCGGGAGCAGCCAAATCCACGGTTCAGCGTTCGAGTTCGTGCGAAATGCCGCTTTCGACGCTCGGAATTTCTTCGACCGGCGCACGCTCGCATTGCCCGGGCGAATCCCGCCTTTCATTCGCGATGAATTTGGCTTTACCACTGGCGGTCCGGTGGTCATTCCCGGCGTTTACAACGGCCGCGACCGGACCTTCTTCTTTGGGCAGTACCAAGGATTCCGGCAGGTCCTGGGCACGACGCAGGTCTTTCCGGTGCCGACGGCCGAGGAGCGGCAGGGAATCGACCGGACGGCTTTTCCCGGTGATACGCTGATGGTACCCGTCTCTCGTTCGGTCGCGCCCATTCTCGCCCGCTACCCCTTGCCCAACGACCCGGAAGGGCCCTACGGTGCGCGGACCGATTCAACCGCCTCGAAGGTTTCGACGGTGAGCGATCAATTCTCTATCCGCATTGATCACCGTATCTCCAATAAGGCGCAACTCTTTGCTCGTTTCAACTTGGACAATGTTACGGGCCCCACCACCAACCCTGACCAGACCGCCATCGATCCGAGCTTTGCGATCACTTTCTTTGATCACGAGCGCAATTTTGGCCTCCGGTACTCGCGCACTCTTTCCCCCAACCTGACTTCGGATGCGGCCTTCGGGCTCGAGCGGAGCACGCCGTTCTTTCCCACCCTCAACTCGACGCAACCGGGAATGCTGTTTGGGGACCTGTCGTATGAACCCTTCAACTCCGCGTCCGGAAAGAGCAGCGGAGCCATAGGCAATCTTTTTCAGTTCCAGGAGAATCTGAGTTATGTCCACCGAACGCATACGTTTAAGCTGGGCATGGAGGTGCGGCTGAACCGTGATATCACGATCTTTGGACCGGACCCCAACGGCAAGTACACCTTTGGCGGGGGCCCCGCGTATTCTCCCGTGGATATTTCCTCGACAAGCGGGCTGCACGACGTGCCCGCCGGTGGGCTGCTGCCGGATGCGCTTTCGGGACTTCTCACCGCGACTCCTTTCAGTTACGAAATTACGGCCGCTCCACCCATCTTCCCGCAAGGAAGCCATCAAGGCGAAAGCGCTGTTCACCACGAGGCATACAGCATTTATGTTCAGGATTCCTGGAAAATCACGCCCCGTTTCCTGATGAACTACGGTTTCCGTTACGAGGTCAACACCCCCTTCCGAGAAGCGCATCATCTGTCGTCTTCAGGCATTTTCGTCGGTGCGGACGGCCGCCCGGCTCCGGTTTGGCAGCCTGGAGTGCAAGAGAAGTGGCTCGTGAATCTCCAGCCCGCCTACAACATGGATTGGGCAGGTTGGGGACCACGCCTGTCCCTCGAGTGGCGCGTCAGTGAAAAGACCCTTCTCCATGCGGGCGCGTCGGTAATGACCCTCTTGCCCCTGTCGTGGGAGTGCAACTCTACGGTGGATAGCGCCCCCTTCCTTTTCGATTTCCTCAACACGGCTATGCCCCAATCTCCGGTGCCCTTCGAGGACTCTGTCCAGACCTTGAATCTACCGCCTGTTTACACGCCACAAGGACAGCCGATTTACCCCACCGGCCGCTCTACGGATGCTGCGCCGAACACGCAAATGGATTTGCTCCGCTTCCAACAAGATTTGGCCCTCGTTTCCCCTTTTCACCAGATTCAGCCCATTACGCCGACTTCCATGGCCAAGAACTTTGTCAACGGCTATGTACCTACCTATACGGCGGGATTTGACCACGACTTTGGTGAAGTGCGATTGAGCGCCTCCTATGTGGCCACGGTGGGAGTGAGACTCGCCGACAATATCTTCCCAAACGCCTACGGCGGCGCCGACCAGGCTGACGCTCCCTTTACCGAGTTTGGTCCGAGCGGTCAGATCCTCGGCGGCTACGGTCCGGAGTTCTTGCTCGTGAGTAGTTCCCACTCCACTTATCATGCTCTCCAGGCAAATGTGGCGAAGACCTCCCGCCGAGCCGGCTTGGGAGTCCAGGCCAGCTACACATTCAGTAAGTCGCTCGACGATACCTCCAGCCCCCTGGCGGGGCTTGCTCCACCCTCTTCTGGTACCCTCTTGGGGAGCTGGCCGCAAGATCCGCAGAATCCGGAAGCTGACAAAGGTCCCTCCACCTTTGACCAGCGGCACACATTTACCATGACCTTAATTTATGACCTGCCTCTAAGTCATTTTGTCCTTTTTCGTCGCGCGGGGCGTGGTTTGACGACGGGTTGGCAATTGCTGAATATCTCTACTCTATCCACCGGACCGCCCTTCTCCGTGTTCTCAGGAATCCAACAGACGGGCTTCGGTTCGGGAGGCGGAGATCGGCCAGATCAAGTTGGCGTTCCCGTTTTTTCTACCGTGCGAAAGGTCAGAGAGGACTATTTCGGGCTGGGTGCGAATAATGCATCCTATTTTTCTATTCCCATTCATGTTGCCGGCGGCACTGGGCCCAACCAGGGAACGTTCGGCACCCTGGGGCGCGATACTTTCCATGGGCCTGCCTACCACAACTTCGACTTCGCCTTGATTAAAGACACTCCCCTGGGGCATCGCGGCCAAACGGACGCTCCGACCGCACAATTCCGCGCGGAATTCTTTAATGCCTTCAATCTGGTCAATTTCGGTTTGCCCGCCAACATCCTGCATGGATCGGGATTCGGCCTGATTAGCAATACGACAGGGACCTCCCGCCAAATTCAGTTGTCCCTCAAGTTGCTCTTTTAGCGCTCATGAACGCCACCGCCACTGCCGATAGTTAGATCTGAGAGTGAGTATTTCACCTTGGTTGGCTCACCCTTGGCGCGGGGTGGAGTTACCCCTTCTGGGGTCGGTTTCTGAAGGAAAACGCCCACGGTGTCGGAAGCTCGTATCCGCGGGTGTTGATGACCTATCGACTCTAGAATCAGGCGAAAGAGAAAAATGGCGCTGGCTGCAAGGAATGTACTATTCATGGGGGGGCGATTCGGAAGCCGCCACTGATCGAGGGAGTTGATGTAACCATGAGCTCGAAAAGTCATGGCTCGTTCGGTGATCAAGTCGGCAGTCCGCAAAGGGCCGTAACCAAAGGGGCTCGGTTCCTTGCCGGCATCGGTATTCTGGTCAAAACCATTCTGATAGCTGCCGTGGCGGCAATCCTCTGTGAATTTACCAAGGTCTTGGCCGCCCCCCATCAAACTCTATTGCCATCTCCAGTAATGACGGTTGCGATGATCGGATTGGCATCGACCATCGCGTTTTACGCTGGCGTCCGTAGCCGCAGGGAACTCCAGGCACGAACCCAACGCGACAGTGAAGAACGATTCCGAACCGCCTTCGAGGAGGCCCCCCTCGGGGTGTGCCTGACCGCTCTCGATGGCCGCTTCCTGCAGGTAAATGCGGCGTTGTGCCAAATGCTGGGATACACCGCGCAGGAGTTGTTGGAGGGAGCGTGGCAAAATCTCACCCACCCTGACGACATGGCGCGCTCCAGACAAGCCGTCAAACAGTTTATGGAGGACTTGGCTCCTTCCGTGGAACTTGAGAAGCGCTTCCTCCATAAGAACGGAAACGCCATCTGGGTCCGGCTGAAGATTGCCGTCGTGAAGAACCGTTACGGTGCTCCCGCATATTTCATCACGCATGTTGACGACATTACCGATCGCAAGCGGGCGGGGGAAGCTCTTCGTAAGAGTGATGCGATTTTGAAAGCGGTCAGTTTTGCCGCCGAACAGCTCCTCTCGGGAGGCAACTGGGAAGAGAACATTCAGTCGGTTTTGGAGCGCTTAGGCCAATCCATGACTGTGAGCCGGGCCTACGTTTTTGAAAATCACGCCGGTCCGGGGGGCGAACTACTCTCCAGCCAGCGGTACGAGTGGGCAGCCCCAGACATCTCGCCGCAAATCAATAATCCTGAACTGCAAAATTTCTCCTGGCAGAACCACCACCTCGAACCCTGGCGGGAGGAACTCAGCCACGGGAAAGTGAGCCAGGGGGTGATCGCCGATCTTCCGGAGTTGGCGCGACGCCTTATGGAACCTCAAGGGATTAAATCCCTTATCACCGTGCCGATCTTCGTGGGCGAAGCGTGGTGGGGCTTCGTCGGATTCGACGATTGTTTGAGCGTGCGCCGGTGGTCAAGCGCCGAGGTGGAGGCATTGCGCGCCGCGGCGAGAACGTTGGGTACAGCGCTGCATCGCGAGCGGGCCGACGAGAGCTTGCGAAAAGCCAATGAAATGGTGAGGGCCGTGGTGCAGGCTTCCCCCATCGCCATAACACTCCTGGATGACGACGACAAGGTCCTCCTATATAGTCCCGCCGCAGAAAAAATGTTTGGGTGGAAGGCCGAGGAAGTTTTGGGCGGCCCACTTCCGTATGTCAGGCATGAGGGCAGCGAGAGTCACAAAGCCCTTCTGGCGCAAGCCAAGGGGGGCGCGTTGCTCTCCAATATGGAGCTGCACCGCCAGCGGAAGGATGGCACATGGATAGATTTCCTGCTCTCCACGGCCCCCATCTTCGACTCGCAAGGGACGGTTGTGGCCCACCTGGGAGTGATGAACGACATCACCGACCGTAAGCGAGCGGAGAAAAACCTCGAGGAGCGTACGGCCTACCTGAACGCGCTGATCGAGAAGAGCCCGCTGGCGATCGTCGTGGTTGACTCGAACGAGTGTGTGCAAATGTGCAACCCGGCCTTCGAGCGCCTTTTCCAGTACCCGCTTGAAGAAATCCGGGGATTTCCGCTGAACGAGCTGATTGCCCCCCCAGAATTGCAGGCCGAAGCGGGCAACTTCCGCAAGAACTCCGCAGAGGGAGATACCGTGATGGGTATCACCCGGCGCCGTCGAAAAGACGGGACCCTGGTGGATGTCGAGATTCACGGGGTCCCCCTCATGGCGCAGGGGGGGTATGCAGGCACCTATGGCCTCTATCAGGACATCACGGAGCGAAAGAAGGCGGAGTCGGAGATGCAGAAAGCCAAGGAAGCCGCCGAAGCTGCCAGCCGCATCAAGAGTGAGTTTTTGGCGAACATGAGTCACGAGATCCGTACTCCCATGAATGGAGTCCTGGGAATGACGGATCTCCTCCTGGGAACGGAATTGGACTCTGAACAGCACGAATATGCCTGCATGGTCAGGACCTCCGCCGAGTCTCTCATCACCATCATCAACGACATCCTGGATTTCTCCAAGATTGAAGCCGGCAAGCTCGACCTGGAGACGATTGAATTCAAGCTGCGAGGCAGCATCGAGCTGGCCCTGAAAACGCTGGCCCCGCGCGCCCGCGAGAAAGGTTTGGAGTTGAAGTACAGCATCCATCACGACGTCCCCGACACTTTGCTCGGCGACCCGAGCCGGCTGCGCCAGGTTCTGATAAACCTGCTGGGGAACTCAGTGAAATTTACCGAAAAAGGCGGGATCAACCTGACCGTGGAAAGGGAGTCCGGAGATGACGCGGTCACCAGCCTTCATTTCAGCGTGCAGGATACAGGTATCGGCATCCCCGGTGAAAAGCTGGCCCGCATCTTTGACGCGTTCACGCAAGCGGATGGGTCAACCACCCGGCGATTCGGGGGTACGGGTTTAGGGTTAACGATTTCCCACAAGCTCGTGCAAATGATGGGAGGCCGTATCTGGGTCGAAAGTGCGCTCAGCCAAGGAAGCACCTTCCATTTCACGGCAAGCTTCGGCATCTCCCATATTGCCGGGCCACCAATGTCCCTGGAAAAGACCCAACTGGAAGGATTGCGGGTGCTGGTGGTCGATGACAACTTAGCGAACTGCCATATTCTTGAAGGCCTGCTGGCGGGCTGGGGCATGAAGCCCACCGTCACAGACGGCGGCTCTGGGGCACTGCGGGCCCTGGCACGGGCACGGGAAACCAACGAGCCGTTTACGTTGGTTCTGACCGATGCGAACATGCCGGAAATGGACGGATTCCAGCTCGCCGAAGAGATCCGCAAGAATCCACAGCTCTCGGGCACCACGATCCTGATGCTCACTCCGGCGGGACAACGCGGTGACGCGGCCCGCTGCCGCGAGCTGGGACTTGAAGGCTATCTCACCAAGCCCGTCAGTCAATCGGAATTACTGGATGCGGTCTTGCGGGTGACGGGCTCGAAGCGCCCCGTGGCGAAGCCGCCATTAATAACCCGCCATTTGTTGCGCGAGGAAGGAAGGTCGCTACGCATCCTGCTCGCCGAGGATAACGCGGTAAACCAGCTTCTGGCCTTGCGCGTGTTGGAAAAATACGGGCACCGTGTGGCCACCGCCGGTAACGGACGAGCGGCTCTGGAGCGCCTCGAAAAATCGACTTTCGACCTGATTCTTATGGACATCCAAATGCCCGAGATGGACGGGTTCGAAGCTACTGCGGCCATTCGCAGAGAGGAGGAATCCACCGGAAGGCATCTCCCCATCATTGCTATGACCGCTCATGCCATGGAGGGCGATCGTGCGCGCTGCCTCGCCGCCGGCATGGACGGCTACGTCGCCAAACCCCTCAAGGTCGAAGAGTTTATCGAGACCATCGAGAGCCTCGGGCACTCTCATGAAGTCGCCAAGGTGGCAACACCTGCAAAGCTCCGCGAGCAGGATCCGATCGACATTGTGTCGGCTTTGGCGCGTGTGGAAGGGAACCCCGACCTACTGAAGGAGATCGTGGCATTGTTCCGGGAGGAACTTCCAGAGTTATTGACAACCCTTCGAGAGGCCGTGACAGCGGGGGACGCCAGCGCAGTCGAACGCGCCGCACACAAACTGAAGGGATCCGTGGGCAATTTCGCGGCTCAGCCAGCCTTCGAGGCCGCTTTGAAGTTGGAAGTTCTGGGCAGGAACAACAGCCTCTCGGAAGCCGAGCTAGCGTATGCCCAGTTGGAAAAGGAAATCCATCGCCTCGAATCGGCGATAACGAATTTGAGCGGCCGGGAGGTGCACCCATGAAAACCTTCATTGCGGACGACGACCGAGTGCTCGTGCTGGTCCGCAGGGAGGGCGGGAAGATGGCCGTGCCCCTTTCCCAACTGACCGGTCTCGACGCCGGCGAATCAACCGCCGCGGCCATCGCTGACTGGTACTATTGAGCGGCCCAACACAACCGCTTTTGAACCACCGTCAGACTCCAATCCTCATTTACGCAGGCCTGCAGAAAGTTCACGAATTTCGCCGGCACTGCGGAGAGCGGGTCGCAACGGTCAGTGGTCTGCTGACCGTGGCATTTCCCGTGTGGCGAAGGCATCGCTTGCTGGGTCGAGCCAACCGATCGTGACCCGAGCCCTCACCGGCGCGAATTCGAGAGGCGATCCAAGGCCTCACGCGCCGGCCTGAATTGCGGGTCGGCAGAAAGGGCCCGGTTGAACTCGGCCGCGGCTTCTTCGTCCTTGCTTTCTTTTTGAAACACCAATCCTAAGTTATAGTGCGCCCAAGCGAATCGAGGTCGCAATCGGATGGCCGCATCGAATTCCTCGCGGGCGTGAGCAAGATCTCCGCGCCGCATGAACAAGCTGCCCAGCGAATTGTGAGCGTCGGCGTTCTGCGGGTCAACTCGCAGGGCCGCGCGCAAGTGAATTTCCCCATCCTCCCAGCGTTCCTCGAGCGTTGCCAGCACCCCCAGATTATAGTGTGCGGTGAAATCGTCGGGATCGACCGTGAGGATATGCTCGAAGTTCAGCCGTGCCTGGCGATACTCTCCCTGCTGAAGCCGGATCGTACCCAATAATTCTTCCGCCCGGGTATAGTAGGGCATAATGGCCAGAGCCGCCTGGAGTTCCCGCGTTGCATCCTCCAACCGCCGGAGTTCGAAGTAGGTCAAGGCCAAGTCAAAATGTCCGGGGGCGTTGAGAGGATCCGTTTTCAGGACTTGCTGGAATTCCCCTACCGCTTCCGCCTGCCTTCCGAGCCGCTGGTCGCTCAATCCAAGATTTATCCGTACGTCCGCGAGGTCTGGGTACTTGCCAAGCAAGCGTTCGAGCAAAGAATTGGACTCGCTTATTTTCCCCGTTGAACCCAGCAGGATGGCACGGCCAAACTCCTCAAAAGGTTCAATGCGATCCTTTGGGTCGGCCCCGGATTCAAGCGGCCGAGAGTGATTGGAACTGACCGCCACATAGCCCAACGAACTCAGCCGGGCAATCGCCTCGGGATCGAGGAGCCTTCCCTCCGGCACATCGCCCTGATGAAACCGGGCGCGCAGGGCCAGCAACTGTTCGCGAGAAGCCAGAGCAAGTGACCGGTTCTCGGAGTACAAGTTCTTGGTTTCCTCGGGATCCGCGATGAGGTCATAGAACTCGCGCCGGGGCGCCTCGATGTATTTGTAGCGGTCCTGCCGCAAGCTCCACAACGCACTGGTGCCGAAGTGATGGTGTCCGTAAAGGCTCTCGCTGTAAACCGCCCGGCCCGCTTTGCCCGCTTTCGGCCCAAGGAGCTCGAGCAAGCTTCGCCCCTGGAATTGCGGCGGTGGTTGCATGCCCAAGAATTGCAGCATGGTCGGCGCCACGTCGATCAGGCTTGCGGGTGTGTCCACGCGGGGGGGGAAATTTACGGTCCCGGTTGGCCAGTGGATGATCAGCGGCACCCATAGGGTGCTTTGATAAATGAAAAAGCCGTGCGATGTCTCACCGTGTTCGCCCAGACCCTCGCCATGATCGGAAGTCAAGGCGACTAAAACCTTTGGGTAGATCCCTTGCTGCAAGAGGAATTCCCGAAAGCGGCCTATTTGCTCGTCCACATACTGGAGTTCGCCGTCATACCCGCCGCCCAGCCGCGCACGGTCTGCCGCCGGGAGGTTGTACGGCGTGTGCAGATCGTAGAGATGAAGAAATACGAAGAAAGGGCGGTGGGAGTGCGTGCGCAGCCACTCGATGGCGGAGCGCACCACGTCTTCGCCCAGTCGCTTGATGTCGCCCACATCAGAGAATTTTTCCTGGTGCTGCGCGAAGACCGCGTTATAGACATCGAATCCCTGGTTCAGCCCAAAGCGCGAATCTAAGACAAACCCACCTACAAAAGCCGCGGTTTCATATCCGCGAGCCTTCAGCACCGCGGCCAAAGTGACGGCATGGGGTGGCAATTGTTCTCCGTTATCTTCAATGCCGTTGGCAAAAGAGTAGGTTGAAGTCAAGAGCGAGACGTGAGAGGGCAAGGTCAGCGGCACCTGCGCACTGACCGCTGAGAACAATGTGCCTCCGGCGGTCATGGCATCGATATGCGGGGTGGAGTGCCGGCGATACCCGTAACAGCTCAGGTGGTCTGCCCGGAGTGTATCAACAGAAATCAGGATGATCGATGGGTTTTCCGCGTTGGCGTCAGGAACCCAGGGAGCATTGGATGCCGCGAGCCCGTTCACCGTCAGAACGAGGATAATCAAAAGCCGGGGAAACATGGCAGCAGCAATTTATCACAAGTGGACCTAGCCATACCCAAGTCACTCCACCTTCAAGGGTGCGGCAACTGAGCCCATGCGTCCGCTAAGGTCGTCACGAACAACGAAACGGACGGAGTATTCCCCAGCAGCAAGATCCAGGGTGCCGGCGTAGGCAATCATACCTTTCTCACGAATCGCCGACACCTTCGTTGAGGTCAGATGAGTGTCAATTTTATCGCTTACGGCGCGACCCACGGGCTTGCCTTCCGGCGTCTTTGCCAGCGCTACAAACTCCAGGTCCACATGGTTTTTGCCAACGTCGTTAATCAGCGCCGGATCTGCCGCCACGTGCAACCTATAATTTACATGCTTCTTACCCGGCACCTTGCCGGGTTCGATGTTCTCCCACCGCATCACTACCGCCAGCGATGTGTAATCCAAAGGCGACTGCAAAGCCGACGCAACATCATTGTTACGGCTGGTGTCGGGATCGATAGTGGCATTCGTCACAAAGAAGCCGCCACGCGCACGCACTTCCGCGTGATCGCGCTGCACTTTCACCGCGAGCTTGCGCCAGCCGGGCTTGGTATTCGACCGATCAAGATAGTAGCCCAGCATGTAGTATTCGGCAGAATCGCTAACCGCCTCGAGAAATCCCTTCACCAGATCGTTGGAGTTGTAATAGGCGCGGCCTCCGGTCATGGAGGCAAACGTCTGGAAGGTCGTCTGGGTCTCCACCTGTCTCGAGGCCGTATTGCGCGCATAACTTTTCCCCGGGTTCCCCACAGAGGCGCCAGGCAGGGTCGCAGCTCGCAGCCCTCTGACATCCACAGGATAGAGGGCAATCTGTGCGGCGTTCAACAGTTGCCAGGTGTGTTCGTACATCGGCAATACATCGACGAGAGAATCGCGGCCAGCGGGAGCAAGCCGCATGGTGTTGTCGCTCACGCTGAAAGGGAATCCGCCGCTCGCCCAAATCAGCGATTTCCGGTCAGGCAATCCTGCTAACGCCTGGGCTATCTGTTGCATTCCCTGCAAGGTGTAGGTGATGGCAAGGCGTTGCTGGAACGATTTAAAATTCAGTGCATGGTCTTCCATCATGGTCTGAATTTTGCCGGCTTCGCTTTGCACGAGCGCCGAAATCCCTTGATTGGCAGCGGCGGCCTCTGACTCCCGGTTTTTGGATTTATCAGAGCCGGGGCCGGCATCCGGGCCGCCATCGGGGTTGGCCGTTCCGGTAAGGGCTTCCACATCCTCCTGGGTATCGACCATCTGGAACGGGTCGCCATTCGCCTTATGCAGTGCGGCGGCCAGAATGCGCGGGTCGGTAGTGAAGTCATGGATCACGTGAATGCCGCTGCGGGTGAGAGTGTAGAGGGCTGTCGGCTCGCGCTCGTCCACAGATTGAGTAAGATACTTGAGCAATTCCTTGCGCTCGCTCGCCTGATCCATAAAGGGCGTGTTTATGAAGTCGAGCACGATGAGGGTAATGCGCCCCGCGGTCTCCCCCCCCGTCATGGAATTCGTGAATACACCCGGATCTCGGGGACGCGACCAACGGTGTGCGTCGCTCGTGATTTCCTCGAATGCGGTAATCTCATGTACGACGCCGTTTTCCCGCACTGTGAAGTCTTCCTTCTTTAGTCCGCTGATGTGAGCGCCGGACTTGTCGGTCACCAGTGTGGGGATTAGCACCAGTTCCGTGCGCGAGGTGAATTTGACTTCAGAGTTCCCCCCCTTTTTTTCGTTGGGTGCAGCAAGGACAAGGATGGAACAAGCCAAAAAGGCGATTGCGCAGACGCAGAGGGAAGGCTTTCGAAGGGTCAACATTCCTATGCTCCTTTGGGATGGTGAGAAAAGAAAGATGCCTGGTCATTGGCGGTGCAGCAAGGCAGCGCACCATTGCCGCAGCCAAACAACCCAAACCGTCACTTTTGTCGCAAACCGCATATAGCACAAAATTGCTGCCAAGAAAACAAGCATTTAGGTGATTGCCATGTCGTGAGAGGCGTGAATGGCTGGGGATTTTTAAGAGTTGAAGATGTTGCGGCTGATCTTGGTATAGCCCTGATCGTCTGCCCACAAGGTCAGAGGGATGGCGGCGAGTTCGTCCACTTCGGGGATCGCCCGGCCGTTCTTGGTGAGGTCGACGGTTTTGATGTACGTCTTGCAGGTTTCGCAGGCTTCCACCCGGACGAGCTCAAAACTTGTGGCCGTATAGACGCACATTCGGTCATCGCGGGACTCTTCGCATGCCGGGCACGAGATGCGAAGATAATCCCACTCCGTATAGCAAAACGAGCAGACGAGCGACCGCTTGGCGCCCTCGCCTTCCGGCCGCAGAACACCTGCCAGGGGCTTCGACCCACAGAAGGGGCAGACGGGCCGCCGGACGGCGGGCTCAGGCACATTGGCGCGGTAGGCCAAGAACTCGGCGTAAGGCTGGAGAACCGCCAAAGCGGTGAACCGCCTGAGGCCCTCATCAGAAGACCCCTCTCCTGTCTCCGGCCGCACCGGCTCCGCCTGTCCCTGGTTTGTGCCGTCGCGTTCCATGCGGTCCCGCTCGTTCCGGCGCCAGAACCGCTTCAGAAGCTGCGCCCAATCGCCTGGATCGCTTTTTTCAAGGCGGGCAGCAAAATCGGCCATAGCCGACGGCCCTTCGTGCCCCAGGAACGAGAGAAGGGGCCGGAACCGCGGCATGAGAGTTTCAAGCTCACGGGGGCTCAGCTCCGGCGAGAGCTGTCCGCTCGAATAAGTTGTAGCGCCGGGCTTCAGCCCGGCACTTGATTCAGCCAGCCTCTCTGGTTTGGGGCGGAAGATGCCGGGCTGAAGCCCGGCGCTACAACTTTGGTCACTCGGCACGAAAGTCGATTGCAAGTGAGAAGATATGCCCTGTTGGAACGCCGCCAGTTTCGAGTAGAAGGTCAGAACCTGTGTGGCAAAAGGATATTGGCCGGCCAGCTCGCAGGCGCGCTCGATGCGCTGGTCCCATTTTCTTGAAGGGTCACCGAGGGGTTTCGTCATTTTTCCAGGGAGGATTTTTCCTTCACCTGTTCATACCAGAGGCGATGATGCATCCGGGCCCAGGAGGCAGAGACTTCACCGCGGATAATCGAAGTGAATCCGCCTCGTACCATTGCGGTGCCCATATAAACGTGGATGATGAAGCCGCCAATCGTCAGAAGCGCCGCCACGGCATGCACCAGAACCGCCGTATAGCGCAGCCAGTGCCAAGGGATATCATTCACTAACCACAGGGCGATGCCGGAGAGCAGAAGGGCGATGCCGCCAAAAAGCATCAACCAGAAGAATTGCTTCTGGCCGATGTTGAAGCGGCCGATCGGTGGCAAATTCTCGTCCTGGTTGCGAATGTAGTCACCCACGTGTTTCGCCCACTCACGATCGGCGGGGGTGGCGCGCATGTCCCCGCGCCAAAGGCAGTACATCCAGACCATGGAAGCCGTGAAGATCAACCCCACCCAAGGGTGCCAGAAGCGCGCTGTCGGTCCACCTCCGAACAACATCGCAAGCCAGAAAAGATAGGGGGACCAAAAAGCCAGACCGCTGAGGAGCAAATGGATGTAGGAGAGACCCGCAACCCAATGAAGGATGCGCTCGCCGAAAGTGTAGCGGAGGATGCGATCTTCCGAACCGCTCTGGGCACGAGTGTGAGGGAGGACGGTGGTGGTACTCATGGGCGCTCCTCCGTCTTGCTGTCAGGAACTATCTTCGGGCCGAACCGCAGATAATGAAGTGTAACGCCCAGGAGACCTCCCAACATGGCGAGATTACCTAACCACTTGAGGGGTTTCTTCCACAACCACACCGCCCACGAAATGGAGGGGTTGGCCGGCAACCCGCCGTACGCCTCGGGGTTTGTCGCATCGTGCAGAACGTAAATAACGCCCGTGCCTCCGACGCCCGGCGGATCATAAACGCCCGCCTTCTCGAAGCCAGAGTACATGCGCAGCTGGCGGGCCCGCTTCTCGGCGAGGTCCTTCATGTCGTCCTTGGAGCCGAAGTGGAGGCAGCCGGTCGGACACGCCTTAATGCAGGCCGGTTCCAGGCTCTGGCTTACGCGGTCCGCGCAGAGGGTGCACTTGTGCACCTTTTTGGTAGTGGGATTCAACTTCGGAACGTCGAAGGGACAGCCGGTAATGCAGTACCCGCAGCCGATGCATTTGTCCTGCTGGAAATCGACGATGCCGTTCGTGTATTGCACGATGGCGCCGTCGGCGGGGCAGGCTGCGAGGCATCCCGGGTCGGCGCAATGCATGCACTGATCCTTGCGCATCAGCCACATCATCGTGCCGTCTTCCTTGGGATACTCGTTGAATTTGATCAGGTTCCAGAAATTCCAGGCCGTGCTGGGCATGGTCTGGTAAGTATTGTCAAATGTCGTCGCCGCAAAAGGAAGATCGTTCCATTCCTGACAGGCGACCTCACACGCTTTGCAGCCGATGCAGGTGGTGGTGTCCACCAGCTTGCAGACCTGAAGGCCGCGCTGCGTGCCAGCGCCGGAAACGGGTCCGGCGTGTCCCGAGACTTTTTGAATCTGTAGCGTGGCCTGGCTCATAACGACCTCGGCGCAGTGACGAGTGAGAAGCCGCAGCGATACAAAAAACTGCCCGGCCCCTCATGCCTAATCCCTAACCCCCAACTCCTAATCCCGGTCTTACGCCCGCTCCAGTTTCACGAGGAATCCCTTAAACTCTGGCGTAAAGGCATTCGGATCGATGACCGTGGGTGAGAGCAGATTGGTAGGCGTGTGCGCTGTCCGGCCCTCATCCTCGGCAATGCCGCGAAAGCCCCAATGAATAGGGATACCAATCTGGTACGTCTTCTTGCCGTCGATCATCATGGGTTTGATTCGCCGCGTAACCATCGCCTTGGCGATGAATTCGCCGCGGGCGCTGGTCACTTTTACCTTCTCGCCACCCTTGATTCCCTTCTCGTCCGCGAGCTCAGCCGGAATCTCCACGAAGGGTTCGGGCACCAGCTCCACGTTCGCCGGATTGTTCTTGGTCCAGTAGTGATAGTGCTCCGTAAGCCGATAAGTAGTGCAGACCACGTTGAAGCCATCCGCTACGGTGCCGTACTTGTCCAAAGGCGTCTTCAGCTTCTTGACGATGGGATTGTGGGTTTGTCCGGGATGAAGGAGATTATTCACCGGACTCTCGATGGGCTCGTAGTGTTCCGGGAAGGGCCCGTCGGCGACGGCGCCGATGGGCACGAAGAGCCGGCCCACGCCCTCGGGATTCATGATGAAAGGCCCCAGGTGATCTTTGGGATTCGAATCGGGCTTGAAGTCGGGCACATCGTGGCCCGCCCACTTTTGGGCGGCCTCATTCCACCAGACCTGTCGGCGCGCGGGGTCCCAGGGCTTGCCCTCCAGATCACAGGAAGCTCGGTTGTAAAGCACTCGACGATTCACCGGCCAAGACCACGCCCAATTGGGGTAGATGCCGAGCCCGGAAGGATCTTCCGTGCCGCGCCGCGCGAGCTGGGGTCCGGCCTCCGTCCAGGAGCCGGAGTAGATCCAGTTGCCGCAACTCGTGGTGCCGTCGTCGCGCAGAAAAGCAAAGGAAGGAAGCTGCTGTCCGGCCTTCAGGGCCTGCTTTGTCTTGTCGTCCGTGAAATCAGCCAGTGCTTTGCCATTGATCTCTTTAGCGACTTCCGCAAGAGAGGGATTCAAAGGATCGGAATAGGACCAGGTGACGTTCAGAATCGGGTCCGGAAACTTGCCGCCCTCCTTCTTGTAGAGTTCGCGCACTTTGAGGAAAATTTGGGCCAGGATGGCCTGGTCGAGCCGGGCGTCTCCCGGCGGAGGCAACGCCGCATTCTTCCATTGCAGCCAGCGCGCGGAATTGGTAAACGAGCCGTCCTTTTCGGCGAAGCCCGCGCAGGGCAGCCGGTAGACCGTGGTCTGGATGCTCTTCATGTCCTCGGCCGTGGTGCCGGGCGCCTTCCAGAATTCGCTGGTCTCGTCCGGATAAATTTCCCCCACCACCAGCCAATCCGCCTTCTTGAGCGCCTCGATGTTCTTCCTGGAATCAGGGCCGATCATCACGCCGTTCATCCCGAAGGCGAAGAGGCCTTTGACGCTGCCTCGATACATGTTGTCCCAGATCTGAGTCCAGGAGTAGTTGCGGTCGGCCTTGGGAAGATAATCGAACGCCCAATCGTTTTCTTTGCGCGCTGCCGGACCGTACATCGCCTTGAGCAAGGAGACGGCGAACTTCGGTGTGTTCGCCCAGTAGTTCATCGACTGCCAGGGGCCAGGCTTGGAGGGCGTTGGGGTGATGCGCTTCAGATAGGCAGCAAGGTTCAGGTCAGCGGGATTGGGCATCTTCAGATAGCCCGGCAGCAGATCGAAGACTCCGGCCATGTCGGTGGCGCCTTGAATATTGGAGTGGCCGCGCAACGCATTGACCCCGCCCCCGGCACGTCCCACGTTGCCCAGGAGGAGTTGCAGCATCGCCGCGGCGCGGATGGTCTGCGTGCCGGAGGTATGCTGCGTCCATCCCACGGCGTAGATGATGGTACCGACCTTCGTCATGTCGCCACCGTTGCGGATGGAGGTGAAGAGGTCGGCGGCCTTTAGGAATTGCTGCTGCGGAATACCCGTGATCCGCTCCACCATCTCCGGCGTGTAGCGCGCATACTGCTGCCGGAGCAGTTGAAAGACGCACCTCGGATGCTGGAGGGTAAGATCGTAAGCCACGTGCTCGGGCAGCAAAGGCGGTGGCGCCGTGCCATGGGCATCCTGCCCATGACCGAGCACAGGCGGGACGTTCGTGGCACTTCCACTCAAGTCGCCGCCCTCGGCGTAATTCCAGGTCGACTTGTCGTAGACCTGGGTGGCAGCATCGAATCCCGAATAGAGCCCGTCTTCGGGAAGCTTGAAGCCGTCTTTGATGATGAAAGCGGCGTTCGTGAAGTCGACGAGATAGTCTTTGGCGATGCGGTTGTTTTCGAGGGCATGGCGGATCAACCCGCCCAGAAAAGCGATGTCCGTGCCGGTGCGGATCTGGAGGAAAAGGTCGGCGGTCGCAGCCGTTCGCGTGAACCGCGGATCGACCACGATCATCTTGGCGTTGCGGTTGCGCTTGGCCTCAATAGCCCATTTGAATCCGCAAGGATGATTTTCGGCGGGATTCCCGCCCTCGATCAACATCATGTCGGTGTTCTTGATGTCGATCCAGCCGTTGGTCATCGCCCCGCGTCCGAAGGTAGGTCCCAAACTTGAGACCGTGGGGCCGTGTCAAACCCTGGCCTGGTTTTCAACGTAGCACAGGCCCAGACTCCGCATGGATTTGACGACCAGGTAGTTGAACTCGTTGGTGTCGGTGCAGCCGCCCGTCCAGGCGATACCTTCGCAGCGATTCACGGTGCGGCCCTGGGCATCCTTCTCGATGAAGGTCTCATCGCGCGATTTCTTCACCCAGCGGCCGATTTCGTTGATGGCGTCATCCCAGGAAATGTCGTCCCAATGGTCGGAGCCGGGACGCCGCACCTGGGGCTTCAGCAATCGCCGGTCATTGAGGATGTCCTGTTGCAGTGACGAACCCTTGGGGCAGAGCGTCCCACGGTTGATGGGATGGTCGGGGTCGCCCTCGACGTGCACCACCTGGGGAGTCACGTTCTTGGCGCGATCGCCAATGGTGTAGATGATTACGCCGCAGCTCACCGAACAGTAAGGACAGGTGGATCGCGTCTCCGAGGCGCGCTCGATTTTGAGCGCCCGCATCTCGGCGTAAGCCGGCGCCAGGTCGAAGCCCAGCATCGAAGTCACAACGCCGCCCACTGTGCTGATCTTGAGAAAGTCTCTACGAGTGTGAGACACGCGGGACCTCCTGACGCTCCTGGAAACCAGGAGGAGCGATTAGAAATAGATTGCCCTTAGAAGCCCGCAATAGGATGCACGCGTTGCCAGGGATTGTCAAGCGCTCCGCAGTCTTACGGACGATCAACTGCAGGTTCTTATCTTCCGCTTGGGGACGTCCAGGGCTACGCTGCTTTCTACCATCATATTCCCCGGCGATCAGCTTGCGACACCACGACAGGAGCCGCTTTGGAAAGGCGTTATGGAGGTACGCGCAGGTTTAGGTAGTGACTCATTTTGATGTGCCACGGCCATCTTGGCCGTGCCCATTCACGGGCGGGACGCCCGTGGCACCTCAAAATGACTCACTACCCAGATTTACCAGGAATAGGCTAAGCCCATCGCGCTGTGGTAGCATCAAACCTCCGCCAGCCCGTCCGGCACGAGTCCTCCCGCCATCTGCAGGATTGAAAGCCCGACCGGCGCGGCCCGAGCCGCAGACCCTGGGTTTCGGAGCGAGGATTCATCACCGATCTCAATGCGAACGGCCTCTCGTGAGGAGGAATGCTCGTGACAGAAAACTTGGTAAGCGGAATCTTGCTGGTTCTGGCAGCAGGTTTCTTTCAAGGCACTTTCATACTACCCATGAAATACACCAGGGGCTGGAGTTGGGAAAACACCTGGCTGGGATTTAGCGTGACGGCCTATCTCGTGTGCCCATGGTTAGTGGCTCTGCTTACGGTCCCCCATCTCGGACAAGTCCTTTCTCATACCAGCACCGCAACCGAGGTGCGCACACTCCTCTGGGGGATCGCTTGGGGAATTGGCGCGGTCACGTTCGGTTTGGGCGTGGACTACCTGGGCATGGCGCTGGGCTTTGCGATCATCATTGGACTGGCGGCTGCAATCGGGACGCTGGTTCCCTTCCTGGTTCTTTCCCACGTAAACCCTGCTTCGGCTCAAGGAATAATCATCCTGGCAGGAACTGGGCTGGTGCTCGTCGGGGTTTCAGTGTGCTCGTGGGCAGGGAAACTGCGGGAGAACGCTTCGCCCAAGGACCCAGGAACCTCGGACCCTTCTCCTAAGAAGTCGTACGTGCTGGGAGTACTGATTTGCGTACTGTCCGGGGTTCTCTCCTGTTGCGGGAATCTCGCTTTCGCCTTTGGATCGGAGATGTCGACCGTCGCGATCAAGTTTGGAACCGATCCGCAATACGCCTCCAATCCGCTTTGGGCCCTGCTCACTTTTCCCTTGCTGATCTGCAACACGGTATTCTGCGCTTACCTGTTTGTGCGGGAGCGCAGCCTGCCGAAATTCCTCCTGCCTGGGACGGGCCGCAATTACCTGCTGTCCATCAGCATGGGAGCGATGTGGCTGGCCGGCTTCCTCCTTTATGGAATGGCAGCAGCGCGACTGGGCAAGATGGGCTCTTCAGTCGGCTGGGCTCTTATCATGTCCTCCATGGTCGTGGTTGCCAACCTCTGGGGCATCCTGACCGGTGAGTGGCGCAGTGCCGGGCGGAAGCCTTTTCAAACCATGATCATAGGACTCATAACCTTAATAGGGGCAATGTTCTTAGTTGGATCGGGACTTAAATGAAGTATTCCCGAAAATGAGTCAAATTACGGTCGATGGTTTTTTTATTGAACGGGGCCTCGGGGAGATGCGGGAAGATAAGGGTAGAGGGGCTTATTGAGGGGAAGCGGACAAAATGTCCCGCTGCCACGCCGCGCCTCCCTGACCCTCGCCGCACTCTCCCCAGCCTCCTGCCCACCTCCCACGCAGGGGGAATCCGATTTCAGATTGCAGATTCCAGATTCCACAGACACCCCGCAGGGGGGAATCCGATTTCAGATTGCAGATTCCAGATTCCACAGACACCCCGCAGGGGGGAATCCGATTTCAGATTGCAGATTCCAGATTCCACAGACACCCCGCAGGGGGGAATCCGATTCCAAATTCCAGATTCCAGATTCCACAGACGCCCCGAGGGGGGGGAATCCGCGGCGAGGCGATCTCGCCGCACCAAAATTGTCTTGAACCTCCACCTCCAGCGTTCCTTAGTGGAGTCCCAGGCCGAAATCTGGGATAATATTGCGTTCCTGAACAGCTTTGACTCCACCTTTTTCGGCACTTCGAATCTTCTCATTCCGCATCCCGGGAGCGCCCATGCAACGCATGCTACTGGCAAGTCTCTTCGTGCTATTCGGGTCCTTGACGGCTTTGGCGGGGGATTCCGTCCCGCTGCTGCTGCAAAATCCCACCCTCAGCAAGGAACAGATTGCCTTCAATTATGGTGGCGACATCTGGATTGTCAGCCGCGAGGGTGGCGACGCCGTGCGCCTGGTGACCGGCACCGGAACCCTGAGCCGTCCCATCTTCTCCCCGGACGGCACCATGGTAGCCTACTCTGGAGACTACGACGGCAACGATGACGTCTACGTCGTCCCCGCCGCGGGAGGCGAACCGCGCCGGCTCACTTTCCATCCGGCCTCGGACGTCGCCGTGGGTTGGACGCCCGACGGCAAGAGCGTGTTGTTTCGCACCACGCGGGGCAACTATTCGCGTTTCGAGCGGCTCTACACAGTGCCCGTCGCCGGCGGCTTCCCCGCGGCACTCCCCTTACCCATGGGGGTGGAAGGTTCTTACTCTCCCGACGGCTCGCACCTGGCATACGTCCCGCGCTGGAATCGCCGTCTGGGCGCACCCGACGCCTACATTGCCATCAAGCACTATCGCGGAGGTCTTACCTCACCCATTTGGATTGCCCATCTGGCGGATTCCAGCGTCACGCGCATTCCCCGCGAAAACTCCAACGATTTCGCTCCCCTGTGGATTGGCGAGCGCATTTATTTTCTTTCCGACCGCGAGGGCCCCGTCACGCTCTACTCCTACGACACGCAAACCCAGCAAGTGAAGATGCTTTTCAAAAATGACGGTTTCGATTTGAAGTCCGCCTCGGCCGGCCCGGGCGGCATTGTCTACGAGCAACTCGGCTCGATTCACATTTTCGATCCGCACTCCGGCCACTCGCGCGAAGTGCACATTCGCGTGTCGGGAGACATGCCCCAGGTGCGGCCGCATTTCGAACATTATAGCGACGGGCAATTTGCCAACGCTCGAATCTCTCCCACGGGCGCCCGCGCCTTGTTCGCGTGGCACGGCGATATCTTCACCGTGCCCGCGGAAAAAGGCGACGTGCGCAACCTGACCAACACCCCCGGCGTGGCGGAGCGCGACCCTAACTGGTCCCCGGATGGCAAATCCATCGCTTACTTTTCCGACGAGTCAGGGGAATACGCGCTGCATATTCGCGACCAGAACGGCTTGGGAGCGGTCAAGAAGATCGACCTGGGCAACCCGCCGTCATTCTTCTACTCACCCACCTGGTCGCCGGACAGCAAGAAGATTGCTTACAGCGACAAGCGGCTGAACCTCTGGTACGTCGACCTAGACCACCCAACGCCCGTCAAAGTGGATACGGACCGCTATGATTCGCCGCTCCACGAATTCGATGCCGTCTGGTCCCCTGACAACCAGTGGCTGGCTTACACCTTGCAGCTTCCCAATTACCTGCGCGCCGTCTTCGTTTATTCCCTGGCGACCCACAAGGCCACACAAGTCACCGACGGGATGAGCGACGCGCTTTATCCCAACTTCGATAAGAACGGCAAGTATCTCTATTTCACCGCCAGCACCAATATGGGATTGAGCACGGGTTGGCTCGATATGACCAGCGAGGATCGTCCCGTCACCCGCAGCGTCTACGTGGCGGTTCTGCGCAAGGACTTGCCTTCCCCGATTGCTCCGGAAAGCGACGAAGAAAAAGCCCCGGAAGCCAAGAAGGAGGTTGTAGGGGCCAGCAGCGCTGGCCCTGGGCCGAACGCCGTTCGGCCCTACATCCCGGACGATATGTTTGCTGAAGAAACCAGAATTTACGACCTTGCAATGCAGGGCCCGCCGTCGTCCGGCCCTGCGGCTTTACAACAGGAAACAGCCTCCAAGCCCGAGACCGCCGCGGACAAGGAGAAACCCAAGGAAGGCGAGAAGAAGCCGGAGCCCGTCAAGGTCCAGATCGATTTTGACGGCCTCAGCCAGCGCATCCTGGCCCTGCCGATTCCCGCCCGCAATTACGACGACCTCCTGGCGGGGAAAGAAGGGATCATTTTCTTGGGGGAAAGCCCCCTCGTCGATATCGAGCCGGGGCCGGGAGGGGGTTCGACCATTCAAAAATTCGACCTCAAAACCCGCAAGACGGAACACATTGTTGACAACGTGCAAGACTACCACCTCTCCTTTGACGGCGAGAAGATGCTCTACCTCAAAGGCGGCCAATGGTTCATCAATCCCGCGGAAAAACCGCCCGAGCCCGGAAAAGGGATGTTGAAAACCGGCGCCATGGAAGTACACGTGGTCCCGCGCGAAGAATGGAAGCAGATGTATCACGAGGTTTGGCGCATCGAGCGCGACTTCTTCTACGACCCGCACTACCATGGGCTCGATCTCCAGAAAGCCGAGCAGGCCTACGCGCCCTTCCTGGATGGCGTCGCCAGCCGCGCGGACCTGAACTATCTCTTCGCGGAGATGCTGTCAAACATTAATGTCCTGCACATGTACGTCGCGGGCGGCAAACATCCCGACATCTCCACGGTACAAGTGGGCCTGCTGGGGGCGGACTACAAAATCGAAAATGGCCGCTACCGCTTTGCCAAGATTTTCAACGGTGAGAATTGGAACCCGCAACTGCACGCGCCGCTTACCCAACCGGGGGTCAATGTAAAGGAGGGCGAATACCTTTTGGCGGTGAATGGGCGGGACCTCACCGCCGGCGACGAAATCTACAGCCTCTTCCAGGAGACCGCCGGCAAGCAGACGGTCCTCAAGGTCGGGCCTAATCCCAACGGCTCCGGCTCCCGCGACGTGACGGTGGTGCCGGTCGACGACGAAGCCGGCCTGCGCAATTTGGACTGGATCGAAGGCAACCGTCGCAAGGTGGAGGCGGCGAGCGGAGGCAAGCTGGCCTACGTCTATCTGCCCAATACGGCTGGGGCCGGATATACCAATTTCAATCGCTACTATTTCGCCCAGGTCGGCAAGCAAGGCGTGGTGCTGGACGAACGGTTCAATGGCGGCGGCCAGTTGGCGGATTACATCATCGATTATCTCCGCCGCCCCACCCTGAGCCTGATAATGACCCGCGAGGGTGACGTCGCTTCCGAACCGCAGGAAGCCATACCCGGCCCCAAGGCGATGATCATCAATGAATTCGCGGGTTCGGGCGGCGACGCCATGCCCTGGTACTTCCGCAAGGAGGGCGTCGGCCCCCTGGTGGGTATGCGCACCTGGGGAGGCCTGGTGGGCATCGGCGGCTATCCCCGGCTTATCGATGGCGGCAATGTCACCGCGCCGCGCTGGGCCATCTATGGCTTGGAAGGACAGTGGGAAGTGGAGAACCACGGGATTTCACCCGACGTGGAAGTCGAACTGGATCCCAAGCTGGTGCGCGAAGGCCACGACCCGCAACTGGAGCGCGCCGTGGAGGTGGTGCTGGATCTGCTGAAAAAGAATCCACCCCCCACGTACCCCAAACCAAAGTATCCCAATTACCACGACCAACTCCCCGAACCGGTGCGGTAGGGGCGGCATTAGGGCAGTAGGCAGGAGGCAGTGGGCAGTAGGCAGGAGGCAGGAGGCGGAAAGGAAAGTCAAAACGCAAAGTGCAAAAGGCAAAAGTGAAAGGGCGCATCTACAAGAACATTTGCCACAGACTGGCCCAGTCACCGAGGCGTGCAGTAATTTGAAATTATAGCCCTCTCCGAGGGGAGAGGGTGGACCGCTGCCGGCGTTTTCACCAGCCGGAGCGGGAAGGGGGCCCCACGTTTTGCACGTCGTGGGGGTGAGGGGTCAATTGTACAGGAGCGGGATGCAGCCAGCGGGGTCGGAAAAGAAAGTCAAAACGCAAAGCGCAAAACGCAAAATTGCCAACGGATGGCGCAGACCCCTGCCCTTTGGGGTCTGCGATGTCCCGCAGGGACACTCTTCCGGCAAGGCATTGGGGCACTTGCCATTGGAATTGCCCGGAGTCATGATAGTGTACGCAGTGATGTAAGGGGTCCGTTAACACCCCACATTTGGCAAAGAAAACCTCGGATTTATGAGCGACACCATCAAACGGCTCACCATCGAAGGCTTCAAGTCCATCCGCAAGTTGGAAGACTTTGAGCTCCGCTCCTTAAATGTGCTCATCGGGGCCAACGGAGCTGGCAAGAGCAATTTCGTGGAATTCCTCCGTCGGATGCGAGAACTGGCGCAGCAGAGACTCTGGGAGGTAATCAGAACAACCGGTGGAGCAGATGCGTATCTTCACCTTGGTCCGAAGGTAACAAAACAAATAGCAGGCAGCATCTACTTTGCCGGCGGTTACGGTTATGAGTTCACTCTGCTGCCGACTTTAGAGGGTGGGTTTGTTTTTGGTGATGAGACGGTAGTTTTTGCCGACGAGACAGTGAGCTATACAGAATCCGCTATCCTGAAGGCCGCCCCCCCAAGGACCGTTTGTCTCGGCAAGGGCTATATCGAGGCCAAGCTCAAGGACCGCTACAAGGAGGATTTCGGATGGAATAATTCCGTTCGAAAAGATGTGCCGACGCGGATTTTCAACGCACTCTCAGATTTGACGGTGTATCACTTCCACGACACCAGCACCACCGCAGGTGTTCGCCGGCAAATCGCGACTAATCAGAACGGGTACTTTTATCCCGACGGCAGCAACTTGGCTGCCTTCCTCTATCGCATCATGCACGAGAACCCGGCTAGTTACGAAAGGATTCGGGACGTCATCAGGCTGGCGGCGCCATTCTTTGATGACTTTCAATTACGTACCAATCCCCTGGTTCCCGGCATGATTCAGTTGGAGTGGAGACAAAAAAACTCGGAGTATCCTTTTCTCGCCAACCAACTCTCTGATGGCACGCTTCGGTTCATTTGTCTCGCGACAGCACTCCTCCAGCCGTCGCCGCCCGCAACGATGGTTTTCGACGAACCAGAACTTGGGCTTCACCCCTATGCCCTGACCCTCTTGGCCAGTTTATTCGACGTGGCAAGCCGGCGCACCTCTCAACAAGTCATCGCCTCGACACAATCGGCGCAGTTGCTGAATGAGTTTGAACCGGACGACATTATCGTCGTCGAAAGGACTAAGGGGGAATCCGTTTTCCGACGCTTGGATTCAACGCAACTATCAGGGTGGCTCGAAGATTACACGCTCGGTGAACTATGGCAGAAGAATGTACTGGACGGCCGACCGCGGAATGAGATGATGCCCCTGATGTCGAATGGAAATGCAGAGGGCAGTGCGACCCCTGAGAAGGAGGGATCGAGCGCTGGAGACAAGCGTTCATGACGCGAGTTCACGTTGTGGTGGAGGGGCCATCGGAATGGTCGTTTGTGAATAACGTCCTCGCGCCAGCCCTATGGGAACGTCAAGTCTATCTGAATCCCATCGTTCTTGGTGTTCCCGGCCGCAAGGGCGGCAATACCAACTACGCCCGGGTCCAGAAGGACATCCTCCGTCAACTCAAGCAGGATCCCACAGCCTATTGCTCAACCATGCTCGACTTGTATGGATTGGGCAAAGGTTTTCCCGGTACACCACTGCCACCGAACCTCACGAATCTTGACAAAGTCACCCACATCGAGCAAAAGGTAAAGAAAGACATCATCGCGCAGGCACCCGACCTGCGTCCCGACATTCGATTCATCCCTTACCTGCAATTGCACGAATATGAGGGATTGTTGTTCAGCGATCCCGCGGCGTTCGCGCAGGGAATTAACCAATCGAATCTTGCCAATCAGTTCCAGTCCATACGTGAAGGCTTTCCCACTCCCGAAGACATTGATGATAGTCCGACCACGGCTCCGTCGAAACGCGTGCTCCAGCTCTGTCCTTTTTACCGAAAGGTGCTGAACGGAACGCAGGCCGCGCTGGCCGTGGGCATCGAAACGATGCGCCGCGAATGCCCGCATTTCCGCGAGTGGGTCGAACGCCTCGAGGCGCTCGGGGTTGAGCAGCGCTGAGTGCCGGCCTATTTTTCAAGCGGGGCGGTTCGTGAAATTGTAGGGGCGGTTCGCGAACCGCCCCTTTTGAAATATGCGTGATGCATGACCAGGGCGGCAGGATGGTGCAGATCCCTGCCCTTTGGGGTCTGCGATGTCCCGCAGGGACACTCTTCCCGCAAGGCCTCGGGGAAATCACAGACCCCCAAAAACGAGGGGCTGCGCCACCCTACCGCGACGATATATATCTTGATCGAGTCCCGGTTGTAATCTATCATGGTATATATCGAAGGAGGGTGCCATGGCACATACCGCCAAGCTGTTCCGTAATGGCCGCAGCCAGGCCGTCCGGCTTCCCGCCCAATACCGCTTCCCGGGCTCCGAGGTCTATGTCCGCCGTGATCCCTCGACCGGCGATGTCATCCTGTCGCGGCGGCCGGACTCCTGGCGGGATTTCTTCGAGTTGATGAAAACCATCGATGTCCCTAAAGACTTTCTCGCGGATCGCCGGGATGCGCCTCCCCAGAAACGGAAACTGTTTTGATGCCCACGCGCTATTTGCTGGATACCAACATGGCCAGCTACGTCATCAAGGGCAACATCCCCCGCGTGCGGGAGCGCCTGGTCAAGGTGCCCATAGCCGAGGTTTCGATTTCCGTCGTGACCGAGGCGGAATTACGTTTCGGTGTCGCCCGAAGACCGCAAGCCGTGGGGCTCGCTACCGCCGTCGAGGAGTTTCTGCTGCGCGTCGAGGTGTTGCCTTGGGACTCTGCGGCGGCGCAACACTATGCGCGGCTGCGGGCCGTCCTGGAACGATCGGGGGCGGCCATGGGCAACTTGGACATGATGATTGCCGCGCAGGCACTGTCTGCCCAAGCCATCCTCGTCACCCACGATCACGTCTTCCGGCGGGTAAAACAGTTGAAAATTGAGGACTGGAGCGTGTAACGCGGGCATCCCCTGCGCGGTGGGGCGGTTCGCGAACCGCCCTTACAAGCCGTGACGAGCTATGGGGTGTTTAGGCTGGTACAAGCCGAGCTTGCCGCCCCCTGGCAAGGACAAGTGGGTCATCAGGCCCCAGCCCCGGTCTGCCACCGGTCCACACTTAACCTTTCGCCTTTTCAAGGTTCGAAGGGTGGCGGCGACATCGTCACACATCAGGTAAACCTCATGCTTGCCGTTGTCGGCGGCGGGGTGAAATGCGATTTCCGCCGGCGGCAAGGCGAAGATAAGCCACCCTTCACCCGCATCGACCGAGGGAAAGCCCAGAACGTCACGAAAGAAAGCTCGATCCGCCTCCGCATCCTTGCTGTAGATAATCACGTGCGCGCCAGAAATCATCGTCCACCCCCTGGGGAAAGTATCGCATAGACCGTGATCGCCGACGGGGGCGCTTGGCGATTACCGATGGTAGGGACGCTTCGCGAAGCGCCTTCCCCGCATGCGCCGCCAGGGGCGACCAGGGCGGTTCCCGAACCGCCCCTACAAAACGCGCGTGATGTGCGACCAGGGCGGTTCGCGACCCCCTTCCCATTTCCTGGAAACAACTGGTTATCTGACTGGTCATATGCTACGATGATGGGCATGAACACCCGGAACAGACGGATCAACGCTACGGAGTTCAAGGCGAAATGCCTCAAGATTCTGGACGAGCTTGAGTCACAAGGCGTGGTCATCACCAAAAGAGGCCAGCCGGTCGCCCGGCTCACACCCTTGCACGAGGTGGACAACTCGAAGCTGATCGGGTCCCTCAAGGGCAAGATCGCCGTCAAAGGAAATATCTTCTCCACGGGCAGAAAGTGGAATGCTCAATCTTGACACCCACATGCTGGTGGCGCTCATGACCGGTGAGGTGAGTCGGGCGGAGTCCGCCTGCGCCGTCCATCAACCCCTGGCGATTTCGGACATCGTTCTGTGGGAGCTTGCCATGCTGGTGCGGAGAGGCCGCCTAACGATGGACCTGGAGAGCGCGGCATTCCGGGCGTGGCTGCGGCATCTCACCGTCTTCCCCATCAGTTTGGAGATTGCCCGCCAAAGTACGCAGCTCGATTTTTCCTCGGATCCGGCGGATGAGATCATTGCGGCAACCAGTGTCGTGGAAAACATCCCCCTGCTCACCCGTGACCGCCGCATCCGAAAGTCCCGCATCGTTCCTTTGGCGGTTTAGAGAGGGAGTCGGAGGGCTTATGAAGCGTCGATCATTTCTGCAACTGGCCAGCGTGGGGGGAGCCGCGGGGATGGCAGCGCTTCCCTTGGCCGCGCGAGCCGCGACCCCGCCACCCATGAAGATTACCGGCGTGCGGTTCTACCTGAATCCGGGTTCCGGCCCTACGTTCAATCAGAGCTTCCACATCGTCACGATTGAAACCGACCAGGGGATTACGGGCGTAGGCGAAGGGGGCAGCAAGGATACGGTTGAGCAGTGCGCCGCCATGCTGATTGGCGAGGATCCTTCCCGCATCGATCACTTGTGGCAAATGATGTTCCGCGGCTACTTCTACCCCGCCGGGCGCGAGAAGCTGGATGCGCTGGGGGCTCTCGACATGGCGCTCTGGGACATCAAAGGGAAGGCCCTGGGGGTTCCCGTGAGCGACTTGCTCGGTGGCGTGGCGCGCGATCACGTGGAGTGCTATTCCACCGGCTTTCCCTTCCATGGCAGCTTGAAGGAATCGGCGCGTGCCTGCATCGAAGCGGGTTTCCGAGCCTATCGCCACGCTACCGCCGACCCCCAGCCGGGACAGCCCTTCAGCTCCCGTCAGATGGTGGATAAGACTTTCGAGGACTGCGTGGAGATTCGCGAGGGCGTGGGCAAACAGGGGGACTGGGCGCTCGATTACCACACCCGCCTCGATTTTCCCGATGCGGTGCGCCTAAGCACGCTGATCGAACCGCTCGAGCCCTATTTCGCAGAAGACTTGGTGCGCTCCGAGAGCCCCGGCGTCTATCGCGAACTGCGCCAGCACGTGAAGGTTCCTATCGCCGTAGGCGAGCAGTTCGGCAGCAAGTGGGACGTGAACGAGCTCATCGAACAGCAACTCATCGACTACGCGCGCGTGACGATTCCCAACGTGGGCGGCATCACCGAATACATGAAAATCCAGGCGCTCTGTGAGACCCATTACGTGGGCCTGATCCCGCACTTCACCGGTCCGGTTTCAGAGGCTGCGCTAGTGCACGCTTGCTCGGTGTTTTCCGGGCCGGTGCTGATGGAGATGACCGGCGACGGCCACCACAATTATCCGCACTTGCCGGAATGCTACGACTTTCGCAACGGCAAGCTGTGGCCGAATCGCCGCCCCGGCCTGGGCGTGACGCTTGACACGAAGCCGCTACAGTTGGCGGCGGAGATCACCGAAGCGAAGCGGCCCATCCCCATGCTGCATCGCCCGGACGGGTCGATTACCAATTGGTGATGATGATCGGGCCATTGATTCATCGGGTCATCGGGTGATTTGGTGATTGGGTGATTTCGGATTTGTGATTGGCGATTGGTGATTGGTGATTTGCGACCGGGCCCGGTGGGTAGGGGGTAGTGGGTAGCGCGGAGGTGGGCGTCGTTTGCCCTCCTCCGCGGTTCTTAACATGGTAATGTACAGATATCTGTTAATACCCGATGGCGAAATGCCGTAGAGGAACGCAAAGTACGCGTACCTCTGATGATGGCTACCTGCTGACCGTGGCTACGTGCTTCGAACGGAGGGAAGCGGGTAGCGCAACGCGGCATGGCCGCAACCAAAGGAGAATGATCCGGAATTAGACTATATTCCCCTTACGAAGACAGGCCCAATGCAGAGACAGAGCTGACTGGGATATATCAAGAAATTCATGTAACTTTTAGTGCGGCCGGTTGAAGGAATAGACGAAGGGCTTACTGCAATAGCCGTTGTCGGTGCCGATGGTGATGCCGAGGGGGTGCGTCCGGTCGGTGATCCTGATCCCCTGCGAACCAATGCTTCCCGACGAGTGCGGGTAGTTCGCGATCTCAAAGCGTCGGTGCGCCGCGCGAAGGTCGTCTGCCCACCTGCGCTCAAGCTCATCGCAGGAGAGCGTGCTCGCGTATTGACGGGACACGCTTTCGTATTTCTTCGTGGTGAAGCCCGGCCCGTTTTCGATAGATTGAGCTTTCCCGATAAAAGTCAGGCCCGGCGGTGCCGGCACCGCATCTGCATCGGCCCAGAGCTGCGCAAAGGACAACGGACGATCCGTGTATACCACCAGCAGAACCACCAGCAGGACCGCCAAAAGAGCGCACATAATTTTTGTGCGGCTTCTCATCCTATTTGTCACCTCATGGGCTTCATCAAGATGCTAAAAACAGCCATCGTGCATTCCAGCGCGAGGAGCGGGTAGCGCGGAGGTGGGCGTCGTTTGCCCTCCTCCGCAGTTCTTAATATGGTAATGTACAGATATCTGTTAATACCCGATGGCGAAATGCCGCAGAGGAACGTGAAGTGCGCGTACCTCTGCGCTACCTACTGGTGGGGTCGTGGTTTAGTGATGCCCACCACCCCCGCCGCCACCCCCACCGCCGGAGCTGTGCCCTCCACCGCCACCGCCGCCACTACTCACGGAGAAACCTCCACCGCCGGAGCTGTGGCCTCCGCCGCCACCTCCACCGCCCCGAGCACCAGAAGAACCTCCGCCCGATGAGGTGTGGGAAACGACGACGGGCCCTCCACTTGAGCCGCGCCCGGACTTCGAGGCCCTGGGTCCACTAACCCCATGATACGTTGAAGCTCCACTCCCGGGTCGGAAGATTTCACCGCGGAACTCGCCAACATTTCCATCGACCGGATAGCGGCCGCCCAAAGTTGATCCAGCCCGAGCGCGCAGGGGCTCGCGGGCAGGACCCCCACCGCGCAGACGTGCCAAGAAGCTCCGATGGTCGGAGAGAAGCGCCTTCTCCTTCGCCGGATCGCCACCCATCAGGATGGTTGGCGGCGCCGCAGCGCCGTGAATCATCCGGGACGATGATGGCCCGTGGGGCGCCGGCTTCGGCCCCGCCGTTACCGGGACTTCGCCGAGCGTGGCTTCGAGTGTCGGCTGGAAGGGCGGCCCGGCAATCGCAGTCCCCTTGGCCGGCTCGACGTGGCCAACCTCCTGGGGAGTGATAATCCGCCCGTTCTCGAAGACGTTGGTGGGAACCGTGATCACAGAACGCAGCGCTTCAGCATTAGGCAGCGGCCGTCGGGGGAGCGGTCCCCCGGTCGCAGGATGGGGCCTGGGGCCGCCGGGCAGGGGCTTGGGCGCCCAGCCAATCCATCCCGGGCCCCCATACCAATTGACCAGCGGCCCTTGCCAACCAAAGCATCCGCCCCAGGGCATCTGCCAAAACCAGCCAAAGGAATCGTCGAAGCCCCACCCGCCACATTGATAAGGCAGCCAACCCCAAGGGTCAGAGGAAATCCAGTTCCAGCCCATGCCCGAGTTCCAGCCCCACATGCCCTGGCTGTAAGGGCTCCAGCCCGCTGGCTCATAGGGCGACCAGCCAAGACCGTAGCCGGGGATTCGAACCCACTCGCCATAAGCATCCAGATCGGTCCACCCGGAAATCACCCCCTGGGACGGCCCCGGCTGATCATTCCAGGCGCGCTCCGCTTGCGCGTCCCGGGCTGCCACCCACTTGTCCCAATCGTCGCTCTCGATTCCGCGCTGAGTGTTGAACGCTTCTCCCGCCACACCAGGGTTGTATTCCAGAACCTTATCCTTGCCAAGGTAGACAAGCCCGCGAGGCGCCGCGACTCCCACTGAGCCCGAGAATACTTCCACGCGGATTTGACCTCCCATGAAATCCGTTCGGAATTCGCTTTTGCCGTTGGGCGTAAGTGTGGCGTCAGCAATCTTCACGCGGTACACATCGTGCCCTTCGGGGGCAAGATGGAAGGTGGCATAGCCCTCTTCAAACGTGAGGCCGTTCAACTTGTTGCCATCGGCATCCAGGGCCAGTTGGCTAAAGTCCAGTTTGGAGAGTTCCCCCACACGCGCCGTGGAACCATTCTCAAATTCCACTTCCGCGAAACTGCGGGCCGGGGTTGATAGTTCAAAACCTTCCTGGATGGGCGTGTTCACAAGCGCGCGGGTCCACTCCGTCGAGCCGGGACGCTTCAAGGCCACTGCACCGCTCACGTAGCTCAGCCGCACCACACGCACATGCGAAACAGCTTGTTGGGAATGGAGAGCTGCTGGCAGGAAACACAGCCCCACGACCACCACCACGAGTACACGTCGTAAACGAACGCATCTCATGGCCGACCTCCCTTGCTCTGTCAACGCCTATTTTACAACTTTTACGACGTTGTGGGGGTTATATAAGTTACCAGATTATGGCCGGAAATGGGGCTTTCCAGTCTTCCCGGTTCTTTGTTAATCTACTGTCACCCGGCACAAGGGAGTTTTACCGAGAAGCAAATCAGAGGATTTTAAAGGAGGATGGAATGAAGAAACTGGGGGTTGTCTTCGCGGTCGTGTTGGTGTTATCGGTTGCGGCTTTTGCCCAGCGCGATAAGGGCAAAGCCGAAGAACATGCAGGTGGAGGTACCCACGAGGGGCATATTCCCGCGCACGGCCCTACCCCGGTGCGAACTACGCATACCAAGGCGCCGGAAGAACATGCGAAGGCCCCGGAAGTGCATAATTATGCCGACAAGGCAGGGCATCCCAACGCTCCGCACGTTCACCCCGACGGAAAATGGATTGGACATGAATCCGGCCCCAACGATCCGCACTACCACCTCGATCATCCCTGGGCGCATGGACACTTTACAGGCGGCTTCGGCCCACATCACGTGTGGCACCTGGCGGGAGGAGGCCCCAGCCGCTTCTGGTTTGGCGGATTCTACTTCAGCGTGGCGCCTTATGACGTTGGCTACTGTGACGGCTGGCTCTGGACCAGCGACGAAATAGTGATCTATGAAGACCCCGACCATGTGGGCTGGTACCTGGCCTTTAACACCCGGCTGGGCACCTACGTCCACGTTCAGTTCCTGGGCTGACAATTAGTACGCTCAGTGGATTGCCAGAGGGTGGGTTGTGGGGGCGGTTCGCGAACCGCCCTGGTCAAATTAGCAAACTCATCGAGCGGTCAGTGGCGCTGGAGCCTGGCATTCAGCCACTGAGTGGCGGCATCATGTCGCCCGCTGCGCGGGCTTTGATCGGGGGTGGGTTAGTGGTGCCCACCACCCGCACTGGCGGAGTGCCCGCTACTCGAGGCAGCCGGGCTAGACGAGGCGCTCGATGGGACGCTGGACACAGCGCTGCTGGAGATGCTCCTGCCCTCTGGGGCGCTGGCATTCGTCATTGCGCCGCCCTCGCCTTCAGCACGGTCGGCGTGCCCGTGGGGCAATACGAAGGCCCCAGAACCGAATTCGCGGAGGGACTCTTGGCCCCGCGGAGCATTCATCCCTGGTGCCCCCCCGGTCTTAAAGGTATCGCCGCGGAACTCACTTTCCGTGCCACCCACCTTAAATCGCCCGCCCAGGGTTGATCCCATCTGGACGCGGAGTGGTTGATTTCTACCTTGACGTGATCCAAGCAGCGCGCTTTCTTTCGTGGCGTCGCCTCCCATGATGATGGTGGTGGGTGCCAGGGCGTGCGAGCCTGTCTCCAGAGAAGCCGCGGACATCCGCTCTTCCCCGCCCGCTTGGAAGGGCAACTGGGCAACCGCCTTTCCCGCACTGCGTGGCACGTGGTTCACCATTTCAAGCGTGATCAACTGCCCCGTCTGGATCGCGCTCCCGGGGATTGTGGTTATAAAACCTGTACCCGGCCGGCCGTGCGTGCCCAAAGGCGCCCAGCCCACCCATCCCGGCCCTGAATACATGGTGACGAGCGCCGGGGAAAAATACCCAAAACTGCCCGGCATCCAGAACCAGCCGAAGTCGGGGTCAAAGTCCCACACGCCGTAGTGGTAGGGGAGCCAGCCCCACGGTTCGCTGGAAATATAGGTCAAACCCATGCCCGGGTAATTGTCCCACATCCCCATGCTATAAGGCATCCAGCCCATCGGCGCATAAGGCGCCCAGCCATTGCCATAGCCGGGAATGTAGGCCCACTCGCCATAGGTATTCAGATCGCTCCAGCCATAGAGAGGTCCGCGCGCTCCGACGGCTTGATCTCTAACCGCCAGTTGGTCTTGCGTGTCGCGTGCATCGCTCCACTTGTCCCAGGAGTCCTTGGTAATTCCATGCTGGACGTTGAAGGCCTCTTCTGGAGTGCTCGTCGTGTACTCGAGAACTTTATCCTTGCCGACCTTGGCGCTTCCGGAGGGCGCCACAACGTCGACTGAGCCATTGAACACTTCCACTCGCACCCGGCCCTGGCGGAGATCCGTTCGGAATACCGTTTTGCCGCTCGGGGTCAGGGTGGCGTCAGCAATCTTCACACTATAGATGTCGTGGCGCTCGGGCAGGAAATGGAACGTGGCATAACCCTCACCGAAGGTGAGGCGGTTCAGTTTGTTGCCTTCCGCATCGAGGGCTAGTTGGCTAAAGTCTACCCTGGAGAGTTCACCCACGCGGGCCGTGGAACCATTCTCAAATTCCACTTCCGTAAAACTGCCCGCCGAGGTGGAAACCTCAAAGCCTTCCTGGATGGGCGTGTTCACGAGCGCCTTGGTCCAATCCGTCGAGCCAGGACGCTTGATGCCCACCGTGCCGGTTACATAGCTCAGCCGCACCACGCGCACGTGCGAGACGGCTTGTTGGGCGGAAAGGGCTGCCGGTAGAAGAAAGAGTCCCACGACCACCGCGGGGAAACTTAGACGTAGGGCCGCGCTTCTCATGTATGGCCTCCTCGGCGTGACTGCTGTGTATTATATGCTAAATCGGCCCTGGGGGTTGGATGAATTACCCGAAAAATTGTGTTTTCGCAAACGCGGGCGCCGCTGACGGCATCCCCAGCGATGATTAGGGTCACCCCCCCGAGGAGCGACCTGCGGCTTCGCCGCTTGCTGCCATGAAAATAGCCGTGCTAAAGGCACTTTGGAGTGCGGGAGCAGCAGCTACCGCCTTCGCTTCATACGGCAAATGGGCATGGGGCGGAGGAAGAAAGGCGGTAGCTGCTGCTCCCGTACCCCAAGGCAAACTGCACCACTCCCCGCGCGCATCGTCTGCACATCCGGTAAGCAGAAGTGTATACTCCTGCGGTGGATATCATTCATCCTGACATTTCCTACGCGGGCGGGATCACCGGTTGCCGGAGGATCGCCGGCTACGCTGCGCTGGGCCGCACGCCCATGGCTTTGCACAACGTGGGGACAGGAGAGTCGCTATGCAATCCAACATAAGCCGCAGACATTTTTTGGGGGCTGCCTCCGGTGTGGCCGCGATGCCGTGGGCGGTTGCCCTTGGCGCGAAGCCCGACGCGGGTAAGATGAAGGCAGGCATCGCCAAGGTTGACATCACTCCGGATCGCCCGCGCGTCAGCGTGCACGGGAAAATGGTCGACCCGCCCACGGTCCACCACCCTGTTCGTGCGCGCGTTCTGACTTTAAACGATGGCGCGCGGCGCATGGTGTTGGTTACCTACGACCTGAACTGCTTGGACTATGCCACACCCATCCTCCGGGAACGGGTTGAAAATGAGTTGGGCATCTCGCCCGCCTACCTGCTTCTGCTGGCCACACACAATCATGACGTGCCCATGCAAACGGTTCCGACCAACTACGACTACGGCGCTTGGCTGGCGGAGAAGATTTTTGGCGCGATTAAGGAGGCCATGTCCAGGGAAGATGGTCCGGTCGACCTCGATTTCGGATTCGGGCATGGCTACTGGGTGCGGGCCAGTGGCGCAGCCCCCGCGGACTACGAAATCCAATTATTGCGGGTGGCGAAGGAAGGTCGGCCGGTGGCGTTGCTCTTTAATCAACCGGTGCATCCGCTGGGGGTCGGGTCCGGATATGACCCGTCGCACCCGGGTTACGCCATGGACGAAGTCGAGGAAAAATTTCCCGGCGCCCTGGCCCTTTACGCCGACGCCTGCGGTGGCAACCAGGAGCCGACCGGCTATCACGGCATGGATAAATTGGACGCTTGCCGCCGGCTTGGTCACGATCTGGCCGAAGAGGTCGTCAAGATTGCGAACGGTCCCCTGGTGGAGATATCGGGGCCGCTCGAAAGCTCGTTGAAAGTCGTGGACCTGCCGCTGGCTGAGCCAATGCCGTATGAGAAGGCGCTGGACATGGCGCGCGACATTCCCCTGAATGTGGGGATGGTGCCGCCGCCCCAACCGGCGCGTGGGACCAACTGGATCCGGGCGCTGCTCCGGCATTATAAGGAAGGCATTCCGTTTCCCACTAAGACATCGGACCTGCTTTGTGGGGACGGCGGGTTCTTCGTTGACAAGCTGGACAAGCCGCGCAAGTACCCTTGCCGGATGGTGGAGGCCTTGGCGCCAAAGATCGGAAATTTGAATTTCCTGGCGATTCAGGGCGAGCCCTGCGCTCCGATCGGCGCCCGCATCAAGGATCGGCTGCGCCAAAAAGGGCCCATCATGGTATTCGGCTATTTCGGAGAACGGAATTTGTACGTGCCGACGCGCGAGATCGTGCGCGAGAATGCTTATCAGGCGCAGGTTATCCAGATCCAGTTCGGCTGCCCGGTGGGATGGGCGCCGGAGGCCGAGGACGAAATGGTAAAAGCCGCCCTCGCCATGTTTGGTGAAAAGTACGAATTGCCACGAGAAGATTAGCGCGGAATTCCCCTCCTGATTTAGGAGGGGTGGCGCGCTGACCGCCGGGGGTGGTTACCTCCGGAAGCCGAAAGCATGAAGCCGCCATCAGCACCACCCCTTAATCCCCTCCTCATCTGAGGAGGGGAGTTCTCCAGAAACTCCCCTCCTGATTCAGGAGGGGTGGCGCGCTGAGCGCCGGGGTGGTTACCTCCGGAAGCCGAAAACATGAAGCCGCCATCAGCACCACCCCTTAATCCCCTCCTCATCTGAGGAGGGGAGTTCTCCAAAAACTCCCCTCCTGATTTAGGAGGGGTGGCGCGCTGACCGCCGGGGGTGGTTACCTCCGGAAGCCGAAAGAATG
>Ga0326728_10004177_pt1 | contig 43315 bp, 27 predicted proteins | sample MB3enrmetagenome_FD_207602 | JGI IMG/M metagenome (GOLD analysis project Ga0326728, IMG submission 207602) | Lab enriched peat soil microbial communities from McLean, Ithaca, NY, United States - MB31MN | ecosystem: Environmental > Terrestrial > Soil > Wetlands > Peat | place: USA: New York...
TCTTCACCAACCAATTGCGCGAAAAGGTCGGCGTCATGTTCGGCAACCCCGAAACCACCCCCGGCGGCAAGGCCCTCAAGTTCTACGCCAGCATCCGCATCGACATCCGCCGCCGCGACACCCTCAAAGACGCCGCCGGCGCCGCCATCGGCAACGCCGTCAAAGTCAAGATCGTCAAAAACAAGGTCGCCCCGCCCTTTGCCGAGGCCGAGTTCGAAATCATTTACGACCACGGCATCAACAAGGAAGGCAGCATTCTGGACGTGGGCATCGCCCACGGCGTCGTGGAGAAAAAAGGCGCCTGGCTCCAATTCGGCGGCGAGCTCATCGGCCAGGGCAAGGATGCCGCCCGCCAGGCCCTGGTGGAGAAACCGGAACTGGCCAAAAAGATCGTCGCCGCCATCATGGCCAAGCGCGCCGAAGCCGCCGCCCCGGCCCCGGCGGCGTAATTCAAAACCGGCGGGGCAAGACTCGGCACCTCTTCACCACATAGGTAAACACTCGACCGCGCTTATACGCGCTGACGCCTATGAAATACAATCAACTTGTCAAAGCGATTGATTCCGCCAGCCGACAGTTGCTCGGACGCGCCGCTGCCGCCGCCAATCAATCCCTCGTCCTCCGCAATTGGCTGGTCGGCGCATACATCGTAGAGTTTGAACAGAACGGGGAAGACCGGGCCAGTTACGGTGAAAGACTGGTGGCGTCATTGGCAAATGACTTGCACAAACGTGGTTTGCAAGGCTTCTCTCTGAGCAATTTGAAGAGTTATCGCCAGCTTTACAAAACGTATCCCCAAATTGGCCAGACACTGTCTGGCTTTTCCAGCCTCAAGCAGATTCCTGAAATAAGCCAGACACTGTCTGGCCAATTGAAGATTTCCGCAACAGTGATGCGAAAATCTTCATCCTCCATTACCCCTCTTTCTCCCGGGGCTGTGCTCCACTTCTCGTGGTCGCAAATTCTCGAACTCATCCGCATTGACGATCCGTTCAAGCGTGCCTTCTACGAACACGAATGTCTCAAGGGCAACTGGTCCGTGCGCCAGCTTCAACGCCAGATTGGCTCTCTTCTCTTTGAGCGCGCCGGCCTTTCCAAAAACAAAGCCGCCGTCATCAAACGCGCCCGGCGGCAGGAGCCGCAGGAAACCATCGCAGACTTGATTCGCGACCCCCTATGTCCTCGAATTCACCGGCCTCGCCGAACTGCCGCAATACACCGAAAGCGATCTCGAAACGGCCCTGCTCAACCACCTGCAAAAATTCCTCCTCGAACTCGGCGCGGGCTTTCTCTTCGAGGCCCGGCAGCGCCGCATTACTGTCGGTAACGAGCATGATTACATTGATCTCATTTTCTACCATCGCCATTTGCGTTGTCATGTTCTGCTCGACCTCAAAACCCGTCCATTCCGCCACGGCGACGCCGGCCAGATGAACTTTTACCTGAACTGGTGGAAGCAAAACGTGACCTGCGCCGATGAGCATCCGCCCGTTGGCATCCTGATGTGCAGCGATAAAGACCACACCAAAGTTGATTTCGCCACCGGCGGCATGTCCAATAAACTTTTCGTTTCACGCTACCTCACACTGCTGCCCTCCGCCGAACAACTCCAACACTTTGTCCAAGCCGACCGCGCCAAGGTCGAAACCGCAATGGAACAACACGCCCGCTCCAGCGCAAAACCAACGGCGGCAATAGGTAGGCCGAAGAAAGCCAAATCTTTGATGCCTGGACTGCTCTAACTCTGACCTCAAAGGGTCACCCATCACGACCTCCGCAATGCCTTGTATCAAGGCAGGGGTGGATATTCCAACCGTATCACGCTGGCTCGGCCATCAGGACGGCGGCGCGCTGTGCATGAAAACCTACGGCCATCTGCGAGACGAGCACAGCGCCAACGAGGCGAAGAAGGTTACGTTCTAAGTGACGACTCTCTGACAAATGAGCAGAATCACTCTTCAAGATCGATCTCGGACATGCCATCGATACATCCGTCAAGGAAGCAGGACAACCGTTGCATGACGGCAAACAGGTTTTTGATATCCACGCGCCCCAAATTCGGAAGCGCTGGCTGACGCCCTTTTCTTTTGCTCGTCAGAGAATACCGAAACCGTTCGCCATCGGGATCATGAGCATTCAATTCCCCAATAAGCGATTCCACGGCACTCAATTCGCCCGAATCCTTCGGCCAGTGGCCAGATGCGGAAATTTCTTCAATAATTGGCCGAGCGAGCCTCCAGAGATCACCAAGTCCGTGTCCCTCCGGCAGATGAACGGGTTGAACGAGGACTCTTTGCCCATACACTATCATATGCTTGAGGCTCAATTCGACGTAATGACGATAAAGATAAACCATCGGGTACGTCAGAACGTCCATTCCACTAAAGTCCTCAAGAAATCGTTCTGCTAAAAGATCGGCTGCGAGTCTATACGCCGTGGTGTACGACGCCCACTCCTTTCCGCCCATGTCAAGACGAGCGACACTCTGCCAGTCAACACCATCTCGAAACAACTGATCTCCCGTTTTCGGCCAACCGGGCGAATCGAAATCGAGACTGAGCAATTCTGGTTTAGTCACTTTCATCCGCTATCGATGTTTCCACAATGCCAGTTTTATTCAAGGAAGAATCGGGATTGACCAGAATTGACCAGGCAACGGCTACATTGCTCTTGCTGGCATGTTGAAAGTACTGTCAGATTCTGGCTAAAGTATGCTCGGGTGGTTCAAAAAAAAGCTCCATCAGAAAAAGGTGGCCGGCCGAATGCGAGAGCACATGGCTGCGGCAACCGGCCCGCCCCTGCACAAGGGGGTCATTGCTATGGCTTTGGCCGCGTTGGATGACGACTTATTTCAAGAGGAATTGAGCAGTGTGCGGTCTGATCAACGGAACACTTTTACGATGGCGTACGAATGCCTTGTACTGTGGGCGATTCTGCGCGGATGTGGCCTGACGGGGATTTCCGAACGCTTGAGAACCGATATTCTCGCGGCAATGAAATCTCATGTCGCCCAACATGCGCCATGGTACGAGCCAGAAGAATTCGGGAAACTCTGGGATGAAACGCAAAAGTGGATGCCAGAATTTGCCAAACCCACTAAGAAAGGAAATCTTTGGCCAGCAGCAGCATTGGTGCAGATCCCGCTGGCTGCAGGTTCGCACTTGGATTTCATACCGGGCATGGCGTTTGGGTATCACATAATCAATACCTTGGAAGGCATGACCGACATTGGGAAATTCGCCGCCCAACAAGAATTGCAGCAGCAGGTACCGAGACCAGGCAGCGTGTTGGAGGCGGCTCTTGAGGCAGGGGGTCCCCTTATTGTCAGCGGTTACCGCAGGATTGCGGCGGCTCACGGTTGTGCCCCTTCGACAACGACCTCGGACGAAAAAATCATTGAGATATATTCCTGTGTTTGCAAAGCATTCCTGGAAGCATCTAAGCGACGGGGTGAGGTTATTCCTGCCGTTTTTTTAAACCGCATCGTTCTGAAGTTCCTCCAAGTTCATGAGAAGTTTCCCGAGCATTTCTTTGAGGAGCATCTTCGCTACGAGGTGGACAAATATTTGGCGCAGGGCCTGCGGCCTGAATATCGGAAGGAGTTGCCCCTGTTTTGACCCTGTGTCTATTCACGAGACGCTGGCCCCAAACAGGCCGCGACTACCGAAGGGACGGCTACTGCATTTCCTTCTGAATTATGTTTCAAATGGTTGCCAATTTTAAACCCACTTCGCCGGCTAACTGCTTCTGTCTGGTGTCCGTGCTGAGAAACTCGCCTGCTTCAAGAACCAAGGCCGTAGCGCAGTGAAGCACGTCCAGAGACCGGCAGCCAAAGGAGGCGGAGTGCTGACGTGCGAGGTCAGTAGCGGTGCGAAAAATCTTTTCCCAGTTTGTCACCACCGGAAGAAGAACGCCCGATTTCACGTCCGCTTCCACAAGCGCCCTTGCCGCCTGTACTTGGGCTGAAGTGGCGCTTCGATGAAATAATTTCAAGTGGAGCGCATTCGTGAATTCCAACTCATGGAGGGGATTGAAGCAGATCAACTTGCCCGCAACGAGCGTTGCGACTTGCTGGCTGTCCGATTCCGGGTAATAAAGTTTTACCAGACACCCGGTATCCAAATAGATCACCATTTGCCTCCGCGCGCCTCGGATACGATTGCGCTCAGGGATTTGCCCGGAGGATTCTCACCCCAAATCCCCTTGGCCCGGCTCAGGAAATCCGGCTGCGAAACATCGGCGGGCACGAGTTTGGCAACCACCTTGTCGTGGTCGGTCATTTGCACTTCCTCCCCCGACGCCACCCATTTCAAGATGTCCGGCCATCGCTCTGGCACCTGTTGAACGCTTGCTGTTTTCACGAGGTCAAGATACCTTCTCGGGCGTCGGCGGGCAAGAAACCATTTTCTTATCCTCATACACGCACCGGACATTCCAATCGGGGTTTCCTGCAAGTCCATCAAAGGGCGGGAATTGTTTACTTCATCCCGTCCAAGGCGAGATTGAGGCGCAGGACATTGACGCCGGCGTCTCCCAGCATGCCGAAGTCCGGCGGGTCCGTGTATTGGGCCGCCAGCGCCAGCACGTCCTCCTTTTTCAACCCGCGAGCCTGGGCCACGCGCCCCGCCTGGAGGCGGGCGTTCTCCACGCTGATGTGCGGGTCCAGCCCGCTGGCCGAGGCCGTCACCGCATCGGCCGGCACCGGCGCGTTGGACGCCAGGCCGTTTTGGGCCCGGTAATCCGCCACGTTTTGCTGGATCGAATCCGCCAGCTTTTGCGAAGTCGGCCCCAGGTTGCTGCCGCCTGAATTCAATGAGTCGTAGCCGTTGCCGGCGGCGGAAGGCCGCGGGTGAAAATACTTGGCGGCGCTGAAATTTTGTCCGATCAACTTCGAGCCGATCACCGCGCCTTTGGCGTCGAAAATCAGGCTGCCGTTGGCCTTGTCGGCAAAGAGCGCCTGCCCGATCCCAAACACGATCAGCGGATAAATCCCGCAGCAGACCAGGCCCAGGATCAGGGTCGAGAATATGGCGCCGCGCAGTTCAGCAAGGAATGATTTCATAGCTCAAATGAGTTTCATCGCCGTGATGATGACGTCGATGATCTTGATGCCGATAAAGGGTATGATCACGCCGCCCAGACCGTACATCAGCAGGTTGCGCTGCAAAATGGCCAGCGCCCCGATGGGTTTGTACACGACACCGCGCAAGGCCAGCGGAATAAGCGCGATGATGATGAGCGCGTTGAATATGACGGCGCTCAAGATCGCGCTCGTCGGGCTGTGCAGCTTCATGATGTTCAGCGGCGCGATGGCAGGAAAGGTGGACATCAGCATGGCCGGAACGATGGCGAAATACTTGGCCACGTCGTTGGCAATGCTGAACGTCGTCAACGACCCGCGCGTGATCAGCAGTTGCTTGCCGATCTCGACGATCTCAATGAGCTTGGTGGGATTGCTGTCCAGATCGACCATGTTGCCCGCTTCGCGCGCCGCCTGCGTGCCGGTGTTCATGGCCACGCCCACGTCCGCCTGCGCCAGGGCCGGCGCGTCGTTGGTGCCGTCCCCCGTCATGGCCACCAAATGCCCCGACGCCTGCTCCTCGCGGATGCGTTTGAGCTTCTGTTCCGGCGTGGCCTGGGCCATGAAATCGTCCACCCCAGCCTCCGCGGCGATGGCGGCGGCCGTCAATTGATTGTCGCCGGTGATCATGATGGTGCGGATGCCCATCTTGCGCAATTGCGCGAACCGCTCCTTGATGCCGCCTTTGACCACGTCCTTCAACTGCACCACCCCCAACACTTCCCGCCCCTCCGCCACCACCAGCGGCGTCCCGCCCGAGCGCGAAATTTCCTCGACCGTCTCGTTGACCTGTTGCGGAAACTTGCCCCCCGCCTGATCCACATAGACCGACAACGCCTGCGCCGCGCCCTTGCGGATGCTTCGCGCCGGCTGGCCGTCCACCGCCGGAAAATCCACGCCGCTCATGCGGGTCTGCGCCGTAAAGGCCACAAAGTGCGCGTGGGTTTGCGCCACTTCGCGGCCGCGCAAATTGAATTTCTCCTTGGCCAGCACAACGATTGAGCGGCCCTCCGGCGTTTCGTCGGCCAGTGAAGCCAGTTGTGCGGCGTCGGCCAGCCGCTCCGGTTTGACCGATGGCGCCGGAATGAAAGCCGTGGCCATGCGGTTGCCCAGCGTGATGGTGCCGGTCTTGTCCAGCAGCAGAACGTCCACGTCCCCCGCCGCCTCCACCGCGCGCCCGCTCATGGCCAGCACATTGCGCCGGGTCAGCCGGTCTATCCCGCTGATGCCGATGGCGCTGAGCAATCCGCCAATGGTCGTCGGGATCAGACAGACCAGCAAGGCCACCAGCACCGGCACGGAGAATTCCGTGTTGGAATAAATGCCGAAAGGCTTCAGGGTCACGCAGACCAGTAGGAAAATGAAGGTCAGCGCCGCCAGCAGGATGGTCAGCGCGATTTCGTTGGGCGTCTTTTGGCGCCGGGCCCCTTCCACCATGGCAATCATGCGGTCCAGAAACGTGTTGCCCTTTTCCGAGGTGATGCGAATGACGATGCGGTCGCTCAAAACCCGCGTCCCGCCGGTCACCGCGCTGCGGTCGCCGCCGCTTTCCCGGATGACGGGGGCCGATTCGCCCGTAATGGCCGCCTCATCCACGCTGGCAATCCCTTCCACCACGTCGCCGTCCGCGGGTATGATGTCGCCCGCTTCGCACACCACCAAGTCGCCCTTCTGCAACTCCGTGGCCGGCGCCGGTTCCTCCCGCTTGTCGCGCAAGCGCCGGGCGATGGTTTCCTTGCGGCTCTTGCGCAAGCTGTCGGCCTGCGCCTTGCCCCGCCCTTCCGCAACCGCTTCCGCGAAATTGGCAAACAACACCGTGAACCACAGCCAGAGCGCCAATTGAAATATGAAGCCCTGCTCCGTTTTCGACGTGAATATGCCCACGGTCGTCAGCGCCGCCCCCACCATGGTGACGAACATGACCGGGTTCTTCACCATCAGCCGCGGATCGAGCTTCCTGAACGAGTTGACGAAAGCGGGCGCGACGATGTCCCAGTCAAATAAAGATGGAGCTTTTTGCGTCATAGGCTGTACAATTTGCCCTGAAGGGTGAGGAAGTGCTCCACGATGGGACCGAGGGTAAGCGCCGGCAGGAAGTTGAGCGCGCCCACCAGCAGCACCGTGCCCAGCACCAGCACCACAAACGTCCCGCCGGCTACGGGGAACGTCCCGGCGCTGGGCGGCGAAATCTTCTTCTGCGCCAGCGACCCGGCCAGGGCCAGGATGGGCACGATCATCAAAAAGCGCCCGATCAACATGGCCAGGCCGATGGTGGTGTTGTACCAGGGCGTATTGGCGTTCAACCCGGCAAAGGCGCTGCCGTTGTTCCCATTGGCCGAACTGTAAGCATAAAGGATTTCGCTCAAGCCGTGCGGCCCGGCGTTGTTTCTCCCGTCCAAACCCCATTTGCTGACCGACGCCCACGCGGCAAATCCCAGGATGGACACCGCCAGCACCAGCAGCGCCAGCATGGCCATCTTCACGTCATAGGACTGGATTTTTTTGCCGAGATACTCCGGCGTGCGGCCCACCATCAATCCGGCGATGAACACCGCCAGCACCACGAAAACCAACATGCCGTACAATCCCGCCCCCACGCCGCCAATGATGATTTCGCCCAGTTGGATGTTGAACAGCGGCACGAATCCGCCCAAGGCGGTCAACGAATCGTGCATCGTATTGACAGCCCCGCAGGAGGCGTCCGTCGTGACGGTGGTGAACAGCGCGGAATTGAAGATGCCGAAGCGGACCTCCTTGCCTTCCATGTTGCCGTCCGCCGCGGCCACGCCCAAATGCTGGTGGATCGGGTTCCCCGCTGCTTCCGCCCACCAGCACAGCAGCGCCCCCGCCAGGAACAGGACCATCATCGCCGCCCAAACGGACCAGCCGTGCGCCTGGTTCCGGGTCATGCGGCCCAGGTAATAAGTCAACCCGCTCCCGATGACGAATATGGCCAGCATTTGGATGAAATTGGAGAGCGGGGTCGGGTTCTCGAAAGGATGGGCGGCGTTGGCGTTGGTGAAGCCGCCCCCGTTGGTGCCCAGCATCTTGATCGCCACTTGCGAGGCCATGGGGCCTTGCGGTATCGTCTGCTCCGTCACCGTCTGCTCCTCCATGACCGCCTTGCCGTCCGGCCCCTTCACGGTCTCGCCCTTGTCATTTTTCTTCTCGACGCTGATCTTCATCGGCTCCGCCAGCCGGGCCGTGGTGTAAGGCTTGAAATTCTGGATCATGCCCTGCGAAACCAGGAACACCGCGATGACCAGGCACAGGGGCGCCAGCAGATAATAGGTCGTGCGCACCAGATCCACCCAGAAATTGCCGATGGTTTTGGCCGAGTGCCGCGCCACCGCCCGCACCAGCGCCGCCGCCACCGCAATCCCCGTCGCCGCCGAGGTGAAGTTATGAATCACCAGCGCCACCATCTGCGACAGATAGCTCATGGTCGTTTCGCCCGAGTAGGATTGCCAGTTGGTATTGGTGGTGAAGCTCACGGCGGTGTTGAAGGCCAGGTCCGGACTCACGTTGTCGAAGTGCTGCGGATTCAACGGCAGATATTTCTGCAGCCGCAGGATGGCATAGGTGAACAAGCATCCTACCAGGCTGAAGAGCAGCATGGCGAAGGTGTACTGCATCCAACCTTGCTCGCGCCGGGCATCCACGCCCATGACCCGGTAGGTCAGGCGTTCGCAGGGGCGGAGGAGGGGATCAAGCCAGGTCTTCCCATTGGCATCCAGCACCTGGCAGAGGTAAAGCCCCATCGGCTTGGTCAGCGCCGCCAGCACCGCCACAAAACAAGCCAGTTGCAGCCAATCAATGCTACGCATAAGGGACCTTAGAATTTTTCGGGCCAAACCATGGCCACGAACAAATAGCCAAAAAGCAGCAGGGAAATAATCCCGACGACGATGTTTTCCATGGCATTCCTAGATTTTTTCGCAAAAGCCGGCGTACAACGCCGCCAACGCAAAAAATGCGATCATCACTGCGATAAAGATCAAATCACTCATAGATTTCTCCGGAGCGCGACGCGCCCCATGTCCTCGCAACCATGCCATGTGGTTGCGGGTGGGCGTTAATTAAAATCCGGCTGGAAAATGTTAAAAAAGTGTTAAAAACCCTCTTGCCCGCCGGATTTCGGCCTTCTCTTTGCCGCGGTTTCCACCTAAATATCGTTTCATGGACGATGCGCAAAGGAAACGTCAGACGTGGCTGATCGGCCTCGGGCTGGCGCTGGCGGTCCTGGCGGCGTATGGGCCGGTTTGGAACGCCGGGTTTGTCACCTATGACGATCCCGCTTATGTCACCGCCAATCCACACGTCCGGGCCGGCTTGAGTCGGGCCGGCTTCATCTGGGCGTTTACGACGGATGATGCCAGCCTATGGCATCCGTTGACCTGGCTTTCTTATCTGGTGGATTCCAAACTCTACGGAATGAATCCCGGCGGGTTTCATCTTACGAACGTGCTCCTGCATCTGGCGAACTCCATCCTCCTGTTTCTGCTGTTGCAACGCATGACCCTGGCGCGATGGCCCAGCGCGCTGGTGGCGGCCTTGTTCGCCCTTCATCCGCTGCACGTCGAGTCGGTGGCCTGGATCTCCGAACGCAAGGATGTCCTGAGCACGTTGTTTTGGATGCTGTCGGTCGGGGCCTACGTCCGTTATGTGGAGGAATCCGCGCTGAAAAGCCCGAGGGGCAAATACTTTTACGCCGGCTCGGCTGTATTGTTCGCCCTGGGGTTGATGGCCAAACCGATGTTGGTCACCCTGCCCTTCATTTTGCTTCTTCTTGACTTCTGGCCTTTGCGCCGCCGGCAGTCGCCCCTCGCGCTGTTGCTGGCCGAGAAGGCGCCGTTTTTCATTTTGGCCGCCGCGTCCTGCGCCCTGACGTTTCGCGTGGCGCGGCATACGGGTGCCATAGCGCCGCTGGCCGGCCTGCCGTTGGCGTCCCGCCTGGAAAACATCCCCCTGTCCTGCGTGCGCTACATTGCAAAAACTTTTTGCCCCGTCGATTTGGCCGTGTTTTATCCCTATGAGCGCCACTGGCCCGTTTGGGAGATTGCCGGTGCCATGGCGTTGCTCGTGCTGATTACCGGATGGGTCCTGGCGCAGGCGCGCTCCCAGCCCCATTTTGCCGTGGGCTGGTTTTGGTTTCTCGTCATGCTGGCGCCGGTCAGCGGGGTGGTTCCTATTGGTTCATTTGCCATGGCCGACCGCTGGACTTATTTGTCCAATACCGGTTTGTTCATCATGGTTGTCTGGGCCGGGCGGAGGATGCCGCAGGCGCTTGGCGTTGCAGGAGGCCTGGCCCTGGCCGGCTGCCTGGCGGCAACGGCAATCCAAGCGCGGTATTGGCAGGACAGCGAAACCCTCTATCGCCACGCCTTGGCCGTGACGGAGAAAAACGGCGCCATGGAAAATGATCTGGGCGACATACTTCTCCAGGAAGGCCGCGTGGATGAGGCCCTGCCCCACTTGATTCGAGCCGTGGTGTTCGCCCCCGACTATCCCCTCCCCCATTTCAATCTGGGCAACGCCTTGCTGGCCAAGGGGAAAGTGGCCGGGGCGCTGAGTCAGTTCCAGATCCAAGTCGCCCTCCAGCCCAACAACCCTTTCGCCCAGTACAACTTCGGCCTTGTTCTCCTGGATCACGGGCTGGCGGAGGATGCGAGGCCCCATTTGGAAAAAGCCGTGCAAATGCGCCCTGAATCGGCCGATTATCATTTAAAGCTGGGTGACGCCTGCCGCCGGACGGGGCGCGCGGCGGAGGCGATCAGCCAGTATGAGAAAGTCCTGCAAATCGTCCCCCGCCACCTCCGGGCCGCCTCCAATCTGGCCTGGATGCTGGCCACCACCCCGGACGCTTCCCTCCGCAACGGCGCGCGAGCCGTCCAACTGGCCCTGCTCGCCGATCAGCTTTCAGGCGGTCAAAACCCGAAGATCCTCGGTGTTCTGGCTGCGGCCTGCGCCGAGACGGGGGATTTCTCCAAAGCCGCCGCCACCGCTGGGCGCGCGTTGCAGTTGGCCGGTCCGGAGACGGATTCCGCGCTGGCCGGCATTCTGCGCGCGCAACTGGCCGTTTATCGCGCCGGTTCGCCATTTAGGGACACCGTCCATGGAAATTAAGCGCCGATTTATGAACGACATACAGAGGAAACGTCAGACATGGCTGATCGGCCTCGGGCTGGCGCTGGCGGTCCTGGCGGCGTATGGGCCGGTTTGGAACGCCGGGTTTGTCACCTATGACGATCCCGCTTATGTCACCGCCAATCCACATGTTCAAGGCGGCTTGAGTTGGGCCGGCCTCATTTGGGCCTTGACCACGGGCCACGCCAGCAACTGGCATCCGTTGACCTGGATTTGCCACATGCTGGATTTTCAGCTTTTCGGCATGAATCCCGCCGGTCATCACCTGATGAGCGTGGCCTTGCATGTGGCCAACTCCATTCTGCTGTTCCTGCTGCTCCAGCGCATGACCCGCTGTCCGGGTCCCAGCGCCCTGGTGGCGGCCTTCTTCGCCCTGCATCCATTGCATGTCGAGTCGGTCGCCTGGGTGTCCGAGCGAAAGGACGTTTTGAGCGCCTTGTTCTGGATTCTGTCCATTCGGGCTTATGTGCGCTGGGTGGAGGAAGGCGGGGCCGGGCGGCCGGGTGCCGCCGCTTTCCCATTTTCGTCCGTGGTTCTCTTCGCGCTGGGCCTGGCGGCAAAACCAATGTTAGTGACGCTTCCCTTCGTTTTGCTTCTTCTCGACTATTGGCCTCTGCAACGCCGTCAGACCCCACTCGCCGGGTTGTTCACCGAAAAGATCCCTTATTTTGTCCTGGCGGCGGCTTCGTGTGCCGTCACCTTTTACATGCAGCTCCAAGGCGGCTCGGTCATGCCGCTGAACCGGCTGCCCTTCGGCATGCGCCTGGCCAACGCGCCCCTCGCCGCCGTGCGCTACCTGGCGAAGATCTTCTGGCCCGCCCATCTGGCCATCGCCTATCCCATGTTGAGGTGGCCGGCGTGGGCTGTGGCGGGCGCTGTCGCGCTGCTGCTGCTCTTGACGGGATTGGCGCTATGGCGCGTCCGCTCCCAACCCTGGCTGGCGGTGGGCTGGCTGTGGTTCCTGGGCACTTTGGTCCCGGTTATCGGCGTGGTCCAGGTGGGGATGCAATCCATGGCCGACCGTTACACTTACATCCCCGGCATCGGACTGTTCATCGCCGTCGTCTGGGCCGCGCGGCAATGGCGTGTCCGCCTGGGCGCGCGCGCGCCGGCGATTTTGGCGGCGCTGGGCCTGGCGTTTTGCTTTGTGTTGACAGCCCGGCAGGCGGCCGTCTGGAAGAACGACCAGACCCTTTTTTCCCACGCCATCCACAACACCAGGGGCAATTTCGTCGCCTGCGCCGGCTTGGGCGAATATGAGGGGACGCACGGCCAGACCAACCAGGCCATCCTCCACTTGGAGGAATCGGTCAGGATCAATCCCAATTACCCCAACGCCAGAAACATCCTGGGCCGCGTTCTGCTCATGGAAGGCCGCGACGACCAAGCCCTGGCGCAACTGCAAAAGGCGGTTTCTCTCGATCCCAATTTGGCCGACGCCCATTACAATCTGGGCTATGCCCTGCTGGCCAAGGGGCAGGCGGGGGAGGCCCTGGACCAGTTCCAGGCCCAGGTCAATCTGGAGCCTGCCAACTTCAAGGCCCAAAACAACATGGGCACCGTCCTCCTGCAGAACGGCCTGGCGGCCGACGCCATTCCATTTTTGCAAAACGCCGCCGCCCTCAAACCTGCTGACGCCGCACCCCATTACCTGCTGGGCAACGCCTTCTACCGAACGGGCCGCGTCGCGGAGGCGATTGGCCGGTATGAAAAGGCCATTGAACTCGACCCGGACAATATCCAGGCGCGCAATAACCTGGCCTGGATCCTGGCTTGCCACCCCGATCCGTCCTTTCGCAATGGCCCCAAGGCGGTGGCCCTGGCCTCGCGGGCCGACGAGCTTTCCGGCGGGCAAGACCCTGTCGTCACCGGCACGCTGGCCGCCGCCTATGCCGAGGCGGCCAAATTCCCCGAAGCCGTTGCCGCCGGCAAGCGCGCCTGCCAGACCGCCCTCGCCCAGACCAACAGCGCTCTGGCGGCGTCGCTGGAGAATCGGCTGCGCCTCTACCAAGCCCGCTCCCCGTGGCGCGACACTTCCGAACCCAAACCAAAAAACCCGTCCCCCTGATTCGCGCCGCTTCAGAACCCCGGCAACTGGCGCGGCGCAAGCTTTGCACGCGGCGCATCTCAGTTTTTTGCAGATTTCGGCTATCTCCCTCTCCTCCACACACTTGTGGAGGAGAGGGCTGGGGAGAGATTTCGCCGAAAAAGAAATTCGCGCATTGAACCCATGAACCTGGGCCATGCGCGTTGTTCCATCTCCCTCTCCTCCACATACTTGTGGAGGAGAGGGCTGGGGAGAGGAGGCTGCTTTTTCGATGGGGGGTTCATGGAGAGGAGGCCCTTTTTCGATTCCCCTCTCCCTTTCCCTCCCCCGCATGCGCGTGGAGAGGGGACGAAAGTCCCGCTTTGTCACTGTTCTCGCAAGAATTTGAGATGCACCCCTTTGTAGTAAAGAGCCACGAAAACCCCAGCCCCGTTCAGGGGCGGCATATTCTGTGGAAAAAACTGAGATGCTCCGGTCAAATCCTGCTTGCATATTATTATCATCTAATGCATTTCCACAAAGAAGACAGATCACGAAAGGAGCACGCATTATGAATGAAGTTGGCAAGTGCCCGGTGACGGGCAGAGTTCACCTGCAAACCGCCGGTGGCGGCACGACGAACCGCGACTGGTGGCCCAACCAGTTGAAGCTCGATATTTTGCACCAGCGTTCCTCCAAGTCCAATCCCATGGGCCAGGATTTCAACTACGTCAAAGAGTTCAAAAGTCTCGACTTGAAGGCGGTGAAGCAGGACCTCCATGCGCTCATGACCAACTCACAGGACTGGTGGCCGGCGGACTTCGGCCACTACGGACCTTTGTTCATCCGCATGGCCTGGCACAGCGCCGGCACCTACCGCATCGGCGATGGCCGCGGCGGGGCCGGCCATGGCAGCCAGCGCTTTGCGCCCCTCAATAGCTGGCCCGACAATGCCAACCTCGACAAGGCCCGCCGGCTGCTCTGGCCAGTCAAGCAGAAATACGGCCGCAAAATCTCCTGGGCCGACCTGATGATCCTGGCCGGCAACGTCGCCTTGGAATCCATGGGGTTCAAGACCTTCGGTTTCGCCGGCGGGCGTGAGGACGTCTGGGAACCGGAAAAGGACGTTTACTGGGGCTCCGAGGGCAAGTGGCTGGAGGACAAGCGTTACTCCGGCGATCGGGAGCTTGAAAATCCGCTCGCTGCCGTGCAGATGGGCCTCATTTACGTCAACCCGGAAGGCCCCAACGGCAACCCGGACCCCCTGGCCGCGGCGCGGGATATCCGCGAAACCTTCGCCCGCATGGCCATGAACGACGAGGAGACCGTCGCCCTCATCGCGGGCGGCCACTCCTTCGGCAAGACCCACGGCGCCGGTGACGCCAAACTGGTCGGCCCCGAACCGGAAGCCGCCGGCATCGAGGAGCAGGGCCTCGGCTGGAAGAGCAGCTTTGGCTCGGGCAAAGGCGGCGACGCCATCACGAGCGGATTGGAAGTCATCTGGACCACCACGCCCACCAAGTGGAGCAACAACTTCTTCCACAACCTCTTCGGCTACGATTGGGAATTGACCAAAAGCCCGGCCGGCGCGCACCAGTGGACGCCCAAGGCCGGCGCCGGCGCCAATACCGTGCCGGATGCGCGCGATCCCTCAAAGCGTCACGCCCCCTCCATGCTCACCACCGACCTCGCTCTGCGCTTCGACCCCGCCTATGAAAAGATTTGCCGACGCTATATGGATTATCCCGACCAGTTTGCCGACGCCTTCGCCCGCGCCTGGTTCAAGCTCACGCACCGCGACATGGGCCCGCGCGCGCGCTATCTCGGCCCGGAGGTCCCGGCCGAAGAGCTTCTCTGGCAGGACCCGATCCCTGCCGTCAATCATAAACTCATTGAGGCCAGGGACATCACCGCCCTCAAGCGCAAAATCCTGGCTTCCGGCCTGTCTGTCTCGGAACTGGTTTCGACCGCCTGGGCCTCGGCCTCCACCTTCCGCGGCTCCGACAAACGGGGCGGCGCCAACGGCGCCCGCATCCGGCTGGCGCCCCAGAAGGATTGGGAAGTCAACCAGCCTGCCCAACTGGCCAGGGTGCTCCAGACCCTGGAAGGCATCCAAAGCGCCTTCAACAGCGCCCAGTCCGGCGGCAAGCAGGTGTCACTGGCCGACCTGATCGTTCTGGCCGGTTGCGCGGGCGTCGAACAGGCGGCGAAGAATGCCGGCCACAAGGTGACGGTTCCCTTCACCCCGGGTCGCATGGACGCCTCTCAGGCGCAAACCGATGCCGCCTCCTTCGCCGTCCTCGAACCGCTCGCCGACGGCTTCCGCAACTACCAGAAGACCCGCTATGCCGTATCGGCCGAAGAGTTGCTGGTGGACCGGGCGCAATTGCTGACCCTGACGGCGCCCGAAATGACGGTGCTCATCGGCGGCATGCGCGTCCTCAAGACCAACTTCGCAGGCGCCACGCACGGCCTCTTCACCCGGCGGCCGGAGGCGCTGACCATTGACTTCTTCGTCAACCTGCTCGACATGGACACGGAATGGAAGCCGGTCTCCAAAGACGCGGACATCTTCGAAGGTCATGATCGCAAAACAGGCGCCCTCAAGTGGACCGCCACCCGTGTCGATCTCATCTTCGGTTCCAACTCCCAACTCCGCGCCCTGGCGGAAGTCTATGCCTCTGCGGACTCCCAGGAAAAATTCCAGCATGATTTCGTAGCCGTGTGGACCAAAGTCATGAACCTCGACCGTTTCGACCTCTCCCAAGCGTAGCACCGGTTATGGCGATTCAAACAATACTGTAGCCGAACGGAGCCGCTTTTCATGGGTAGCGCGGGCGTCTCGCCCGCCGTGTCCGGCGTCTCGCCGGACACAACCTGCAGCACTCCTTGACCCACTCTACCCGGCAGCGTGCGTTCGAGCCAAAGGCCTGCTGCCCATCGCTTTGCCCGCCCTGGCAATCGCCGCCGCCGGCGGGCACACGCCTGCAGAAGCTGCGAAAAAAGGCTTGCCAATCCGTGGAGGAGGAACAAAGTCAACAAAAATGTCCACGCCGGTCGGAAAAGGAAAAGGGATCGACCCATGGTATGGTTCGTTTGTCGTTGAAGCAACACAGGATCCTACGCCAGTGTTGGGGGCCAAACCAGGTTCGCCAACTCATCTATATTGACCAAGCTGGGGGTCACCGACCGCCTGCAGGCGACGACCACCGCTCTGCATCGTGGCATTATCCACCTGGACTGACGCTGCCAGTTCAAGCGCCAATGCATCGAAGGTTCATTGGGGCCCGTTCGGCCCGTTCGGATTTACTATAACCCAAAATCCGAGCGGTCCAGTGCCATTACCCACACTGGCCGGCCACGTTCCGCTGAGGTTGGTGGAGCCGGGGCCGACTGTTTGCTGGATTTGGTAGGCAGCCACATGGTTGTCGCAAAAGAGATAATTGAAGCTGCCGCCGTGATTCTGATAGAGCGCAGCCCCATAATTGTTCGAATCACTCGGACATATCTGAACCTCATCATCCGAGGTGGTTGAGTAGGGAGCCTGACAGATGCTGGGCCACACGTTCCCGGCCGTATTGCGCCCGTCAGCTTCCTCAGCGAGCAGGATCAATTGAGAGGGACGGGGGACAATTGACGTCTTGGGGCCGGGCACATTCAAAATCCCAACCCCGCTGTCGTCGGGACTCCAGTAAATTCCCACGCCTTGAATGGGTGGAGGAAACACGTAAGCACCTCCCGCACTCGAGGGCCCCGGGTATTGGCCCGAGCCATTCCCCGGGCCGTATTGGTTCATGGTATAGGTTTTTCGGGCATACTGCGTACCGGTCATCCAACCACTATTTGGCAGGTTGTCCGCAGGGCACAACAAAACCTGGGGGCATGTGCCACTGGGGTTCCAGCCGTCCGCCATTGAGATCGCATGGATCTGGTTGTAAGTAAGGTGGCCACCGGATATGTAGTAGTAGATATAAGTATCCCATGCCATCTGCTCACCGGGATTACTGCTTCCGTATTGATCGGCGGCACATGGATACTGGTTATTGCTGTCTTCGGCGAAAAGACCTATGGCCGTGCCAAGCTGTTTAAGGTTGGAAGAACATTTGACCTTGGCTGCGTTGGCCTTTGCCCTGGCCAGGGCGGGGAGGAGCATGGCCGCCAGAATGGCAATGATGGCGATGACCACCAATAATTCAATCAAGGTAAACGCGCGGCGGATGTTGCGGTGTCCCGTTGCTCGTTTTGGTAAAAAACGGGTTTTAAGAATTTTTTTCATATTCCGATTTATGGGTCATTTCTTGGCCTGAACTAAAACAATTTGACACGTTTTACTGATGGCATATTTCGTTCCAGACGGGGGCGGGGGTGGCTGCACCTGGGCATAAGACACGAATTCATCGAAGTTTGAGAACCCCTGCGAGTGGTGGTGCAAGGCCCCATGCAATTCCATCGTCAAATTGCCCAAGTTCGTCACCACTTCGGGATCCGTCGTGACAATGCCGTGCTCCGGAGCCTCCCCGGGGAGCCCCCCTTGCTGCGCCGCCTTGTGGCATCCGGCCAGTACAAGCATCATCACAGCAACAGCAACCAACATTGCAAACTTGGCGAAAGTGCCGGATAATCGATTCGTCCGTGGCTCAATGTCTCTCATTTTTCCTGTTCTACATTTGTTCTTTGTCTTTAAGTTAAAGACAATATACGCGCGCATTGGTAAGGTCGTCAAAGAAAAAACGGACCAAGTTTGCGCAATTAAAACCGTCATAGGGGTCAAACCGCATCATAGTCATAGGGGTCAAACCGTACTTTTGCACATTTCTTTTGACCCTCGTCCGACGCTTGCATCTGCACAGCAACGCACTCAGAAACCTTCTTTATGCGAGGAGGAAAAAAATGCAGAGGAGAACAAAGTGTGCATAAGTACGGTTTGACCCCTCATCCCCTCATCCGATCCTTACTTCGCCACCTCCAATGGCACATAGATGTCCCTGAACCCAAACGGACCATTCACGGCCACCAAAAGCGACGGGGCCTTCCGAACTTTGCGGCCGCTCTTAGGCAGCCAGGAGCGGAACAATTTCTCATAGCCCTTGGCGATCGCCCCGATCGGACAATTCCTCGCCACCACATAATCGCCGCCCGCGATCGTTCGCACACGCACCGGCTTCGTGGGCACATACTTTTCATCCACCGTCACGCAGACGTCATAACGCAATTTCTCTGGCGGCGTGACCTTCGGATTATCCATGGGCACGCCGATGAACAACGAATCCTTGCGGGGCAGCCCGTCCTTCTTCAGCCTCGTCATAAAATCCATCCATACCCGATACGTCCCGTTGTAAGGCCCCACATGCCGCATATACGCGACCCGCTGCGGTTCCAGCGTCCTCACTTCGATGTTCATTTGCGCCGCTTTATTCAGGGGCCGCTTCGGCTGCAACGGCATATAAATATCCATCCGCTGTTTCGTGCGCGCGACCGCGTCCCGGGCATTCATCAGCATCACAAAGCTGGGCGCAGGCCGCAACTCCCGGGAACTTCGCGCGAGCCATTTGCCGTACAGATACTGGTAGGCGTCCTTGATTTTCCCGACCGGGCAATTTTTCGCCACGGCGTAATCGCCGCCGGCGATGGTCTGCAACTCAACCGGCTTCTTCGGCTCATATTCTTCTCCCACCGTGAAGCACGCATCGTAACGAAGCTCCGAGGCCGGGGTCACCGATGGATCATCGTGCCCAATGCCGATGAACGCCGAACGCTTGCGAATCTGCTTGTCCGCCGACAGGCGTGCCATGAGGTCAAACCCCGTTTGTTTGACATTTTCGTACGGCCCGACATGCCGCAAATAAGCCACGCGCATCGGTTTGATTTTTTTGGTAATGACTTTCATAACTTTTGTTGTGATGTGATTTGTGTTGAATGTGGTCAAGGGAACTCCCGGCCGAAAATGCACGCCGGACGGCGCGGCGAGAATGGCGATGGGCCCCGTCGCGCGGCGAAGCTCCGCCGGCGAAACTCCGTAGGCCGCCTTGAACGCCCGCGTGAACGCCTCATGCGCCTCGTAACCCGCGTCCAGCGCCAATTGAATCACCTGCTTCGCACCCGACCTCAATTCCATCGCTGCCCGCTCCAACCGCAGCCGCCGCACATGGTCCGCAATCGTCTCACCCGTCATCGCCGCGAAGACGCGATGAAAATGAAAACTCGAAAAACAGGCCACCCGCGCCAACTCCTCCAAATCCAACGCCTCATCCAGATGCTCCTGGATATGCCTCAACACCCGCAGAATGCGCTCCTGATAATCATTCCACGTTGTCTTATGCTTTGGCCGTGCGCCGCTCATTTGCACGCTAAGTTAGCAAACGCCCTTACGGACCGCTTGACTAATTTTGCGGTTTTGCAACTCGGACAAACCAACTGTAAACTCAAGGGGCTGTCGGCTCTTCCGTTTGTTTGCAGACGAGCTCCCTCCTGACGGAGCTTTAACTCGCCAACTCCCTTGCATAATAGGCTTCTTTCCCTCGCTCTCGCTCTCCCCTCGAAATGGGAATTCCTCCTCCTATCTCTGTGAACTTTGTGGTCCATGTGGTTAACGTAAGTCCTTGACTATCAATGATGAACTGAATCTTGCCTCTCCGCCGCCAAAAAATGTCATACCTAAGTCCTTGACCATCAACATTGTAGCGGGTTGTTGCGACCTTGTTGAGGATTTGTTGCGGATTAAGTCCTTGAGCGCCAACGATGTAGCGGATGTTGCGGGTTTGAAACGCATACATACTTTTTGTCATTTCCCCTATCTCCTGCCGGCTTCCGCGGATTGGCCGGGCAGAAGCCTTGGGATTGCGTTGACGGGGGCCGAAGAAAGCTCCACGATACATATGCGAATGACCATCTTCGATTCTGTCTCTTTGCGGCCGTGCCGGGCCGCCTTGTTTCTGCTGGCTTCATCAGGCGCATGGATGTGCCTGGGGCAGCCGTCCGGCGGCCCCTACGGGCCAGTACAGCAAACCTACGCCGTGCCGGCTGACGCCGCGCATGTTTATTACGTCGCGCCGCATGGCAAGGCGGACGGCTCAGGCGCGCGCACCGGGGAGCCAACCAGCCTGGAGTCGGCCATCGAACGGGTCGCGACCGGGGACGCGATTGTCATGCGTGGCGGGACGTATCGGACCGGGGATTTGAGATTGAACCAGGGGATTACCATTCAGCCCTACCGCGACGAACTGGTGGTGTTGAAAGGGACGCGGGTGGCGACGAATTGGGAGGCCTTGCGCGACAACGTTTGGCGGACGAGCTGGCCGACGTTGTATCCGCAGAAGCCGGCCGATTGGTGGCGGCGGGAACGGGAAGGAATGCGCACGCCGCTGCACCGGTTTAACAACGACATGGTGTTCGTGGATGGCCGGAGGCTGATCTCGGCGGGATGGGAAGGTGAGTTGAACACCAACAACTTCTATATCGATTACGACCGCAAGCAGGTCTTCATCGGATTCAATCCTTCCGGGCACGTGATGGAGATCACGGCATTCGACAGCGGGCTGGTCCGGACGACAGGCGGCGTGCACGGGAAGAAATCGGACGGGCGCGGCTGGGTGATGCGCGGGCTGACGTGGACGCAATACGCGTATCGCGCCCTGGAGGTTGAAGGCCATGAGCCGGACGGTCCGGCGGACGAATCCACCTTCGGCAAGGATGTGGTGGGATCGGTCTTCGAGAATGTGACGATTTCGCAGTGCTCGCGCCTGGCGGGATATTTTCGCGGGGACAGGACGGTGTTTCGAAATTGCCGGATCAGTGACACGAGCACGGAGGGGATTTATTTGATCGCGTCGTCGGACTGTCTGCTGGAGCGGAATATTTTCGCGCGCAACAATGTGCAGAAGATCACGGGATACTTCCCGGCGGCGGTGAAAATTTTCAACCAGACGCGCCGGGTGGTGTGCCGCGACAACGTGGTGGTGGACCAGCCGGACTCGAACGGCATCTGGTACGACGTGGGGAACCAGGACGGCGTGTTCGTCAATAATTGGGTGGAAGGCTGCGTGGACGGCTTCTTCTTCGAGATCTCCAAGCGGGTGGTCTGCGCGGGAAACGTGTTCGTCAATTGCGATAGGGGGGCGCGGATTCTGAACAGCACCAACGCCCAAGTGTATCACAACACCTTTGTCAATGCGGTGGCGTCGTTCGAGCGGACGGCGCGGAGCGCGGTGAACGATCATTTCGGATGGCATCCCAGCACGGGGCCGGCGGTCGAGGACCGGGACGGGCACTGTTTCGTGGGCAACCTTCTGACCGCGGACGAGAGTTTCCACAAGCCGTTGCTTCGATTCGATCAGGCCAATACGCTGTGCGGCAAGCTGACCAAGCCGCAGGTGGCGCAGTTGGACGACAATGTCTATGTGCGCCGCGGCAGCGCCGGCCCAGGGGCGTTATTGTTGTGGAGTCCGGTGGAGGGGGCCGATTGCGTCACTGAGTTGAATAATCTGGATGAGTTAAGGCGCCTCCATCCTGAATTTGAAACACACGGAATTTATCTCTCGAACTGGTATGGGTCGGGGTTCAATGGGCCGGAATTGGGGAATTTCACTCTGAACGGCAACATAAAGCATCCAACAACGGTGCCTGTCCCGGCGGAGGTGCGGAAGGCGTTGGGCTGGGGAGCGCAGGCTTCCCGCGCGCCGGGGGCTTATCCTGGATCGGAATAAACTCAATCCACTGGAGCCGGCCGCTCCCCTCGCCGCCAAATGATTCCAGCTTGAGTCAGGCCGATTCTGTCACAGAATGGGCCCATGGCAAATCGCGCTCAACACATCCTGGTGACAGGCGGGGCCGGCTTCATTGGCTCTCACCTGGTCGAACGATTGCTCGGCGACGGCAAATCGGTCACCGTGATCGACGACTGTTCGACGGGGCGCCTGGAAAACCTGCAATCAGTGCAACGGCACCCGGGGCTTGCCGTGATCCAGTCCAGGATTTCACAATGCGGCAACCTGGTGGAGCTGGCCCGCCAAAGCGGGGCCATTTATCACCTGGCGGCGGCGGTGGGAGTGGAGTTGGTCATGGATTCGGCCCTCAAAACGATCGACAGCAATTTGACGGAGACGCGGTTGATGCTCGAGGCGGCGGACGCGGCGGGAGTGCCCATGCTGCTGGCCTCAACTTCCGAGGTCTATGGCAAAAGCGCCAAGGCCGCCTTCTCGGAGGAGGATGATCTGCTGATTGGCCCGCCGCACTTAAGCCGGTGGAGCTATGCCTGCTCCAAATTGATGAATGAGTTTGTGGCGCTGGCGCACGTCAGGGAAAGGAAAACGCCGGTCGTTATCGCGCGCCTGTTCAATACCGTGGGCCCCCGCCAGACCGGCCAATATGGCATGGTCCTCCCTCGTTTCATCCAGGCGGCCAAACAGGGCCGGCCCCTCAAAGTGTTCGGGGACGGCTCCCAAACCCGTTGCTTCTGCTACGTCAAAGACACGGTCGAGGCGCTGGTGCGGCTGCAGAATTGTCCCGCCGCCAAAGGGGAGATTTTCAACGTGGGCAGTTCCGAGGAAATCAGCATCGCCCAATTGGCCGGGCGGGTCATCAGCGTTTTGCGCTCCACCTCGTCCATTGAATATGTTCCCTACGCCAAGGCTTATCCGCCCGGTTTTGAGGACATGCTCCGCCGCAAACCGGTCTTGGACAAGCTGGCCCACTACGTCGGCTTTCAGCCCGCCACTCCCCTGCGCCAGATCGTGGAATGGACGGCCGCCTCCGCCCCATAAAAAAGGCGCCCTTGCGGGCGCCTTGATTAAAACCGAACCACGTCTGGACGGGTCATGGGAATATCAAATGAATATCGCCACTGCTGGTGGTGCCGCCCAACAGGTCGAAATATCCCGCGTCCTCTGCGTTGGCCAACCAGGTCTTGCGCAGATTGGCCGAAGTGGTTTGCTGGGTGCTGCCGTCCCCCAACAGGACGTTGCCCGAGCCGGCAATGTTTCCCGAAGAATGCAGCTTCGCGCTCCAGCCAACAGACATTGAAGTGCTGCCGCCGGTTTGATTACCTGTTCCCGCCGCGACCATGTAGACCGAAAACCAGCACCCGTTGGTGCTGATCACCGTATCAGCCCCGCTGCTACCTGAATTCTCTTGCGTGGATGAGCCGGAAACGCCGTAGTACGGATCTTGCATCGGTAGAGACACAGTCAAGGTCGCCTGAGTCTCGACGCCGCCGCACCCCAAGTTGCGATCCCCGCCCAAAAGGGATTGCGGCTGCGTGTCGCAAGCGCCGATGCCCACAAAATAGGAAAGATTGGTGTTGTCGAATGAACCCGTGTAGGCGGGAGGCGAAGGCCATTGGCCGGTGGGCAGAAGATAGCTGTTCTGCGTCGTACCCCAGTAGAAATTCGTGTTGGCAGCCGCCCAGTCGTCGGCCGGACACAACAGAACTTTTGGCGATTGCCCCATCTCATTGGCCATGAGCGCGTAGGGAAGCCACCCGCATTTGGCTGCGGTCGAGGTCGGGGTGGAGGTGCCGGCGCCCACCGTCTCCGTGCAGCCGCCCAAGGACTGTGCCTGCTGCTGCGGGAACTTGTCGCCATTGTCGTTCTCCCAGATACGATAGGCAGTTCCCACCTGCTTCAAATTGTTGAGGCAGGAAATGCGTTGCGCCTTCTGTTTGGCGCGTGCCAGCGCAGGCAACAGCATGCTGGCCAGAATGGCAATGATGGCGATTACAACTAACAACTCGATGAGAGTGAAAGCTCCTATTCTTTTGTTCCTGATGTTTTTCATATGTTTAAACTGTTTGCAAACTGCCAATGGAGCGCGCACTGTTCTTGGTTGCCAGTGTTAACTCGATTTGACCTTGAATATCAGCAAGGACGATGCCAAAGGCTAAAAACGGCCAATTCAGGGCCTTTATAAGCAGTTTAGCGCGTCTTTTCTCCTCGAATACCCCGCATGCGCGAAAATTCCACGCATCTTGCGTGAAAAAAACACGCACATTTCGCCTGAAAACCTCTTATTCTGCAATGGATCCCAACCCAAAATAACTCAATTTCTGGTTATCTGTCCCCTGCCGATAGCACGGCCTTGCGCAGAATTCTTTTAAAATTCCCTATGCCCTGGTCGAAGGCCGCCGCCATGGGCAGTGTCGCAACCTTTGGCAAGCGCCGTCTGAATTGCCTGAGATTTTGCTCCGCTGCCGTTTCGTCCATTTTGTTGGCCGCAACCAGCCGGGGTCGTTTCAGCAAGGACGGATCGTACAACTCCAGTTCCCGCTGCAGTTGCTTGTAATCGTCCCACGGCTTCCGCCCGTCGGTCCCAGCCATGTCCAGCATCAGCACCAGCAGTTTGCACCGCTCGATGTGCCTCAAAAACTCGTGCCCAAGCCCCACGTTGCGGTGCGCTCCTTCCACCAGCCCCGGCACGTCGCAAACCGTCAAACGCCCGTAATCCGGGTACTCAACCACTCCAACCTGCGGATGCAACGTGGTGAACGGGTAGGATGCCACCTTGGGGCGCGCTTGCGAAATGGCGGTCAAAAGCGTCGATTTGCCGGCATTGGGGAATCCGACCAGGCCGACATCGGCAATGAGGCGCAGTTCAAACAGGTACTCACCCTCCTTGCCCCTCTCCCCCGGTTGGGCAAAGCGCGGCGTTTGGCGCCGGGCCGAGGCAAAATTACGATTGCCCAACCCGCCCCGGCCCCCTTCGCACAGGACAAATCGCTGGCCGTTGCGGGTCAAATCCGCCAGCAACTCCCCTTTCGCACCACGGCCCCGCTCCGGCATGGCTTCCTTCTCCAAATCCAATTCGACGGCGCGTTCCGACCCCGCGTATCGCAGCATGGGGCGCCGGCTGGAACTGGCCAGCAACGCGGCCCGGTCCGGCTGCTCTCCGGCTTCTTCAGCCGGGGCAGGTTCCGAAGAAGCAAGCTGCCAAACCAGTGTCCCGCACGGAACCTTGACCACCAAATCCTTGCCCGCCGGGCCGTCCATGCCCTTGCCCAAGCCGGGCTTGCCATCCTCGGCGACCAGCCTGGGGTTGTAGAATTGCGCCACCAGGTTGTTCAAATCATGATCGGCTTGGAGAACGACGTCGCCGCCGCGCCCCCCGTTGCCGCCGCTCGGCCCGCCTTTGGGCCGGAAGGTTTCCCGCAGAAAGGCCACGCAGCCTTTGCCGCCGTGGCCGGCGCGCGCATGGACTTTCACTTCATCAACAAACATGGCATCAGGAGATTTGCGCCGCGCAACTCGGTCAATAAAAAAGGCGAGGCCGTGGGCCTCGCCCTGCGCGATTTCCCGTGAAAATCAGTTCTTTCCAACGTCCGGCTTGGCCGCCGCCTCCGGCAGCACGTTGATGCGGCGGCTTTGTTTGTCGAACAAGACCCGCCCGTTCACCAAGGCGAACAATGTCCAATCGCGTCCCGTGCCCACGTTCTCGCCCGCGATGAACTTCGAGCCCCGCTGGCGCACCAGGATGCTGCCGGCTGTGACCTGCTGGCCGCCGAACTCCTTGACGCCCAGCCGCTTGCTCACGCTGTCCCGCCCGTTCCGAACGCTGCCTTGTCCTTTCTTATGTGCCATAATTCTCTCCTACGCTTTAATTTCTTTAATTCTCACCACAGTCAGTTCCTGGCGGTGGCCCACCTTGCGGTGATACCCCTTGCGCCGCTTCATCTTGAACCCCACCGTCTTCACCCCCCGAATGTGTTTGACCACATCGGCCACCACGGCCGCCTGCCCAATGGACGGCGACCCGATCATCGTTTTGCCCTCATCCTTGCAAAACAGCACCCGATCAAAAGTAAAACTTTGACCCTCCGCCGCTGGCAGGCGTTCAACCTCGATGATGTCGCCGGCGCTGACCCGGTATTGTTTGCCGCCCGTCTCAATTATAGCATACATACACAAAACCTCAAAAAACCTCAAAAAGAGCTAAAAATTTGAACAAAACAGCGGCCCAGTGTCAACCTTTTCCTTGATTCTTTTTCCGGTCGCAAGACTGCAGGATTACTGAACGTTTCCCGGCGGGGCCGGATTGGTCCCGGCCCCCTTCCCCCGCCGGAGAACGGCTTCGAGGTTCTTACGGGCCATGGCCAGGCCGGGCTTGATATCCAGCGCCCTTTGATACTCTGCCACGGCCTCCTCCACCCTCCCCTTGCGGAAAAGAGCGTTGCCGAGGTTGACGCAGGCCTCCGCGTCGTCCGGCTTGATTTGCAAGGCCCGCCGACAGTGGGCCATGGCCTCGTCCACCTTGCCGATCTGCAGAAGAGCATTGCCCAGGTTGTCGTGGGCCTCGGCAAAGTCCGGCCGGATTAGCAACGCCTCCTGGAAATTGGCCATGGCCTCGTCCACCTTGCCCGCGCGCAGGAGCACTTCCCCCAGGTCGTTGCGGGCTTCGGCGTAGCCGGGATTGATTTGCAGCGCGAATTGGTACTGGGCGATGGCCTCGTCTGTTTGTCCCTTTTGGGCAAGAGCCATGCCGAGGTTGACGCGCGCGGCCGCAAAATCGGGCCGGCTGTGCAATGCCTGCCGGAAACAGGTTATGGCCTCGTCCACTTTCCCGATTTGCAGAAGAGCGTAGCCGAGATTGTTGCGGGCATCCACGTAGTCAGGCCGCTTTTCCAATACCTGGCGGAAACAAGCAACCGCAGCCTCCATCTTTCCTTTTTGCATGAGGACGCAGCCCAGGTTGTTTTGAGCTATGTTGTTGTTCGGGTCGCAGGCCAGCGAGTAGGACCAAAGCGTATCGCTGTCCTTCCAATTCGCCGCCTGTTGCCAGCCGCAGACCATCAACATGGCGATCAACCCGGCCATCAGTCCCCCCAGGGCCAGGCGGCTCACCCGCCATTGCGCCACCAGCCAGGTCGCTCCCAGCACCACCCCGATCCCCGGCAAATAGGTGAACCGATCCGCATAAGCATGATAGGAAATCTGCACAATCCCTATCACCGGCGCCAACGTCCCCAAATACCACAGCCAGCCCACCAGCAAATACGGCCGCTCTTTCCAGCAAGCCATGACCGCCGCGGAAATCGCCGCCAGCAGCACCGCAGCCAGCCCAATCTCCCATAACGGCCAGCCTCCGGGCGGGTAGAGGCAAGGAACGGTCAACCCCGCCGGGAAAATCATTTGCCGCAGGTAAACGGCATAGGAAACCACCGCGTTGCCCAGCCGCTCCAGCAATGGAATCCGTTCGGAGACGACCGGCTCCTGCGGCGCGCGCATCGTCACCACGCACGACGCCAGGGAAAGCAGCAACAGTGGAATCTTCTCCCTGACCAATCCCCAAAACGGTATCATCCCCCTCCCGCTCCCCGCTCCGTTCAGGTTCCAGCGGCGAAGCGGCCACCAGTCCAGCAACAGCAACACAAACGGCAGCGTCACCAGCGTGCTTTTGCTCAACAACCCCAAGGCATACGCCGCCGCCACCGCCGCATAGCGTCCGCGTGAAGGCTGCCGCGCATATCGCGCATATGCCCAGAGCGTCAGCATGAAGAACACCCCGCTGAGCACGTCCTTGCGTTCCGCAATCCAGGCCACCGACTCCGCGCGCAAGGGGTGAATGGCAAACACCGCCGCCACAAACGCGCTGCGCCACAAGCTGCCCGTCATCTCCCGCAAGGCCAGAAACAGGAACACCGCCGCCGCCGCCTGCAGCGCCACGCTGGTCAGATGGTGGCCGCCGGCGTGGAGACCATATAATTGACAGTCCAGCATGTGGGAGAGCCAGGTCAGCGGATGCCAATGATCGGTCTTGTCGTCGGTCAGCGCCCAGAAGAGACCCCTCAGTGTCAACCCTTTCCCGACCACCGGGTTCTCATACACGTAGAGATTGTCATCGTAATTGACAAACTCGAACCGCGCCGCCTGCCCAAAAACGGCAAAGGTGATGGCAACCAGCCCCAGGCAGACCGCCGCCACCCGCCAGCGTTGTTGCCGGGGGCCGGGGCCGGCGGGGATTTCCTGGGAAGCATCTTGGCCAATCATGTTCTGGGCGCCAGGATCATGGCGGTGTTTGTGCCGGATTATGGGGGGTTTGCCGGGCCGATTTTTGCAAGAGAACCGCGTCGAGGTTTTTGCGGGCTATCGCCAGGCCGGGCTTGATTTGGAGCGCCCTTTGGTACTGGGCCACGGCCTCCTCCACCTTGCCCGTTTGCAGGAGCACTTCCCCCAGGTCGTTGCAGGCCTCGGCAAAGTCCGGCCTGATTTGCAAGGCCCACCGATAGTGGGCGATGGCCTCGTCCACTTTGCCGGTTGCCACAAGAGCTTTGGCGAGGTTGTCGTGGGTCCCGGCAAAGTCCGGCCGGATTTGCAACGCCTTGCGGAAACAGGGTATGGCGGCGTCCACCTTGCCCACGCGCAGGAACACCACCCCCAGGTTGTTGCAGGCCAGCGCGTAGGATGGCTGGATTTGCAACGCCCGCTGGAAACAGGCCGCCGCAGCCTTCATCCTTCCCTTCTCCATCAAAACCATGCCCAGGTTGTTTAGGGCGACGTCATTGTCCGCGTCGCAGGCCAGCGAGTAGGACCATAGCGTGACGCTGTCCTTCCAATTCGCCGCCTGTTGCCAGGCGCAGACCATGAACAAGGCGATCAGCCCCGCCATCAGTCCCCCAAGAGCCGCGCGGCTTGCCCGCCATTCCGCCACCCACCAGGTCGCCCCCAGCACCACGCCAATTCCCGGCAAATAGGTGTAACGATCCGCGTGCGCATAATAGGAGAATTGAATAATCCCGATCATCGGCGCCAGCATCCCCAAATACCACAGCCATCCCACCAGCAAATACGGACGCGCTCTCCAGCAGGCCAAAACCGCCGCGGAAATCGCCGCCAGCACAACAGCCGCCAGGACAATTTCCCCCACGGGCAAACCGTTGGGCGCAATGGGATATGGGATGGCCAGCCCGGTCGGGAATATCATTTGCCGCAGATAAATGCCGTAAGAAACCACGGCGTTCCCCACGCGTTCGAAAAACGGCACGCGGGCTGAGTCATACACTTTCTCAGGCACAAAAAAAGTGGCCGCGCACGACCCGGCGGAAAGCAGAAACAACGGAACCTTCTCCTTCACCAACCCCCAAAGCGGCGTCCCCTTCCCGGCCCCCGCCCCGTTGAGGTTCCAGCGACGCAGCGGCCACCAATCCAGCAACAGCAACACAAACGGCAGCGTCACCAGCGTGTTCTTGCTCAGCAACCCCAAGGCATACGCCCCCACCACCGCCGCATAACGCCCCCGCGACGGCTGCCGCGCATAACGCCCATACGCCCAGAGCGCCAGCATGAAGAACACCCCGCTCAGCACGTCCTTGCGCTCCGCCACCCAGGCCACCGATTCAGCCCGCAGCGGATGAATGGCAAAGACCGCCGCCACAAAAGCGCTGCGCCACAAGCTGCCCGTCATCTCCCGCAAAGCCAGAAACAACAGCACGGCCGCCACCGCCTGCAACGCCACGCTGGTCAGATGGTGGCCGCCTGCCCACAGGCCATAGACCTGGCAGTCCAGCATGTGGGAAAGCCAGGTCAGCGGATGCCAGTGCCCAACGTCTCCATAGGTCAAGGCCCACTGCGCTCCCCGCAAGGTCAAACCTTTTGTCACCACCGGGTTCTCAGACACATAGGGACCGTCATCGTAATTGACAAACTCGAACCGCGCCACCTGCCCAAAAACGGCAAAGGTGATGGCAACCAGCCCCAGGCAAACTGCCGGCACCCGCCAGCGTTGTTGCCGGGCGCCGGGGCCGGCGGGGATTTCCTGGGAAGCATCTTGGCCAATCATGTTTTGGGCGCCAGGATCATGGCGGTGTTTGTACCGGGTTATGGTTGGCCTTCCCGGCCGGCTTTTGCAAGAGAACCGCGTCGAGGTTTTTGCGGGCCATCGCCAGGCCGGGCTTGATTTGCAGCGCCCTTTGGTACTGGGCCGCGGCCTCCTCCACACTCCCCTTGCGGAAAAGAGCGTTGCCGAGATTGACGCAGGCCTCCGCGTCGTCCGGCTTGATTTGCAAGGCCCGCCGACAGTGGGCCATGGCCTCGTCCACCTTGCCGAACTGCAGAAGCGCATTACCCAGGTTGTCGTGGGCCTCGGCAAAGTCCGGCCGGATTAGCAACGCTTCCTGGAAATTGGTGATGGCGGCGTCCACCTTGCCCGAGCGCAGGAGCACTTCCCCCAGGTTGTTGCGGGCTTCGGCGTAGCCAGGTTTGATTTGCAACGCGCGCCGGAAACAGGCCGCCGCCTCCCCGGTCCTTCCCTTTTGCAACAGAACCAAGCCCAGGTTGTTTTGCGCCACGTAATTGTCCGCGTCGCAGGCCAGCGAATAGGACCAAAGAGTTTCGCTGTCCTTCCAATACGCCGCCTGTTGCCAGGCGCAGCCCATGAGCAACCCGATCAGCCCGGCCCCGAGCACCCCAAGGGCTGCGCGGCTCACCTGCCATTGCGCCACCAGCCAGGTCATCGCCAGATAGATGCCAATCTGCGGCAGGTAGGTGTAGCGGTCCGCATGGGCCTGTTCACCGACTTGGACGATTCCCACCACCGGCAAGAGCATCACCAGATACCAGAACCACCCCACCCACAGCCACGGGCGCTCCCGCCGCTGCCACAACACAACCGCTGAGATCACAGCCAGCAGCGTCCCATCCAACGCCGCTTCCCGCACCGGCAGGCCGTGGTGCGGAAAGGGATAAAACGGCGCCAGTCCCACCGGGCAAATCATCTGCCAGAGATACTCCTTGCAGGCCAGCAAGGCGGTGACAAGGCGCGCCGGCAACGAGAATACCTCCGCCGATTGAATGACCCGGCCCTGGGCCAGGAGCGTGGCCATGCAGGATGCCGCGGAAAGCGCCAGCAAGGGCAGTTTTTCCAACACCAGTTTCCCCGCCGTTTCCGCGCGCCGCAACGGCCAAACATCCAACAGCAGCAACACCACCGGCAGCGTCACCAGCATCGGCTTGCTCATCAGACCCAGGGCAAACAGCAGGAGCACAAGCCCGTAGCGGGCCGGCGACCACGGACGGCGCGCATAGCGGACATAAGCCCCGATGGTCAGCACGAAAAACAGCCCGCTCAACACGTCCTTGCGCTCGGCCACCCACGCCACCGATTCCACCCGCAACGGATGAATGGCAAAGAGCGCCGCCACAAACGCGCCGCGCCACAGAGCCCCCGTCATTTGCCGCAGCACCAGGAAAAGCCCGATGACCGTCGCGGTGTGGAGGAGGACATTGGTCAGATGGTGGCCGGCGGGATGAAGTCCGTATAATTGACAGTCCAACTCATGGGAAAGCCAGGCCAACGGATGCCAGTTGGCTTCGTGGCAGGAGAAGGCCCAGAGCACACCGTGAAACGTCAGCCCGCGCGCCACCACCGGGTTTTCGGACACGTAGAGGGTGTCGTCGTAATTGACAAAACCGTGGGTCAAAGTCCGGCCGAAAACGATGAACGTGATGGCAGCCAGCGCCAGGCAAACCGCCGGCGTCTGCCAGCGTTGGGCCGGGCGGCCCGCGCCGGCGAGGGGGGCCGGCCGCTGAGCGCGTTCGTCGGCCGGCTGCTCGTTCTGCCGCTTCATGCGGCCCTGATGCTACTTTTTCTCCAACCCGGTTCAAACGCCAAATCGTCCCGCTTTCACCAGGTATAATGCACAGTGTAGGTGACGGTTTGCTCCGCGTCCGGTTTCACCGGCACCAGGAACTCGATGGTTTGGGCGTCGGTCTTGAGGAAGGGGGCCGATTTGTCGGTGATGTCCCACGCCGGCCAACGATAGAGATGCTCGACGACACGGATTTCCACGGCCTCCTGCTTGTGGTTGCGCAGTTTGATGGCAAAGGATTCGTCCAGTTCCTTCCGCGTGTTATCCATGTGGTGATTGGTTCGCCGGCGTTCGCCGACGAGGTCGAAGGCGTTGCCGGTTGTGACGCGGACCCTTTCATCGCGCGGGGTGTGGTCAATGGTGTTCTCGCCGGTGAACTCCATCTGGCCGTCGGCATCGCGGCGATAAAAACGCAGGCGTCCCTTGGGCAGCGGCATGCCCAGGTGGTTGGACCGCGAGTTCATGAACTCGCGCATGACCCAGACTTTCGGATTGGATTGGGTGCCGTAGTCGCGGTCGTCGCGGATGCTTTCCGGATTCCAGCCGCCATAGCGATTGTAATCGTTCTTGGCGCCGTCATAGACGTAAACGGGCCGGGACTTGATTCCATCGGCCTGCACGAATTCAACTTGCTTGGTCTCGCGGTCCAGCAAGGTTGTGGCGCGTTCCAGCGTGTAGAGATGGTATTCGTCAAAGGCCTTTTCGGTGACGGGCGGCTGGATTGCGGGCGCGCTTAACTCCGCGTCATTTAACGCAAAAGCGCCTCTCGGTCGCCCCACAATTTTGTTGACATCCCCGGCCATCAATTTGATTTTTGCGCGGTTGAAGGATTTGCCGGTTTGATTATCGATGGTGACCCACCCGACCAGGTCCAAGGTGTCGCCTTGTTCCGGAGCCACCAGGTTGTAATCCGCCTGCCACCTCATGCCGCCGGTGACGTAGCTCAGTTCGGCATCCAACGGGCCGGCTTGGTCGGCGTTCAACTGCCAGGTCAAGGCAGGCTTCAGAATGCTTTCATCGGGCAGGGCGGGAAAGAGCGGTTCGCCGGGCAGACGAAACATCAGCTTGCCGTTGACCTCGATGATGGGCTGGCCGGCCCCGCTGTCCGGAGAGGCATAGGCCATCTGAGATTGATAGTACTCGGCCCCATATAGGCCAAACGCCTGCTGATGCGGCACATAACCGCTGCGCACAATCTTGCCGCGGATGATCTCTTTTGACTGGCCCTCGAATTCAATGGTTTTGCCCTCGTAATAATTGAGCAGCAAGGCTTGGGAAATCGGGTCGGCCCGGTAGTTTTGCTCCAGGATTTGCAAGGCGCGTTTGCCCGTGGGGTCGCGCAACACCACGGAATCCGGCTCCAGGTGCATGGTGGCATCGCTGTAACTGACCTCATTGACACCCTTTTTGAGGTTGAGGCGGATGGAATCGCGCACCACCGCGAAGTTCTGGTTGTAAATGGTCAGCGCGGGACCGGCGGCGAAGGCCGCCTGAGCCGCCAGGCAAACAATAGGAATGGATGTGAGTATTTTCATATAATGGTTAGACGGTATTCCCGCCCAAAATGGCCATTGCGGCTTCATTTTGTTTCAAAGTCATAAGTGCCTGAGCCGACTTCCAGTAGCGCCAGCGTCCGCGGCCATTGCAGGCCCCGCACTCCCGGCGCCGTCTCCACCGGGCGCCCGCTCTCCAGGATCTCCGAAACACCGGTTGCCGGCAGGACGACCGTGGCGGTGGTGTTGGCCGGAATGGTCACCTTGAGCCTGAAGTGCCCGCCCTTTTTGCTCCAATGCGTTTCGATGGGGCCGTGGATGCTGTCATAGGTGGTGTCGGCGAAGGTCAGTTTGTCGTCGGGTTGGGGCGCGATGAGGATGTGCTTGTAGGCCGGGCCGTCGCTGCGGATGCCGCCGATGTTCTCCACCATCCATTGATAGACGGCCCCAAAGGAATAGTGGGCGAAGGAATTCATCTTCGGATCTTGAAAACCCTTTTCCGGCGTCCAGCCGTCCCAGCGCTCCCAAATGCTGGTGGCGCCGTGCCGGATGGAAAAGCCCCACGAGGGGAAGGTGTCGTTGTGAATCAAGCGCCAGGCCACGTCGTTGCGGCCAATGCCGGCCAGGGCGAGCATGAGGCTCTTGGTGCCGACGAAGCCGGTGGAGAGATGCCAGCCGCGCTTCTGGATGTTCTCCACCAGCAGTTGCGCCGCCACCTTTTGCCGGTCGGCGTCCAGCAAGTCAAATGACAGCGCCAGGACGTAACCGGTCTGGGTGTCGCCGGTGATGCGGCCATCCGGGCCGACATAGGCGCGGTTGAAGGCGGCCTTTATTTTTTCGAACAGATCGTTGTACATGACAGCGTCGTTTGCCTTGCCGAGGACGGCGGCCATGCGGCCCATGAGCCTGGCGCTGCAGGCAAAGTAAGCCGTATAGATGACCGTTTTGGGCGTGTCATCGTTGATATTGAGCCAGTCGCCGTAGCAATGGAACTTTTCCGGCGGCAAGACGCCGCCGCTGGAGCGATTCTTGCAGAACTCGATAAAGCGGGCCATCGACTGGTAATGCTTTTCCAGGATGCGGGTGTCTCCATAGGTTTCATAGATCGTCCAGGGACAAATCACGCCCGCGTCCGCCCAGGCCGGGCCTCCGTCGCCTTCCCCCTTGATGACCGGCGCCATTTTGGGGTACTGGCCGTCCTGGCGCTGGGAATCGTCAACGTCCACCAGCCACTTGGTGAAGAAGGCCTGCACATCTTCGTGCAGGGTCGCCGCGCGGATATAGACCTGGGCGTCGCCCATCCAGCCCAGGCGCTCGTCCCGCTGCGGACAATCCGTCGGGATGTCGATAAAGTTGGCCCGCTGTGTCCAATAGGTATTTTGGGCCAGGCGGTTGAGCATCAGGTCCGAGCACTCAAACCGGCCCGCGTCGGTTGTGGCGCTGCTCAAGGCCAGGGCGGTGATGGTTCGCAGGGAGGGGCGCTTCTTCAAACCCGTCACTTCGACGTACTGAAAGCCATGATAAGTGAAGCGCGGTTCCCACGTTTCCGTTCCGCCTCCGCGGCAGATGTAAGTATCGGTCGCCATCGCCTTGCGCAGATTGTTCGTATAAATGCTCCCGTCCGGCGACAGCCGCTCGGCAAAGCGCAGCGTAATCTTTTGGCCGGGTTCGCCTTTGACCTTCAACCGGGCCACTCCCGCGAGGTTTTGCCCCAGATCAAACACATACACACCGGGCCGGACTTGCGTGAGGGATTTGGGTTGGACTTCGGCAAAAACCTGCACTGGCGGCCCCGGATGCGCCTGCATCAGCGGGTCAACTTCCGCCCCAGTCACGACCGGGTTCCATCCGCGATCATCAAAGCCGGGCTGCGTCCAGTTTCGCGCCAGGCGGGCGTCGAAGGATTCGCCCATGAGAAAATCGGCCGAGGTGACGGCGCCTGTGGCAGCCTTCCACTCCGGCCCGGTGGGGATGATGTCCTGGGAGCCATCGGCGTAATCGATTTGCAGTTGTGCGCGCAGGCGGGGCTTTTTTCCGTAACGATCCCGGGTCTGGCCCCACGCCACGTAACCGCTGTACCAGCCGTCCGCCAGGATCGCGCCCACGGCGTTGCGGCCCTGGCGCAGGCGCTTGGTCACATCATAGGCGCGGTAATGGACACGATTGGTGTAATCGGTCCAGCCGGGCGTGAACCAGTCTTCGCTCACAAGTTGGCCGTTGAGATAAAAATCGGCCAGGCCGAGCGCGCTTCCATAGAGGGTTGCCCGTTGGATCTTTTTGGGAACATCGAACTCTGTCCGCAAACATGGGGGCGGCGCCAGGCGGATGGGGGGGTGGTTGGTATCGGCATGGGACGCTTCTGCCGGGCGCATTTTATCGTAGCCGATCCATTGGGCGCGCCAATCCTTCTTGTCCAGCAGCCCCATGGACCACGCCGCCGGCCCGCTCCAATCCGAAACCACGCCATCCTTGTCCCAAACCCGGACCTTCCAAAGGCACTTCTGCCCCGAAACCAGCGCCCGGCCGCCATAGACGATGGCGGTGGTGTCGTCACCCGCGACTTTGCCGCTGTCCCAAAGGTCCCCTTGGTCACTGGCCAGGGCGGTCTCCGAGCCGGCGACCAACACCTGCCAGGCCGTCTGCCGCTGATCCCGCTCTTTGGACACCACCTGCCAGGAGAGGCGCGGCGCCCTTTCATCAATGCCGGAGGAGTTGACGAGATACTCGCAACGGAGTGTGACGGGCGACAGCGGTTCGGCCGCCGCCCGGCCAGCGCCGGCGCCCAAGGCGGCCGCGAAGGCCAGCGCGGCCAAAATGGCGGCATTCGTTGTTTTCGAGGTTTGCATGGCGGGATGTTGTCCCAACCGCAGGCCCCGCACAATCCCAAACCGCGCCTTGCTCCCTTGTCAATAACTCTGTGAATGGATTGTGGATAAGTTTCCGTTGCCTTTTTTGTGGCGGCGGGAGTAAAAATAACCTCCGGCGAAGCATGAGCACGGGTCCATTACCGGTGTAGAGATCATTGTCCGGGGCGTCAGGACTCATTCGCTTGACGAATGCCAATCCCGCTTGCGGGAGCGCCTATCTCATTGTGGCCATGCTTCGCCCTTTCCCTGTACCGTTGCTTCTGCCAACCCTCAATAGCTTGATCCCACGGAGAAGTACTGCGCCGGAACGCCGTTGGACGGCGCGAGGATCATTTGCGCCGGGGCGTTGCTGCCGGTGAGGGCGGCGCCCCAAGGCACCCAGTTGACAAGGTCCGTCGAGCAATAGACCTGGTAATTCACCCCGGGCAGCCCCTGCCAGTTGAGGACGAGGTTCGTGCCATTGGCCCCGGCGGTCAAGACGGACGCCAGGGTGGAGACGGCCAGATAATTCTGGTTGGAGACCGACGTGGAGACATTGGTATAGGACATCGAGCCTGGCAGGAATATGAGCGCGCCCAGCGCGGGCGTGACGGTGAAACTCGATCCCGGCACGAAGCCGAGGGCGTAATTTCCGTTGGTGTCCGTCGTAGTGGAGGACATGGTGATGGAGGGCTGGAGCAAAACACCCGGCACCGGCAGGCCGTTGGTGTCGGTGATCAAGCCCTGAACGACGGGCAGCGAGATGGCAAACGCGCCCGTGAACGGCTGCGCCATGGGATTGCCATAGAGGTCGCTGATGTTTGGGCCGACTGTCAAGATATAATTTCCGACGGCGGTCTGCGCGGGGAAGCTGACTTGATAGCTTGCCGAACTGAGCATGGAAACGGAGAAGGCGCTGGAGGCCAACGGCCCGTTGGGCGTCATTAGCCCGATAGCGGAGGCGGGGAACGCGTTCGGATTCGGCGCGTCGTTGAACCACAGGATCACGAAGCTGACGCCGTAGGACACAGTCCCGACCGGCGAGTTGGAGAGGACTTGCAGCGCCGGAATGTTGCTCGAGAAGATGGTGCCTGCTCCGCCTGCGGCATATCCCTCTCCGCCCGCGACGCTGACGAGGCCGAAAAAGGCGTTCGCCTCTGAATACAAGGCAATGCGCCCGCCCGCCCCGCCGCCGCCGCCGTAGAGTTCGCCCTCACCGCCATCGGCGGCGATCTCGCCCCCGCCCGCCAAAATGCCGGCAGTGATCCAGAGGCTGCCGCCGGAACCGCCGCCCGAATCGTCCTGAAGACCGGGTTGGCCTTCGGCGCTGATTCGGCCATCCACAGTCAGCACACCGCCAACGCTCAACCGCATCGCGCCGCCTCCCGCGGAACCGCCGGAAAGCGGTCCCCCTCCAAATCCGCCGCCGCTGCCGAAATCAACCGGCTGGAGGGAGGAGCCGTAACTGGCGCCGCCGGGGCCGGAGGCGGAAGCGCCACCCGTGCCGCCATAACCGCCGCCGCTGCCGTCGTTGTCAACGCTTTGTCCAGCGCCCGGGCCGCTGGCTTGTTGATATCCTTGGCCATCAATAGCAATGGCCCCGCCCGGTTGGACATCGAGATTGCTCAGAACCAGCATATCGAGAGTCACCAGATTGGTTGGAACCGTCAACAAGCCGCCGGACGCAATGGTCAGGTTGTCCAATTCCGGGAAACTCGTTTGCGGACAAACAGTCGCCCCATTGCCGATTGTCAAGTTAAAGGGCTGGGATGGCGCTCCGAAGCTGCCCGACACCGGCGTCTCCGCGCCCAGCGCGCCGTTCTGCAAGAGCAGTTGTCCCACCGACTGGCTGTTGGCCTTGGTATAAATGGTGCCCGCGCCGCCATAGGCGTATCCACCGCCGCCATAAGCGGTCATCTGCCCCACAAAATCGTTCGCAGTGTATGCGATGGAAATTCGTCCGCCCGCGCCGCCGCCGCCCACGCCATCGGCACCATTGCCGCCGTTGGCGGTGATCGAGCCGGCGCCGGCCAGCGTGCCGACGGTGAGCCAAACGCTGCCGCCGGAGCCGCCGCCACCGCCGAGTCCGAAGCCATTGCCGCCGTTTGCGGAGATTCTTCCCTCCACGTCCAGGGTCCCGTCCACCGTGAGGTGAATCGAGCCGGCGCCCGGGCCACCAAAGGAGTAGGACGAATAGGAGCCGCCTCCGCTGCCGCCCAGCGAAGGCGATGTGACGGAGCCGTAAGGCAGTCCACTGGAACCGCCAGCGGAGGTGATTGCGCCATAACCCCCGTAGCCGGCGCCCGTGCATGGGTAATAGGGATAAAACGCGACATAGTGTCCCGCGCCGGTTCCCAAGCCGGCGGCGGAACCGGCGCTGTCGGCCACAATCCCGCCACCAGCCCGAACTGTGGCATTGCCCGTGACGGTCAAGTTGACCGAGCTGTTGCCTGAAGTGGAGTTGGCTGCCGCCAGCCAGCCGTTGGATGCGATCAGGAGATTGGCACAAATCCCCGAGCCGCCCGGCAGGTAAACCGCCGCTCCATTGCTCAAAACCATATTGGCCGAGCCCGTACTCGACATGGGGGTGAGCGCGCCGGACTGACCGTTGTTGTTGAAAATAAATTGGCCGCTTTGGTCGTAGATCTGGACATATATTGATCCCGCGCCGCCCCAAATTGCGCCGCCGCCGCCGAAGGCGGACAACATTCCTGTGAATAGGTCCGTGGTTGGATAAATGGCGATGCAGCCCCCGGCTCCACCGCCGCCAACCGAGTCCACTCCTGCTCCGCCACTGGCCCTGATGGCGCCCGTGCCGGCGAGGGTGCCGGCAGTGATTTTGATCGCGCCGCCTGAGCCGCCGCCGCCGCCCTCGCCGCTGCCATTGGTGCCATTGGCGGAGATAACCCCATCGACTTGCAGCAGGCCGGTGACCGTAAGCGGGATTACTCCGCCACCAGCCCCGCCCGTCGAGGCTCCGAAGTAGTAGCTTCCGCCCCCGCTGCCGGGTGACGCGGGCGATGTCTGGCTATCATAGGCGCTGCCACCCGAGGCGGAATTAGAGATGCTGCTTCCGCCGTTGCCACCGTGACCCGCGCCACTGCACGCGTAAGCGATAGACGAGCCATTGTGGCCAGCGCCGCTGCCCTGCCCCGCGCTGGCGCCCAAGGCATCGGCAGTAATACCGCCCCCGGCTTGAATGGTCGCGCTGGCCAGGGTCAACGTCGCCTGAAGAATGGCTGAATCGTACACCTCCAACCAACTATTGGATTGGATCAGCACGTTGCCGAGATTGACGGAACCCGTATTGAGATTACACCAGGCGACGGCGCCATTGCGCAGGGTCACATCCATAAGGCTGGACGAGGACAGGGGCGTGGTGGCTCCGGCCGCTCCGTTATTGTCCAGAACAAGCAGGCCGTGCTGGCCAGTGACTCCCACGATGACCGTGCCGGCTCCGCCAGCGTTTGCACCGCTGCCGCCATAGGCGGTGGCAGGGCCTGAGAAGGAATCGCTGCTGCAGGAGATATAGATCATGCCGCCGCCGCCGCTGCCTTCGGTGGAGTTGGCCACGCTGCCGCCATTCGCCGAAATGGACCCCGCGCCGGAGAAGGGGCCGGTAGTGAGCCAAATGCTCCCGCCGGAACCGCCACCGCCAATCCCCGTGCCGTTGCCGCCATTGGCAGAGATGATGCCATCCATCTCGAAAGCGCCACCGACTGTAAGGCGGATGACCCCTCCGCCAACCCCGCCCGAGACACCGGAGGAGGATGGGCCTCCCCCGCTGCCGGGCTGGGTGGGTCCAGTCGGGGTATCATAGGTGCCTCCGCCCGAAGAGCGCCCGTAGGCTAAGCCCCCATAGCCGCCGTGGCCTGCTCCAACCGAGTAGGAGTTGGTCCCAATTTCAAAGCTGCCTCCAGCGCCGTTTCCCTCACCCGCGGGCTCTCCTGCAAAGTCCGCCACGATCCCGCCGCCGGCTTGAATGGTGGCATTTCCGGAAATGGAGAACGACACGTTGTTGCCAGGGTTTGAAAGGTAATTGTAGAAGGGAGACAGCCAGCCAGTCGAATAGACATAGAGATTGGCGAAAGTGGCCGACGAAGAGGCCGACCCGATGGCGCCGCCGCGCACGACCAAATCCATGCTGTAGGCCGTTTGCACCGGGGTGTTGGTGCCCGGGTTTCCGCCGTTGTCAAGAATAAGTTGATTTTGCGCGGGGGACTGGAGGTAAATTGTTCCCGCCCCGCCCCAATGGCCGCCGCCGCCGCCGTGGGCGGAGATCGTCCCGGCAAACAGGTTTGCCGAAACAATGTCAACGGCTATGCGGCCCCCGCCCCCGCCCCCGCCAACCGAGCCTGCGCCGTTGCCGCCGTTGACGGTGATCGAACCCGAACCGAGCAGGGTTCCCGCTGTCAAAGTAATGGTTCCACCCGAGCCGCCGCCGCCGCCGGAGCCGGAGCCGTTGCCGCCGTTGGCAGCGATGATTCCATCCACTTGCATGATGCCATTGATGCACAAAAGCTGGATGACCCCGCCGCCATTGCCACCGAAGGAATAAGGAGAATAGCTGCCGCCCGGACTGCCGAAACTGTTCGGGGTTGACTGGGAACCGTAGGATTCTCCTCCCCATGCGTTGGTTGGGGAACTTGCTGCCCCGAAGCCGCCGTAACCACCGCCGCCGCAAGGATAAGCGCCGCCGCTGGCAGCGCCGCCAATGCCCTGCGATCGATTGCTGATAATACTGTTGGCAAGGATGCCGCCTCCCGCCTTGATCGTGATGGCGGTCGCACCTACACTTAACGGGAATTGCTGATTGTCCACCATCGGATAGGGCATCAAAAAGCTATTGGAAGCAATAGTCAGATTCCCGACGTTCAATGAAGGGTTCGGGAACACGTTGGCACTTCCCTGGACGGAGACGTTAACGGTTTGAGACTGGACGCTCAAGGCCGTGTTGCCGCCGACTAGCCCGCCGTTATCAACCACTAGGTTCGTATTTTGCCCGGACAACTGTGTATAAACCGTGCCCGCGCCGCCGACATTCGCGCCCGCGCCGCCATAGGCTGTCATCGAGCCGGCAAAACTGCTCGTGCCGCATTGCACCGCAATCCGCCCGGCGCCGCCCCCGCCGCCGTGGGAAGGGTCGCCGCTGCCGCCGTTGGCCGTAATCGCGCCAGCGCCCGAGAGCGCAAGCCCCGTCAACCAGATACTCCCGCCCGCGCCGCCGCCGCAACGGGCGTTGGTGCCGTTGGCGCCATTGGCTGAGATTGTGCCATTGACGATCACACTCCCGCCGGCGGCGATCTCGATCACCCCGCCTCCCGAGCCGCCGGGGCCGGCATAGCTCGTGCCGCCGCCGCTGCCCAGATTGGTCGGCTGGCTGAAGGAACCGTAAGTGACACCGCCGGCGGCGTTGCTGGAGCTCATCCCGCCGGTGCCCCCGTAGCCGCCGCCGCTGCCATCCCTGTAACTTCCGGAACTGCTCAATCCCGCCCCAGTCCCCGTTCCGCCCGCGTAGCCGATGCCATTGGCGTTGATTGCTCCACCGGCATCCACCTCAACATTATTACTGACTGTCAGCGTGAGTCCCGCGGGCGCCGTCAGCTCGAACCCATAACTGACCAGCACAGTGGCGCCGTCTGGAATGCTGGAGGCGGCTGTCCGCTCCAACGCGGTCAGATTGTTGTTGGTGCTCAAGAGCAAATAGTCCGCCCCGTTGGTATAATTGGTTGCTCCGGTGGAGTCAGTCACCACCACCGTGTCTGCAACCACATTGGAGTTGAGCAAGGTGACGGGGTTTGTGCTGCTGAGCACCTGGGCTTCATTCGTGATAAAATTCATGGCGACGACCGTGCCATTTGGCGCGTACCAGTGCGTCAGCACGCCACCCGCCGCCACTTCCACGCTGGCAAAAGTGTGCGGGCCAGCCACGGTCAAGGTGCAATTGCTGACGACGATGGCTGTGCCATCGTAGTTCGTCTCGTTAATGCTGATATTCGTGTTGTTGGTGAACGTGATCGCCAGCGCGGTGGTGGAGGCCAGGGCGATGACGCCCGCAGCCAGGGCGCGGCGAGTTTGTGAAGAGAAAAAGCGCAACGTAGTTGTTCTCATAAACAGACCTGTCCTTTTTGGTTCGCCGGCATTTCTACTCCTAATGGCGGTCTTTGTCAATCACTCATGTGGGTCTGGCCAGGCAAAAATCAGTCTGGCAACCATGATAGACTTTTGACCAGTCAAGAACCTGGACCCCCAGAGCGGGAGGAGCCTGGGACGCTCAGGTCTTCTTTGCCGGGCGGCGGCCGTTGTGGCAATCGGCGCAACTGACGAAATGGATGTTGTGCCTGCTGGCGGCGGAAAGGAAGGTGGTGTCCATCAGCGTCACGTCCAGGCCGCAATGCGAATCCGCCGGATGACAGGCGGAGCAGGAGGCCTTGGCGGAGTTGGAGTGGGGCGAGTGGCAATCCAGGCAGCTTAACCCTTCATGCACCCCGCACGGCGTCCGATCATCCGCGGAGCCGAGCTGGCGGAAGGCGTTGGGGGCGTGGCACTGAACGCAAAGCCGCTGACGCGCGTCCGGCGAGATTCTAACGGCGCGATCCCCCTGGGTCGTGGGAGTAATGGGCAGCCTGTCGGCGGCAAAGGAGGCCCGCTCGTGCCGGACATACAACTGGGCGGACCGCCCCCCGGCGGCGGGCGTGTGAACTTGATGGCAGGCCAGGCATGGGATGACCGGCTGGGCGGCCTTGGCGGCGTCCAGCAACGCCCACAGGCCGTTGGTCGAGATGGGCTCGACCAGACCCCCGATATCGCCGTCAAAAAACATTCCATGACAGCGCAGGCAGTCGGCGGAGAGCTGCTCCCTTTCATTCTGCTTTTTGTCAAGAAAAACTTTCGCGTAAGTCGCCGAATGGCGGCTGCTTTGCCAATCGGCGTAGCTCTGCGGGTGGCAGCGGCGGCAGGCTTCCTGCAGCGCCAGCACGTTGGCCTCCGTCAGCCGGATGGGCTGGTCCGGCGAACGCCGGAAGTGCTGCACGACGCGGCGAACATGGGCGCGGAGGGCGTGAACATCCAGCGTCAGCGAACCGCCGTGGCAATTGCGGCAATGCAGCGTGCGATGGGAGGAGGCCGACCAGGCGGAGTGGACGCCGGTCATCT
>Ga0326728_10004179_pt1 | contig 43297 bp, 37 predicted proteins | sample MB3enrmetagenome_FD_207602 | JGI IMG/M metagenome (GOLD analysis project Ga0326728, IMG submission 207602) | Lab enriched peat soil microbial communities from McLean, Ithaca, NY, United States - MB31MN | ecosystem: Environmental > Terrestrial > Soil > Wetlands > Peat | place: USA: New York...
TCACATCACGATGCTTGGCCTTGCATTGGAGTTATGCAGCAAGGTAAAACAACCACTGTCCCGGGTCGGTTCCGTTGGCCGGTTTTGAGACGTCCACCGTTGGCCGGTTTTGGGGTGACCACCGAGGGTCGGCGTCCTTAAAGAAGATCAAGAGAAACGTGCTCACCTGTAGATGATTTTGTAGATGCGCATTCCTCCGGAAGCAATAAAACTCAGCAGGATTCAGCAAGCGGGTTGTAAACGGTTCAGCAGGAATCAGTTAGAAACAGCAAAACTCATTCGATTTCAACAAGTTACGAAATCTGGTTCGGGACCAGGTGCTCTGCCCAGAACTCCTCCTTGAAAATCAATGAGTTACATTCGGCAGGTTGTTGAATCTAGTGGTTTCTTGAGGAAACCACATCCACAAAATCATCCACAGCGCCTCTGGGGATACTCCGGGCCTTCTCGTAGGTCATTGTTTTCATAATATTGCAGTCGTTCACCGCTTGGGCCGGCTCCCTGGGCTTGCACCAGAGGAGAGGGCTCATGCGCAACAACTGAACGGGGTCAAGCGGGCCGGCAGCTATGCGGCTGGCGCTCGTAGTCCTATTCTTGAGTAAGCCTGCAATTTCAATCCGATCCTTATTGCGTAGGACAGGCGCTGGAGGTCAATTCGCACGCAAAAAACGCGCAATTTCGAGCAAAATTCCCGGGGGAAAGCTCTTCACCTTTGAAAATAGCGCGGAGCGCTCCACAGACTTAGAGATACAGCGGAATAAAAGCCAACGGTCAAATTCTCGTTGGCTAAATACCCGCCGCCAATCCGTGTCTGAGATAGATGCCACCTCTTTCAACACCGCAGCCCACAGGGTGACTCCCACGGGAGCATTACGTCTGTTCCCGAAGTGCCCCGCACCTAATCGCATATCAGGGCTATGCGGCCAACGGCCTTTCGGGAGGCGAGAAGGGTTAAGGCGTCGCTAACCCGCTCCAGGGGGTAGGTGTGTCCGATGCCGGGATGGATTTTGCCGGAAGCGCACATCCTGAGTAGCTCACCCAAGACCTCACGAAAGCGTTGCGGTTCACTGGCGCCGTAAAACGGTCCCCAATTTACGCCGAGGATCGAGCAGTACTTAAGGATCAGATAGTTGGCAGGAATAGCCGGAATCTCACCTCCGGCAAATCCCACTACCAGTATCCGGCCCTTTCGCGCTATACATCGGAGGCAGCTTTGCTTGAAGTCCGCGCCAATCGGATCGAAGATAACGTCCGCTCCCTTACCGGCCGTGATTTCCATCACCCGTGTACGCAGGTCTTCAACCGAGGTATTGATGACATGATGGGCACCGGCCTTGGCTGCGGTCGATCGTTTTTCGTTTGAACTGGCGGCGGCGACGATGGTGGCCCCAAGCTCCCGTGCGAGGTCCACCGCAGCGAGTCCGACCCCGCTGCCGGCGCCCCTCACCAGCAGGGTCTCTCCGGGGGCAAGCTGGGCGCGGTCCACCAACCCGTTAAAAGCAGTGCCATACGCCATACCGAGCACCGCGGCGGAAACGAAATCCACCTCAGATGGCAGTTTGACTACGGCTGCTTCCGGAGCAACCACTTGCTCGGCATAACCTCCGTGCGTAACGAGCGCTAATACCCGGTCTCCGGGTTTGTAGGCCGTAGCTTCGGAACCGCACTCTAGTACTTTTCCAGATACTTCATTACCGGGAATGAAAGGGAAATCGGGTTTGCTCTGGTACTTTCCTGCAATCATCAGAACATCTTGGAATCCGACTTCTGCGGCATGGACCTTAATACGCACGGTGGTGGGCAAAAGAGCAGGAGAAGTCACCTCTTCCACCGTCAAAACGGAAGGCGGCCCCCAGGTGCGGCATATTGCGGCTTTCATGGAAATAACCTGTTGTGCCCAGTGGTTATACCACGGGGAGACGCAACGGCATGCTATCGTCTTGCCTCAGGGTACGACCTGAACTGCGCGTATGCATCTGGTCACCGCATACGGCACTACGAAAGCCGTACCCTGATAAAAGCGGAATTGCCGGATAAAACCAGCCGGCAACTATTTCGTGGGTACCGGGCCTCTGCGCTTACGGAAAAACTCTTCCATCATGCGAGCGGGTTCCCCTGACGCGTAAGACTCGGCCTGAATCCTTCTGCCGGCTTCCAGAGAACTCTGGAAGCCGGCTTCGGTCATTTCGCGGAAGCGCTGTTTGTCGAGGCGCATAGCAATGGGCGGTTTTGCCGCCAATTGCTCGGCAACTTCGAGGGCTTTCGACATAACCTGGTCTTCCGGGACCAGATGGTGAACCAGCCCGATGCGGTAACATTCTTCGCCATCCATCAGACGCCCGGTAAGGGTCAGTTCAATGGTTCGCGAGATGCCCAGCATTTCCTTCATGATCCAGGGGCCGGTTGTACTGGCGATCCCCGAGTTGATTTCCGGTTGTCCCATGCGCACGCTGGGATGAGCTACCCGTATATCGCCCAACAGAGCTACCTGGAAGGCCGAACCCGCTGCCGTACCGTTCAGCGCCATAATCAGTGGTTTCGATAAGCTGCGCAGTGCGTTGTAGTAACGTTCCCATTCCCCAATCCATTCGACGGCGCGATTAGCATCAAACCCATGCGCCTCAGCCAGATCCTGTCCTGCAGAAAACGCGCGGCCGGTGCCGGTCATGATGAGGGCAGCAACCGCAGGGTCGCGATCAAGCTGTTGCAGCGCGTCCACGATTTCGCCGCGCATCTCCGCATTCCATGCGTTCAGCCGGTCGGGCCGGTTAAGAGTGATGATGCTAACCGCTTTGTTTTTTTCAACTTTGAGATACTTCGGCATTTTCTTCTCCTACGAACGTACTTATTTCTCCCAAGAAGCTATGCTCTTGTGTAATTCAGAAACAAAAGCCTGCTATCGGAAGACCGGCTTCCTCAACCAAAGCTTTTATTTCCAGACAGAATCCTTATGTTGCCGGTCAGCGCCCGTCACCGGCAGCTATCGTACCCGCACGCCGTTGGCGCGGTGAATAGACAGCATAACGGACTGCCAGAAAACCCAAAAAACTGCATGCGATCATGTAGTAAGACGGGGCAAGGGAATCATGCAGGGCAGACGTCAACCAAGCTACGGTCAAGGGAGCGGTGCCGCCAAACAACGTATTATGGAGGGCGTAGGACACTCCCATGGCGGTATTGCGCGTGCCGGTCGGGAACTGCTCAGCCAAGGTCACCTGTGCCACCCCTCCAAAAACCCCCATTAACAGCGTAAAGGCCAGAAACGCCAGTAAGGCAACCAGGTGATTTCCGATACCGATAAGCCGAAATCCCGGATAAGCAAAAAGCGTTAACCCTAAAGTAGAGATGGAGAGAAGCAGCTTCTTATCCACATGGTCAGCTACCCACCCGAAGAATGGCACCAGGAGGGTGTACAGAAGGGTGGCTTGCACCGTCATTTTCATGGCGTCGCTATAAGGAATGGAGAGGGCTGCCTTGAGATGCACCGGCATGAAGGTATACAACACATAGAAAACCGAGTTCCAGATCATGCCAAAGCCAAAGACGACAATCATCCCCCTTTTGTCGTACTTCATGCTGTCGACCAGCGGCTTTTCAGAAGTCTCCTTGGCTTCTTTCGCCTTCAGGAATTCAGGAGATTCCTGTACCTGCAAACGGATATAGAGCCCCAGTACTGCCGTGAGGAAAGCGAGAATGAAGGGCACACGCCAGCCCCAGGACTGCAAGGTAGCGGGCGAAAAAATCATCGTAACCAAGGCGATGAAGCCGCTCCCCAGGAAGAAGCCCATGCCGGTGCCACACGGCCGAAAACTGGTGATAAAAGCTCTGCGGTTCCGAGGAGAGATCTCGTAAATGAACGCGGAAGCCGCACCCCATTCTCCTCCCAGAGCAAGCCCCTGGGCTAAACGGAGTACGATCAATAAGATAGGGGCAAGAAAGCCGAGGGTAGCATAGGTGGGCAATATGCCAATCAGCCCGGTTCCGCCGCCCATAAGCAGAATGGAGAGGGCCAGGGCTTTATTGCGGCCATGTTTGTCTCCATATGGTCCTATAATCATGGAGCCAATGGGCCTGGCCAGGAAGCCGATGGCGAATACCCCATAGGTTTGCAGTAAACCGGTAACCGAGCTGGACTTGGGAAAAAACTGGGCGGCAATGAAAGGAGCAGCCAAACCATAGATGGACCAGTCCACCCACTCCACTACGTTTCCAATTGAGCCTGCGACGATTGCTTTTACAGTACCCTTGGGCAGGGTAGATTGCGCCGTTTGTGCCATGACTAATCTCCTAAAGCAGTCGTTGAAACAGTATTGAACTTTGGCGAACGGGTGCCGATCGCCGGAAACCTGATGGTGAAGGCCGTATATGCTTGTCTCCGCTACTGCTTTCATGCGCCTTTAAGCGGAGGCAGAAGCATGGTGCAGTAGCTTTTCTGCCTTTGCAGCTCAGTTAAAAACGTGACTACGGTTGCGTAAATACCTCGTATAGCGTTTTCAATTCAGCGCGCCGGAGAAGCTTTACAGTCCCAACAGTCCGCTATCGAACGGGAAAGGTTCTCCTTCTTGATGCGCTGGCTAGGTGTCTTCTCAAAAGCATCGGTGAAAGCTACATACCTGGGAACCTGGAACTTAGGCATGCGCGTTTCACACCAGGCAATCAGTTCCGCAGGGTCGGGCCGGGAGTGGCCAGGCGCGACGACGAGAAAGATTTTCAAATCATCCAGGCCGACATCCGAGGTCACGCCCACCAGAGCGCTCTCTTCGATGTCGGGATGCTTATTGATCACCCGTTCCACCTCCCACGCCGAAATATTCTCTCCGCCGCGGCGTATGCAATCCTTAGTACGGCCCCGGAAGTAGAAGAAACCTTCTTCATCGACTGAAGCCAGGTCGCCCGTTCGGAACCACCCTTCCGCCACTATAGCAGCTCGGGTCGCCTCCGGATTCCGGAAGTATTCTTCGATGATCAAGCCGGGCTGTTTGCTGCGCACCCAAAGTTCGCCGAAGGCGTTGGTCGGCACCGGCACGCCATTTTCGTCGGCCACCTTAGCCTCGAAGTACTCGCACGGTTTGCCGATCGAACCCGGCTTGCAGTCGGTATTCACGGTAGTGATGCTCGAGCATTCGGTCATGCCGTAATCTTCGTGGATCTCGACCCCGAAACGCTCCTCAAAGGCGCGCCAAACCTCGATGGTGCAGCCGCCTCCCCAGGCAATCCGCACCGGATTGTCGCGATCGTCGGGCCGCGCCGGTTGCTTCAGCAGCATTTGGAGAATGCCCCCTAGATAGTGGATCTGAGTCGCGCCATAGCGGCGTACCTGTTCCCAGAAGTGGGAAGCACTGAACCGTTCGACCATGGCAATGCTGGCGCGGCGCAGCAGGCAGAGATGAAGCACCTGGCTCCCGCCGATGTGATAAATGGGCTCCCACATGAACATGACTTCGCCGGGACGAACATCGCTGGCTAGCCCACAACCCTCGGCACACGCCCTCCACATCCGGTCGCTCAACGGAGCTCCTTTCGGCATGCCGGTGGTGCCGGACGTGTAACTGAGCAGCAACACATCGTCAGGACTAGGGCCGGGAACCGCTGGCGGGATAGGTGACGATTTTGCCCTCAGCTCATCGATGGTTGTCGACGTTTTTACCCGGGCACCGTCGCCGCCCTCACCGCGCCAGATAAGAAATTCAATGGAGCGGGACTCGGGGAGTACTTCCAAAAGGCTCTCGCTGTAACGCCGGTCGGCTACCACGGCTCGCGGGTCGGAAAGATTGAGCAGAAGATCGAGACTAGCCCCTTTTAAATTGACGTTGACCGGAACGTAGATCACCCCAAGCTTGACCAGCGCATACAACGTGTAAATGTGGTCGGGATGGCTGGGTAACATGACTGCCACCCGGTCTCCCTTGCGCAACCCGAGCTTCAGGAAGCCGTTGGCCAGGCGATTGACGTGTTCTTCCAGATCCTTAAAGGTGATGGTCTCATCTTCGTAACGGCAATAAGGCAGGTCACCGTCTTCACGGGCCCGGGTTTCCAACAGCTCTCGTAAAGTAATATCGTCGATATATTTCATCTCAAATATTCCTTGCTACTTCCAAAACGTAAGAATCGGATTCCCTGCGGTTGTGCTCGAAGGCTCAATCACCAGCGCCAGCGGCCCACATCTTCTATTTCCCAGATTTCCTGCCCGCCGTCGCGGCACCGTGCCACGGCCACGTGCCCGCTGATGAGGCGAGCGCTCATTTCGGAGAAGGTAAACCAAGCCTGCCGTAATCCCTCGTCTGCTTCCCGGGCAAAGGGCTTAAAGCTGCGCAGCACAATCCGGAACTTGGAAGGGCCAGTTTGGTCGCACTGGAAGTCTTGGGCGCAAGCTTGCAAGAGTCCCCGGAAAAACGCGGCGACCGCGGGGGCGCCCTGCATTTCTTTCAGCCCGAGATCTTTCCTCAGCTCATGCGTGTACTGGACGGCCAGACACCGCATGGTCTGCTCGACGATGTAATGGGTTGCCGCCGCTCCAAACATGCTGTACAAGACTTCCACGGTGGTGCGGACATAGCCTGCGGAATACTTGCGCTTGGCTTTGAGTTTACGCGCTTCCGGCCACTGAACGGGATCGAGGACCGGCAGCTTGGCCGGGTCACATTCGGGGGTATGGGCGGCTATTTCGTAACGCAGGATCTCGTCCGGGCGGAGATCATTGTCGTATTCGATGAAATAACCCTCGTCGTATGGGTCGCCTTCCATGATGACCTTGGTACACACATAGCCCAGTCGCGGGCAGCCCATGAGCAGGCCGTTTCGCGGATGCCATGCGGAAAAGATCGTGCGGCGCAACCCGGTAGGCATGGCCATCATTGCCACGCCGGCATAAGTCCACATCGGGGCGAGATAGCGGATCCAGACCTTGCGTGGAGACTCCTCGACATATTCGAGATCAAGTCCGCCTAGCACGTTCGTAAAATAGTGATACTTGGCTGCGGCTACGGCGGGCGGTTCATGGTCGCCGATTCCCAGTTTACGCAGGCCCTCGCGGTAATATCCTGCCTGGTGCTGCAACAGCAGTTGGAACCATAGCCGGTGGATGGATTCGGCCCCCTTCTCCCGCAACGTGATTGCCGTAAGCGCCGAAAAGGTTCGCCCCCACAGCTTCGCGGCCAGGGCACAGTCCGCCTTGAGTTCCGGCAATGCCGGTGGTTGATTATCGTGCCACCTCTCCATCTAACTCCTGCCTTTATGCTTTTCCGAGCCCAAAGAATGCCCGTGCCCCGCGCCGCTGCCCCTACGACGCAAACAGTGAATAAGTAAATTGGGGAGCGAGTATAGGGTCCGACGACGGTCATGTCCAATACCGATTCAGGTACACCGCCATATCAATCTGATATGATAGTAGAAGCGTGGAAATGCATCATCTACGTTACTTTCTGGCGGTGGCGCAGGAGCGGCACTTTGGCCGCGCCGCGCAGCGCTTGAATATGACGCAACCGCCTCTTTCCCAGAGAATTGCGGATCTGGAATGCGAGTTGGGGGCACGGTTGTTTGAGCGCTCGCCCAAAGGCGTCCGGCTTACCGAACCGGGAAGATTGTTGCTGCCCTATGCGCGCAAGGCGGTGGTTGCGTTCGATGCCGCCAATGCGCTGGCCCATCGCGTAACCCGTCAGGAGGGGCACAAGATTACGATCTGCGTGCCGCCCGATACCTCCGGACCGGCGGTTGCCGAAATGGGCCGCTTGCTGCGCCATGCCGGAATTGACGCGGAGTTCGGCGAAGCGACCACCGCCGATCAGCATGCCATATTGCTCAGCGGCAGACTCGATTTGGGGGTGTTGCGCCACCCATACCCCACACGCGGGTTGTGGTCCTCGCCTGCGTTGCGCCAGTCTTTAGGGGTTCTGATGCCGATTAGCCACCCTTTGGCCAGCAAGTCCAAGCTGCGGATGTCCGATCTGCACGGACAACCGCTGGTGCTTTTCCATCGCTCCATGGCTCCCGGCCTGCACGATGATATTTTGCGCACCAGCCGGGCAGCCGGCTATGTGCCGCCTCGCGTGGAGCAAGCCGTGAGAATTATTGAAGGTCTGCTGATCGCAAACTCGGCAATCGGCTTTCACGCTGCCCGGCATGCGCGGCACTATCAAGGCGTGGTATGGCGTCCTTTGGTGGGCGATCCTTTGGCGTGGCGCACTTCCGCGGTCTGCCGCCGGCGCAATCTCGATGGCACGCTGCGCCGCGCCGCCCAGATTGTGATTCAGGTACTTCAAACTCACGACGAGTGGTGTCCGGAATAAGACCGGCGTTATTATTGGCGGTTCGATCGTTAAGGGCGGCGAATGGGCAAGGTTCAACCGTTCGCCCGGGGTGAAGCGAAGCATGGGACTCGTTATGCATTTATAGCAGCTGAGACACCTTCCACTACCTACTCTCGGCGTCTCTCTGTCCTGCCATCGGCCTCCAACCACGTCAAAAGAGATCGGACGCGGGCAATACACAAATCGGAAGGGAACGCTTTCCACTCGGCTGTGGGCGATTTTGTGGCGCTGAGAGCACCCAGAAGCAACAGACTTCACCAGCGTTCAACACGCAGCGTGCAACTACTTCAATCAGAATCAGTTACGAATTGCAAGATTCAACAAGTTTCAATAGGCATTTGAACGTGGTTCGGGACCAGGGGCTTGACCTAAAACGCCTCCTTAACATCAACGAGCTGCAGCACGCTTCGCAGTGCCGCTGGCCAATGGCGCCGCGCTGCCGGTGGTCCGGATGTCAAAGCAGCTTCGCTAAATCCTTACCAGGCGTGATAGTAACCGTCGCGGGTGGTGAGTTCCACCGGCACGCCAAAGAGTTGCGTGAGGCATTCTACTGTCAAGAGCTGGCGTTTTGGGCCATCCCCTACGATCCGGCCCTCGCGCATAAAGATCACCCGCTCGATCTCGGGGACGATATCCGCCAGATGGTGCGTGACCAGCAGGATGGTGATACCCGACTGCGCCAGCTTGCGCATTACCCGCCGCAATTCCTCCTGGGCGAAAACATCGAGGCTATTGCTGGGTTCGTCGAAGATCAGGGTGCGCGGGTCGTGGACCAAGGCCCGTGCCACCAGGATTCGCCGGGTTTCCCCCGAGGACATGTCCCGGACTTTGCGCTCCGCCAGATGGGTGGCTTCCAGCAGCGCCAGCAGTTGCCCGGTGCGTTCGCGCATCTCGGGCGTAACCGTCTGGTGCGGCCAAAGCCCCACACTGGCGAGAAATCCGGATAGCACCGCCTCCTCCCCGGTAATGCCGCGGCTGTAGAAGGCTTGCATATCGTTAGAGACGATGCCCATCAGCTGGCGCAACTCGGTGACGTTCCATCGTTCCCGGCCAAAAAGCCGGACGGAGGTTTCTTCCCGCGGCAAGGGATAGCATTCCTGGGTAATGGCTTTGATTAGCGTCGATTTTCCCGAGCCGTTCGGGCCCAGAATGGCTACGTGCTCGCCCACTGCGACGGACAGGGTTACATCATCCAACGCCAGACGGCTGCCGCGCTGCACAGTGACGTGGCGTAAATCCAGAAGAGGTACGGGGGATTGCTCCATCACCTTTCAGCTTGCATGAAGGCCCCTACGAGGGTCAATGACGAGTTATCCACGCTCTTGGCGGCCAGTAGTGATTCTTTCAATACCGCCGAATCAAGAAATTGATCAGGATCGGGTGATCGGGTGATCGAAAAACCTTGGGGGCGTAGAGTGATCTGCAATCTTTCGCCCACTGCATGATCGGTTTGATAGAAAATTTAGAAGGTCTATTCCAGATCACCCGATCACCCGATCTTCGTTGTTAGTACTTTGGCAGGCTGCGATCAATCCGATCCGCCCAGGCCAGAATGCCGCCCCTCAGATTTTTCACCTTGCGGAATCCCGCCTGTTGCAGGAACTCCGCCGCGCGGCCACTGCGGGCGCCGGACCGGCAATGGACGACAATTTCCCGGCTGGAGTCCAGTTCATGCATGCGCCGGGGTAGCTCATTCAAGGGGATGAGATGTCCTCCGAGATTCACAATCTGATACTCGTGCGGCTCGCGAACATCCAGCACGAACACATCTTCGCCACATTCCTGAAGGTGCTTTAATTCTTCCGGTTCGATCTCGGGCACGCGATGGCTGGGGGGGCCTTCCTGGCCGCGGATGCCGCAGAAGTGCTCGTAGTCGATCAGTTGGGTAATCGTGCGCCGCGGCCCGCACACCGGGCACTCCGGATTTTTTCGCAAGCGCAGTTCGCGGAAGCGCATCGTCTGGGCGTCCACCAGGAGCAGTCGGCCAATCAGCGGATCGCCAAAGCCCAGCACCAACTTAATCGCCTCCGTGGCCTGGATCACCCCCAAGAGGCCCGGCAAGATGCCCAGCACCCCACCTTCCGCGCAGGACGGGACCAGACCCGGCGGCGGCGGTTCCGGATAAAGACAGCGATAGCATGGGCCGGCCTCGGTGGCGAATACGCTGGCCTGTCCCTCGAAGCGGAAGATCGAGGCATACACGTTGGGCTTGCCGCTCAGTACACAGGCGTCGTTAACCAGATAGCGGGTCGGGAAGTTATCGGTACCGTCAACTACGAGGTCGAACTCGCGAAATAACTCGAGCGCATTCTCACTGTTCAGCCGGGTCTCAAATGGCCGCACCGAGACATGCGGATTGATGGCGGCGATTTTTTCGGCCGCCGAATCCAGTTTCTTCCGCCCCACGTCCGCCGTAGTGTGAATTACCTGCCGCTGCAAATTCGTAAAATCGACGACATCAAAATCCACCAGCCCCAGAGTGCCCACGCCGGCGGCGGCAAGATAAAGCGCCACCGGCGAACCTAAGCCGCCGGCGCCAATACACAAGATGCGCGCCGCTTTGAGCTTCTGCTGCCCCTCCATGGCCACCTCGGGCATGATCAGATGCCGCGAGTAACGCAAGATCTCTTCGTTGCTCAGCGCTAGCGTGACCGCCGGGGTACCGAGAATCGCCGCCATGCTCACCTCCCCCTGCTGATCCGTCCCCCGGCAATGGAGGGCACGATGGACAGCGTATCGCCTTCACCCACCGGCGTGTTCTCTTTTTCCAGGTAACGTACGTCCTCATCGTTGAGGTAGAGATTCACAAAGGCGCGCAACCGGCCGTCATCACTGAACAGATGGCGCCGCAGTTCCGGATTATTCGCCGTAAGCGTATGCAGCGCCTCGCCTACGGTCCTTGCCGGGACTTCAACCGAAGCTCTCTTTTCCGCATAGGGCCGCAACGGAGTGGGAATCAGAATCTTCATAGGGTGTACAGATGAGGATGGAGACGCGCTGGATGCTGACATTTGCAATTTGCAATTTGTAAATTGCAAAGTAAGGACCTAAGAAGGGCCGGCCCGCTTACTTTGCAAATTACAAATTGCAAATTACAAATGACTTGCTTCTCTGCGTCTCTGCGTTGGGTTTTTGCTCTGGTTCTATTCTTCCAATTCCAACGGCTCGTCTTCGAACCGTTTCTGCTCCTCATCGCCGCCGTTCAGCAGGAAGGAGTTGGTCTGTGCGGCGCGCCCCTCGTTTACGCTGGTGATCACATAAGAGCAGCCTAGCCAGTGGGCCTCGGCCAGATCGGTTTGGGACCAGCGGGCCGGATGGTCGGGATGAGAATGGTAAAAACCGATGACGTCCAGTTCCCGCTCCCGTGCCTCGCGCTGGATGCGGAGCAGTTCGCGGGGATCGATGTAGTAGCGATCCTGGGGGGAATCGGCCCGGGCGTTGGCGCAGCGGACCACGGCACAGACCCTCCTCTGCCCGTCGCTCACCTCGCCCAGCAGTACGCCGCAACACTCGTGCGGGTAGGTCTCTTCGCCATGTTTCCGAAGCTCCTGGAGTAAGGATTTGCCTATCTTCAGCATCTTGCGCCACGCGGTTCCGTCAACCCTACCCCTGCCAGAACCTTTCGCTCATATATTTGTACCCGGAATCCGCCAGAATGGTAACGATGACCGCATCCGCTCCGGCCGCCCGCGCCACCTGCAAGCAGCCCGCCACAGCGGCGCCGGCAGAGATGCCCACCAGCAGTCCCTCTTCGCGCGCTAGGCGCTTGACCATCGCATAAGCGTCTTCGGTGGCAATCTCCAGATTGCAATCGGCGACACTAGCATCATAAATCCTGGGGACGATGGCCGAAGGCATATGCTTGGCTCCCTCGATGCCGTGCAAGGGAGAATCGGGCTGGAGCGAAATGCAACGCACTTGCGGCTTCAACCCCAGTTGGGTTGGATGATTCCGGCCGTTTGCCGGAACCATGGCAGATGTGCGAAAGTACTTGCTTACCCGCCGGTAGTTCCAAGCTGAACTGCCAAGTAGAGAAGCTGTGACAAATACAAAACCTCTTCACCGCCGAGTACACAGAGGACGCGAAGGGAATCTATGTCCTTTGTTCTCATCGTCCTCGTTCCTCTATGTGCCTCTGCGTCCTTTGCGTCCTCTGCGGTGAGAGGTTTTTTCACACTTGCAGCGAGAGGCAAGCGCGAATCCGCAACCACTAGCCTCAGCAGCCACGCTGAGAGCCCGGCTATTGCCTCCGTTGGTCGCACAGGCATAGCGGGGCACAACCCACAGGCAGGTAATAATGGCAAAAAAGAAACCGACGCGGTCCTACGAAGAAGCTTTGCAGTGGTTTCGCGAGCATGGCTTCGATCTGCTGGAGGCGCCCGGAACCGCCCATCGGGTATTCGTAAAGAAACTGAACTGCGCGGCCGCCGTCGAAAAAACGCTGGATGACGCGGTCAAGGTCTTCGCCTATTCCGGATATCTGGTCGGCAGCGAAATTTCCAAGCTGGTCAATCGGGGATACCAGCAATTCTTCAAGACCACCAAGACGGAAGTCCCCGCCACCGCCGACAAGCTCAAAGCCCTGCACCAGTTCGTCGAAGAATTTAAGGAAGCGCTCGCGCTGCCCAGTCTTTACAACGAATCCCTCGGCACTACCAGCGAGGACTACCTGTACGATAGGGTTGCGCACCGCGACCTGCCCGAGGCAAAGCGCCCCAAACGTCCCTGGGAACCGGGCGCGGCCAAACCGCAGAAAAAACAAGCGTGACCGTGGTCTGCAAACAAGCTCGCCGCGGATTGACGCAGATTTGCGCGGATCAGCCGGCCGGACTTTCTGTGTCTGGGGAATTATCTTCCCTGCCTATTGCTTTAGAATAATCGGGTGCGCAAGTACTGGGAAAAGCCGGCCACCGTGGGCGGCATGCCTCCGGGCGTGCGTGTGCCGCCGCAGTTTCAGGTTGGCGGGGTGAACATCGCGCCCGCCACCATACTCGCGCCCATGGCGGGGGTTACCGATACGGTGTTCCGGCAGTTCATCCGCCAACTGGGCGGGTGTGGACTGGTGATGACCGAGTTCACTTCCGCCGACGGCCTGGTGCGGGCGCGGGAAAGCAAAGTCCGCCGTTACCTGCATTTTTACGAGGACGAGCACCCGATCTCGGCGCAGCTTTTCGGCAGCAATCCGCAAGTGCTGGCCGACGCGGCGCGCCGTATCGAGCAGCTGGGCTTCGATCTGGCGGATCTCAATCTTGGCTGCCCCGCCAACCGCGTAGTCAAATGCAACGGCGGTTCAGGGTTACTGCGCGACCTGCCCTTGATCCGCCGCATCTTCGAGGCGGTGCGGGCGGCGGTCCGCATCCCTTTCACCGTGAAATTCCGCCTGGGCTGGAATGAGCGGGAAATTGTCTGCGTGGAGTTGGCTCGCATGGCCGCCGCATGCGGTCTGGATGCTGTGGCCCTGCATGCCCGCACCCGCGAGCAGGGTTACGGTGGAGAGGCACAGTGGCCATGGATCGCCCAGGTGAAGCAGGCCGTGAAGATTCCGGTCATCGGCAATGGCGATATCCGTTCGCCGGAAGATGCCGTCGCCATGGTGGCGCAAACGGGATGCGATGCCGTCATGATCGGCCGTACCGCCGCCTCCAATCCCTGGATCTTTCGCCAGATCGCGCAATACACCTCGACCGGCTCTTACCAAGTGCCCAGTGAGGCCGATCGCTATCGCATGATCCAAACCTATTTCCGCATGCTGGTGGAACAGGAAACCCCCGGGGCGCTCGGCAAGATGAAACAGTTCGCTTCCTGGTTCACCCACGGCGTGCGCAACGGCGCCATCTTGCGCCGGGCGATCTACGAAAGCAAGTGCGAACAGACCGTCATCGAAGAAGTAATGAAGTTTTTCGAGAACCGGCGGCTAGCTTCAGAACTGCCGATCTGAGTGAAAACTTCTTCACCCCAGAGAACGCAAAATCCACCACAGAGACACAGAGGCACAGAGAATAACTTGGGATTTTGAAACAGGTATCTAGGATTCGCTCTGTGTCTCTGTGTCTCTGTGGTAGGTTTTTCCTCAGGCAACCTTCTCGCCTGGAATTTGAGGATAGGGCAAAGCCACGGCGGGAACCTGAACGATCTCAGCGCCCTCGCGCTCCAGCCGCCGGGCCACATATTTGCCTTCCTGTTCGCCTGGTTCCACATACGCCCAGGGAAGAAAATGATCGTGGGTAAAGATCACCACCCAGCGGTTGGGAACGGCCTCGGCGTAAAAGCGTTTCTTCTGGGCCATAGTTTCCACCGGGAACAGATCGTAGGATGCAGTCCAGGCAACGTTCAGGTGGTGCGACATCGGAATCAGGTCGCTGATGTAGCAGGCGGTCCGGCCGCCGCTGCGTATCAACACTGCCTGCAGGTGACGTGTGTGGCCAGGATAGATGCGGACGGAAATACCGGGCGCAATCTCCCGGTCGCCGCTGATTAACTCCATCTGGCCGCTTTCCACCAGGGGGTTATAGTTGTCGCTGATGTAGCTGACGGCATCCCGCTCGTTGGGATTTTGGGCGCACTCCCACTCGCCCCGCTGCACGTAGTAGCGGGCACGGGGAAAGGTGGCCGCCACCCGGCCATTCCTGTAATACGTATTCCATCCGCAATGATCGAAGTGTAAGTGGGTGTTGATGACCATATCCACCTCGTCGGGCGCAACTCCGGCCTCCGCCAAGCTTCGCAGCAGGCGCGCTTCGTTGCCGTAAACTCGCTGCATTTTCTCCGGCAGCTTCGGCCCGGCGCCCGTCTCCACCAGTACCGTGCGTTTGCCATCGCGGATCAGCAACGCATTCAATCCCATCTCGATGAGGTTCTGCGCATCCGCCTTGATCCTGCGTTCCCACAACACTTTGGGAACCACGCCGAACATGGCGCCGCCGTCAAGGAAGTAATGGCCATCAGAAACAACGGTTAGTTCGAAGTCACCCAGCGTAAGCCGATGCAAGCAATCACTACCTCCACCAGATTCGATTAGAAAACCGGGCTCGGCGATGCAATAACGCCTGCCCGCCCATCGGGTGGGTGCTGTATGCTGGGTGCTGGTTACTCTCGTTGAAGACTCTACTGAAATTCAGCAACTGGCTCTGGAGTCTGCTGCAGTCGCTGGGCCCCTGGGGGGTGTTCGCCGCCGCCGTCCTGGACGGCGCCGGGGTGCCGCTGCCGGGCGCCGTGGATGCGGTTGTGGTTGCCTATGTCTATCAGAAACCGATGCTGGCCTGGGTTTACGTCCTTTTGGCCGCCGGCGGTTCGATGTTGGGATGCCTGGTGCTTTACTCCATCGGCGCGGCGGGCGGCGAAGTTTTGATCCGGAAGCGCATGTCGCCGGTGAAATACGACAAGATTCGCCGCGACTTCGAAGAACACCCGGTCATCACGCTGGCCCTGCCGGCGGTGCTGCCACCGCCCTTTCCCTTCAAGATCTTCGTGCTCTCGGCGGGAGCCTTCGCCATGCGCCGGACCCATTTTATGGGCGTCATGCTGGTTGCCCGCGTGGTTCGCTATGGCATCCTCTCACTGCTGGCGATTCGTTTTGGGCCGCGGGTGGTTGCCGGATTCAACCAGGCATTCCGCCGGCACCCGGTGCTGACCATCGCCGTGATCTTGGCGGTTGTGGCGGTCGCGCTCGGCGCCCGCCGCCTGCGCAGCAGCCCGCCTCCCCAGGTCACGGAATGATGCACGAGCGTTCGCTAGTAGAGCTGCGCCCAGCGTCAGCCATTCCGCTCCTCTGCATCACACGCCGATGTCCTCGTTCCATAGCGCGGGGTTCTGCCGAATGAACTCCTGCATGAGCCGAATGCATTCCTCCTGCTGGAGAACCTCGACCGACACGCCCCGCGAACCAAGCAGCTCTTCTTCACCCATGAAGGTCCGGTTCTCGCCCACCACTACACGGGGGATGCCATACAAGAGAATGGCGCCCGAACACATGGAGCACGGAGACAGCGTCGTATAAAGGACGCACTGCCGGTAGACCGAGCCCGGCTGGCGGCCGGCATTCTCCAGGGCATCCATTTCCCCGTGGAGAATTGCGCTTCCCTGCTGCACGCGGCGGTTGTGGCCGCGGCCGATAATCTTGCCGCTGTACACAATCACCGACCCTATGGGGATACCGCCTTCTTGCATCCCCAGCCGTGCCTCTTCAATCGCTGCTTCCAGGAACGGGTCCATGAGTCCCATTGTCGCCGCTGAGGAGTGTGGTTGGGAATACCAAACGGCCAAGCCGGGAGAGAACCGGATGACCTTGAGCCGCGGAAACAATAACGGGTGACGAAGGTAACCTGGGCCGCACCTTTCGAGTTAAAGCTGGGGCGATAAGTCTCCGATAAATGATTTTAGAAGAGGTTTTAACCCGCTGACCGAGCAGTGCATAAGCGTAGGGGGACTACTTTAATGGGCCACACGATCCGCCAGAAGCTGATCCTGGGCTTTAGTGTCGTATTTGTCTTGATGCTGGTGGCTGCGGGTTTTTCCTACTACAAGCTCAGCCAGTTGGCGGCCGCGCAACATACCGTCACCAATCTGCGGCTGAAAGTCGTCAATGCAACCTGGGATCTGCGCTCCATCAACAACCGCCTATCGACGGACCTGTCCAACTACATATTGTTGGCCGGCGACCCGGCGCAGACGGCCGCCATCAGGAAGGATTGGGGCTCTACCTGGAATCGCGTCGATAATTCGACCACAATTTTGAAGGAAGTGAGTGGGAAGCTTACGGCGGCGGATCAGGAAAGAATCGCGCACTTGGCGGCGGCCATTCCTGAATACCGCCGGAGCCAAGAGGCGGTATTGGCAGTCATAGACACACGAGGTGCCGACGGCATTCGGGAGGCGCTCCAACTCCTGCAGGCGCAGGCCAATCCGAAAACCCTTGAAATTCGGGCTTTGGCGACCGCCCTCGGCGTGTCCGCGGGCGACCTGATGAAATTGTCGGTCCAAGAGATGGATGCTGCCCGCGAATCAACCATATGGGCCCTAATTTTGAGTACTATTGCCACCATTTTGACCGGCAGCATGCTGGTGTTTCTGTCTACCCGGACCATGGTTGCCGGCTTGGCCGCGGCGGTGAAGCGGGCGGATGAAATTGCCACCGGCGATCTGTGCGTTTCTCCCCTGGTAAGCCGATCCAAAGACGAAATAGCCGGCCTGAGTGCGGCCTTGAACCAGATGCAAGCCAGCCTGGGCCAGATACTCCGCTCCATCGGACAGAATGCCGCCTCCATCGCCAGCGCCAGCGAGGAAATTTCCGCTGCGGCGACCCAGAACTCGGAGGGTTCGCAGCGGCAGCACGAGCAGACCGATCAGGTCGCCACTGCCATCCAGGAGATGTCCTCGACAGTGCGGGAGGTCTCGGATAATTCCACCCGCGCGGCAACCGCCGCGCAGCAGGCCGCGCAAAGCGCCCAGCACGGCGGGAAAGTGGTGGAAACGGCATTGGCCACCATGCGGTCTCTGGTGGAAACGGTCGGCACCACCGCCAATCAGGTTCAGGAACTGGGTAACAGTTCCGGCCGCATCGGCCATGTTGCCGCGGTGATCGACGAAATCGCCGAGCAAACCAATCTGCTCGCGCTCAATGCGGCCATTGAAGCCGCACGCGCCGGAGAACAAGGCCGGGGGTTCGCCGTAGTTGCGGATGAAGTCCGCAAACTCGCGGAGCGGACTACCAAGGCCACCAAGGAGATCGCCGAAATGATCACGGCGGTCCAAAGCGAGACCAAGAGCGCGGTAGTCAACATGCAAACCGGCATGAAACAAGCGGAAGCCGGGGTCCGGATCGCCGACCAGGCTGGCCACTCCCTGGCTGAGATCGTGCAATCGGCGCAACAGGTGGGGGATATGGTCGCGCAAATTGCCACCGCAGCACAGCAGCAGTCCAGTGCGACCGAGCAGATCCGGCACAGCATGGAATCTATCGCCCAGATTACACGCGAATCGGCGATGAGCGCAGAACAGTCTGCCAATGCGAGCCAGGACCTGGCGAATCTGGCCTTAGATCTCCGCCAAGTTGTGAGCCACTTTAAACTGGAGAATACCGGTAACCCCGAACGGTCTAACGCGGGCAGGGCGCCCCGAACAAAAACGACGCATTCCCGTAACCAGTCTTCATTGCCTCCCGCGATCGGTGCGGACAAGCGGAACCACGCCGCCAGCGGGTTCCACAATCCTCTGGCTGGAGACCGCACATAAGCCTAACCACGCGAACATAGGTGCGACTAGAAGTCGCGCGGCCGGTTAGGCCCGTTGCTCATGCGGGCCGGTCTTACGTACGCTGCGGTGGTTCTTGCATCTGAAGTGGCGGACTGCCGGGCAAACTCACTCCCTTGGTTACTTCCAGCTCGCCCACCCTTAGGTGCTCGACCGCCAGGTTGCCAATTTCGAGAGAACGAAGTGTGGCTCTATAGATGGCCAGCCGGGCCACGGCCAAACTTCCGATCGCCAGAGCGCCAACCGCAAACGCGCCGAGCGCCAAGGCTCCCACCGCGGTAGCTCCGACCCGTACCGCCTGAAGTGTCCTTTTCCCTGCCATTGTTGCTCCCGTCCCCGGAATCGTTTCTACGCCCCTCCCCGTTGACCGCACGGCGCCGGCGTTTTCGCGATTCCAGCTTGATATTCGATCCAACGGTTGGACTCGGAGCGAGCCAGTCTGGTTGCTAGTTCATCAGCAACTGGGAAGCCGGTTGGTCCTCCTGCAAGGCATCGAGAATGGTATCGATCTTATCCTCGTTGACCTCGCCGTACCAGTGGGCTTCCGGGTAGACCACCAGCAGCGGGCCACGTTCGCACTGGTTCAGGCAGCCGGTACTGGAAACCAGTACGTCATCCATGCCGCGGTCTCCAACTTCGGTTTGCAGATACTGAATCAGCGCAGCCGAATCTTTGCGGTGGCAGATCCCTTTCGCCTCGCCCGCCGCCCGGAAGCTGCCGCAAATAAAGATATGGTGCTTGGGTTTTTGCATAGGTCTCCTCCGATCCACTTTTAGGAACAGCCTGCTCCCGTGCCCTGACACTCGGCCCCGCAGGTGGTGAAGAGTTTGCGCATACTGCGGGGAACATCTCCGGTGCGATACAGGCTGGCGATTCCCTCAGAAACAAGTCCCGTCATCTCGAAGATGCGAATACCCTCACCCTCGAGAATGCGTCGTGGATTGCGTCCCACCCCGCTGACCAGCAAGGCGCGGCAATCCCGGAGCGATTCGGCCAGTTCCCGCCAGCGCAGATCGCCGGTGCCCACTTCCGGCGTTTCGCGGGTTTCGATCAGGCGCAAACCTTCGGCGTCCGGGGCAAAAATCCAGAGGCGCCAAGCCTCCCCCAAATGCTGGTTGACGAGCACTCCTTCCATACTGGCTACGGCGACGTGTGGCCGGTCCTTGCGCGGTTCGAGCTCTCCGGCGGCGCAGGCGCGCATAATACCGGTCAACTCAGCCGACTGGGGCTCGCCCAGCATGCCGGCGGCGTCCGCGCGGCAACGCGTGCAGTGATTCATTTGCGGCAGGTGCCGCCCGGCAACAACCCGCAAACGCTCAATCGCTGCGGGGGCAAACTGCTCCAGGGCGGCGAAAGGAGTATCGGCTACCGGGTACATCGGGATGCAGTTCATAAAATCGGCTCCCAGGCGCCCTACCTCTTGCGCGATTTCCTCAATATGGTGGCCGTTAATCCCCGGCATCACGATGGTGTTGATCTTTACCACGACGCCGTGTTCTTTCAATGCGGCAATGGCCAGGCGCTGCCGTGCCAAAAGCACGCGAGCGGCGGCCTCTCCCCGATAGATCGTACGGCTGTCCCGCACCCAGGCATAAATGTTCGCCCCAATGGCCGGATCGACGGCATTGACCGTCAAGGTCACATGGCTGACCTTCAGCCTGCCCAACTCTTCGACGTGAGGATGAATGCTCAGCCCATTCGTCGCTACACAAAGCAGGATCTCAGGGTATTGACGGCGGACGAGACGCAGGGCTTCCAGGGTTTCTTCGGGACTGGCGAACGGATCTCCGGGCCCGGCAACGCCGACCACGGCCAGATTCGGCATCTTCGCCATCGCCCGGCCCAGATACTGGAGCGCTTGCCCGGGCGTGAGAATCGCGCTGGTAACTCCCGGGCGGCTTTCATTCATGCAGTCGCACTTGCGATTGCAGTAGTTGCACTGGATATTGCACCGCGGCGCCACCGGCAGGTGTATACGAGCCGTGCGATGCCGGGTTTCCGGGTTAAAACAAGGATGCCGTGTTAAATCCAGAGCCATGGAGTCCCTCACATATAGCTGTAGCCGACAGGCGACGCCTCCTGCTTGCGTTCGATCAGCGTGTTTACCACACGGTCGAAGAGTTGCTGTGTCCCGCGGTACCCGAGATGCAGAATGCGTGGTCCGCCGAGGCGATCGTGAATCGGGAAACCGACGCGGACCAGGGGAATGCCCAACTGGCGCGCCAGTGCCTGCCCCTTGCTGTTGCCGATCAGAAAGTCCGGCGCCAGCGTGGCGGCCACTTCAGCTATCGACATGAAGTCGGCGCCTTCCCGCACGGCAACTTCGCCGGCACAGTCTTGGGTAACTTGCCGGATTGACTGCGCGAGTGCGCCACTTTCACCTCCGGAAGCGCACAAGACGGGCACCACGCCAACTTCGCTGAGGAACGCTGCGAGTCCGACGACCAGATCCTCTTCGCCGTACACCACAGCCCGCTTGCCGAAGAGATATTTGTGGCCGTCCACATAGGAGTCGATCAGGCGTCCGCGTTCCAACTGGTGGCGCTGCGGCGTGGCGCGGCCGGTCAGCGTCTCGACCACTTCGAACAGGCGGTCCGTCTCCCTGACGCCAATGGGCAACCCCAGGCGATGACAGCGGACGCCAAAGCGTTCGCTGAGCAGGGCCCCGGCCGAAGCACTCGCGCCTATCGTGCGCCCTAATTCCAGCGTCGCTTGCGCGCATCCGGTCGAGCGAATTGCCGCCAACGATGTGCCTCCGGCCGGAATCTTCTGGTAATGGGCGGCTGCCGGCCCATCCAGCGTTTCCGAATAGTCCGGCAAGAGGACGATGGCAGCGCCGAAGTCGTCGAAGATTTCTTTCAGGTAACGCAGGTCGGCCGGGGAGATCATGCCCGGAAAGACGTTGATATGGTCCGCGCGCGCGCCGTCTTCCGCCAACCCACCCACCACCGCCCGCACCGCCGCATGGAATCCGTCCCTGTGGGTGCCGCGGTAACTCGGCGTCGAGATGTGCACTAGGGCGGGGGTGTCTTTCCTGCGGTCACCTGACGATTCCTCGTATTCCCGCAGCAGGAGGGCGACATCTTCGCCGATGGTTTCGCACAAGCAAGTTGTCGCCACGCCGATCAGCGAAGGGTGGTATTGCTGGGTGACGTTGCGCAACCCGGTGCGTAGATTGTCGCCGCCGCCAAAGATGGTGGCCGTCTCACTGAAGTTCGAAGCGGCAATGTCCATCGGCTCCTTGAAGTGGCTGATGAGGTACCGGCGCATGTAGGTGGCGCATCCTTGCGAGCCATGCAGGAAGGGCAGCGCGCCTTCGATGCCGCGGATGGCCAGGCACGCCCCCAAGGGCGAGCAAAGCTTGCAGGCATTGCGCGTGGCGACGTAGGCCGGCTTTTCTCCTTCTATGACGGTTAACGTGGCATTCATGCCAGCCGCTCCTCTCCTGCGCGCAGGCGCGCGTAGCGCGGCGTCAGTTTCCAGACGGGACTCATCACGGTGGCGTGAACCTCGCGCGCGAAGTTCACCATGCCGGCAAAACCCGCCAGAGCTTCCTTGCGCTCGTGGTTGTGATCGCAGAAGCCCACGCCCAGCTTGTAGGCGATGGGACGCTCTTTCACCCCGCCAATGAAGAGGTCCACCTGTGTTTCCCGCAGGAAACTGGCAAGCTCCAGCGGGTTGGAGTCGTCCACGATAATGGTGCCCTCGTCGCAGAGTTCGCGAAGCTGCTCGTAATCTTCCCCGGTGCCGGTTTGCGAGCCCACCAACAGGGTCCTCATTCCCAGCAGGCGAAGGGCGCGAACCAGCGAGAAAGCTTTAAAGGCTCCGCCGACATAGATGGCGGCGCTTCGCCCCGCCAGGACCTGCCGGTAGCGTTCGATCTGCGGCAGGATCGCGTCCAGCTCGGCTTTGACCAAGGCTTGCGTGCGCTCCAGCAGAGCGGGGTCGTTGAAGAAACGGGCCACGTCGTAGAGCGCCTGGGCCATGTCCTCGACGCCGAAGTAAGAAACCCGGAGAAACGGCGTGCCGTAGGTTTCCTTCAGGCGCTTGGCCAGATGCATCATCGAGCCGGAGCACTGCACCAGGTTGAGCGCCGCTCCATGGGCGCGGCGAATGTCATCCACCCGCCCGTCGCCGCTGATGCAGGAGACCACTTGAACGCCCATGCGACGGAAGTACTCGCGGATGATCCAGATCTCGCCGGCGAGATTGAAGTCGCCCAGAATGTTGAGACTGGGGGGCGTAATTCCCTGCGTGGGCACGGTTCCAATCAACTGGAACAGCGCGTCGCAGGCGGCACGATAACCGTCTTTTTTTGTGCCCTTAAACCCTTCGGAGTGCACGGGCAAAACCGGAATCCCCTTTTCCTGGCCGATACGCTTGCAGACGGCGTCTACGTCGTCGCCGATAATGCCGACGATGCAGGTGGCGTAGACAAAGGCGGCCTTGGGTTGGTGGGCGTCGATCAGTTGGCACAGGGCTGCATAGAGTTTCTTTTCTCCTCCCTGGATCACGTCCATTTCCCGCAGATCGGTCGAGAAGCTGAGGCGATGCAGTTGCGGGCCGGAGGAGAGCGCGCCCCGGATGTCCCAGGTATAGGCGGCGCAGCCAATTGGACCGTGCACCAGGTGCAGAGCGTCGGCAATGGGATACAGCACCACGCGGGATCCGCAAAAGACGCAGGCGCGCTGGCTGACCGAGCCGGCCAGACTCGGCTTGTCGCATTCGAGCTGATACGGCTCCCCGCCCTTCCGGTAGACTTGCCGTTCCCGCCCTTCAAGAATTTTTGTCATGGTCATCTCCTCCTGGTTACATCACCAATTCGAAGCTCTCTTCCGGCGCTTCCCGGTCCTGGCGGTCCAGCAGTGCGCTCAAGATCATTTCCATCAGCCGCATGGCGCCGCGATATCCGACCGTGGGAAAGTACGAATGGCCCACCCGGTCGAGAATAGGAAAGCCGCAACGCACGAAGGGAAGGTTTTCGTCGCGCGCGATGTACTTGCCGTAGGTATTGCCCATGAGGAGATCGACGCCTTCCTGCTTGATCCATTGGTGCAGCAGGAACATGTCGGCTTGCGGGCCTTTGGCAATCCTGATGCCCGGTGCCGCTTCGCCGATCAGATTGCGGATACGCTGTTCGAATTTCGAAGTTGGCGTTCCCGTGACGATGTACACCGGCTTCATCTCGAGTGCGACCAGAAACTGGGCAAGCGAAGCCAACTGGTCGGGATCGCCGTAAAGGGCCACCCGTTTGCCATAGAAGTACTGGTGCATATCAGCCATCATGTCAAGCAGGCGCCCGCGCTCGTCCGTGATACTGTCCGGGACCCTGGCGCCCGCCATAGTACGTAAAGCGTCGATCAAGCGATCGGTCGCTTGCAGGCCAATGGGGAGTTCGAGCCTCTGCCGGCTGACGCCGCACTTTTCCTCCAGAGCATTGGCCGCCCGGGTAGACGCCGACTTTCCCAGGGCCAGAGTGCCGATACTGCTGCCGGAGCTGCGAATTTGCTCCACCGTGGCGCCGCCTTTCGGGAAAAACTGATGCTTGCCGGTCTGCGGGGCATCGAGAACGTCGGACGTGTCGGGAAACAGGACTACCTTCACTCCCATGCGGTGCGCCAGGCACTTCAGTTCGCGCATATCCGCCGGCTCGATCCACCCCGGAAGAATATTGACCTGCTTCCTTTCGCTGTCCCCCGGTTCGGCAAAGTAATCCACCAGGGATTTCGCCATGTTGGCGAATCCGGTAACGTGCGAACCCACGTAGCTGGGGGTATTGGCGTGCATGACATATTTCCCTTCGGGAATTTTGCCGTCCTCCTGAGCCTTAGCGATGATCTGGACCATGTCGTCCCCGATGGTTTCCGACAGGCAGGTGGTGTGCACGGCGATGATGTCGGGGTTGTACACCGTGAACATCGTTTCAATCGCCGCCAGCAGGTTGGCTTGGCCGCCGAACACGGAAGCGCCCTCGGTAAAAGAACTGGTGCCGGCCATGATCGGCTCTTTGTAGTGCCGGGTAAGCGTGCTGCGGTGATAGGCGCAGCATCCCTGCGAGCCGTGGCTGTGGGGCAAACAATTGTGTACCCCCAGTGCCGCGTACATGGCCCCAATGGGCTGGCAGGTCTTTGCGGGATTGATGGTGAGAGCTTTCCGCTCCTTGATTTCACTGGATGTATGGCGCAACAACATAGGCTTCTCCGTCGGCTTCTCTATGTCCCTGTCTAGGTTTTCGTCCGGAATTAATCGGCAGCTTGCGAACTTTCAGGAGGCGTGTCCTGCTGGTGCCAGGGTGGCTGGAGGAACGCCCAGACCTTCATGTTTACCATGCGATCGATCTCGCGATAGAAATTGATAGCCCCTTTAAATCCCGCATAGGGCCCACCGTAGTCGTAGCTGTGTAATTGTTTGCAGGCAATGCCCAGCTTCTGAACTGCATACTTTTCTTTGATACCCGCGCAAAAGATGGCCGGTTTGTAGATTGCCAAAAGGCGTTCCGTCTCGTAGTGGCTGATGTCGTCCACAATAAGCCGGCCATCTTCCATTTCCGGCATCATGCCTTTGTAATCTTTAAATTCGAGTTCGCTGATCGCACCGAGTTTAGCCAATTCCTCACCGGACTTGCGGGGCCGGTACCGGGTTTCGTCAGGGTGGACCTCCAATTCCTCAATGTTCTTGCTGTCGGCGTCTACCCTGACTGCCGGCAATACTTTGCGGCCTTCGTAGTCATCCCGATGGGCAAACTCATATCCGGCAGCGACGGTTTTCATGCCGATTTCCTTGAAGAGCACCTGGTAGTGGTGCGCGCGCGAGCCCCCGACAAACAGCATTGCCGTCTTACCCTCGCAGCGGGCTTTGACTTCGTCCCGCACGGTGGCTACCGCCGGCATTTCTTCGGCGATTACCTTTTCCACTCTGGCCATCAGCTCCGCGTCTTCAAAATAGGTGGCAATCTTGCGCAGTGACTTGGCCGTGCCTTCTGCCCCGATGAAGTTCACCTTTACCCAGGGCACGCCGTACTTCTTCTCCATCATGTCCGCAACATAGTTGATCGACCGATGGCACATGACGGCATTCAAGTCCGCCATGTGGGCATTGGCGAATGCGTCATAGGTGGAGTTGCCGCTGAAGGTCGCGATCAGCTTGATGCCGCAGTGTTCCAGCAGTTCTTCGATTACGAACGCGTCACCGCCAATGTTGTACTCGCCCAGCATGTTGATCTTGAACTTCTCGTCATGAGGAGTTTCATTCGAACCCACAACGTGCTTGAAGAGCTGGTTATTGGCGATGTGATGGCCGGCCGACTGGCTGACCCCTCGATAGCCTTCGCAACTGAAAGCAAATACGTTAATGCCCAGTTTCTCCTTCATTTCGCGCGCGACGGCGTGGACGTCATCACCAATCAGTCCCACCGGACAGGTGGAGAAGATCGCAATAGCCTTGGGCTGAAAGGTGTCATAGGCCTCCTGGACGGCAGCCTTCAGTTTTTTCTCGCCGCCGAAGATGATCTGCTCGTCCTGCATATCGGTGGACAGGCAATAGGTAATGAAGTTGTCGTCCGACGGGGTGGGTGGACGGGTCTGGTTGCGCCGCGTGAGCCAGCTATAGAAACCACAACCGATGGGACCGTGAGTAATGCTGAGAATATCGCGGGTGGGGCCGATGACCACACCTTTACAACCCGCATAAGTGCAGCCGCGCTGGGTGATAATTCCCGGAGAAGTGCGTACGTTGGCTTTGATCTCCGGAACCGATCCATCCCCGCGAACCTCGTTCACCACGATCTGGTCTGCACGCTTCTTACCCACCTTCTTGGGGTAGATCTTGACCAGCTCATTCTTAACGCTGCGCGCATCCGGTGGCCCTGGCGATGACATATATCTCCTTCTAGGATGAATAAGTAACTTTCAAGCGATGGCCCCGCCTCTTTGCCGCTGAGTCATAGAGAAAAGTAATTTAGCGGTCATAAGCAATTGAGTTGTCATCCCGATCCCGCGAAGGCGGGAGAGGGACCTGCAGTTTTCCTCGGGCTGACAGCTAAATTGCGGACCCTAAAGGTCCCTCCCGTCATCGGCGTAAATCTTCAATCTGCGGCCGAATCTTCTGCGGTTTTATCAATCGCCGGCGACGGGCTGAGCCATAGGCATGGCAAGAGGAGCCACCACCGCCATAGGCACGGCCGGTTCCGCGCCATCCAAGCCGAAGTCAATCAGCAATTTTTCCAGGGCCGCGATCTTCAGCGGCTTAGGAATCACGAAGCTCTTGTTGGCATCAATGGCGCGCGCCAAGGCCCGATATTCGTCCGCCTGCGGCGCGCCGGGCTTCCACTCAATGACGGTTTTACGATTGATCTCCGCGCGCTGCACATCGTTGTCGCGCGGCACGAAATGGATCATCTGCGTTCCCAGCTGGCGAGCCAGTTCTTCAATCATCTCCCGCTCGTAATCCACCTTGCGGCTGTTGCAGATCAATCCGCCCAGACGCACGCCACCCGCTTGGGCAAATTTCACGATCCCCCGGCAGATATTGTTGGCGGCATACATCGCCATCATTTCGCCGGAGCATACGATATAGATTTCCTGGGCTTTGCCTTCGCGGATCGGCATAGCGAAGCCCCCGCAGACCACATCCCCGAGCACATCGTAAAAGACGTAATCGAGGTTTTCGCTTTCCTTATAGGCGCCCAACTGCTCGAGCAGATTGATCGAAGTAATGATGCCGCGGCCGGCGCAACCTACGCCGGGCTCGGGGCCGCCGGATTCCGTGCAATACGCCGAGCCAAACCCAATACGGCGGATATCGTCGAGATCGACTTGATCGCCCTCCTCCCGCAAGGTGTCGAGTACGGTTTTCTGTGCCAAGCCACCCAGCAGCAGGCGCGTGGAGTCGGCTTTAGGATCGCAGCCCACTACCATGACTTTCTTTCCCATTTCCGCCAGGGCCGCGACGGTGTTCTGCGTTGTCGTGGACTTACCAATGCCGCCTTTTCCGTAAATAGCAACCTTTCTCATCTTGTTCTACCGTCCTTTCCTTTGATCTCCAGGCCGAGCTGCAATGTGCAACTGGCGAAAAAAGATACTTATGGCTCCACCGATCCGCGCGGATAAAGTGCGGATCAAGACACTATCCTGATTGGTTGGTCATTGCGAATTTGCAATTAACCGGTAACGATGTCTTCCGGGCTGGGTTGCGTGCCCGCCACCTGCGCCATCGGACTCGTCTTATCTAGGCTGATGCTTGCTCGGAACGAGGAGCAAAATGAGAATACAGTGCAAACCTGCACTTGAACCGAGGTGGGAAAAGATCTGGGTCCCGTTGCCTGACATCCTGGTCAGGGAAAGCTAGTTATCCCTCGACGCCCCTGAGAGTAGCCGGAAAGCTTCCGCAAGTCCAATCGAAAGTTTCTATAGCACCGATAAAGCAACCTATTCTTACCAGTCCGCGTGTATGCCGCTTTGCGCGCTGGTATAGGTAAGCGCTGCGCTCTCACCCCGCGCGGATTTCCGCGGCTCTGAATCATGCCGATAGAAACTTTCAATTGGACGTGCCGGTCCCGTTCAGCTTACGCTGTCAGGAGGAAGTAAATAGGAATGATTTGTGTGAATCATGGGTGAATCCGCATTCGATGCATCCGGGTTATCGCAACTCGAGTTGCTTCATCAGACCAGCAGAATCATCAGTTCCGGCCTGACGCTCGATGGTATGCTCCAGGAACTGATTGGCATCGCCGTCGAAGTAACCCAGTGCGACGCCTGCCTGGTCTACCTTCCAGACTTCTCTACCGGCGAGATCGTACTACGCGCCTCGCAGTTACCCCACGACGCGGAAATCGGCAACGTACGAATGAAGATAGGCGAAGGCGTAACCGGCTGGGTGGCGGAACATAAAGCGGTAGTCGCTCTGGAGCGGGCCGCCAGCGCGGATCCACGCTTCAAATCCTTTTCTACCCTGGTGGAGGATACGTACGAAGCATTTCTCTCCGTGCCGCTGGTCAATGGAGGAGAAGTCATTGGGATTCTGAACGTCCACCACAAAGAGCCGCATGCCCACACCCCGGGCGAAATCGCGGTGCTTAGCTTTGTCGGCGAGCACATGGGGGCGGCCATCGCCATGTCCCGGCTGGCGGAGGAGAACGTACGCCTGCAAGAACAGGCGGATGAGATGAAGCGTCAGCTGGAGATGCGCAAGCTGGTGGAACGCGCCAAAGGCGTACTGCAGCAGACCTATAACCTGACCGAGCAGGAAGCATACCAGCGGCTGCGCAATGAGAGCCGCCGCCTGCGGCGCCCTATTCGTGAGCTTGCGGAAGCCGTCCTGCTGGCCGACGCACTTGGCCGCAACGAAGTTTCCCCAACACGCCCGCTGGAGTAGCAAGCTGAGCTAGTCTCGTAATAGCCACCATGCCCGGGATTTTCGTTTCAGCGGCTGTTGCCGGGCAAGCGGCTCCAGCCAAAGCTCTCGGCTGAAACATGAAGGTTGGGGCTGAGTCTTACCCAGCCGCCGAGCGGACGGCGGCTGATCAAAGGATATTGAAAGCGCAGGTCGAAGAAGCGCACCAGAAATCCCGGCGACGGTTCATCCAGCCGTTCGGTTTCCGCTACCGGGTACTGCGCCCAATCCAGAAATACGCGTCCCAGGCGCGAGTGCTCGGCCGCTAGAATTACCGGCGATGGCTCAAGCTTGAGATGTACCCGTCCACGATCTTCCGGATCCACCTCGGAAATGCGAGAGTTTATCTCCAGGCAATGATAAGAACTGCGGGTTTCCACCACGCCATACCAGCGAAACGGATTCACGTAGTACGGGTAAGCGGAGACTCGCACCGGAGTCTCGCCGCCATAGGTGAGCGTCTGCAGCGCAGTTATCGCCCGCCGATGTTGGTAATCCCGGAATCCCCAGAAGACAAATACCAGAACCAGGGCAACCAGCGCGGCCGCCCGTCCGCGCGGAACTTTTCCCTGTCGGTTCGAACGCACCTTGCCTTTGACTAGGCCCAACAGCGAGGGCAACGATATGCCGCCCAACAGCAGGACCCACAATACCGGCTCGGCTATGAAAACAATGTCCCACGAATACCAACGGTAGGAGAACGGCTCGAAAGGACGGACTCCGTAGCTGTTGGTGAAATCCAGCAGAATATGACTGAGCCCTGCCAGACAGGCAAGCCAGTACAAAGTCCCCCATCGGGGTGATGGTTTTCCCGCGCTGGCGCCGCGCCCTCCCAAACATCGAAAACCGATGTACAGCACCAGCACCACCACCCCCGCCATCAGAGGCACGCCCAAAAAGGTGTGGGTGATCCCCCGGTGGTGCTCAAAACCCGAAATTCGCCCGCCCAAATTGGCCAGAACATCCAGGTCCGGCGCTTCCGCCGCCAGCACCAGGGTCGCGGTAGCCAACGCGGACTTACGATTCAGGCCCGCGCGGGCCATCACCCCGCCAAACAGAAAATGAGTAATAGGCTCCAAGGAATTTTGCGTTTTGAATTCTGATTAAAAACACCCAGCGCAGAGCCGCAGAGACGCAGAGCATAATCGGGAAAAAATCCTCAATGGTGATTTTCTCTGCGGCTCCGCGTCTCTGCGCTGGGTTTTAGGTCCGCTATTTTCCGGCTTCCACAAAAGCCACGCCATCCGCGAGGATGCGATTGACCAGCTCGGGAGACGCCGCTTCGCAATACAGGCGCATCAGCGGTTCCGTGCCGCTGGCGCGCAGCAGAAGCCAGGCTTCAGCGCCGTTGCCGTTGGTGGGCGCATCCAGGAAAAACTTGATGCCGTCCAGGTCCTCGGTGCGCACAATCTTATACTCGCCTACATGGTCGAGCGATTGTGTGGCCCGGCCCAGGGCCGAGTCGATGGCCGTCCGGGCCAGGTGCAGGTCGCGCCGGCCGTAGTAATGCGATCCGAATTCCTGCTGCAAATCGGCGACCAACTGGCCCATGGTGCGGCCGTAGTCCGCCATGGCATTGGCCAGCAGCAGTGAATTAAGGATACCGTCACGCTCGGGAAGATGGCGGGGAATGCCGATCCCGCCCGACTCTTCCCCGCCGATCAGCACCAGCTTGCCGGACAATACGATGTCACAGATGTACTTGAATCCGATGCCGTGCTCGATCAGTTCCCGCCCGTACTTGCGGGCGATGCGATCCAGCATATGGGTGGTATTGAAAGCCCGGGTGACCGCGCCAGGCCACTTCTTCTTTTCCAGGAACCATTTCAACAGAATGGCGTAGCACTTGTGTGCGTCCACAAATTCGCCGTTTTCGGTCACCGCGCCCAGGCGATCGGCGTCTCCATCCGTAGCCATGCCGGCGCTGCACCCTTCCCGGACCACCGTCTCTTGCAGCATAGCCACATGCGGCTCAATCGGTTCCGGGTTGATGCCGGGAAAAAGCGGGTTCAGCTCGCTGCGAATCTGGACGTGGGCAATCCCATGCTGGGCGAAGATTCCGGACAGAATGTTGCGCCCGGAGCCATGCATGCAATCGATGGCGAATTTGAAGCCTGCACGGGCTATGCCGGGCAAATCCACGAACCTGGTAATGGCGCAAACATAATCCGGTTTGAAATCAATGACTTCCAGGGCTGCTTTTTGCCCGCTAGGCATGGCGCCCGCGTAAAGCTCGGTTTCAATGGCTTTCATGATGGCGGGGCTTCCCGACCCGCCGTACTTGGCCTTGAACTTCACGCCGTTCCAGTTCCAGGGGTTGTGACTGGAAGTAACGGCAACGCCCCCGGCACAACCGTAATGCTTCACGGCGTAAGAAATCGCCGGGGTGGGAAGGCAATCGTTTGACAGGCGGACCGGGATACCGGCCCCGGCCAGCACCTCGCTGATGACTTCTGCGCCGGGACGGGAGGCGAAGCGGGTGTCGTAACCCACGATCAGGCCCCGGCCGGGATCTTCCTTCTTCAGGATGTAGCTGGCAATGGCGCCGCCCACCCGCCGTACGTTGTCGAAAGTAAAATCGTCGGCAATGATTGCTCGCCAGCCATCCGTGCCAAACTTGATATTTTCGTTAGCCATGCCGATTAAACCAGTTTTTTCATTTTCTTTTCATCGAGATACCGGACCACCTTGCCTACGTCCTGCGAGTGCTGCCGGGTGGTGATGAGCAAGGCGTCCTCGGTTTCCACCACCACCGCGTCTTTGATGCCGACCAGCGCCACGAATTTTCCGGGGGCATAGACGTAGTTGCCTTCCGCCCCCAGCGAAACCCTTGGCCCGCCGTCGATCACGTTCGTAGCATCGGTCCCGGATGGGCCCGCCTGCAGCCGATGTTCATAAAGCGCCGCCCACGACCCCAGATCATTCCACCCCAGAGAGGACGGAATGCAGAACAGGTTGGATGCTCGTTCCCCCTTTTGCGACTGGGGTTCCAGCACGGCGTAATCGATACTAATGTTCTCGCATTTGGGATACAGACGCTTGAAGGTACGCTCGAAATTCCGCGTACTCCAGGCGGCAGCAATTTTTTCCAGCTGGGCGGCGGTGCGCGGCAAATATTTGCGTAAAGCGTCGGCCAGGGTGCGCGCGCTCCAGACGAACATCCCGCTGTTCCAATAATAATTGCCGGCATTCACGAACTGCTGAGCATGTTGCAGATCAGGTTTTTCGGTGAATCGGCGCACCCGCAGAACATCTTCGCCCGGCGGGAAACTGATGTCTGCTTCCCCCTCGGCGGCCGCGGCTCCCCCCTCGATATATCCGTATCCGGTATCGGGACGGGTCGGCGCAATGCCCAGGGTAACGATATTGGCACCACTGGCCGCGATTTGGACTGCCCGAAGAATCTTCTTGCGAAACGCCTTCGGGTCGGCAATGACATGATCGGCAGGAAACAGCCCGAGTACGGCATGGGGGTCGCGACGCAAGAGAAGAAATGCGGCCAAACCGATTGCCGGCGCGGTATTGCGGCCGGCCGGCTCCGCCAAAATTTGGGCCGCGGGAATTCGCGGCAATTGCCTGATGATACCGGCGCGCAGGTAGCCGTTGGTAACGATCCAAAAACGTTCCGCCCGGCACAAGGGCAACAGGCGCGCCACGGTCTGCTGCATCATGGTGCGTCGTCCATCAAGGGCGAGCAGTTGCTTGGCGCGCCGTTGTCGGCTCAAGGGCCAGAAACGCGTGCCCCGGCCGCCGGCGAGGATTATGGGGTAGAAATTTGGCTTCATAAGCAATTTGGGAATTGGGATTTAGGATTTCGGATTCGAGTACGCGCCGTATGTTCCGCCGAACCGAAAATACGGACCAATTCCTCTGCCTCGATCCGGAGGGGAGCGATCAATTCTGATCTTGACACCGCTCCCTCAGTGAGCAGTTCCAACCAGAAAACCGAGTCATCCGCTTCTTCCAGGACAACTGCCAAACGAGCCGCAAAGTCAGCTTTCGAACGAGACCGACATACTGCCCGATAATTTGCGCCGACTGAAGTACCGGCTCGGAGTAGCTGGTTGGCGATCACCCGGCCATCAGTCGTATTTGGCAGCGTTCGGCACAGCCGCATCACGCGAAGAGCAAACTGCTTGGTGCGATTGCAGAGCTCGTCTTTATCCATGAACGCGCATTCTTACAATCATTCCGACGTTATGCAAGCAAGTCCGCAGGTCCTGGTGGCAAGACCGGTTAATCCCGGCGAGAACCAATACTGAAGGGTCACAACGTCCTGAAATCCCAAATCCGGAATCCCAAATGCCAAATTCTAAGGTAGTCCCGCCCGCAAGAACTCCACGTTCCACTGCGCGCGTAGCTGATACTTGCCCACAGAAGCCGGGACAATCACGGCATCGCCACAGGCAAAGGTCAGCGGGCCGGCAGCAGGCGTCTCGACCACGCCACAACCGGCAATCGCCACCAGCACCTGAGGCGAAGCTCCCGTTTGCCCCGGAAGGGTTTCTTCGCGTTCGAGAACCACTCGGTCGACGATAAAATTCGCCGTGGCGATCAGGCGTTCGCAGCGGGACTCGAGCCGCTGGCGCGGCACTTTGCCCGCTGCCGTATTCTCTTTCAGGCACGCCAAGCCCTGCTCGACGTGCAGTTCGCGAGGCCGGCCATAGTCGTAAAGCCGGAAGGTGGTGTCGGAATTCTGTTGCGTTTCGACAATAACGGGACCGGGACCCAGGGTGTGCACAGTACCCGCATCCACGTAGATCATGTCTCCGGCAAATACCTCGATCCAGTTCAGCAACTCCTCGGCGCGGTTCTGCCGGATCGCACACTCAAACTGCTCGCGCGTCGTGCCTGACTTCAATCCAAGCGCAATCTCGGAACCAGGCTTGGCGTGGACAACGTACCAGCACTCGGTTTTTCCGCAGGGCTCCCCCAACCGCTGAGCCGCCGCATCGTCAGGATGCACTTGGACGGACAACTTATCGCAAGGAAAGAGGAACTTGGTGAGCAGAGGAAAGCGCTCAGTTTCCTGCGGCGCTGCACCAACCAGTTCGCGGCCAAATCGGCGGCACAACTCCGCCAAGGTGGCACCACCCAGAGGGCCGTTGACCACGCGGCACTGGTCCCAGGTCAGCCACGCTTCGCCGATCGGTTCCTCGCCAGGGCCGGCTTGCCGGTCATAGATAGGGGCCAAATCACGCGCGCCCCACGGACGGCGGTCGAAGTGAGGCGCCATCAACAATGGATATAGTTCCACCACATTCAGTCAGATCAGCTACGACAGGCGCTTTGGACTCACATCAGGGCAAAGCATAACTCCAAACCAGGTCCGGCCCTAAAGACGTAGCGCTGGTGTCTCCGCCGGCGGGCTCCACCATCTTGGCATCCGCAGCCCGCCAGCGGAGACGCCAGCGCTACCCCGGAAATCGGCGCTCAGAAATTAGCAAAGAACTTGCGCGTCCGATCCAGCCCTTTGTCCAGGGTGGCAATGGGGGCCGGGAATGAGATGCGCACGTGATCGGTAGTCCCGAAAGCCTCTCCGGGAACTACGGCCACGCCCGCCTCTCGCAGCATGCGGCCGGCAAGCTCTGCCGCGGTTATCTTCTTCCCTCCTTTGTTGAGGAAGGCAGAGATGTTCGGATAGATGTAAAACGCCCCTTGTGGCTCGACGCAGGTAATGCCAGGAATGGAACGCAACCCGGCGGTGATATGGTCCCGCAGACGCGTGTATTCCTGTTGTATCTCCCGGACGCAATCCTGGGGACCAGTCAACGCGGCCACACCGGCTTTCTGCACGATGGAAGTGGGATGCGTAGTGCTCTGGCTCTGGAGCTTGATGATGGCGGAGACGAGCCATTCCGGCCCGAGGCCAAAGCCCAACCGCCACCCGGTCATGGAATAGGTTTTGGACAGCGACCCTACGATCAGCAACCGGTCCCGGTATTCGCGCAGCGAGCCCAAGGAGAAGTGACGGCCCGTAAAGTCCAGGTACCCATAACACTCGTCACTGATGACGATCAGATTATGCCGGGCGGCCATCTTTACGATTGCCCTGAGATCCTCTGGGTCGTAGACCGCGCCGGAGGGATTGTTGGGAGAGTTGACCAGAATGATTTTCGTTCGCGGCGTGATCACGCGCTCCACCATGTCGGCAGTCAGCTCGAACCCTTTCTCCTCGGGCGGGTATACAAAAACGGGAACGCCGCCGGAGAAGCAAATCATGTCCTTGAACGAGGTCCAGTAAGGCACGGGAATAATCACTTCGTCGCCGTGCTCCAGCAGCACTTGAAAGGCGCCGAACAGCGCATGCTTTCCACCGGAGACCGCCACGCATTCCGCAGGTTTGTAATCAGAGCCAAAATCCGCAGCATGCCGCTGGACGATAGCCTCGCGCAGTTCGGCTATCCCCCCCGCTGCTGTGTACTTGGTGAAGTTCGCGCCCAGAGCCGCAATGGCGGCGTCTTTAATGTGCTGCGGTGTGGCGAGGTGCGGATCGCCGGCGCCAAAATCGACAATGTCGGCGCCTGCGGCTTGCAGGCGTTCGGCTTCGGCAGCCACGACGCGCGTGGCGGAAACTTCAATGCGCTGAATGCGCTTGCTCAGGGGTTGGACAAGGGAACTGCTGGCGGCCATTTCTTAAGGTTCCTCCTAGGTTCGTTGTAGCTTGGCTTTGGCCCGCGGCTTGGAAGCAAGCTGGCTCGGCTTGTGGCCGTTTAACTTAAATTGTAGACGTTCCACGACCAGCGGTGGCACCATTTCGTGCACTTCACCGCCGAGCCGCGCAATATCTTTTACGATGCGCGAACTGATGTAGGAATAATCTTCGGCCGCGGTCAAAAATACGGTTTCCAGCATCGGCTCGAGTTTGCGGTTCATCAGCGCCATCTGCAATTCGAACTCGTAATCGCTGATGGCGCGAATGCCGCGCAGCAAGACGTGGGCGCCGAGCTGGCGCGCATAATCCACCAGTAAGCCGTCGAAGGTATCGATGCGCACGTTGTGGAACCGGCGGGTGAGCCGTTCCAGCATGCGGCGGCGTTCTTCGAGGCTGAACAGCGGATCCTTATCGGGATTGCGCAGGATGGCGACGATGAGCTCATGAAACAAACGGCTGCCGCGCGCCACCAGGTCCAAGTGGCCTTTGGTGGGGGGATCAAACGAGCCAGGATAGATCGCGACAACGTGTTTCACATGTCCTCGAAGGGCGCGCAAGACCGCGCAGGATCGTCGTGCAATTTGATTCTAAGCGGTAGCAGAGGCACACCGCAATAAAGGTTTCAGGCCCTACCGCCGGCCCGGTGCGCGCGCATCTGTCCCGCGTGCGACCGCTGCACTGGCGGTGGCCTTCTCCGCCGGACTGGCAGGCGGCGGGGTTTCCACTCTGGGCGGTGTGAGCCCGAGCGCGGCGCGCACCTCGGCATCGATTTTGGCCAAAATATCCTTATTCTCACGCAGAAACTGCTTGGTGTTCTCCCGTCCCTGGCCGATGCGTTCCCCCTTGTAGCTGAACCAGGCGCCGGACTTCTCCACCAGATTGTGAACCACGGCCAGATCGATCAGGTCGCCTTCGCGGGAGATACCTTCGCCGTACATGATGTCAAACTCCGCCTCGCGGAAGGGGGCGGCAACTTTGTTCTTGACCACTTTGACCTTGGTGCGGGAGCCGATCACCTGGTCGGCGTCCTTAATGGCGGCAATGCGGCGGATATCGATGCGCACGGAAGCATAGAATTTCAGCGCCCGGCCGCCGGTAGTGGTTTCCGGGTTGCCGAACATGACGCCGATTTTCTCGCGGATCTGGTTAATAAAAATCAGGCAAGTCCGCGATTTGGAGACGATGCCGGTCAGCTTACGCAAAGCCTGGGACATGAGCCGGGCTTGGAGGCCCACATGACTGTCGCCCATTTCGCCATCCAGCTCCGCCTTGGGCACCAAGGCCGCCACCGAATCGACCACCAGCGCATCCACTGCACCCGAACGGACCAGGGCTTCGGCGATCTCCAGCGCCTGCTCGCCATAATCCGGCTGCGAGACCAGAAGGTTGTCGATATCCACCCCCAGCTTCTTGGCATAGGCGGGATCCAGGGCGTGTTCGGCGTCGATAAAGGCCGCCATGCCGCCGGCCTTCTGCGCCTCGGCAATCACCTGCAGGGCAATCGTGGTCTTGCCGCTGGCCTCCGGCCCGAAGATCTCGACCACCCGGCCCCGCGGAACTCCCCCTACTCCCAGGGCAGCATCGAACGACACCGCGCCGGTAGGTATGACCGCAATGGGTACGATCGCTTCCTTGCTGCCCAGACGCATGATCGATCCCTTGCCAAACTGCTTTTCGATCTGCGCCACGGCCAAACCGAGCGCCCGGTCACGTTCTGTCTCTGCCATGCTGATCTCCTGTATGCGCCGCACGCGGTACGGTGCCGGCGCCAGCCTGAAGTAGGTTGAAAAACTGCTGACGGCGCATTATACACTGCTCCGTCCTTAGGCGAAAGATAAGCGAAAACAAGCCCTACCGCTGCAGCAAATCCCAGGGCTGGCTGGGGTCGTGCACGCGGAAGTATTGCGCCAGCGAAGGATAGCGCCGGGCCACCGCCTCGTACATCTTCCAGGCAATAGCGCGATAGGAAAAATGGCCGGCGGGCGCGGTGCGCAGTTCGGTGATGTACACCGCCTCGGCAAAGTCCATCTTGAATAGCGTTCGTTTACGGTAGGCGAGTGGGATCAGATATTGCTCTTCGCCGGCATCCATGCCTTCGGAAATGAACTGCTTGATCATGTTCCGCATCGTGCCCATCGCGGTCGCATAGCGGTCGCTCCAGTTCGCCGCCCGCACGTCCTCGGGAGTCTCATAGCCATGGACGGTGGTAAATTCCTGGCCGATCTGGATACAGCGGCGATGCCGATGCAGATCGCGGAAGCCGCCGATGTCCATGAGGATGTCGAAACGAAACTTCATGCCCGTGCAGAAAGCGCGCGGCAGTTCGTCGTGCTTGCCGCGGTGGCGCACCCCCAGATCGACGATTTCGCGGCGCTCCGCCTCGGTCAGCCCCTGTACCCGTTCGCGAATTTGGCGGTAAGAATAGTGACTGTTTTCGTACAGCAGCGTGGTCGCCAGCTCGATCTCGACCGGCTCATCGTCGAGCAGATCGACCGGAGGCGCAGCCGCCATCTCACTGCCGCACATCAACTGCTCCGCTGCGGCCCGAAGTTCTTTGCCGGTTTCGATCAGATAGGGGTTGGGTTCGGCATATTTGACCAGGGTGGGCGCCGGCCGCACCTCTTTGAGCAGCAGTTCCCGCACCTGCTCGCCCCAGCTCGGGTCCCGGCGGCCAATCTCTTCGTAAAGCCGGCGCTTGGCCTCTCCGGCGGTGTCGTAAGCCGCGTGATTGGCCGCATATTTCAGCTTTTCCCCCAGCTCGCGCACTTCGGCAAAGGAACTGGAAAGCAGGCGCGTGATCTGGGTTTCCAGAGTACGCGCGTTAACGATTTGCCCCAAAGAGGTGCAGGTGGCCAACGGCAGCAGATAACGGGCGCTGTCGAAAGCCCGGGCATGCAGCGTGCGCGTATACGCCTCTTCCTTCATTTCCGGCGGACGCGGCACGCGCGCGCAGAGATGGTTGAAAACCGCCTGGGAAAGCTCGCGATATTCGCCGAACAGCAGTTCGATGGTTTCCTCGAAGAGCCGCTGCGCATCGCTGTTACCCGCGAAGGCGGGAATGTAGTAGTCGGGACGGGAAAAGTCCTGGTAACGGGTGGAACGCTCCTGCCCGTCCCAGCGCTGCTCATCGACTACGGCGATAGCGGCAAGCAGAGATACCCGTTCCAGGGCAAAGGCGATATGCGCCAGGTCGGCGATGGAGCGGTGCCCGTACTGGAAATAGAAGGTGTTAAGAAATTTCTCCGCCTTCTGCTCGCTGATTTCGCGCAAGGATTCCTTCAGCGATAGGGCGGAACGCGAGTACTTGGCCATGGCGTAAGCCTGAATCTCAGGCTCGACGCCATAGACGGCATAAACTTCCGCTGAGGGCCGTGGCTTTTCTTCCGCGCGTTCTGCATCTGCCATGATCAAGCAATGTAATCGGTAGCGCGCAAAACGGCAATGCAGCAAATCTAACACCCACCACAGAGTCACAGAGTCACAGCGAAAAACACCCCAATCCTGGTCGCGCCGCTTTGGCGGCGCGTTAGTGGGCCCCCACCCCGGCAAGCAAAGAACCGGGCTTATTGGGGACCCCGGCCCCGCATTCAGGACCCCAGGCGGAACCAACGCTTAGATCAGTAACATTACCCAGGGACAGCAGCGCTACCCGCTGTGCGCTCGCGCACAGCGGTGCGCTTCCGGCTTGTGCTAGGCTGCTCTCAATTAGAGGAATATCTTGCCATACAGGACCCTTCGCCGGTTGCGCTGCGCCGCACAGATTAGTTTTCTGCTGCTCTTCCTGTTCCTGTTGCTCAAAACAGAATTCAGCGGCTCGCTGCGCGCGGTCCACGGCGATCTTCACTTGCCGTATCCGGTCCGCTGGTTTCTCGAACTGGATCCCCTGGCGGCGGTCGCGAACGCGCTGGCAAGCCGCGCCTTATATCGCGGACTGCTTTGGTCGCTGGCGATCCTATTACCTACATTTTTTCTGGGACGGTTCTTTTGCGGCTGGATCTGCCCGCTGGGAACGCTGCATCATTTTTTCGGTCACCTGCGTTCGGAAAGCAAGCGGGGGCGGCAGCGCATCGACACGAACCGTTATCGACCCTGGCAGACCTTCAAGTACTATCTGCTGATCGCGCTGCTGGTGGCCGCCTTGCTGGGCAGCGGGGTGGCGGGCTGGTTCGATCCCATCTCCCTGCTGGTGCGTTCTCTTGGGCTCTCGGTTCTGCCCGCCATCAACCATGCCGTAAACACGGTCACTGGCGGGCTGTACCACACCCAGGTTCGGGTTCTGGGATTGTTGGCAGACGGGTTGCAGCTTTTGCTGGGAGCCACCGTCCTCAGCTTTCGCCAGCCGCATTTTCGGCAGGCTTTCCTGCTGGGCGCGGTTCTGGTTCTGCTGCTGGCGCTGAACCTGCGCGTTACCCGGCTCTGGTGCCGCCTCCTATGTCCGCTCGGGGCGCTGCTGGGAATCGCTTCCCGTTGGTCCTTGCTGGGCCTGGAAAAACAGAAGGCAAACTGCAACGACTGCAACCGCTGTCTGCTGCATTGCCAAGGCGGCGACGATCCCGTTCCGGGAGCGCGCTGGCGCAAACCCGAATGCCACCTGTGTTTCAACTGCTCGGCCGAATGCCCGGAAGGGGCCTTGCACTGGTGCTGGCTGCACCACGGCAAGGACGTAGCGGAAGCGCCAGACCTGAGCCGGCGCCGCGCGCTCACCGGAGCGGCAGCGGGCTTCGCGCTGGTTCCCCTCTTGCGCAGCGCCACCGTCTTCGGGCCTGAGCGTAACCCGCGCCTGCTCCGACCACCGGGCGCGCTGCCGGAGGGTAATTTTCTGGCGCGCTGCATCCGTTGCGGCGAGTGTATGAAAGCTTGTCCCAACAACGCGCTCCATCCAACCTTGACCGAAGCCGGCCTGGAGGGTCTCTGGACTCCCCGGTTGCTGCCGCGCGTCGGCTACTGCGAGCCCAGTTGTACCTTGTGTGGGGACGTATGCCCCACCGGCGCCATCTGGCAGCTTACTTCGCGGGAAAAGGGCTGGAGCTCGGGGGCTCCGGCCGAAAAGCCTGTCCGCATCGGCACCGCCTTTTACGATCGCGGACGTTGCCTCCCCTGGGCCATGGCTACCGATTGTATTGTCTGCGAGGAGTGGTGTCCGACCTCGCCTAAAGCGATCTACGTGCGGCCCGCGGAAGTAACCGACAGCGCCGGAAATACCCGCCAGGTACGTCAGCCTTATATTCAGCCCGAACGGTGTGTCGGCTGCGGCGCCTGTGAATTTGCCTGCCCGGTACAGGATCAGCCGGCCGTTTACGTGACCAGCATCGGAGAATCGCGCTCCAAGACCAACCAGATCCTGCTCAAACCAGTGGCCAGTAGTCAGTGATCAGTGGTCAACAAAAAAGCAATCAGCGGCGAGCCGCCAGCGACAAGCTCGAAGTCCGTTATGGCCGTGCAGAGGGTTAGCAGTCGGTAATCTTCTGGCTTGTCGCTTGCTGCTTGTTGCTTGTTGCTGCTCTTTTCTGACCACTGGCCACTGAAGTTATTGTGCCGTCCAACCACCATCAACCGGGAGCGTTGTCCCCGTGATATTATTCGCGGCTTCGCTGCACAGGAAGACGGCCAGTGCGCCCAACTGCTCCACGGTAGTGAAACGCAAAGACGGTTGCTTCTCGGCCAGCAAGTCGTGTTCCGCCTGCTCCATCGAAATATTCTGGTCTTTAGAGCGGGCTTCAATCTGCTTCTTCACCAGCGGTGTCAGCACCCAGCCCGGACAAATCGCATTGCAAGTTACACCCGTGCGCGCCGTCTCCAGGGCGACGACCTTGGTCAAACCGACGATGCCGTGTTTGGCCGCCACATAGGCGACTTTGTTGATGGAGGCTACCAGACCATGGGTTGACCCGGTATTGATCAACCGCCCCCAACCGCGGGCCTTCATGCAGGGCAAAGCCGCCCGAATCGTATGGAAAGCCGAACATAGATTGATCGCAATGATGGCATTCCAACGATCTATCGGGAAGTCTTCAATGGGCGAAACGAACTGGATACCCGCGTTGTTGATCAGGATATCGACGCCGCCCAGCCGCTTCTCGGCATCCTGCACTAAACCGGCACACTCTTCCGGCTTCGACAGGTCAGCGGGGTTATACAGCACCTCGACCCCATACTGTTTGGCCATGCCGGCGCGCTGCTTCTCGATCTCGGGGGCATCGCCGAATCCATTCAGCATCACCGCGCAACCCGCGGCCGCCAGCGCGCGGGCATACCCCTCGCCGATTCCACTGGTCGAACCGGTAACCACAGCTCTACGTCCCTTTAACATGAGAGCCTCCTCCTCTTCAAGTTCTCAGTTCTCAGTTCTCAGTTCTCAGTTCTCAGTTGTCAGTTGTCAGTTGTCAGTTCTCGGTTCACTGTCATACGTTCTCAGCGAACAAAAGTAAGAACTGAGAACCGAGAACTGCCTTTCAGGCCGTGACGCGTCCCTTACACAATGCGCCCGCCGCTCAAGTAGTAAATCGCAATGATGATGAACACCATCGACGTTTTGATAATGGTGACGGCAAAGATGTCCTTGTAGGACTGCCGGTGCGTGAGCCCGGTCACCGCCAGCAGCGTGATTACCGCGCCATTGTGCGGCAAGGTATCCATGCCCCCGCTGGCCATCGCGGCTACGCGGTGCAGGACCTCCAGCGGAATGTGCGCGGCGTTGGCGGCGGCCACAAACTGGTCGGCCATGGCGGCCAACGCTATGCCCATGCCGCCCGAGGCCGAACCGGTGATGCCCGCCAGAATGTTTACCGAAATCGCTTCGTTTACCAGCGGATTGGGAATGTGGGCAAGCGCGTTGCGGATCACCAGAAAACCCGGCAACGCCGCAATCGTGGCTCCATAGCCGTATTCCGAGGCGGTGTTGCTCGAGGCCACCAGCGCCCCGCCGATCGCCGCCTTCGTCCCGTCGGCAAACTTCTTCAGAAGGCAAATATTACTACCGTCAAAATGCCCAGCACCAGGGCCGCTTCCACCGCCCAAATGCCGGTACCGCAGGCCGGCCGGATGAATCCGCCGGCTTGCCCGGCTTGTTGCGCGCAGCGCGGCTAGGCTTTGGCAGCCGCAGCCTTGCCATCGTCGGAGATAGGCATCACCGGGACTTGCGCCGGGATAATTAATTTGGCTTCCGTCGCCGCCACCACCTGCTCCACCCTGACCCCTGGGGCTACCTCCCGCAGCACCAACCCTTGGGCCGTCGGTTCGATCACCGCCATCTCGGTCACCACCAGGCTGACGCGGCGTAAGGAAGTCAGCGGTAGAGTGCACTTCTTCAAGATCTTGGGAGCGCCCTTGGCGGTATGCGTCATAGCCACGATCACCCGCTTCGCGCCGGTGACCAGATCCATGGCGCCGCCCATGCCCGGCACCATCTTCCCAGGCACCATCCAGTTGGCCAGTTGGCCTTGTTCATCCACTTGCAGGCCGCCCAGCACGGTAATATCCAGATGCCCGCCCCGGATCAGGCCAAATGACAGGCCGCTGTCCAGGCTGGCCGAACCGGGAAGTACCCCGATGGGGCTGCCCCCCGCGTCGCAGGCCAAATCGTTTTCCATGCCCGGCTCCGGCACCGGCGCCATGCCGATAATGCCGTTTTCCGATTGGAACCAGACTTCGATCCCCGCCGGCAGATAACTGGCCACCAAGGTCGGCAAACCGATCCCCA
>Ga0326728_10004180_pt1 | contig 43296 bp, 32 predicted proteins | sample MB3enrmetagenome_FD_207602 | JGI IMG/M metagenome (GOLD analysis project Ga0326728, IMG submission 207602) | Lab enriched peat soil microbial communities from McLean, Ithaca, NY, United States - MB31MN | ecosystem: Environmental > Terrestrial > Soil > Wetlands > Peat | place: USA: New York...
CGATGTTCGCGCAAATCGCGACCACCATGGGAATTCGTAGTATCTGCCACTCGGATTGCCGACAGACCCGCGCCGAGCTGGCCTCGCTCGGATTGTCTGCGGGCGAGGGAGTTGTCCGTGACAAGACGCAATCCACAGGTCGCGACGGTCGATCGCGCCGCAATGACTATTGAGTGTGAACGCAATGGCCGCGGAATCGGTCACCACGAGTGGTTACACAATCAAGAACGGGAACCATGAACACCACCACCCTTTCCGAGGACCTGCTCCACAAGACGGACGCCTACTGGCGCGCCGCGAACTATTTATCGGTGGGACAGATCTATCTGTACGACAATCCGCTGCTCAAGCGGCCGCTAGCCCTTGGGGACGTGAAGCACATGCTGCTCGGACACTGGGGCACGACCCCCGGGCAGAACTTCATCTACGTGCATTTGAACCGCCTGATCAACAAGTACGACCTCGACATGATTTACGTATCCGGACCGGGTCACGGTGGACCCGCCGTGGTGGGCAACACCTATCTCGAGGGCACGTACAGCGAAGTCTATCCAGACATTGCTCAGGACGAGGCCGGTCTTCGAAAGCTCTTTCTTCAGTTCTCGTTTCCGGGGGGCATTCCCAGCCACGCGTCGCCTGAAACACCGGGCTCGATTCACGAGGGCGGGGAGCTGGGGTACTCGCTCAGTCACTCGTTCGGCGCAGTGTTCGACAACCCCAATCTCATCGTCGCCTGCGTCGTCGGCGATGGCGAGGCAGAGACCGGACCTCTGGCAACGGCGTGGCACTCCAACAAGTTCCTCGACCCGGCAACGGACGGAGCTGTCCTGCCGATCCTGCATCTCAATGGCTACAAGATTTCCAACCCGACGGTTCTCGCTCGCATCGAGCATGAGGAGTTGGAGCAGCTGCTCCGCGGGTACGGTTGGACCCCCATCTTCGTCGAGGGTCACGATCCTGCGCTGATGCATCAGGCGATGGCCGGTGCGCTTGACGCCACTATCGTTCAAATCAAGGCCATTCAGCAAAATGCTCGAGTTCGCGGCGATCTCACACGTCCGCGTTGGCCCATGATTGTTCTCAACTCGCCCAAGGGCTGGACGGGGCCGAAGGTCGTCGACGGCCTTCAGGTCGAAGGCACGTTCCGCGCGCACCAGGTGCCGCTGTCCGACCCGGCGGTGCACCCGGAACACCTCAAGCTATTGGAAGACTGGCTCAGGAGTTATCGGCCGGAGGAGCTGTTCGACGACACCGGTCGCCTGAAACCGGAATTGGCTGAACTGGCGCCCAAAGGGGAGCGGCGCATGGGCGCCAACCCCCACGCAAACGGTGGCACCTTGCTCCGCGACTTGCGAATGCCGGACTTCCGCGACTACGCGGCCGACGTGCCCTCGCCAGGGGCGCAAGGGATTGGCGACACGCACGTGCTAGGGCCCTTCTTGCGCGACATTGCCAAGTTGAACACCGACCAGCGGAACTTTCGTGTCTTTGGTCCAGACGAGACCCTTTCGAACGGGCTGGAAGCTCTCTTTGATGCGACCAGGCGCCAATGGGACGCCGCGACTGTGCCGAAGGACGAGTTTCTGGCCCCCACCGGGCGCGTGATGGAAATGCTCAGCGAGCATCAGTGCGAGGGCTGGCTGGAAGGTTACCTACTCACCGGTCGCCACGGAGTCTTCAATTGCTACGAGGCGTTCATTCACATCGTCGACTCGATGTTCAACCAGCACGCCAAGTGGCTCAAGGTCACGTCCCGCCTGCCCTGGCGGCGCAAGATCGCCTCTCTCAACTACCTATTGGCATCGCACGTTTGGCGTCAGGATCACAACGGTTTCACCCACCAAGATCCCGGTTTCATCGACCACGTCGTAAACAAGAAGGCCGAGATTGTGCGCGTCTACCTTCCGCCGGACGCAAACTGCCTGCTGTCGGTTATGGACCACTGCCTGCGGAGTCGGCACTACGTCAATGTCGTCATCGCCGGAAAGCACCCGGCGCCGCAGTGGCTGACGATGGACTCTGCAGTGAAGCATTGTACAGAAGGCATCGGCATCTGGCAGTGGGCTAGCAACGACCAGGGCGCCGCGCCCGACGTCGTCATGGGTTGCTGTGGAGACGTGCCAACGCTGGAGACGCTCGCAGCCGTTTCGATCCTCCGAGAGCATCTGCCCGACCTCCGAGTCCGAGTCGTTAACGTCGTCGACCTGATGAAGCTGCAGCCGAAGACCGAGCACCCGCACGGGCTGAGCGACATGGACTTCGACGAGCTCTTCACGAGGGATAAGCCGGTCGTCTTCGCATTCCACGCGTACCCCTGGCTAATCCATCGGCTGACCTACCGCCGCACGAATCACGATAACATCCACGTGCGCGGCTACAAGGAAGAAGGGACCATCACCACACCCTTCGACATGACCGTGCTGAACGACTTGGACCGCTTTCATCTCGTGATGGACGTAGTCGACCGCGTTCCCAAGACCGGCGACAAAGGGATCTGTCTGAAACAGCAGCTCAAGGACAAGCTGATCGAGCACAAGCAATACATCGATAAGAACGGCCAGGATCTGCCAGAGATTCGAAACTGGAAGTGGAGCCCGTCATCTCCAGCGCCGCCCGCGAAGCAGTCATGAACGACGGGTCCAGCCCAGCGAATCTTGGACGGGTCGTATCGGTCCGAGGCAGTGTCGTGGACGTACGGTTCGACACGCGTCTGCCACCGATCTACTCGGTGCTGCGTGCCGGAGATCGGGGCCGAATCGTCATCGAAGTGCTGGCCCAGCGTGATGCGCATCACGTACGCGCGATTGCGTTGACGCCGACGGAAGGTCTCGCGCGTGGGATGGCTGTGGAGGACACCGGCGGACCGTTGAAGGCGCCCGTCGGCAAGGGGATTCTCTCGCGCATGTTCGACGTATTCGGCGACGTGATCGACCGTGGAGAGGCGCTTTCGGACGTCCAGTGGCGCTCCGTTCATCGGGCCCCTCCGCCGCTTGCGCGCCGCTCCACCAAGTCCGAGATCTTCGAGACGGGCATCAAGGTCATCGACGTGCTCGTGCCACTCGAGCGCGGTGGCAAGGCGGGCCTCTTCGGCGGAGCCGGAGTCGGCAAGACCGTGCTCCTCACCGAAATGATCCACAACATGATCGGTCACCACGAGGGCGTCAGCATCTTCTGTGGCATCGGCGAACGCTGTCGCGAGGGGGAGGAGCTTTACCAGGCCATGAGGGAGGCCGGCGTGTTGCCGAACATGGTCATGGTCTTCGGCCAGATGAACGAGCCGCCTGGCAGCCGATTCCGCGTGGGCCACGCGGCCCTCACGATGGCCGAGTACTTCCGTGACGACCAGCACCACGACGTTCTGCTCCTCATCGATAACATCTTTCGATTCATCCAGGCCGGGATGGAGGTGTCGGGCTTGATGGGGCAGATGCCGTCCCGCCTCGGCTATCAGCCCACGATGGGCACCGAGCTGTCCGAGTTGGAGGAGCGCATCGCCAACACCGATACCGGCGCCATCACCTCGATTCAGGCCGTGTACGTGCCGGCGGACGACTTCACGGATCCTGCGGCGGTGCACACGTTCTCGCATCTCTCCGCGTCGATTGTTCTCTCGCGCAAGCGTGCGGGCGAAGGCCTCTATCCGGCCATCGATCCGCTTGAGTCCGGCTCCAAGATGGCCACTCCAGGCATCGTCGGCACGCGGCACTACGCCCTGGCGCAAGAGATCCGGCGGACTCTTGCCCAGTATGCCGAGCTCAAGGACATCATCGCCATGCTGGGCCTCGAGCAGCTCTCGCCGGCCGACCGCAAGGTGGTCGCCCGCGCCCGTCGGTTGGAACGTTTTCTTACCCAACCTTTCTTCACGACCAAGCAGTTCACCGGCCTCAAGGGAAAGCTCGTCAGCCTCGGGGATGCGCTGGACGGCTGCGAGCGAATCCTGCGCGATGAATTCAAGGACTTCCCGGAGAGCGCCCTCTACATGATCGGGACGATCGCCGAGGCGAAGGCCAAGGCGAAACTCAAATGAATCTCAAGGTCCTCGTGCCCTTCCGAGTCTTCGCCGAGAAGGCGGGCGTATCGCGGATTGTGGCGCAGACGCACGCGGGCTCCGTCGGGCTGTTGGCGCACAGACTGGATTGTGTGGCCGCACTCACGCCGGGAATCCTGATCTACGAAACGCAAGCGGATGGTGAGGTGTTCGTGGCGGTGGATGACGGGGTACTCGTCAAGACCGGTGCCGACGTGCTCGTTTCTGTGCGCCGCGCGCTGGGCGGAGCGGACCTTGGTCAACTCCGCGCCTCGGTGGAGAACGAGTTCAAGACGCTGGACGAGCGCGACACGAGTGTGCGGTCGGTGATGGCGAAGCTGGAGGCGGGATTCCTGCATCGCTTGGGGAGCTTTCAACATGAATGACCCGACGACCAAGAGACCCGTGAAGGGCGTGGCTACTCTCGCCGACCAGGTCGGCGCGGCGGCGGCGCGCAAGCTCAAGGCGCGGCGTCACCCGACGCAGGTGTGGTTCGGCCTGGGCATGATGGGGCTCATCGGCTGGTCAGTGGCGATTCCCACGGTCTTGGGGGCGGCGCTCGGCCTCTGGTTGGACAAGCGGCAACCGGGATTGCATTCGTGGACGTTGGCGTTGCTGGTGGCCGGGCTCCTACTTGGCTGTTTCAACGCGTGGCACTGGGTCGCCAAGGAAGACAGGGCGATGCGGGAGGAACAGGGGACGGACGATGAATGAAGCCCTGACACTGGTGCTCGCGTGGCTGGGTGGAGTCGTTCTCGGGGCGCTCTTCTTCGGGGGCCTCTGGTGGACGGTTCGCAAGGGCACGTCCGCTAGGCAGCCCGCCCTGTGGTTCCTTGGCAGCCTGCTGCTGCGCATGAACACCGCTCTGGCGGGCTTCTATTTCATCTCGGGCGGCCACTGGGAGCGACTCTTGGTCTGCTTCCTGGGCTTTGCTCTGGCGCGCCCGATCGTGACGCAGGTGACGGAAGCCAGCGAGACGGCACGGGAGGCAAGACATGCGCCTCAGTCCTGATCAACTGATCTTCTGGCAACACGGCTTCCTGAAGCTCAATGCCACCATCGTGTTCACCTGGGGCTTGATGCTCGTGCTGACCGTCGGCTCGAAGCTCATCACGCGCAAACTCTCCATGGATTTAGAGCGCGCCCGCTGGCAGAACTTCTTGGAAATCATCGTCCGCGCCATTCAGAAGCAAATCGCGGATGTCGGACTCGATCATCCAGAAAAGTACATCGGTTTTCTCGGGACGCTCTTTCTGTTCATCGCCGCGGCGAGCGTCTCCACCATCATTCCGGGCTACGAGCCGCCGACAGGTTCGCTTTCGACCACCGTGGCGCTCGCGCTGTGCGTGCTCGTGGCCGTGCCGCTGTTCGGCATCAAGGAGCAGGGGCTCGGGGGGTACCTCAAGTCCTACGTCCAGCCGACGCCCATCATGCTTCCGTTCAATATCATCAGCGAAGTCTCGCGGACCCTGGCCCTGGCCGTGCGCCTCTTCGGCAACATGATGAGCGGGGTGATGATCATCGGCATCCTGCTCACGATAACGCCCTTCATCTTTCCGATCGTCATGACGACGCTCGGACTGCTCACGGGCATGGTGCAGGCGTACATCTTCAGCATCTTGGCTGCGGTCTACATCGCCGCCGCGACTCGCACTCCCACTCGCAAACCCAAGCCTTCGTCCGCGGCCCAAAAACCATGACGAAGCAGACGAAGGACACGCCATGGACAGCATGACCACTATCGCGGTGGCCTCGATTATCATCGCAGGCATCACCACCGGTTTCGGCACGATGGGGCCTGCGCTGGCGGAAGGGCGTGCTGTGGCCACCGCGCTCAGTTCGCTGGCTCAGCAGCCCGATGCGTCCTCCACCATCACGCGGACGTTGTTTGTGGGCCTGGCGATGATCGAGTCAACCGCGATCTACTGTTTCGTGGTCTCGATGATCCTCATTTTTGCCAATCCGTTCTGGAATCATGTGATCGCGCAAACTGCGGGCAAGTGACCCATGCTCATCGATTGGTTCACCGTTGGCGCGCAAGCGCTGAACTTCGTCATCCTGGTATGGCTGATGAGGCGATTTCTCTACGAGCCCATTCTCAATGCCATCGACGCGCGAGAGAAGAAGATCGCCACGGAGCTGGCGGACGCCGACGCGAAGAAGACCGAGGCCAAGAAGGAGCGCGACGAGTTCCATCACAAGAACGAGGAGTTCGATCAGCAGCGCGCTGCGCTCTTGAGCAAGGCGACGGACGAGGCGAAAGCAGAGCGTCAGCGACTTCTGGGCGAAGCTCGCGAGGCGGCCGATGCGCTGAGCGCCAAGCGACGGGAAGCGTTGGAAGCCGAGGCCCGTGCTTTGAGCAAATCCGTCAGTCGTCGTGCCCAGGAGGAGGTGTTTGGGATCGCTCGGAAGGCGCTGACGGACCTCGCCACGACGAGCTTGGAAGAGCGCATGGTCGCGGTGTTCACTCGCCGCCTGCGAGAGATGGATGGCAAGGTGAAGGCGGGCCTCGCCGAGGCTATCAAGACGGCGTCTGAACCCGCGCTCGTGCGCACCGCGTTCGATCTGCCCGCGGAGCAGCGCGCGGCGATTCAGAATGCGCTAAGCGAGACCTTTTCGGCAGACGTCCGCGTCCGGTTTGAGACCGCGCCGGATCTGGTGAGCGGGATCGAACTCGCCACGAATGGTCAAAAAGTGGACTGGAGCATTGCGTACTACCTCGCGTCGCTCGAGAAGGGCGTGGGCGAGCTTCTGAAGGAGCAAGACAACGCGGCAGCCAAGGCTGAACCCAAGCCTCAACCCAAGCCTGAAGCCAAGCCCAAGGCCAAGGGCGAGTTCAAGACTGCAGACCCCAATCCAGAGACACAGAGTCCGTGAGCACTGCGCCCGAAAACTTGCAGAGTGTCTTCGAACGCACATTCTCTGGAATGAGCCGGGTCCTTGAAGTCTTCACGCCGCAGCTCCTGCCGCGAGAGGTGGGCACGATCACCAGCATCGCCGCGGGCATCGCTAAGGTGTCGGGCCTTTCCACTGTGGGCTTCGAGGAGTTGGTCAAATTTCCTGGCGGGGTGTTCGGCATCGCGTTCAATGTGGACGAGGATGAAGTCGGCGTCGTATTGCTCGGCGAATACTGGCAGCTGCACGCAGGTGACGAAGTCGAGCGCGCGGGCCGAGTCATGGACGTGGCCGTGGGCGATGGCTTGGTGGGACGCGTCATCGACCCGCTTGGCCGGCCACTCGACGAAGGAGGTCCGGTGGTCTCGAGCGGGCGGCTGCCTATCGAACGCCCTGCCGCATCCATCATGGACCGCGCGGCCGTCACCGTGCCGCTCCAGACCGGCCTCAAAGTCATCGATGCGCTCATTCCCATCGGCCGCGGCCAGCGCGAGTTGATCCTGGGTGACCGGCAGACCGGAAAGACAGCCATTGCGCTGGACACCATTCTCAACCAGCGTGGCCAGAACGTCCTCTGCGTCTATTGCGCCATCGGACAACGCGCTTCAGCGGTAGCGAAAGCCGTCGCCAACCTGCGGGAGAAGGGGGCGATGGAGTACACCGTGGTGGTCGTCACTGAGGGCAACGACCCGCCAGGTCTCGCCTACGTTGCTCCCTACGCCGCGACCAGCATCGCGGAGCACTTCATGGAAGAGGGGCGCGACGTGCTCATCGTCTACGATGACCTCACGCAGCACGCGCGCGCCTATCGTGAGCTGTCGCTCCTGCTTCGCCGACCCCCGGGGCGCGAAGCCTTTCCGGGCGACATCTTCTACATTCACTCCCGCATGCTCGAACGTGCCACGCACCTGCGCAAGGGGCTCGGCCACGGCTCGCTCACGGCCCTCCCCATCATCGAGACCGAGGCTCAGAACATCTCCGCATACATTCCCACCAATCTGATTTCCATTACGGACGGCCAGATTTATCTGTCGCCGTCGCTCTTCGAGCTCGGCGTGCTGCCGGCGGTCGATGTCGCCAAGTCCGTGTCGCGCGTCGGCGGGAAGGCGCAACGGGCGGCCTACCGCGCGGTGGCGGGGGACATCAAGCTCGCTTACGCGCAATTCGAGGAGCTCGAGACCTTTGCCCGTTTCGGCGCGCGCGTGGATGACGACACCCGCAACGTCATCGAACATGGCAGGCGAATCCGCGCCTGCCTCAACCAGCCCGAGTTCGCCCCGGTATCCGTGCCTGCGCAAATTGCGGTCCTGCTGGCGCTGACCGCGAAGCTGTTCGACGCGGTGCCGCTCGACCAGATGGCGGACGCCGAGAAGGCCGTCCAGGAGGTGGCGGCGACCCTCCCGGCTGACGTGCTCGCGCGATTCGACACTGCCACGGACTTGAATAATGCAGATCGCAAGACGATCACGGCGATCGCCAGCCAGGCGCTGGCGCGCTTCTACCCCAAGCCCGTGGCAAAGCCCGAGGCGAAACCCGACCCCAAGTCCAAGCCTGAGACCACGAAGCCGAAGGCGCCTTCCGAGGACGGGTCATGAGCGAAACGACCGAGAGCCTGCGCCGGAAAATCGAGAGCGCCGGAGATCTCCAATCAGTGGTCCGCACCATGAAAGCCCTGGCGGCCTCGAGCATCGGACAGTACGAGAACTCGGTACGCGCCTTGTCGGACTACTCCCGGATCGTCGGGCTCGGCTTGAGCACGTGCTTTCGGGAGAGCACGCCGATGTCCGCGATGGCGAAGTGCGCGAAGACCGACTCCGATGCGTTCGGCGCGGTCGTGTTCGGTTCCGACCAGGGACTGGTGGGCCAGTTCAACGAGATTGTCGCCGACGACGCCATGGAAGTCCTCGGCGCTCTGCACGGGAGAGCCCAGGTCTGGGCCGTCGGGCAGCGCGTGTACGCGCGCCTCGCGGACGCGGGCCTGCCGCTGATGGGCCTCTTTCCCGTGCCGAGCTCGGTCCAGGCCATCGCCCCACTCGTCGGGCAGATTCTGGTGGCTGGCGAGACGCGTCACGGGCAGCCTGAAGTCACAGAACTCCACCTATTCTACAACCGCCCCACGTCCCCCACCGTCTACGCACCCGTCCGCCAGCGTCTGCTCCCGCTGGACGACGAATGGAGGCGCGAGCTGATCGCGCGGCCGTGGCCGACCAAGAACTTGCCCGAGATCCTGGGTGACGGTACTGCGACGCTCCGCTCGCTCATTCGCGAAGACCTCTTCGTCTCGCTATTCCGCGCATGCGCCGAATCGCTCGCGAGCGAGAACGCGAGCCGTCTGGCAGCGATGGAGCGCGCCGACAAGAACATCGACGAGCTGCTCGAGACGCTCAAGGGGACTTTCCATCGCTTGCGTCAGACTGGCATCGACGAGGAGTTGTTCGATGTCGTCTCCGGCTTCGAGGCGCTGCCCGAGGCTCCCGGCGACTTGGAGCGTCGACGGCATTAGGAGCACTGGCCGCAGGACGGACGATCATATGGATCCCGCTACGGGACGCGGGGTGCGCCGACCGGCCAGGACTAGTGGCGATTTGCGAACAGACCGGCGTTTTGCATAACTGAGTACTGGCGTCCCACCGGGGGAAAGAAACCGACAGGCTTGTCGGAACGCTCATGCGCCGGACTTGGCACCGACCGTGCACTAGTTTCGCTCCGAGGTAAATCCATGTTGCGAAGTCTGAAAGATCTCGAGGGCTACACGGTGACCGCCACCGACGGCGATATCGGTAGCGTCGTGGACTTTCTTCTGGACGACCAGCACCACACCGTCCGCTATGCCGTCGTCCAGACAGGAGGCGTATTCTCTGGGCGTCGCGTCCTCATCTCGCTGGTCTCCTTCCGCGATGCCGACTGGTCGACCCACCGGTTCAACGTCGCGCTGACGGTTAACAAGGTCAAGAACAGTCCAGACGTCGACGTGGACAAGCCCATCAGTCGCCAGAATGAACTCGAGTACCACCGTTACTATGGGCACCCTTACTACTGGGGTGACTCGGCCGTCTCGGCAGTGGGTGCGTATCCCGATGTGCGTGCGAACGGAGATTGGAGGGATCGATCCCCTACGCACTCCAAGGATGCCGCGGGCGAGACACACTTGCGGAGCGCTCGCGAGGTCCGCGGATACCATATTCAGGGGCGAGACGAAGCCATCGGTCATGTCGAAGACTTTGTCGTTGACGACTTCACGTGGCAGATTCGCTATCTCGTGGTCGATACGAGCAACTGGTGGCTCGCCAAGAAGGTGCTCGTGTCGCCGAAATGGGCCAGCGACATCAGTTGGACGGAACGCAAGGTCTACCTGGACCTGTCGCGACAGGCCATCAAGGATAGCCCCGCGTGGGATGCTTCCGGTGCAGTCAACCGCGAGTACGAAGCGCGCCTCTATGATTACTACGGACGCCCGGTGTACTGGGGGAGCGAGGACCGCCCGGTCGCAACGCACCGGTTCAACTACTCGGCGTTGGACGAGGCGAATGCGGGCGCCAAAGCCATCGGGTCTGCGACAACCGCTGCCGGGGGCCACTCGAGGCCGCAGGGGTGAAGGGAGCAGGCACGGCGGTCTCGGGTCCCGTCGAGGCGGATCCGAGGATCGAGTATTGCATCGAGATGTGTCATGACCACCCAAGTTCAAGTTCCTGCGCGGGCAGCGCCGCGGGAGACCAACAAGCCGGCCATCGGCAGCATGAATCTACGTGCCGTCGTCGGTCTGGATTTCACTGACGCCGATGGCCCCGCATTCGATGAGGCTGCGCGAATCGTCGCGCGGGTTGCTGGGAGCGAGCTCCACCTGCTTCATGTGTTCCGCACGGCACCCTCCGCGGAGCGCACACGCGAACTCGCCGACCACCTTCGGCTGTATGTCAACGAGAAGGCCGATGTGACGAAGTGCCTGCTTGGGATTGCCGTAGGCATCCATATCCGTGGAGGCCGGGTCGTGCGAGAGTTGATCCAGCTCGCGACCGATGTCCGCGCCGACTTCATCGTCGTGGGTTCCCACCGCGGGATTCACGTCGACAACTGGCTGGGCGGCTCCACCGTAGAGAGGCTCGTGGGCGCCGCGCAATTCCCCGTGCTCGTTGCGAGCCCCTGGCCGAATGAGCCGGTGGAGCACGATCCAGTCATCGAGGCGGCGTGCCCTCAGTGCCTTCAAGTGCGCGTGTCGAGCGGGGGCAAGCGATGGTGGTGCGATCGTCACTCACAGGCCGTGCTTGGCGGACACGAATATTCGTACCAGAGCGAGTTGCCGATGGCGTCGCACGACTCAGCAGTCAGCCTTACGGGCGTCGATGTGTGAAGCGACGAACAACGACACGCGAACGGCGAGGGCCGTACTGTGTGTTGGAGTGCAGTGGACTGCATCCGAATTCTCTTGCTCTGCGGCCTACCCGTCGAGTGGGGTCGGCTTGCAGGCGCGATGAAGCCGCCCACCCACACTTCGCGCGATCTGGAACCCCCGCCTCCAATAGGTGATGGCGGCGACAGTGGCTGCAACACCCGTTGCGCCGATCCACGCGAAAAGGCCGGGAGCCTGAAAAAGGGCCCAGCTTATCGTTACGAACTGCATCACGGTTGCAATCTTGCCCGGGACGTTCGCCGTAGGACGCTCGATGGGCCCAGCGCCGGAATGACGTCTGAGGAGAAACCAAATAACGAGTGGCAATTCGGCAATTTCGCGAGCGCTTATGAGTACCACACCATCGAGCGATAAAGCATGATGGACGAGAAGCGTGATGACCACGGTCGCGACGAAAAGCTTGTCCGCTATGGGATCGATAGCGGCACCCGTTGCCGTCGACAGCCCGTATCGCCGAGCGACCCAGCCGTCGAGGACATCCGCCGACCCCGCTGCGACAAGAACGGCAAATGCGGCAAGCGGCCTGTCGACGACGAAGGCAAAGATCACCGCGAGGGGAACTCGTAACAGGCTCAGTAGTCCCGGGAGGCACAGCGCATCGCGAATGTTCAGAGCAAGCAGCGGACCAGCCCTATCACCCCGGTACATGGGTTACCTTTGCCACGCGATTGGCGACCCCTCGAGGGGGATCGCAACTCCTTCAAAGTGCGGGATCACGCGAGCCGTGTAGTCGGATGCCGGGCGGGACGCGGTTACGGTCGCGTGGAAGGCGGTTCCGACGGACGAGTCGTCTTCCAGGAGGACAGGACTCATTTCCTGCCGCACGGACGTGCCACCTGCCACGGCGTTCGCGTAGAGCTCCACGCGGACCAAGTTGGGATTCAGGTTGCCAAGAGCGATCTGAACGTCGAAGACTTGCTGTTCGCCTACCGTCTCGACGCGCATATCGCCGATGCGCAGAGCAGGCCAGTGCTGTTCGAGTTCGCGCTGCCAATCGACGATCTGCCGTCCAAGGGAGGCACCATTGGCCATGCGCAACCGGTACGCCGCAGCCGCCGGGATGTAGGCCAGCTCGGTATACTCACGAACGGTGCGGGTCGTCGAAAAGCGCGGAGTCAGCTGGGCCATGCTCGCGCGCATCCTCTTGACCCACGCGGTTGGGATGCCATTGTCGTTTCGAGAATAGAACTCGGGAATCACCTCGCGCTCGAGCAGCCCGTAGAGTGCGTCGGCCTCAACGGCGTCCCAGCCCGGATCGTCTCCGTGTTCCTGGCCGTCGCCCAACGCCCAGCCGACGTCGGGGGCGTACGCTTCCGCCCACCAGCCGTCCAGCACGGAGAGATTGATGCCCCCATTGACAAGCACCTTCATGCCGCTCGTTCCGCACGCCTCCCATGGACGGCGCGGAGTGTTGATCCAGACGTCGACGCCTTGCACAAGGTGCTTCGCGAGCAGCATGTCATAGTCGCTGAGGAAGACGATGTGGGGTCGGACTTCTGGCCGGCGGATGAAGCGTATCCATTCGCGGATCAGGTCCTGTCCGGCGCTGTCCTCGGGATGAGCCTTGCCCGCGATGATGAGTTGGACGGGGCGCCCCGGATTGGAGAGAAGGCTGAGCAGACGCGGGGGATCGTGCAAAAGCAGGTTCGGTCTCTTGTACGTCGCGAAGCGACGGGCGAACCCGAGCGTAAGTGCACTGGGGTTCAACGAGCTTCTTGCTTCGTCAGCAGCCTCGCGCGTCGCGCCTCCGGACGCGAGCTGTCGGAACAACTGCTCGCGCGCATATTCGACGAGAGACGTGGTGGCGGCCATACGGAACTGCCACAGTTTGACGTCCGATAGGTTGCAAATATCGTGTTCGAGCCTGTTCGCCGGTTGCCGCCAGCGGTCCTTGCCGCAGGCCTCCGTCCAAAGATCGTCGGCAGGGGCCGAGTCCCAGGTCGGCATGTGGACTCCGTTGGTCACGTGCCCGACGGGCACTTCGTCCTCTGGCCATCGCGGGAAGAGCGGCGCGAACATGTGGCGGCTCACCGCGCCGTGCAAACGACTCACGCCGTTGACCGAGCCGCTCCCGCGGAGGGCCAAGTAGGCCATGTTGAATGGCTCCGAACAGTCCCCCGAGTTCTGGCGGCCGAGAGCCAGCAGATGGCGCGGGGCCAAGCCGAGTTTCTGCTCGGCATAGCCACCGAGGTAATGCTCGATGAGCTCCGGATCGAAACGGTCGAAGCCCGCTGCCACCGCGGTGTGCGTAGTGAAAATATTGCCCGCGCGTGTGACGGAGAGGGCGACGTCGAAGGGCTGAGCCGTCTCCAGCATGAAGCTTCGAGCGCGTTCGAGCACGGCAAAGGCGGCGTGGCCTTCGTTGAGGTGACAGACTTCGGGTCGAACGCCCAGCGCAGCGAGAAGACGCCAACCTCCAATCCCAAGCAACAGTTCTTGCTTCAGGCGGAGCTCCGGTCCGCCTCCATAGAGTTCGCTGGTAATCGCCCGATGAGCAGGGATGTTGGCCGGGTCGTTGCTGTCAAGCAAGTAGAGTTTCGTCCTGCCGACCTGAGCCTGCCAGGCGCGCAGCCAGACGGAATATCCAGGTAGGGCGACCTCGAGTCGCAACCACTCTCCGTTGGCGTCACGCAAAGGCGTAATCGGTAACTGTCCCGGATCGTTGTACGGGAAGAGAGCCTGTTGGGACCCGTTGTTGTCGACAATCTGGCGAAAGTAGCCCTGCTGATACAGAAGACCCACTCCGACCACGGGAATGCCAAGATCGCTACAGGCCTTTAACTGGTCGCCTGCCACGTTGCCGAGTCCGCCCGAATAGATGGGCAGCGCCTCGCTGAGCATGAATTCCATGCTGAAGTAGGCAACAGACGTTAGGGCGCTTTGCGAATGCGTTTGCTGAAACCAAGCGGGGGCCTCCGATGCGCGCCGCTGGCGGGTGACGAGGCCGTCAACCAGAGCGCGAAATGCGGGGTCGGTCAGTGCCTGCTCAATGGTAGTGCGCGGCGCAGCCTGCAGGACGATCCAAGGGTTGTGCGTGAGGCCCCAAAGCTCGGGATCGAGACGATGCCACAAGTCGTCCGTGCCGTGGTTCCACGACCAGCGCATGTCGAGGGCAAGCTCGACCAGCGAATCGAAGCCTTCGATGTTCGTGGCGAGCCATCCGTAGGTAGGGGACGTGATCTGCGGTGGCGTGGCCGTGCCTGTTGAGTCCATGGGGGACAGTTCCTTTCCGCAATGATCGTAGGGTCCCTGCGCGCCCGTGGCACGTCGGCCAAGAGGGCAGCTACCGTGCCAGCCGCTGACTCAGAGCATGGCGGTGCGTCTCACCCAATCCTCGGGACCGCGGTGCGCATCGTGCGAGCTGTCTGTTGGCCAAGTGCCAACCCGTTGGCAATTTGAGGATCCGTCGCCCCAAGCAGGCCATCCGGGGAACGCTGATTTGCGGAATCGGTCACCATCAACGCCATGAGCAGCACGCCTGCCCCGAGGACGAGGGCGTGTCGAGCGAGTTTCGGGATCTACGTCTTCTCGAATTCCCCAAAGACCTCTCGCGCGACCTGCGCCACGGCCATCTTCACGGCGTCGTCGGACGTGTGCTTCACCCGAAATCCGAGAGACGCGAGCTTTCCCGGATTGAGGACCGATCGAGGCACGTCTCCTGGCCACCCCTGAGGCGTAGTCCCGTATTCGATTCGCGCCGACGGATTCGGGGACGCGGCCACGCAGAGCTCCGCAATACGCGTCACGGAAGTCGTATCCGGTGGCGTGAGATTGTAGACCGCCGGTCGTTCGCCGTGCGCGTGCTCGAGGACGTAGAGCAACCCGGATGCACAGTCCGTGACGTGCAAGTAGGGCTTGGCCTGACGTCCGTCCCCGAGCACGTCCAGATAGTCAGGATGGGCTTTGAGCTTCTTGCAGAAGTCGAGAATGGCTCCGTGAGTTCCTCGGTCGCCGACGACGTTGCCAAAGCGACAAATGAAACCCTCGAGACCGAAACATTCTACGAATGCTGACAGCATCGCTTCGCCTGCAAACTTGCTCGCGCCATAGAGGGATATTGGGAGCGAGCCCAAGTCACCCTCGGCACAGGCACCTGTCGCCGTTCCGTACACCGTCCCACTCGAGGAAAATACAAATTTCTTCGCGCCGGTCAATCGCGCCGCTTCGAGCGCGTTGTACGTTGCGATCGTCCCTTGTTCCAGGTCCAAGCGCGTTCGCTCGAGTCCCCACCGAGCCTCGGGGTTTGCGGCGAGATGAAACACGACGTCGTACCCACGCATCGCCTCCGTGAGGGCAGCGAGATCGAGGGCATCGCCGCGGACCAATTCAGCGCGCCCCGACGCAAGCGGCGTCTCGAGGAACTCAGGTTTGCCGACGCTGAGATTGTCGAATACGCGGACCGGGCCTCGCTCCACGAGTTGATCGACCAAATGGCTTCCAATGAAACCCGCACCTCCAATGACCAACGATCGCACGTCGCCTCACTTTCATCGAGAATCTTCGCGTAGTCTGCGCCCATACGCGCGCCTTGCATGCAGCGATCCTTCGTCCCTCGCGGTGTCATCGACGCCAGACGACAACCGCGGTGGCGTGCAACAATAACGTAAATGTAAATGTGACGAATCCGGCGATCATCAAGAAGAGACCGGTCACGCCCAAGTAGCTCGCGCTCGTGTCCGCCAAATGGAGACCATGGGACAGGTAGTAGACAAGAAAGCCGATGTCGACGAGCAGTCCAGCCAGAAATGTGGCGCCTGCGAGGGCGACGCATCGCGAGTATGGAAAGCGAGCAAACCAGCGTCGCGTGACGCTGCCATCGTAGTCGAAGAAGACCTGCGCGAGGATTCCAAGATACATGGACTGCAAGCCGAGCGTGGCCATGGTAAGTCCGAGCAACATCCAGTGGATGGAGAACGTGATGGGTCCCACCGTGATGGGTCCAAAGGTCAACGGCAGGAGCAGTGCGAGCCCGAGTATAGTGAATACAATGCCAGGGCGATAAAGAAAGAACGCCGCACCGTAGACGAACATCGCGCGCAAATTGATCCACGCCGCGTGCCACGGGGAAAACCATCCCGAACGTCGATGGTGGCTGAGCCGCCCGTCTTGGTCCTTGAGAAAGTGAATGGGCACTTCGTCCGTCCGCAGATTCATGTGGACCGATTTCAGCACCATTTCCGACGCGTATTCCCAGGAGTTCGAGCGCAAGCCCATGGCGATGAGCGCTCGCTTCGAAATGCCACGCATGCCGCAATGAATGTCCGAAAAGTGGCTCGAGAAGATGAGGTTGAGGATCCACGTTGTGACGGGTGTTCCCAAATAGCGATGGAGCGGCGGCATGGATCCGGGGTCGATCCGGCCGCGGAATCGAGAGCCCATGACGAACTCCACGCCGCTACGGAACTTGAGCATGAACGGCTCGAGCTCTCGAAAGTCGTACGTGCAATCGCAGTCGCCCATGATGACGTAGGTGCCGCGGATGAAAGGCAGGCTGTCGATGTACGCGCGTCCCAGCCCTCGCTTCGGTGCCTTGAGCACCCGAGCCCCCTTGGACAGAGCTATCTCGGCGGAGGCATCCGTCGAGCTGTCGACAATCAGGACTTCTCCGACCGTGCCCGCTTTGGCGAGGCCTTCCTGGCACCAGTCGACGAACATACCCATGGTGCGCGCTTCATTCAGCGCCGGAACGACAATGGACACCTCGGGGTTTGCAACGTCGTGTTCAGGTACGAGAAGGTGAAGTTCGGGATCGGGCGACGGGGACGCCGCGACCCCTTCGAGGCACGTGCTGTTCATGAAGTTTCAGTCCAGGGTTCGAAAGCATCTCACCTCAGGCGAGGGGTTCTTCCGAAGGCTTCGACGGGGGGGAATCGGATGCCTGAGGACCGGCGGATGATGGCAGAGAGGTGTGTCGAAAGGAAGGCGAGCCAGCCGTCCCGTTGTCATTCGACGCCAGTGCGAGACCCTACTCCCGCGGAATTCGCGTCGGCGGCGAGATTGCGTGGTCGCCCATCCCCCGATTCTGCCGGAAGATCCACCTCCCTGGCGAGCGGATCCGGCCCCGTCTTTCTCTCGTTTCGCCTGGGAGTGCGCCCCGAACCGTGGGCGCGTCAGACACCCTTAGCGACCGATGGTGGCGCGCTGGATCCGGTCGCTGAGGCGAGCCAGTTCCTCGAGAAGTTGCCACCGAAGCCCCGTCGCTGCCTCACTCCTGGGAGCGGCGTGCTCGAGCGCATCGACGAGCGAGCGCACGATGGCGGTCTGGGTTCGGACGGCCGGGTCGGAGTCCCGCGTCTCGCCGAACGTCGACGTCTCGAGCTCCCACAATGAACGGAAACTTGCGGACATGATTCTCCCCAATCCGACCGAGGCCTCGGGTATCGCTGGGCCTAACGGAGTCGGTGCAGGACTAGTACGGTCGAGTCTTTTCCCGTTGAATGAGCGAGCTCGAGAAAAACGCCTCTTACCGTGACAAAGGCAGGTGTCTGTCGTATGCGGGGCTACCGGCTCAATTTGCGAACGCCGTGGACCGTACTGGTTGTAAGCTCGGGTCGACTGAGGACTTGATGCGCCAAGGAATGGATCGTCGACGCGCTGCCCGTATCGCGGTGGACATTCCGGCCACCGTCGAGATTCTCGGGAGGCAGAGTCCTGGCGCGCCGATGGATCCGGGATACGAATCCTTTCCGGTCCCCAATCCGCCCGCATCCCAGCGCATCGAAGGAGTGCTTCGCGATCTCTCCGTCGACGGGGCGCAGCTCGCCGCCGCCATCGCTCCCCCCTTGCTCTCGCGCCTCTCGCTGTCGTTTGTGCTGCCCGGGTACGGTGTCGCGCTGGCGATGTGTGTCGTCCGTTGGCGGAGGGACGCCGAGGCAATTCCCCTTGGCGAAAGGCGAGAAGACCAGTCGCCGATGGCGACGTGCGGCGTCCTGTTCGAAGCCGTCGATCTCGCCGTGCGACGGAGAATCGGGGAACTCGTCGACCTCGCCCTCGCGGATCAGAGCGTAAAGTAGCGTTTCGTGGAGTCGGTCTCCTCCTGCCCAGCCCCCGTCAGCAGCACCGCCGTGAGGACGTGGTCGGAAGACTCCATCGAGTAGGCGCGCACCGTTCTTCCTAGAGCCTTCTCGGGGTCTATTTTCAAGTCGAGAGGCATCCAGCTGTCGAGGGCCTCCAGAGCGGTGGGGCGATCGGAAGACGCCACTCTCACTTCGACTCTCCGAGGATCCATCCGCAAGCCAACTCCGAGGGCCTTGAGTGCCGATTCCTTGGCGCTCCAAATCGTCGCGACCACGCGATCACGCGCTTCGCCGGCCGCTCGGACGGCGTCCATCTCGTGTGCGACGAAGTAGTCTGCACACCAGTCGGACCCTCGCGCTTCAATCGTCTCAATATCGATACCGAAAGATTCGGCTGGGACGAGGCTCACTCCCGCGACGCCCCGGTCTTCCCGGTGAGAAATCGAGATGCTGATAGGAAGTCGTCCTTCGGGCTCTCGGGCAGCATACGGGGCGCCTGACGGCTCGTTGAATATGAGGAGGGCCGAGGCGTCCGGTCGACTTCCCGTGCGAAGCGTCTCAACGTCCTGTAGGAGAGACTTCGCCGCCCAACGCCCGAGCAGCCATTTTCGTCGCCGCCGCACGAAGCGGAGACGTTCCAATATGGCTTGCTCGACCGGCGCGAGCAGCCCCGGGGGAGCGTGTCCCGCGGCGATTTCTGGACATGCGAGAGCTCGAACGATCACCCAGCGGAAAGGAAGGGGCGCCGAACTCGCGAGCACCATGGAGGACGCTAGGACGCTGGCTGCCCGACCGAGCGGAAGTGAGCGAGGTCGTTTTCGCCCACGCTGCCGGGCAATGTGATCGTGCGATAGCGCTCCAGCTCGGCGTAGATGACACCGTCGCCGCCCCGAACGACCGCATCGAAAGTCAGCTCCGAGGACGAATCCGAACTCCGAACCTCCGCGCGCAGCGCCGTCGTCGAAGGTGGGACGGCGTATACGCGCACGCTGGCAGCACCGGCAGGTAGCCCCATATGGCCGGTGCGCCCGATCTCGTAAACACCAGCGGTCTGGAAGCAGAGCTCGATGAGACGCGGCGCAAAGAGCCACGGGCGCGACGGATCAGAGCGATCGGAAGGCACGGTGTCGGACCAAGTCCCTACGATGGCTCCGTCCGATCGAAGGTCGACCCGCGAAAGCACTTGATAAGCCGGTCCGTGGAAGTAGACGCGATAGATCGCTCGTCCGTCGATGGTCCCCGAGGACACACTCGGATGGGCAACCGTGGCCGCCACGTCTGAGCTGACAGGGCGGGACGCTGGGGAAGACGATGGATCTCCGAGGAGCACGTCCGCAGAGAAGTGCTGCTTGTCCTGAACGATTCCACCGGCCAGAGCTTGTGAAGATTCCAGAACGCAGCGTGCCCTTATTCGTCCTTCGAGATCACGCAAGAGCAGCACGCGAACGACGACCGTGCGCGGTTCGTGGCGGTAGAACTTCAGAGGCGCCGCGAACTCTACGTTTTCGATGGCTTCCACGCGCGAACCCTGGGAGAGCAGCGTGGCCGCCTGCGCGAACAGCTCGAGTCCCATCACTCCCGGCAACACCGCCGTGCCATCGATCTGGTGGTCGCGAAGAAACGGCTCCTTGGTCGGATCCATCGTCACCGCCAAGGTGAGGCCGGTGTGCTTGTCGAGGCTCACCGATGTGACCGGCAGTCCGCATCGGGCCTCGGCTAAGCGAACGAGGGCAACTCGATCGATCCCGCCATCCATGTCGGTGCGCTCGAGCAGGACGCCTAGCTCGCGTCCGACCACCGCTTCGCCAGCGGTTCCGGTGGTCAGCACCTGTCGCACGAGCGGGGTTGCCTCATTCGGATCGAGCATTTCGATGCCCGCGCGTCTCATCATTTCAGGCACGGATCCGCGTGTCGCCATGCCAATTCCGCCCCAGGCCGACCAGTCGAGCGCCGTCGCGATGACGCCGGCACGCGTGCCGTTCAGGCTCGAACAGACCTTGCACATGAAATCGTTGGCCGCGCTGTAGTCGGCCTGTCCCGCATTGCCGAAACGGCCAGCGACCGACGAGAAGCACACGAACGCGCCGACTGGGATGTTGCGGGTGGCTCGGACGAGATTGTACAGGCCCGTCGCCTTCACGTCGTAGACGAGGTCGAACTCCGACTGAGGCTTCGTGTCGAACGTTCTGCTTCGCTCGAGGCCCGCCGTGTGGAGCACGACATCGATTCGTCCGCTCTTGGCCATGACGGCCTCGATGGCTTTCGTCACTCCGTCGAGCGCCGTGACATCCACGGAGTGGTAGTGGGCCTTTCCCCCGGCGGCTTCGACGCCGCGCATGGTGTCGAGAACAGCACCGGCGCGCTCGATGGCAAAGAGGCGCTTTTCTACCTGAGCGGGCGTTGCCCGGCCTTCCGTTTCTTTGATGCGCTCGAAGATCTCGCGTTTGAGTCCCTCGCGATCGGTCGAAAGGCGTTCGACCTCGCGGCGGGTCGCCGCGTCAGGCGTCGGAAGTAGGTCGAGCAGATGGAATGTCGCGCGAGAAGCGCGGACGAGGTCGAGGACGATGGCCGAAGTGATCGCCCCGGCGCCCCCGGTTACGACGAAGACACGGCTTGCGTCGAGATTCATGGGGACGGGTGTACGCCGAGGCGCGCGATCGGCCTCGACGGCGGCAATGGCAAAACGATTTCCGTCTCGATAGCCCACTTCGACGGAATCCCCGTCGCGCTCCGTCTCCGCGATCAATGCTCGCGCGATGCGACTGGATTCGGCGTCCTGCGCGAAGTCGACGGCCTTGACGACTGCAGCCGGTCGCTCGCGCGCCATCGCCTTGGTGAAGCCGGTCACGGCTCCACCAGCCGGAGACGTTGCCCCTTCGGCATCGTATCCATGGAGGCCGCCGAGACGAGTCGCCGAGATGAGAAATGCGCCCTTGGTTCCGAGCATTTCATAGGTCGATCGCGCGATCGCGCAGAGAAGGCGAATCTGAGTCTGATTGAGATCTCGCCACGCGTCCGGCTCGATGTCCCAGAGCGGTGGAGTGGGGTCGAGAGCCGTCAAGAAGTAGATGCCTCCGAGACCCCCATTGGCCCAATCGGCAACTCGCGTGAGCGCTCCTTCCGGGCTCGGCGCGTCCACGATTTCAGTCACATCGACTCCCCGCGATCGCAGGAGGCCCGAGAGCTCAGCTCCAACGCCACCGCGGTCCGAGACGACGAGGGCTCGAGAGCGCGCGCCGAGGTGCGCGGCCGTGGTCTTGCAGAGTTCGACGGCGGGCCGCAATGTGGGAACGGGGACGCGGAGCAGCGAACCTTGGGATGACTTCGCTGTGGCGTTCCCCGTTTCGTGTCCGTTCGACGCCGAGGTCACGGTTGTGCCGTTGGAGGGCATTTCCGCGGCGCGGTTCGGGAGGTTGTCGCGAACGAAGCCAATGACGTGTTTGAGCGTCGGGTAGTCGCGAAGCTTCAAATCGTCCTTCCGCGGAATCTGAAACGTCTCCCGAACGATCGCGAATACCTCTGCCTGTTTTACCGTGTCGATGCCAAGATCGGCCTCGAGGTCGAGATCCAACTCGAGCATGTCCGGTGGATAGCCAGTCTTGTCGCTGACGACGGCCAGAACCGTTCGCACGATGGGATCTTCTCCCGCGGACGGCGCTGAGGGCGCCACTGCCTTCAGGGCGACTGGAGCCGTCTGCATTGCTGGTGCCGGGGGAGGCGCGGCGAGGTCGGGCCGATTCTGGCGAACGAATCCGATGACGTGCTTGAGCGTTGGATAGTCGCGCAGCTTCAGGTCGTCTTGTCGAGTGATATCGAACGTCTCGCGCACACGAGCGAATACCTCCGCTTGCTTGACGGTGTCGATGCCGAGGTCCGCCTCGAGATCGAGATCGAGGTCGAGCATATCTTGCGGGTATCCCGTCTTCTCGCTGACGAGTTCGAGAACCCGCTCCGCGACCGGATCCCTTGCAAAAGCGCTTGCAGTTGAGGACGCGGAATGCTCGTTCCGTGTGTCCGCCGAGCGAACAGGGGTCGCACCGGGGGCAGCGACCGGATGTCCGGAAGCCACCCCTGACGACGCGGGGAGATCCGGGCGATGTTGGCGAACGAATCCGATGACGTGTTTGAGCGTTGGATAGTCGCGCAGCTTCAGGTCGTCCTGACGGGAGATGTCGAAGGCTTCGCGGACGCGGGCGAACACCTCGGCTTGTTTGACCGTATCGATGCCGAGGTCCGCCTCGAGATCGAGGTCGAGGTCGAGCATGTCGCGTGGGTATCCGGTCTTCTCGCTCACGAGCGCCAGCACTTGTTCGGTCACGGGATCTGCCGTGGGTCCACCGTCGCCTCGCTCTTGCATCGGGACGGCGTTCGCCGTGACCGGGCGAACCTTGGTACCACTCGGTGGCTCCAGCGATTGCGCACGAGCGACAGGAGTTTGACTCCCTCCTTCCGGTTGCACGCGGGCCGACGGTGCGAGACCGTGCGACCACGTGGAAACGGCGGGTTCTCGCTCCGGAACGCCCTGATCCTGAATTCGAAGAGTGCGATGATCGACTTCCACATTCGGTCGGGAATAGCCGCTGATGGACGACAGCCACTGCTCGTAGACGCCAGGTTGGGCCACGCGCTCTTCGCACCCGGGAACCCGCCGCATGAGCGTCAAACTGATCTGCGAGCCGAATCCGGCCGCGAACCGAAGGGAATAGCGGATGGGATAGTGCCCCCCCTTCGACAAGTTGAGCATTCCGAGGTCAGGATCCGGTTCGCGGAAGTTGGGAACGGGCGGAACGATCTGTTTCTCGAGAGCCTTGAGCGCAACGACGTCTTCGACGGCCACACCCATCGGATGCCCGGTGAATCCCTTGGTGTTTGCAACCACGATCCGTTCGCAGTTCGCACCGAAAACCTTTCGGAGCGCATTCACTTCAGCCGCGGCACTGCCGCCGCGCGCGGGCGTGTACGTCTCGTGTGACATGAAGATCATCTCGCGCGCCATGGCATCGCGCGAGAGACCGTGGTTGCGTTCGGCACTGCTAACGACTCGCTCCACGACCTCGCCGATGTGATCGACATCGAGTCGTGTCCCGTGGAATGCGCTGTTGGCGCTTTCGGTGGCGAGGATCTCCGCCACGCCGCGCATTCCGCGCTCCTCAAGCGCGTCTTGGGCCTCGATGACGAGTGCGGCCGCACCCATCCCGAGCAGGGTGCCATTACGCCTTCGGTCGAACGGCAAAGCGGCGAGTTCAACCCTCTCCTCCGTCGACGCGGCGCCACTCGCAAGGAATCCCGTGCCAATCCATTGGAATAGCTGGTCCGAAGTGGCGTCGTCAGCGGTGATCACGATCACGCGGCGGCACTTGCCAAGCCGAATCCAGTCGTTGGCGATGCCGACGGCCTGCGTCCCCGACGCGCAGGCCGAGTTGATGAGCGTATTGGGGCCGCGAGCGCCGAGGAGCTCCGCAAACTGCGCATGCCCCATGGCGAGGGCCTTGAATAGGAACTTGCGACTGAACACGTAGGTGTCCCGAGAAAGCTCGGCCTCGAGTTCGGCCATTCGCTCGCGCGCTCGCGGCTCATGGGGAGCGTAGGACGCGAGCTCCGCCAGGATCATGCGCTTGAGCTTGTCCGCGTGAAAACGTTCGATCTCATCGACGAGCGCATTCTGCGCGGGGAATGCCGAGGAGAAAATCACACCCGTTTCGTCGGCAAGGCACCGCGGGAGCAACCACCTGTCGGGCAGACGACTGCCGGTGGTGGTTCGTCGGTAGTTGCGTACGAGAGGGATTCGCGCATCGCGCAGAGCTTCGAGTCCCGCGCCGATGGCGAGGGCCGTCGTCACGTCGAAGGCTTCCGCGCGCTCGACTTCGATGCCGAATTCCGAAACGAGATCGAACGCGCCCTTCTGGGCGGCAAGCTTGAGGACCTCCTTCGTCGTTCGAATCGGATCGAGGCTGGGTTCGCCAACGTCGCGCTTCACGAGTCGCACGATGTTCTTCTCGACCATCCTCTGACGCTCGAGGTCCGAGACCGGCTCGATGAACGATTCGCCGCCCAGAATGCGGTCGAAGTTCTTGTCGTCGAATACCCTGCGGCTCTTTCCGGGCAATCCAATGCCACCGCCACTGATGACCACCGAACCATGCCGGTCCGTTGGACCTGAGAGTGCTGGCGCGTCGCTCGGTGCAAGTGGCGATGTCGCGGACCCGGTTGAATGGCCTTGATAGACCGAAAGGCCCTCTTCCAGGCATCGCGCGAATATACGGCCGAGCGTCTCAAAGTCGGGCCCCCCCGTTCTCTCGGAAGACGTCGTCGTGGGCGGGACCAGAAACCGGGTTGGGTCAGACATGGAAGTGGCTCCAATCGGGGCATAACCTGGCGCCGGCGAACGCGCCTTGGACATCGCAGGTGCCGAGCGGGTGTCGATCGCGGGGATCGTCTCGGTGGGCGAGCGGTCCGCGGGACGTGGAATTCCGGCGGCGAAAAGTCCGCAAACGCCTTCGTGGAAACTTAGGACATCGCCGCGCTTCGGATGATTGGTGGACAGGAAGACCAAGCCGGCGCGGTCCCCGAGCACTTCCTCTGCAAAACCACGCAGTACGCGTTTCGGTCCGACCTCGATCAACACGCGCGCGCCGAGCTCGGTGGCAGTCTCGAGGCTCTTGACCCATTGGACCGGCGATGCCAGCTGGATGGAAAGCTGCTCGCGAATCCGGTTCATGTCAGTCGGATAGGGCTTGCCGTCGACGTTGCTGACGATGGGAATACGCGGCGGGTTCATGGCGATGCCGTCGAGAACCTTGCGCAGCGGTCCCGAAGCGGCCGCGACGATGCGCGAGTGGAACGCGTGCGAGACCGGAAGCAGTTGCGCCGTGAAGCCATCTTGCTTGAACGAATCGATCGCTCGAAGCACGGCCTCGGTGTCACCGGCGATTACGGTCTGATTGTGCGCGTTGAGATTGGCGGCTACGACATATCCAGTCATCTGGGACAATCGCCTGGAGATCTCTTCGTACGGTCCGAGGACCGAGGCCATCTTCCCTGGGTCCGGAGGGGAAACCGACGCCATGCCCCGAGCGCGTGAGCTCACGGCGCGAAGCCCGTCCGGAAATGGGAGCATGCCCGCCGCGACGAGGGCGCCCCATTCGCCCAGACTATGTCCCATCACGAGGTCCGGAAAAACCCCGTATTGGGCGAGCAGCTTCGTCAGCGCGACCTCGCACGTGAGAACCGCGGGCTGCGTGATGACGGTCGCTCGAAGCTCCTCTTCGGCGCGTGCGAGCACTGCGGGGTCGGAGGTATCGACGAACAGGTAGTCACTGAGCTTCCGTCCGAGCAGCGGCTGCATGACTTCGTCCGCCTCGGCAAACGTCTCGGCCACGACACGTTCCGTGTCGCGAAGTCCCCGGAGCATATTGACGTACTGCGATCCCTGACCGGGATAGAGGAATGCAACCTTCCCAGCCGTCCCTGCGCCTCGGTGAACGCCCTTGGCTGCAAGCAAGCGCCAGGGCCGCGGATCGTTCTTGGCGAATGCCGCGACGGTCGCTTCTCCGAGCTTGATGAGATCGTCGCCATCCTCGAAGCTGATGACGAGACGCTCACCGGCTGCAAAGAATGCCGGCCCGGGGCTCTCGCGTGCAGGAAGGGCACGCGTTCGAGCTCGTGCGATGACTTCAATCAATTGAGCCCTAAGGCCCTCGACAGAGTCTGCACCGAGCGCAACCAAGTTGCCCACCGGCACGTGGAGAGGTTCGGTAGATACGACCCGACTGCCCTCGGTCGTCAACGTGGCTGGGACTTGACTCGTTGTCTTGCGCGACGTCAGGAGCCCTGGCACGTGCTCCTCGACCACGACATGGAAGTTCGTCCCCCCGAAACCGAATGCCGAGATACCGACACGCCGGAGTCCCTCCGCCGGGCGCTCCCATGGCTGAGCCGTCCCGGGAACCCAAAAGGGTGTTTCGTGGATTCGAATTTCTGGATTAGGTTCGTCGAAGTGAATGGAAGGTGGAATCACCTTGTGATGGAGTGACAGTACGGCTTTGAGAAGGCTGGCAGCGCCCGCACCGCCCTTCAAGTGTCCGATTTGCGATTTGACGGAACCGAGCGCAATGCTCCTCTTGCGAAGTCCTGCCGAGCCGAGGAGACTCGTGAGCGCCGACACTTCGGCGACGTCGCCCACAGCTGTCGAAGTGCCGTGACCCTCGACGAGCGTCACGGTGTTCAGCGGCAATCCTGCCCGTTCCCAAGCGCGGCGCACTGCAAGGACTTGTCCCATGGGGTTCGGCGCCGTAATGCCCTTGCCCTTGCCGTCGCTCGACGCCCCGACCGCGCGAATGACGGCGTAGATCCGATCGCCCGCCTGCTCGGCGTCGGCGAGCCGCTTGAGGACGAAGAGAGCCCCTCCCTCTCCCATGACGAAGCCATTGGCACCCTGGGCATACGGTCGCGACCCGTCCGGACTCAGCGCGCCGATTTTGCAGAACTTGATGAACGTCGAGGCGCCCATGTTCCGGTCCATGCCGCCGGAAATGACCGCGTCGTAGTGGTGGTCAACGAGCCCGTCGATGGCTGCCTGGAGCGCCGCGAGCGACGATGCACATGCCGCGTCGGTCGTGAAGTTGGGACCGCGAATGTTGAACACGGCCGCAACTCGTCCGGCCATGATGTTCGCGAGCTCGCCGGGCATGGTGTCTTCCGTCGTCTCGGGGAGGCGCTCGGTCACGCGGACGGCAAACTCGGCCATCAGCGCCGCCTGGGCCTTGGGTGACAGCCCTCGGAACACTTCGGTCGACTCGAGCGCCCTTCGAAAGACCGGGGCGAAGTGTCGCGACGTCGTTAGATAGTGCCGCTCGCCGCCCATCGCGTTCCCCGCGATCACGGCAGTTCGGTCGAGGTCGAGTGCGCGGTCGGGATGCCCCGCGTCTTTGAGGGCCTCTCCGGCGGCGACGACCATCCATTGCTGCCCCTCGTCCATCGCGGCGGCGACCTTCGGTGGGATTCGATACCGAACCGGATCGAACGCAAAGCCGCGCACCCACCCTCCGATCTTGGAGTACGTCTTGTCCGGGACCTTGGCGTCGGGATCGTAGTAGTCCGCTGGATCCCATCGCTCGGGTGGGACGTCCACGACACAGTCGCGGCCGGCCACGACGTTGGCCCAGAAGGAAGGGGCATCGGGTGCCGCGGGCAGGATTGCCCCGACGCCGACGACCGCAACAGCCCGCTCAGCGGGGTCGCGAGGCGAACTACTCATGTCTTCTCCTTCATACAGTGCACGTGGCGAAAGGATCGCACCCTACTCGAGCGCCGCATCCTGCTCGACGATGGCGCGCGACACCGCGTCCATGTCAGTCACTAAGCCCCGCTGCGCCGCGTGAACCTCGGCGATGCGGAGCGCACGGTCCAGATCGCCGGCGAGCTCGGGAACTCCCTCGGTCTCGCAACCGCCAATCCATCGAATGGCTTCCGTCGCTACGTCGAGCGCAGCTTCTTTGGCCGCGACGCGCGACATCTCCTTGAGGGCCGTCGGTCCAAAGAGTGGTGCATAGCGTGCGTTGCCGCGTCCTGCGGCGTACCGGCAAAACGTGGCCGCAATTTCCGCGCGCATCATCATTTCGCCCAATCGGAACAGGACGTGTTGATGGCGGGTCAGTCGCCCCACACGCGCCCGCTCCGTCGCTTCGTAGACCGCGCGCACGGCAAGGGCAGCCGCCTGCGCTCCGACGTCCGGCGCTTCCCGGTGAAGTCCCTCGAGACTGGCTGCCATCGAGCGATAGTACTCTCCACGACTCTGCAAATGGACGCGCCACCGGTCCCGGCCGATGGTCCACTGCATAATTTCGCTCGTGCCCTCATAGATCGTCGTAATTCGGACGTCGCGTCGAATCTTCTCCACTTCGTAGTCGCGCGTATACCCATAGCCACCGTGGGCCTGAATGGACGCGTCGGCTGCGGCGTTGCCCGCCTCGGTTGCCCACAGTTTCGCGATTGCCCCTTCCGTCGTGAGATCTGGTTCGACCCCCGAGTCGATTCGCGCAGCGATCTCCGTGATATAGGCCCGTGCTGCCTCGAGTCGAATGACGTGGGGCACGATGAGCTTGTGCATGAACGCTTGCTTCTCGGCGAGGGGCGTGCCCGCCTGGACTCGTTGGCGCGCATACCTCAACGCCCGCTTCGTGGCCGCGACCCCACCGCCAAGACCGAACGCTGCCACCATCAGGCGCGTGAATCCGAATACGGCCTGCGCCTGGGCGAGGCCCTTTCCCTCCTCTTTGCCGATGAGCTGGTCGGCGGACACGAATACGTTGTCAAACGTGACGGGCGTCGTGTTCGAGGAGCGAATCCCGTGTTTGTTCTCGTGCTTCTCGGGCGTCAAGCCGGGTGTTCCAGCCTCGACGGCAAAGAAACACGGGCCTTTGTCGGTGGCGGCCAGCACAGTGAAGAGCTGCGCGATTCCACCATTGCTGATGAACTGTTTGCTACCGTTGATGCGATACCCCTTCACCACGCCGTCTTCGACCACTCGCTCGGCGCGTGTCCGGATCGCAGACACCTCGCTTCCTGCGAGCGGCTCCGTGACCGCGTAGGCGACGATCAGTCCTTCCTCGGCGATGCGGCGCATCCAGTACGCGCGCTGATCGTCCGTGGCCCCAACGACGATCGGATCGGTTCCGAGAAAGATCGCCAAGAAAGCCGTCGCGACCCCGAGATCGATTGTGGCCATCGCCTCGGAAACGCGGAAGACATCGTGGGCGCCGCCGCCGAGCCCACCGTATTGCTCCGGGATGAACACCAGATGAAGTCCGACGTCGGGCCCGAGAAGTTCACGGATGATCTCGAGGGGGCAAGTATCCTCCTCGTCCAGTTTCAGCAGGTAGGCTGTCGGCAGCCGTCGCTTCGCGTACGTCGCGAGCGTATCGAGCAGCATCTGCAGGGTGTCGGCGTCGAGACCTACGTGCGCCATGCGCTTCTCCGAACTCAAGAACGGGTAGGTGGCGACCGTCTGCGCACAAACGGTCACCGAGGGAAGGCGGGCGCGGACGATAGCCAAGGGTCCCGAACGACACAAGGCAGTCGCAGCGCGAAACAGGGCTCGACGCGCCGCAAAATGGATTGATTGGTACGCACCGCGAAAAGGTTTTCCGATCCATTCCTCAAGGTCAGCGGGAAGGCGTCGGATCGACGGAGGATTGAGATTTGCCGGAGATATCAGACTGAGGTAGGGCCCACTTGTTGAGCTCGACCCTCCGGTCGCTCAGGCTTGGGTTCTCTCCCTGGATTCGCCGCAACGCCATGTTTGCCGCGCGCTTCCGCGACTGCAAATTCCACCGTTGTTCAGTCCGCCCAAAGCGCAGCAGAGAAGCTGCGTCGGCGCGGGAGCGGGGATGTCGCAACGGGTTGAGACGGGTGGACGGAGTCCGGGAACAGGCCCTAGTCTCCGCGACTGACATGCCCGTAGCAGCGGAAAACCCTCTCCAGTCCGATGGCGCGTCGCGGGCGTTGCCGGCGTTTGCGACCATCCGTCCCGAGCACGCCGAGCCCGCCGTGGACGCCATACTCGCGGAAAATCGCGTGGCACTCGAAATTGTGCGATCCACGGTCTTTGACGCCGCCGGCGAGGCGACGTGGGACAACCTGGTCGCTCCGTTGGAGGAGATGGGCGAACGTCTCGCGCGAGTGTGGGGGCCGATCTCGCACCTTTTCAGCGTCACCAATACGGGCGGATGGCGAAGCGCGTACGCGGCCTGCTTGCCGAAGGTCACATCCTACAACGTGGACTTGGCTCAGGACTTCGTGCTTTTCAAGGCATACGAACGACTCCGCGCGAATCACTCATTCGACTCGCTCCCAGCGAGTCGCCAGAAGGTAATCAGCGACGCACTTCGAGATTTTCGATTGTCTGGGATTGCTCTCCCCGATCACGACAAAGCGCGATTCAAGACGACGGCGTTGCGAATCTCTGAGCTTCAGGCGAAGTTCGAAGAGAATGTCATCGACTCCGTACAAGCGTGGAGCAAGCACGTGGTTGAGCAGCGGGCCCTCGCCGGGATGAAGGCGACCGGCAAGCAGGGTGCCGAGCAGCGGGCGAGAGACAAGGGCCTACCGGGCTACCTGCTGACACTCGACTTTCCGAGCTACGATGCGGTCGTCAGGTACGCCGAGGATCGCGACCTGCGTCGTGAAATCTTCGAGGCCTACGCCACCCGCGCGTCGGACCAGGGCCCGCTCGCCGGACGGTTCGACAACACACCGCTGATCGAAGAGATTATGAGGCTCCGGCACGAACAGGCCTCGCTCCTCGGATTTAGCAACTATGCTGAGCTCTCGCTCGCGCCGAAGATGGCTCCGTCAGTCGACGCGGTCGAACGGTTCCTGCTCGAGCTCAGCGGGCGGGTGCGTCCGAAGGCAATCGCTGAGCTCGAGGAGGTCAAAGAGTTCGCTGCGCGGGATGGGGTCGTCGACTTCGAGCCGTGGGACCTCGCGTACTACTCGGATAAGGTGAGGGTTCATCGCCTTGGCTTCTCCGACGACGACCTTCGCCCGTACTTCTCGGCGCCGCGTGTACTCCAAGGCCTGTTCGCGCTGGTCGAGCGCCAGTTCGGCGTCCGGATCGAAGCCGTCGACGACGTCGAAACCTGGCATCCGGACGTTGCCACCTATGCGGTTCGCGACACCGACGGCCATCGGATCGGGCTCTTATACTTGGATCCCTACTCGAGGCAGGACAAACGAGGTGGTGCCTGGATGGACGAGTGTGTCGGGCGTCGGCGCACGCCGCTGGGCGTCCAGGCGCCAGCCGCATACCTCACGTGCAACTTCGGTTCGCCGGTCGAGGGTCTGCCCACCCTCTGGACTCACGCCGAAGTCGTCACGATCTTCCACGAATTTGGTCACGCGCTCCAGCATCTCCTCACTCGCGTGGACGAAGCGGCCGTGTCGGGGATTCGAGGCGTGCCCTGGGATGCCGTCGAGCTGCCGAGCCAGTTCATGGAGCACTGGTGTTTCGAGCCGGAGTGCTTGCGCACGTTCGCACGGCACTGGGAGACGAATGCGCCGATTCCAGAGTCGCTCCTTCGGGGACTGCGCGAGAGTCGAGCATTTCAGTCCGGCCTCGCGACCGTACGTCAGATCGAACTCGCGCTTTTCGACCTCCGCGTGCATCGGGACTACCAAGTGAACGTCGGGGCGCGCGTTCAGGCGACGTTCGACGCCGTTCGACGAGAAGTGAGCGTATTGCAGCCGCCTCCGTTCTCGCGAACGGCACAGAGCTTCGGTCACGTGTTCGCCGGCGGGTATGCCGCTGGCTACTACAGCTACAAATGGGCGGAAGTGCTCGCGTCCGACGCCTTTTCAGCGTTCGAAGAGGGGCAGTATTCTCCCGATATCGGTCGCAGATTCCGCGATACTGTGCTTGCCCTCGGGGGATCGCGCGACGCCATGGACGTCTTCGTCGACTTCCGTGGGCGCAAGCCAACGATGGATGCGCTGTTGCGACACATCGGCCTAGAAGGCCTGTGCCTTTCGGCCGATCCCTGCGCGATCCCGGCGTCGAGCGTGCTCGCCTACGGGAAGTAGGCTCCGCGCGCTCGCCGTCGGCCTCGCTTGGTTTCGACCGAAATACACCGACCTTCTCGGGGCGGGTGGTTGACGTTCAGGGGGACGAGAAGGTTCCGCTCGGACGGGCAAACTGGGCCAATTGGCCCTTGGGCCACGAGGCGGGCGAAAGAGTCTGGCCTCGCGGCTCGGCAACCGGCGCGGAGATCACCATAGTTCGATCGCGAAAGCGCCACGCGTCACTCGAAGACCACTCACGGTTCCTGCCTGCGCGGCGTTATGATCCAAGCTCGAACGGTTGCTCGCGGAGGTGTCATGATTGTCGATCGGATCTGCGTTGGCTTGGGATGCGCGCTCTCGGTGGGACTCGCTGGGTGCTCAAGCTCGAGTTCCTCACCACCGGCCGAAGCGTACGTCACCGCGTCTGTCAGCGGCGGGGGATGCGACCTCGACCTCAGTCAGTTCGCGATCGGCTCTCAGTCCAGCCTCGCGGTGAACGGACAAGGTGCGAACGTCAGCTGCAGCGTCAAGGCGAACGGAGGCGGCTTCGATGTCAGCCTCAGTGCCAGTCAAGGCATCTGGGGGTTTTCCGTCACTCCACAGGGGCACGTCGCAGCCGACGTCGACGGGGGGCCGGCCCCAGGTACCCTGCCTGCGGACATCAATGACCGCGACCCCGCAGTCGCTGTGACTCTTTATGACAACACGAGTTGTGTCCTTAGCTACGAATCCCCCGGACATGGCTCCGTTGGACCCGGGAAAATCTGGGGCACCCTGACGTGCACGGACTTGGTGTCCAGCCAGTCCGTCCAGGTCGCGGGCGGGGGCACGCAGCCGATGGTCTGCTCAGGAATCATCAACTTCGAGTTCGAGAACTGCGCGCAGTAGTTCTCTGCCGGCCGCCGAGCGCGTCAATCGTCGTCGTCGTCGTCTTCTTCTTGCGTACCAGGGGGCGATGCGCCGCCCAAGGAGTCGAGAAGGGCTTCGGTCTCTAGAGCGACTTCGAGCTCGGGTCGGGTCTCGAGAAATGCTTCCAGATACTTGCGGGTTGCGCCGTCGTCGCCTCGCGCATGGTATGCAAGGCCGACGGCGTGCAGGGCATCCGGGTCGCCGGGAACTCGGCTCAGAGCTGCCATGCCTTCCCGAATCGCTCCGCGAACGTCGCCCAAGATTCGAAGCACGTGGCAGAGCGCAACTCGGGCACCCATGTGCGCAGGGGCAATCTTCACGCACGCGGTGTACGCGTCGCGCGCGGGTTCGATTTCTCCCACCTCGAAGAGCCCGATACCCAAGAAGTAGTAAGCGTACCCGTTTTGAGGGTCGAGGCGCAGCACGCGTCCGAGCTCTCGCAGGGCCTCATGAAAACGTTCCTCGTGAAGTAACTCCGTCGCTTCCTCGACCGCCTCCCAGCGAGCGGCGTCGGAAGGTTCAGCGTTCCGGTCGTTCATGGTCCACTCGCAGCAAGGGCCCTCCTGGCGATCCGAGTCGCAGGCGGCCGAGTTCCCGGGCGATCCAGCGTACGCCCAATTGCTCGGGAGCGCGCGTTCTAGGGACACCGACGTCGCGACCCCAACCTTGGTGCCATGTTGCGGTTGCGATGGGGACGCTTGGAATCTACGCGTGCGTCGTGATAGCGCTTCGCGCGTGCGATATTCAATGGCGTTGGCGTTCTTCGTCGCCTCCTGCGCCGTTGCGGCGCCGTGCCGCGCGGACGTCACTTCGTGGCTGGCAGTCGGCGGAGGGTATTCCCTGCAGAGGAATCGCATCGCCGGGACCAACGATTCGGCGGGTGCCATCACGTACTCTCTCGGTGTCGGCAGTCCGTCGGGAAATCCGTTCGTTCTCGGTGGTCTGTTTCGCGGCACGACGATGGTCGACCTCGGGACGGATGTCGGACTGGCCGTGCGAGGCGCGACCGGGGGGTTTGCCCGGGGAGATTGGGGTGTCGCCCTGGACTTAGGCGCCGCGTTTCGGTCATGGGGCGGGGGAGCCTACGGCGACTGGCCCTTGCAGGTCGTAGTGACCGGCGCATCTCCGTGGGGGTTCGGGTTGGCGCTCGGCACTGAATTCGCCAATCTCGAGCGAGGGCGCGTTTCCGAGGGGATGTTCGTGGCCCTGGAGCTCGACATTCTTCGTCTCTCGGTGATGAGGCAGGGCTCGAGTCTTCTGTGGTGGCCGAATCCGTCGCCAGCGGGTGGACCAGCGGCGCCGTCCCCGTGAACGTCTTCTACTTCGGCCCGAGTTTTTGCTCGTCGGCCCTGATCGAATAACGGACGAGCGCACGCAGAACGGCGTTGCGCTCTACATTGCCGATCGCGCTCTTCAGGTCCTCGTACACGGTTGGATCGACGAGCAAGGCACCGAGAGTTCCCTTGCCCTGCCGGACGCCCGATACAATCGTGCGAAGGTCGTCGCTGATAGCTCCAAGGTTGGCCATGGTGTGTTGAGAAACGCCGTCGCCATAGATGATCGAATGGGCCAGCCCCGTTTCCTCCCGCACGGCACGCATCGCGCCGTGGAGTTCTGCGAGGGCGCCAAGGGTATCGCTTGCGAGCTTGTCGTCGTACAAGAGAGCGTGCGCCACCCCGGGGCCGCTTCGCACGCTCGCCGTGACGTCCTCTACGTCCGCGAGCGTTCGGTCCAATCGCTCCGTCGATCGCGTGAGGCTGGCAATCGCTTGATCGACTCGGTTCGCGGCTTCGACGTCGAAGAAAAGCTGATGCACCAAACCGTGGCCGTTCGCGGCGGCGTCAAGGAGCGCGTGCACGTTCGAGGCTGAGCCCTGAACATCGGCGCCAAAGCGCGGGTCGCCGAGCGCAGTCACCAGGGGACGGAGACGTTCAATCGTCTCTTGCGTGGCCGATGCGAGACCGCTCGCGGATGCGAAGATGTCCGCTGGTTCTTCCGTCGGAACGAGTGCGTGCGCATCGAGCTGGACCGCGTCTGGCGAACCGACCGAAAGCTCAATCATCTTGTCGCCGAGCAGTCCTTTGTTGACGACCCGTGCCACAGTGTTGGCGCGAATGCGCGCAGAGTCTCGCTTCGAGACGGACATGCCGACGTAGATCTGCGTGTCGCCGATTGTCGCCGCGCGGTCGACGGACATGACGGTCCCGATGTCGAGCCCTCCCATGCGCACGGGCGCGCCAGGCTTGAGGCCGGCGACGTTCTGGAATGCGGCCCGATAGTCGATCTTGGAGTCCCACAAGGCTCGCGTATTTCCGATCAGAAATATCGCCGTGACCAACAGCGCAAGCCCCGCGATGACGAAGACCCCGACTCGAGCTTGGGATGACATGACGCTTCTCAATATCTCGCAAGAGGGTGACCGGAATTCGAAGCAGGGAGGGATGGGTGAAGGGTGCCTCCCGCACCACAAGAACCGCTCTGGGCCCGCCGAGAGCCCCGATCAGGCAGACGAAAGGAGGGCAGCGAGGTCCTCCGACTCGGGCGCGTTGCCCTCGATGAAATCGCGCACGTCGCGCCTCGACGTGGCACGGAATTCCTCCTTGTTGGCGACGAGCAGCATCCGTCCTTTCCCTATCATGGCAAGCCGATCCGACACCTTGAACGCGGTTCCCATGTCGTGGGTGACGACGATGCTCGTCAACTTTAGGTTGCGCTGGATTCCGCGTATCAGGTGATTGATGCGAGCCGTGTTGATCGGGTCGAGGCCGGTCGTGGGTTCGTCGTAGAGGATCACCTCCGGCTCGAGCGCGAGCGTTCGCGCGAGTCCCACACGTTTCTTCATCCCTCCAGAGAGGTCGCTCGGTCGCATCGACGTGACCCCGGGAAGTCCGACGAGCTCCAACGACCGCTCGACCCGTGCGTTGATCTCATCCCGGGTCATGCGATTCCAGAATTGCTCCCGCAGACCATAGGCAACATTCTCGCCTACAGTGAGCGAATCGAATAGCGCGGCGCCCTGGAACAGGTACGCGATGCGTCGCCGAACGTCCGTGATCTCACGCTCTGCCATCGTGGTGACGTCGCGTCCATCGAAGATGATTTCGCCCGCATCGGCACTCATCAAGCCGATGAGCATCTTGAGCAGCACGCTCTTGCCGCTGCCCGAGGCTCCCATGATGGTGAGCGTCTCGCCCCGGTGGACGTCGAGGCAAAGGTCTGCGTACACGACCTTCGGCCCAAAGCTCTTGCGAACGTTCAGGAACCGGATGAGCGGAGCATCGGGAAGCGGAAGTGACGCGTTGGCTGGCACGACTCCCCAGCATAGCGCGAGCGCCTTCGGCGTGGGCAGGGTCCGGAGCGCACGGTCCCTACGCGGGCTCTGCCGCAATGAGTCGCATCTCAGTCGCGTCGCCGCCCTGCCAGGCGCTGCGAACGAATGCGCCGACGACATCCACGACTCCGGCGGCTCGAAGAACGTCCACGCGGCTGCCCATGTCGGGTCCGAAACACGTCACCGGCGAGCCCGCGATGTCGAGCCGGAGTTGCATGTGCCCGCCACGAACCGCTCGCACGCCCGCAACGCGGGCGCGCTGCACGCCGACGCGGGGCGCGGGGTTCTCGCGACCGCAGGGCTCGAAGCGTTCGATATCGCGCAGCACACGTGCGGGAGATTCGCCTTCGCACAGGTGGGCCTCAGCGTCGAATGCGGGCGGGACGACCGTCGATTTCTGCATGGCACAGGCGTCACAGAACCGCTCCCGAAGCGCCTGCACGCGGTGGGTCGCGACTTCGAGGCCCGCGGCTGCGTGATGGCCACCGAACGCCATGAGGACGTCGCGACATGCATGGAGCGCGTCGTACACAGAGAACCCTTGGGGCGCGCGCGCCGATCCCCGTCCCGATGCGCCGTCGAGCGCCAGGACAATCGCGGGTTTCCCCGACATCGTCGCGAGACGCCCCGCCACGATGCCGACGACGCCCGGATGCCATCCCTGTCGGGCGACCACGATCGCAGGAAGCTTCGCGAGCGCCGAGGGACTCAAGTCTGCCAGCGCATCGGCGAGCACGCCGCGCTCGATCTCCTTGCGGCGCGTAGAGCAAGCGTCCACCTCCGTCGCAAGACGTCGAGCTTCCTCGTCGCGGGTCGAGAGAAGGAGCTCCAGGGCCAATTCCGCGCGATCGATCCGACCCGGGGCATTGATGCGGGGGGCCAAGCGAAACGAGATGTCTTCGCCGGTCGGCGTGCCGTTGGTGCAGCCAGCGATGTCAGCCAGCGCGCGGGTTCCTGCTCGCGTTCGATGGGCGAGCACCGAAAGTCCGGCGCGCACGAGGGTTCGATTGTCGCCGTCGAGCGGGGCCACATCGGCCACTGTCCCCAGTGCGACGAAGTCGAGCCAGCGGCGCATGTCGAGCGCCACTCCGAGCTCCGCCCGGACGCCCGCCGCCACCGAGAGTGCGAGTCCCACGGATGCCAGTCCCTTGTAGGCGAAGCCGCAGTCCGGGCGGTTCGGGTTGAGGAAGGCGACGGCCGGCAGGGTCGTGTCGGGCACCCGATGATGGTCGATGACGACCGCGTCGATGCCCGAGCGGCGTGCCTTCGAAAGCCGGTCGTGGTCGCTGGAGCCGCAGTCGCAGGTGATGACCAGCGATGGCCGGACTTGCAGGATGCGATGGAGAGCTGGATCCGAGAGGCCGTAGCCACCGTCGAAGCGATTCGCGAGAAGGGGGATCACCTCGGCGCCAAGGACGCGTAGGACGTCGGTCAGAAGGGCGGTCGCGGTGATGCCATCGGCGTCGTAATCGCCGAAAATGACAGTTCGCTCTTTGTGTTGGACCGCTCGTGCAATTCTCGACACGGCGACGGCCCGGTCGACCATCGCGCTCGGCGAGGTAAGGTTTGCGAGTCGAGGATCGAGGTACGAGGCCGCCGTCGTGGGATCCCCGAGCCCGCGCGACAGGAGCACGTGCGCCGCGGTTTGAGTCACGCCGAGCGATCGAGCCAGCGCCTGAACGACCTCACCGGCATGGTGCGGGACCTTCAGCATCCGACTCCCATTCGGTCCGACCAGTCGCCGCTACGCCGTCGCCCGTGCAGAGGTCCTGCGCTGTGGGCTTCCGCCCTTGCGTGTGGACATTTGCTTGTCGATCCACTCCGTGAGGGGTGCGGCGACGTAGATGCTCGAATAGGTCCCGGCGACGATGCCGACGACCATGGCAAGCGCGAAGTCCTTGATCACGCCGGTGCCGTACACGAAAAACGCGAGCATGCTGAGCATGGTCGCACCGGATGTGAGGATTGTTCGAGACAGCGTTTCGCTGACGCTTAGATTGATGATCTGCCAGAAAGACTTGCCGCGGTGTTTTCCGAGGTTTTCCCGGATTCGGTCGTAGACGACGACCGTGTCGTTCATCGAATAGCCGATGACGGTCAGTACGGCGGCAATCGTCGATAGAGTCACTTCCTTGCGAAGCACGACGAAGACGCCGATGACCACCATGGCGTCGTGGATGCAGGCGACAATCACTCCGGGCGCGAAGCGCAGGTCGAAGCGGAACGCGAGGTAGAGCATGATGAAGACGATCGCGATCGCCACGGCATTTCGCGCACTGTCGCGGAGCTGCTTGCCGGCCTTCGGGCCAACCCATTCCACGCGCAATGCGCGCTCGGGGACCGTGTCCGCTCCGAGTTCGCCCCGCAGCCGGTCGAGGAGCTGATCGCCCTTGCTCAGGAGCTGTATCTCGACACGGTGGTCGCGGGGATTGAGGACTTGAGGGTTCGTGGCGCTGGCGCGGAGCGAAACCCCGGGCACTGTCGCCACCTGGCGTTTGATCGTCTCGATGTCCGGCTCGACATCGTAGCGCGTGCTCACCTTGTCGCCGCCCGCGCTGAACTTCACTTCCGTTGCTCGCGCGTTTTCAGGACAGGCAGCCGTATCTCGGGAAGGAGCGGGCGCCTCGTCGATGTAACAGAGCGCCCGGCGCAGCGTCGACTTCTCCGCGTCCGTGATGGCGCTCACGTCCTGGACTCGAATCAGGAACCGGTTGGGGTTGTTGGCATCGACGACCTGAACGACGTCCGGAGTTTGAAAGCCTGCGTGCTCGACGGCGGCTCTAACGCGCGCTGCGTCGACGGGCTTCATGAACGCGATCTCGACTTCCGTCCCGCCTCGGAAGTCCGTTCCGTAGTTCGGTCCAGGAACGAACACGAGCACGGTAGACGCAAAAACGAGGAAGAGGCTCAGCGGGATCCAGAACCACCGCTGCCGCATGAAGTCGAACACTCGTCCGGGCTTGAAAAACTCCATTGCTCGTCACCTTCGACGCTCCGAAAAGCGCAGCCTAGAACTCTGCTCCGACGCTCAGCCGCTTGATCTTGGCGCCTCGGACCCACCAGTCGAAGACCAATCGAGTGCAAAAGACGCCGGTAAACAGGCTGCAGATGATTCCGATGACGAGCGTGACCGCAAAGCCCTTCACGGGGCCGCTGCCATACTGCATCAGAATGAGACCCGAGATGAACACAGTGGCGTGACCATCGATGATCGACGGCCACGCTCGCACATACCCCGCATCGACTGCGGCACGGATGCTCTTTCCGGCGCGGAGTTCTTCACGAATGCGTTCGTTGATGAGCACGTTCGCGTCGATGCTCATACCGATCGTGAGCGCAAGGCCCGCGATTCCCGGAAGCGTCATCGTGCCTCCGAAGGTCGCCAGAACGGCGAGCTGCAGGAAGCAGTTCAAGAGCACGGCGATGTCGGCCACGATTCCGGACTGCCGATAGTAGAGGACCATGAAGAGCAGCACGGCGGCGGAGCCGATCGCGGCTCCCTTGAGCGCTTCATGAATCGAGTCACGGCCCAGCGACGGTCCGATGAGCGACTCGTTGCTCGGCGTGATCGGCGCGGGGAGAGCGCCGGAACGGAGCACGAGCTCGAGCTGCCGCGCGTCGTGCAGCTGACGTTCGGGGTCCCCTGCGCCCATCGTGATCGTCGCGCGACCGCCGCCGATCTTCTGCCTTATCACGGGAGCGGAGTCGACGAGGTCGTCGAGGATGATCGCAAAACGTCTGTTGACGTTGGCGCCGGTGACCTCTTCGAAGCGGTCCGCTCCGGCCGGCGAAAAGGACAAAGCCACGTAGTATTGCCCGAAGTTCTCCTGGTTCTGCCCGATCGACGCGTCGGTGATGTAGTCACCCGTCAAGTCAGCGCGGCCGAACAGATAGAGCGTGCGCCACCCGACCTGTTTGAACTGGAGCGGCTCTGTTCCCTCGACAGGTTCCGTCACGCCCTCGAAGCCAATGACGTGGTCGTCCGGTATGCTGAGCGACTTCGCCCAGCTCTTGAACCTCGCCAGGCAGTCGGTGAGGGTCTCGGTGGGGTACTTCGGCGGTTGGCACGACATTCGAGCGTAGAAAGCCTTGGATGCTTTCTTGTGGCCGTTGCCATCGAGTCCGTCGGGTGCGACTTCGGAGTACTGAGCGATGCCCTCGCCTTCCGGGACATCATCGCTCTTGAGGGCCGGGGGTCCGAACGCGTGCTCGCTGCCCGTGTCGTCGACCATCTTGAACTCGAGGCGGGCGGTGCGTCGGATGATGTCTTTGATCTCGCGAAAGCTGCGCTCGTCGGTTCCCGGGACTTCGACGATGATGTCTTCATCGCGGGTCGTGACCGAGGCTTCGCGGAGGCCCAGCTCGTCGACGCGTCGGGAGATCGTGTCCTTCGCCTGCGCGACGGCGCGCTCTCGAATCTGAGACTCGATGTCGGGGCGAATCTTGAACGTAATCTCGTTGTCGGAGGGCCCATTCGACTGGGAAAGCTCGCCGAGAAACTTCTTGACGAACCGATCGTCGACCTTCGCGATGTCGTGCTTGTCCTTGAACTTCAGTCGCAGCAGGGCGGTCTCGGGCTGAGAGACGTGAACGCTCTCGTCGAGCTTCGAGAGCTCGTCGCGCGTCACTCGCCCCTCGCCGGAGTGAATGCCGAACGCGGTGGCGAGGCTCTGGCGCATCTCCTCTGCAAAGTGGTCGCGCTTGTCGCGGATGGCCTCGTCGACCTCCACAGTGTAGGCGAGGCGCATTCCTCCGCGCAGGTCGAGCCCTGGGGCGATGGCGAAGTTGATGCGGTCGCGGAGATACGCGGGCAGCGGGATCTTGCCGTTGCTCATCGTGTTCGCCGACGGCCACAGCGCGATGAACGCAGCGACGAATACCGCCACGACGAAGCCCAGCTTCAGGCGCCAAACACTGTCCATGGCTGGGATGAGGCTGAAAGCCGCCCAGATGATGACCAGCGCGCAGGAAAAGAGGCCCCAGAAATTGTCGTAGTGGACGAACAGGGCTGCCGAGCCGGCCGCTACGGCGATGAGCACCAACGCATTCTTGCGGGACGATGTCGCCATCGACCAGGTGAAGAACGCGATGGCGGCGACGGTTGCGCCAATCGTCGCCAACGGGTGGCCGTGCGTCCACACGGCGAGGGCTAGTAGGATGGCGGTGACGACACCGCTCAAGATCGCGAGGACGTTCTTGCTGGGCATTTCACGTTCCGCCGGCTGCGGTCACTTCTTGTCGGAAGCGGTCTTCGCTTCCTTTACGTCTTTGGGCGACACCGTCTGAGGCTCCGCGTAGGGAGAGACCGTCGATGCCAGCGCCTGGACCGTGACGCCCGAGGCAATCTTCACTTTGGCGACGCGGTCGTCCATCTCGGCGAGTTCGCCGATGAGGCCGGAGGCCAGGGTTACCTTGTCGCCGCGCTTGAGTGCCGATCGAGCGGCGACTTCCTTCTTTTGCTTCCGGTTCATCATCCATAGAAATGGACCGATGACGACCAGCATGAGCAGGAGCGGAAAGAAGTTGGCGAGCGGCGAACCCCCCGCCCCGCCTCCGCTCGAGCTCGTCGCGGGAGAGGAGTCGACGACGACGCCCGGGGTGGACGCCTTGGGTAGGACATTTTGCGCGACAAGGATTTCGGAAGGCGCAGACACGACGGATGCTCCAGGGTAGACGCGCCCGAATGCCCCGAACGCGACGCGGCCGGCCTGGGATAGTCGTCTGGCGCGGAATCGTCAACCGGCAGCACGGGCGGGCGCCGTCGGGCACGCCGGTTTCCGCTAGGACCTACGGAGGGGACGAGTCGTCCCGGGCGCACCGAAAACCCACGTTCGGGCCCGCCTCGAGCGCAGAGCCCCAGCTTCGCGACGTCGTCCGTGCCATGGACGGAGGTGACATCCAGCCTCCGCCGCGAAGAACGTGAGCCGAGCCCGCCCGAGGGGGGGCGCCAGGCGACTCCGCGTACCAGTCGGCGGTCCATTCTTCGACGTTGCCGCTCAGGTCTTGAACCCCGAAAATACTCGATCCGAGCGGGTGGGTGCCAACTCGCGCAACCCGTGGCGCGCAGCTCCTACTGGAAAGTTCGCTGACCATCGTCAGCGCTTCCGCACACGACCGGCTGGATCCCCACGGATACGGGGTCTGGGTCTGTCCGCGCGCTGCGTATTCCCACTCGCGCTCTGTCGGCAGACGCTTGTTCACGGAATGGCAGTACGCTTCGGCGTCTGCCCAGTGTACGCAAGACACGGGCCAGTCCGGCTCTCCGCCATCGTACGTGCAGCTCGAGCTCGAGCGGGCCGGTCGCCGACAAGCTCCTGCGCTAACACACGACGCATACGCACCAACCGTCACCTCCGTCCGATCCATCCAGAACGGCGCGACGCTCACGAGCTGTTGGGGATGTTCGTTGGCGGGCGTCTTCGGATTGGCGGATCCCATCATGAACGCGCCACCAGGAATCCGCAGCATCCCATTGCGTAGTGGAATGACAGGTCGGACGACTGCCGGGCGGCTTGGAACGGATTCGTCGAACGGGTTGGGAACGGACGGTCCCGAATGCGGTTCAACGTGCTCGTCATCGCTGTGAGGGGAGGCGCTGGCAGGAGCCACGACCACCGCGTCCGTCGACTGCGCCGACTGCGCTGCCGGCGCAATCACGGGCTCCGTCGCCGGATGCTCGCCGTGCGCTCGAGCGACCGTCCCGAGACCGATGCCGACCACTGCCGCGACAGCGACAACGGCGGTCAGCGGTTGGAAGGGGGGCATTGGGGGTTCTCGATTCGGACGTGCGCACGCCCTGGTGCCGCGACGCACTCAGAGCATAATCCACTATAGCGTGCTCAGCGTCCGGTACGCCAGTTTCTCACGTGGGACTGCGGCGGACGACCCCATCCCTAAAGTCTTGCGTTCGTCTGCGCGTTCTATGGGACGTAGTCCGCACGCATGCACGTTGCCACGATGCCACGTTGCGTGCGCGCCTAACGTAATTTGCAACTCACATCGACGAGGTGGGCGCTACGCGGCCCCCCTCGAGCTCCCCCCGCTTTTCGACGAGGTGGGCGCTACGCGGCCCCCCTCGAGCTCCCCCCGCTTTTCGACGAGGTGGGCGCTACGCGGCCCCCCTCGAGCTCCCCCCGCTTTTCGACGAGGTGGG
>Ga0326728_10004183_pt1 | contig 43266 bp, 29 predicted proteins | sample MB3enrmetagenome_FD_207602 | JGI IMG/M metagenome (GOLD analysis project Ga0326728, IMG submission 207602) | Lab enriched peat soil microbial communities from McLean, Ithaca, NY, United States - MB31MN | ecosystem: Environmental > Terrestrial > Soil > Wetlands > Peat | place: USA: New York...
CTAAGAACACGAGGCGGACTCCTGCACGAAAGCCGCCCCCAAGCCGCTATTTATTGGCAGACTGCGGCAACGATGCGACCAACCGCAGCGAAACCGTAAGCTCGTCGAGCTGGAAGTGCGGGCGAAGGAAGGCCACCGCGCGATACACCCCGGGCTTGCCCTTCACCTCTTCCACATCGATGCGCGCTTCCCGTAACGGATACTTCGCCTTCGTCGCCTGGGTTGCCGAGTCGTCACTGGTCACGTATTGCGCAATCCAGCGATTTAGGAACAACTGAATTTCGTCGCGGGAAGTGAAGCTGCCGATCTTATCCCGCATCATGGCCTTCAGGTAATGAGCGAACCGGCAGGTGGCCATGATGTAGGGCAACTGCGCGGAGAGTCGAGCATTGGCGTTGGCGGCGTCGCTGTCGTACAATTTGGGCTTATTTGTGGATTGCACGCTGAAGAACGCAGCCTTGTCTGTACCCTTACAATGCACCAAGGGGATCAGCCCCTGGTCCGCCAGTTCCTTCTCACGTCGGTCCGTAATGGCGATCTCCGTCGGGCACTTCAACGCTACGTCCCCTTCGTCAGTTCGGAAAGTATGTGCGGGTAGTCCTTCCACCAGACCTCCGCCTTCCACTCCCCGGATGGCTGCGCACCACCCGTACTGGGCGAAAGCGCTCGTCAAGCGCGCTCCCATCGCGTAGGCGGCGTTCCCCCAAAGGTACTTGGAGTGATCGGTGCCATCCACACCCTCTTCGTAATTGAACGCATCCACGGGGGCCGTATCTCTGCCGTAAGGGAGGCGCATCAAGACGTGCGGCACGCAGAGCCCCACATAACGGGAGTCGTCGCTCTGGCGGAAACTCTTCCACTTGGCGTATTCCGTGGTGTCAAAAATCTTGGCGATGTCCCGCGGCTGATCCAATTGCGTAAAGCTCTCCATATTCATAAGCTGTGACCCGGCCGCGGTGAGGAATGGCGCGTGCGCCGCCCCCGCAACGTTCGATATCTTCTCCAGCAACTCCAGATCCTCCGGGTGCTTGCTGAACTCGTAGTCTCCGATCATCGCCGCAAAAGGTTCTCCGCCGAAAACCCCAAACTCTTCTTCATAGATCTTCTTGAACAAGGCGCTCTGATCGAATTCAGGAGCCCGCTGCAGATCGCGCAGAAGCTCTTTCTTCGATACGTTCATCACGCGGATCTTCAGCATGGGGCTGGTTTCGCTTTGATTGATGAGATATTTCAGGCCGCGCCAGCTCCCTTCCAGTTTTTGAAATTGGGGATAGTGCAGGATCTCATTGAGTTGAATGGAGACGAGGTGGTCAATCTGCGCCACTCGGGCGTTAATCATCGCCTCAGTGTCTTTCGAAATGGTGACCTGACCTTCGAGCACTTGGTTAATGAACTCCTTCACCAAGCTCTTGCCCCGCTCTCGGGTGGCCGCGTCTGTTCCTACCCTGCCTTCCTCGACAATCTGATCCAGCAATCCCTTTTCCGCCACTTGCTCGGTAGCCGCCGCAGGCGTCTTGGCCATTTCTTGATTAGCCATTGGATCCCTCCTTCCCTTCCCCTTCCTTCTTTCCGCCCAGCTCCGATCTCAACTTGTTCAGCTTTTCGGTGTTGCTGACGGCATCAAGCAGGACTTGATCGAGCTTATCGTTCGTCTGCAACGTGCCTTTCAGATCATTGAGGCGCGTGCGGAGTTCCAGGAGTTCGCGCAGTGGTTTAACCTGTTTGGCCACGTTCTCCGGCGCGAAATCATCCATACTCTTGAAGTCGAGACTAACCTTCAATTGCCCCGCATCAGCATCCTCGCTGAGCTTGTTTTCTACCGAGAATGCCAGATGAGGCTTCATACTCTCCAACACGTTGTCAAAATTATCCGGGTTTATTTCGACGAACCTCCGGTCCTTCAACCGTGGCAGAGGTTCTACAGGCTGACCTGAAAAATCACCCAGAACCCCCATCACGAATGGGAGCTCCTTGATTTCTATGGCCCCACCGGTTTCCACGTCGTAGGTAACGTGAACACGCGGCGGACGCACCCTTTCAAGCTTCTTTTGAACGCTTTGTGCCATGGGGCACCCCTTTGGTGAGAATTCAATTTGTCACTGAGTAAAGTGCTGAATCCCGTTATCTCTTAACAAATCGGCAAGCGTTTGTCAAATGAAAACTAAATGAAGAGTAATCGGGTCGCCGTACGGGTGACCCTTGAGGCGGTTTGCGCGCAAACTAAGCCGCGGAATCACACCAGCAGGAAGGTGTGACAAAATCGCGCTGTAGGGGCGGCCCTTGTGGCCGCCCTGGGGCAACCACAGGGGTTGCCCCTACAACGCCCTGCCAAAACGTGATTCTTTCACACCTTCCAGAGGGCTGAGCTCCCCCGTCGCTTTCTTCGGCGGCTCGAACCCTTCCACCTCGAGAAATCCTCCCCCAATCAGGACGACGAGAAGCTTGGCAAACTCCCCCAAGGGCGTTTCCGGGTGCACGAAATTGTTCCGCTTGCAGAACTCGAGTAGCTGCCGCACGCTCGACTTCCCATCGCATTGCGGGAGAAGGAACCCCACCCAGGGCTGCACCCGGCAGTCTACACTGAAAGGGTATTCAGTGCTCAAGGAGAACTGCTCAGGCGCCAAATCTCCCTCCTTCATCCGGTGGATGGTGTGAAGTTCAAGGGAAGGGGCGGTGATCGGGCGCGCTTCAGCAAGTTTATCGATGAACTCCTCCTTTACAGCAGCGGATTCCCACTTCAAGAGCCACCCGACCTCATCCCGTCCCGAATTCCGGCCCACGGACCTCCGGGTGGTGAAGACCGGACGGGCATCTTCCCTTCTCTGGATAATCAACCATCCGTAGACCATGCTTTGGATACCGAGACCCCTCAAGGCTTCTCTCATTTCATGGGCTGCCTGACCACCCCCCTTGGACTTCACGGCATACTGCATCGCCGCCTCCGCGGGGCTTTGCGGTTGCCTGACTATGACCAGGACGTCAAATTCCGACTGTTCTTCACCCAGCCAAGCCCTTACCCGCCGCTCGAAAGGCGCGGCAGCGCGGTCCGAGCCCTGCGCCAGACAATATAAGCATCCGCCCCGGCGCAGGTAGCGAGGCAGGGCCATCACGATGCGACGCGTCACCTGTTCTCCATCCGCGCCTCCATCGTAAAAGACCTGGGCGCGGTTCAGCACGGGCATATAAGGCGGATGGGCGACAATACGGTCAAACGTCAGGTCGCCCAAGCCTTCATAAAGGTCCCCTTGGATCGTCGTGACATTATCGAGTCCATTAAGCAGGCGGTTGAACTCTGCCATCTGCGTGGACCGCTCGGTAATATCAACTGCCCAGGCGTGGTTCGCATGCCCTGCGGCCTCGAGCGCCGCCGCGCCGGTGCCGGAACAAAGTTCGAGAAAACTCTCGCAAGGCTCCCTCGGCAAGGTCGCAATGAACTGCGAGGTGTTTGCGGTAATCGCCGGAAAAACAAAATCCTCTGGCAAATCAGGGGCGTTACCCCCCGGCGTAGTCCATCGATCCGAAACAATGAATAACCTCCCAACCGGGTAGAGCGCCACGCTGGGACACATTTTCGCCCTGTCCGTCACGTCATCAATCAGCAACCCTAGGCCTTTCATAGCTTCAACCGCGCCTGCCGGGATCGCGGGCTCCAAGACCTTAATGTCCAGCGACTCCCCAAGCAGGAATAGGCGTATCAACACGCCAAGCCCATCGGACTCACCCGACAGAGTTCCCCGCGAACGTTCACCGGAGAGGAATTCATTGAGCCCCGCCATGCCCACCCGGCGGCAAATTGACTCCTCGTTAAATTCTGAACTGCGCAGAAAATCGCGCAAGAAAGCGAAATGAGGCGATGCTTCGATGCGTAATCGCAACGCCGAACCGCCTGCCGGCTCTTCCTGTCGCATCCCCAAGCTTGCCTCCCCGTGGCTAGTGGTTAGTGGCAAGGAGACGCGCGCTGGACAAGCTGATGGACGAGGCCGTGAGCGTCAGTCTGGACCGCCATGGTGAGTGTCACTGCAAAACCTGCTCCCGACAGAGACCCCAGCCCCTAGCCGTTTCTACTAGCCACTAGTCACTAACCACTAATCACTACTTCATAAGGACCGCCGTGCGCGCCAAGCCTCCCAACACGTTCTCGGTCTCGGCGGCAATTCTTTTCTCCACTATCTGCATGTCACTGACTGGCTTGTCAGCGTCAAGCAACGTTAGAGCCCCTGACTCGAAAAGCTTGAAAAGCTCTTTTCTCAGAGCACCGTGATCGCGGGTGCCGTCCAGGAGCATCACCAATCCTCTTTGCAGCGCATCGCCTAAACGCAAGCTCCGGTGGTGCAATGTCGTTATGACATCACCGTCTCGAGCCTCCAGTCGAGCCAGGGGGCTTGCCACAGGCCTTTCGCTAACCTTCGTGGCGAAGGGCGGAACGTATACGTGCAGATCGAGCAATCCTGCCGAGTAGGTAACCCATAGGAAATCCGCAAGGTCGGAGGCAATATCCTGGTCCGGCTTGGGAACAAAACCCAGCCCCTGGCGCGCCCTGCACTCGACTTCGCTCACCAGCTTCTCAAAAGGAATTCGCTGTGGTTGTGACTCGATCAGATGCCACAGCAGGGCGCGCGCCAAGGGATCGGCTGTGGTAAGTTCCGCCCCACTACCACTCGTGAAACTCTCTTTTGCGCCTGGAGAAAAACTCGGCGCGGGTGAACTCGGCCGCGCTTGAGACGAAACGTAAAATGACCTGACTGAAACGGATTTCCCCGAGCGGTCGAGTGGCGCATCTTTGTGGCATAAGAGTGTTTTGCGGAAGGCTCGGCCGCACATGAAGTCCAGGTACTGTTCCCTCAAAATGACGTCCTCGGAAATCTTGTCGAGAACATCTTTCGCTTGCGGCGCCAGCCCTCCGGCTTGCATCTCGGAGAAGTCGGCTTCCCCGAGAAACTGGAGACCGTGGCGTTGAGCGTGCTCCACAAATTGGTAAAAATAGACGGGCTGAAACACTTCTGCCAGTTCGTCATGGTAAAGAGCCGCGTTGGACCGCCTAGACATTCGCTCGTACTCGTCCTGGAGTAGCTTTGTATAGATCCCAGGTTCCACGCGCGAATTTGCCAACAGCTTCAGCAAGGTCATGGCCTGCTGGGTTTGCTGCTGTGGGTCATGGAAATCACGATTGTGGAACAACATCATCTCACGGACCATCAACCGAAAATGACATCCTGGAAATGTGTTGTAACTGACGTAAGCAACTCCCTGGGGTTGCAGGCTGGCTTTGCAAATGGCCAGGATCTGGTCGCGAACCTGGGATGGAACCCAGGTGTAGAGGCCGTGTACGATGATGTAATCGAACTTGCCGTAGTCCGGGGCCATCTCCAGCAAGTCAACTTGTCGCAGAGCAAGATTCTTCAGCCCCAGAGCCTCCCCCCTGGCCTTTCCACAGGCAATGGGTCTCCCTGCCAGATCGACTCCCACAAATTCACTTTCCGGCAGAGTAACGGCCATGGACAACAAATTGGCTCCGCCGGAACATCCCAGCTCCAGCACCCGGCAGCGCTCTACCGGCGCCGGGCGCATGCCGAAGTGCATCGCTACCGTCGCCAGCCGGTCAGGATGCGTGTGGGAAATGGGAAACGACGGGTAGGCGACTTCGTCGTAGGGGTTCAATTCAGGTTTCGCCATAATTGGTCGACTCTGCTGTCGCTGCGCGCTTCACCCCGGCCAGGGGCAAAGGCGAATTCAAATGGCAAACGGCAAATGGCAATTGTTAATCCATTTGAATTTTGCCGTTTGCCTTTTGCCATTTGAATTGGCTTTCCGAAGCCCGAGAGAGAGCGCTATCCACATTTAACCCTCACAGAGCCCGCTTATTGGCCGTCGGCTCAAGATTGCCAGCGTCCAGCCAAATAACTGAGAGGGTCGGCGATTGACTGAAATCGAACCAACCTGACCGTCGGCTGTTCTTTCAAAGAGGCGAGCGGCATGAAACCGTTTTCCATCATTTTCTCCGCCGCCGTCTGCGTCAACGATACCTCGGCGCAAGGCAAGGTTCGCGGCTCGCCTTCCACAGCGTAGGCGTAGAGAGGCAGCCCGCCTATTTCAGAGAGCGAACCAGGCCGCAGTTCCCACCCTTGCTCCGTGAAGGACTGCGCCAGCAACAAAGCGCAAGCAAAGGCGGCATTCCCCCATAGGTAATTCTCGTGCGCGCAGGGGTCCGGCATTTCTTCGAACTGGAAAAGCTCAACCGATTCGGTGTCCTTTCCGTAGGGCAGCCGCAAAAGAAAACGAGGCAGCGCCAATCCCACCCAGCGAGCCTCAGGTGAACTCCTCAGTGATTTCCACGAGGCGGCGGACTCCGCTGGAATCTGATTCTTCCATTGCCGCGGATCAGGCAGGCCGGACACGGAGTCGCAACCGAGTAGCGCCGGACTCGCGCCAGCCACGAAGGGCGCCCCGGCACTGGCTGCCACATTCGCCAATCGAGCAAGCAATTTGATATCTTCCAAGCTGGGCCCCATGGTGAGGTTACCTGCGATCACAGCCCAAGGTTCCGCCCCGGGCGTGCCCACTGTCTTCTCCACTAGCAGTTTGTAAATTCCTGTCGAGCTCAAATCGTCCGATGCCAAAAGGTCTGCGGCAAGTTCTTGTTTCGGGACGTCAATCAGAAACAGCTTCAGGCGAGAATCTGTCTCGATGTTGCGAACCAGCAAGAATACGGCTCGCCACGCAGCTTCCAGGGCTTGGAAGTCGGGAGCGTGCAATAAAGCCCCCATTTGAGCGCTCGTGGCTTTATCAATCAGCGCAACCAGTTCCGCCTGGCGAGGATCAGCTCGAGCAACAAGATGCGGAGCCACAATCTTATTCACCAGCGTGGCCCATTCGTCGGGACGCCTGGGTGCGTCCTTTTCCGCCCTGTCTTCGGTTGCCTCAACCATCTCCGCCAAGAGACTTCCCGAAACCACGCTCTCAATTTCCTCTGAGCGAACTCGAGGTACGGGCGTATGGCCAGGCGCCCCTGCGGAACTTACGAGGCCCAACTCGGCAGCCGTCTTGGAAAAGGTCGCCGGATCGCTGAGTTTTTGCCGCATCTCCCGCAACTTCCGGAATATCTGGAGGCGTTCAAAGAGCTTGTCGGGATGAAAGTCGCCCAGGTCAGCAAACTGCAATGAGATGCCGAAGCTGTCCTCTCCCCCAGAAGCCAGATCAAGCCGAGGAGCGATTTTGGCGAGCACGGAATCAAAGTTGTCGCGATCGATCATGACAGGATGGCGGCTGGCGACGGCATCCCCACCCTCACACAAACCACGATTCGCGCGGCCACTGAAGTCCCCCAGAATTGCAATTCGAAACGGGGTTTCTGCGTCCGGCCTGGCATGGGACCGCTCACGACCTGCTGTTACATCAAGGTGAATCTCACCAAATGAATGGCGGGTTGACATCGGCTGCTCCCAGTTGCGCAAGCATTGGGCGCCTGTAAATTGGCGCACCTGACCACTGAGAAGATTGTACGCCAATTGTTACCAACCACCAAGACCCCTCGCCTTAGGGAAGCCACCAGTCATTCCCGCGAAGGCGGGAATCCACCCGCCATTCCCGCGAAGCTTGTCCCGCGCGGAGGCGGGGGAGCGGGAATCCACCGCAGAGACGCTTATCTAAGCCGGTTCAAATGGCCCCGGCAGGGGCCAACTGGCGCAGACCCAGGTGTTTGGGGTCTGTGGCTTTTGAAGCGCAGTGGTTAGTCGTTAGAGGTTAGTGGTTGGCCGGTGAGGCGGACCTCGGTCTTGAGGTTCGCGCTACCTGCCGGAGCCAGATGACAGAGCCCATGATACTAGCCCTCTCCCATGGGGAGAGGGTGGACCGGGCTGGCGCTTTCACCAGCCGCCGCGGGCCGGGTGAGGGGTCGGTTGCAGGGCGAGATTCCTCGCTACGCTCGGAATGACGGGCGAGTTTCTTATCCGGTGATCACTAGCGCCCCAGAATCTCCTCGAAGAACTCCAGGGCGCGGGGGTCGTGCGACTGGCCGAGCCAGAACATGGCCTGCTTGCGCACCACGCCGTTGCCGTTCGTACGCGCTACCTGGATCAGCAGCGGTACGCCTTCATCTTTGGGGAGTTGGCTGAGGGCGAAGACAGCGCGTTTCTTGACCTCGGTGTCGGGGTCGTTTGCTATAGCCTCGGTGATGCTGGCCTCGGCCTTCTTTCCCGCCTTTTGCGCCAGCCAGAACAACGCCTGCCCCCGTACCCGCGGGCTCGAGTCATGGTGGGCCACTCCGATGATCGCCTCCACCGCCTCGGGTTCTTTGCTGACGTAAAGGGCAAACACGGCTTTCTCGCGGAAGTGCTCGTCCGGATCGTCCCGCACCAAGCGATTCAGCACTTCGTAACCCTGCCGTCCCCGCGCCGCCCCCAGCCAGAAGGCCGCATGCTCGCGCAAGTGTTCCGGTTGGCCGGCGCCGGCGAAACTTTCGAGAGCGCGCTCGGCGGAGGCATCCGCATGGAAAGCGATGGCAGTCAATGCCGAACCGCTGAGGTGTTCGTCCTCGTCGTCTGCTTCGGTTTCGGCGTCTGCTCCACCGGGCTTCACGAATGCGCTGAGCCACGCCACGCTGTCGGCCGCGCGCACCTCAGTCAGCCAGGCCAAGGGCAGGCCGCCCGCATCGAGCTCGCATTCAGGAGAAAAGGTGCGAATCTTCTGTATCTTTCCGCCCGCGGCGCGGTAAAGCACCAGAAAGTAGGGCGAAGATTCCAACTTGACAGTGCTAGCCGCACCCATACCCACGGACTGCGCGCCCCCCTCTCCCTGCCCGCTCTCCAGCCGGCACCGCCCGCATCCCTCCTCTCCGAAGTCACCGATGGACCCGTTGCAGCACATCCTGTGCTGTCCCGCCACAACGGGCACGGCGTAGCCAATCCATACGGGACCCGCTGCGCCGGATTCGATCGAGTGGAATGCGCCCGCAAGGCCCCCGGCGGCAGACACCGTGCGCATCCTAGCGTTAACCACGCGCGGCTCCTGGCCCACCGCGGCCAGGCAACAAACCGCCGTCAGCACGCCGTAAGCCGGAAATAAGCGCCAATCACAGGATCTTGCAAACGACCCAATCTTCGCCAAACCCATGTTGCCCTCCGATTATGGAGTGCGGCAGCTTGCTGCCGCTTTCCCTCAGGCCAGCTTGCTGGCCGGCGATTATACTGTTTTGGCCGCGAGCAAGCTCGCTGGGTCAAAGCGGCAGCAAGCTGCCGCACTCCAAAGCGCCCGCGGCCTGTCGCTATTTGTTCAACAGCTCCATCATGAATTCCGTCGCTTCTTTGCTGTGCATCAGCGAGAGTTTCTGCACCGCATCTCGCTTCAGAGATATGTCCTTCTCCTGCCGCGCGATTTGGATGAGCGCCTTGGCATTGCCCTGGAGGAAGAACGCCTGGATCACGGTGCGCTTGATCTCGGGATCCTTGTCGTTGGCGTAAATGGATGTTAGCGCGTCAGCCGTCTTGTCTTTGCCCATCAGGCCGAGATTGCGCACGGCCTGCCGGCGGAGCTCCGGTTCTTTTTCAGCGCGCGCGAACTCCAGCGTATGTTCGACGTCGCCACCCACGAACATCCCTTGCAGGATGCCCTTCTTAACCTCGCTGGAAGTCTCGTTCTGGTAGAGCTGATAAAGCTCCGCGCGTGCCCCCATTACGCCAAGTTGCTTCACAGCTTCGGCGCGCAACTGGGGCGACTGCTCGCTCTTCGCCACTTCCAGCAGGCGCTGCCGCTCGCCTGACACCATGAAGCTCTGCAAGATGACGCGCTTCACGTCCATGTCGCGGGAGGATTTGTAGATCTCTTCCAGCGTGGCACGGCTTTCCTTGCCGCCGAAAAGGCCCAGGTCTCGGATTGCTTTCATTTGCAGCTCGGGATTCCGGTTGCCACTGGCGATACGAGCCACGACTTCGCGCGCCTTGGACGAGCCGCTCTGGCTTAGGACGAACAGTGCTCGCTCCTTGAGCTTGAGCGGCTGGGGTCCATTGAGGAACTTCTCGAGCATGGGCAGCGCCTGCTCGGGATCGCTGCCCAGCAGGCTGTTGATGGCGATCAGCTTCAAATCTTCATTAGCCTCGGCGTCCGGCGACACCCTCTGTCCCGACGACTGCCGCACCTCAACCTCGAGTGCTTTGGCGTCGTCCAGCCACCGGCTCTGAGGATAAGTGCGGCGCAGCGTTTCGAGTGTTTCCAGCGCGTCGGAGCGCTGCCCGAGCCGGTTCAGCGCGTAGGCCTTCCAATAGAGTGCTCCCTCGGCATGCGAGCTGCGCTCGGCGATGACGTGGTTGAGCGTGTCTACCGCCTGTTGAAGTTTGCCATCGTCGATCTGCTCCGTGCCCGCCTCGTACCGCTCCCGTTCGCGCTCCGTTTGCTCCTGGACACGATCGCGCGCCTCCTGCTCTCGATCGCGGGCTTCTTGCTCACGGTCGCGCGCTTCTTGCTCCTTGTCGCGCTTTTCCTGCTCACGATCGCGCGCTTCCTGCTCCTGGTCTCTCTTCTCGTCCGCGTCCTCAACATTGGACGACTGTGAGGCTGAAGAGTCCTGAGCCATGGCGGATAACCACGGAAGGCCGTGGACTCCCGACCCCCTCACCCGTTGCGCCCCGGCAGGAGAAAACGACAGCGGCGGGCCAGTCTCTCCCCCAAGGGGGAGATGGCTTTGCAAGACCGAGTACTGCGCCATCGCTGGAATCGCACTGGCGACGCTGACTGCCCATATCAATATCAAAATATTTCTCCTGATCATCTTTCCCTCCTGCGCTTTGACCTAGGACCCCCGCCGGGCCAAGTCCTCAATCGCTTTCCTTTCCCTCTCGTGCACTTGCGAATCGACCACCCGGACCTTAAAGAGGATTCCCTGAGCCTCAACGCGGCGACGCAGATCCTCAAATTCCGGCGACGATAGTTTGGAGGGACTGTGCGCGATCTCGATCAGAGTGCGTTCGAGCTCGTCGAGCAGGTTTGCCACGCCGGTTTCGCCCGCGCGTTCTGCCGTGAGCCGGTAAAGTCGGTTGGCAGCCACCAAGTCCTCCGCGCGCTCACGCTCAGCGGAGATGTCCACCGTTCGCTGGGGGTTGGTGTTGACCAGTTCCACCAACACCATCTGCGAACGCTCCAGATGATCGCCCACCGCCACTAACAGGATGCGGTCACGTGACTCAGCGGAGACCGGCTGAACCTGAACCACTTGCGGAGGCCGGAGCCGGCTTGGCCAGAAACGCCCGGCAAGGAATGCGCCCACCACCAGAGCAGCGACCGCGAGCGCTGCACCGGCGGGCGCCAAAAACCGGGAAGCCCGGAAGCCGGCGGAAAGGCGCTGCCAAAAAGATTCCGGTGGGGCAGATTCAAGGCGTGGAGCGAGGCGCCGCCAGACCTCAGCCTCAAAGTCCTCGCCCCGGACCGGACACTGAACCACATCCGCTGCCCTCAGGACCGTCTCGATCTGCCGGTACTGGGCTCGGCAGGGTTCGCAGGCAGCCAAATGTTCCTCCAGTGCGTCGCGCGGCGGCCCACCCACCTCGCCATAATAGTAAAGGACCAATTCTTCTCCACTCGGATGTTTCACGTTCCGCACCTTCTCGTTCATCTTTGACCCTTGCCCTCTCTCCCTTGGGGGGAGAAGGTAGCCCGCGACGGCGCTTTCACCAGCCGTGGCGGGCCGGGTGAGGGGGTTCTCGAACCCGCGTCACGCCCTCGATCCACGGGCGCCGGCCTACAGGTCAGCGCTCGGCTGCCGGCCAACTGCGGAGTACTGTACCAGCGGCTCCAGCTCCTTCCGCAGTTTCTGCACGGCCCGGTAAATGCTGTTTTTGGTGGCGCTCGCCTTCAGACCCAGCACGCTACCTATTTCTTCTATCGCCATCCCTTCGTAGTGACGCAGCACAAACGCTGTGCGGACCTGGGGGCTCAAGCTGTCCAGCACGCCCTCCACCTTGTGCTTCAATTCGCCACTCAGCAGCAGCCGATCCGGCGCCGGTTCAGACGTGGGCACTTGATCGAGTGGTTCCGCGTCGCCTTCGTTCCCTATCATCGGTTGCTCCGCCTGCCCGTATCGCCCCAGCTTGCGCGTCAGGTCCAGAGCGGCGTTCACGGCGATGCGGAAGATCCAGGTGCCAAAGCTGGAGCGCGATTCAAATTGTTTCAGCCGCCGGTAAGCTCGCAAAAAGGTCTCCTGCACCACATCCTCGGCGTCCTGCTCGTTGCGCGTCATGCGATAGGCCAGGCGGAAGACCTTGCGGCTGTAACGATCGACGAGGACACGAAACGCCTCTGTCTCCCCGGCGCATACTCGCGCCACAGCCGCTGCGTCGCTCTCGTCCATTCGCACCTTTAGACTGGGATTCTCCTCCATGGTTAGGCCCACTGACCGAAAAAGTCGAGGAGTCGAGGAGTTGAGAAGTCAAGAAGTCGAAGAGCCCGGGAGACTCGTTACCCTCGCCCCTTCGACTTTTCGACTCCTCGACTCCTCGACTCCTTGACTCCTCGACTTTGTTCCTGCTTGCATCTCTGGTCGCCGTCGGGTACTCTCAGGGGCGATTTCTTTAGCCTGGAGGCGCAACCGATCCCATGAGAATTCGATTACGAAGCTACAGTATAGTGGCCGCGGCCCTGGCAGCGACTACAATCTTACTTCTCGCCGGCAATCTCTTTGGCGCGAAAAAACCAAAACCGGCTCCGCCCAGCCAGCCGGCGGCGCCCACTGTCTCGAAGCCGGAAATCCCGGACCTGGAATTCATCACGCGCTTGCGAGAGGAGGAATTCAGTCACGGCGAGGTGATGGACATTATGAGTCATATCACCGACGACATCGGCCCTCGCCTGACGGGTTCCCCAAACATGAAGAAGGCAAACGAGTGGTCGCGCGACCAGTTCACCAAGTGGGGCCTCGTTGATGCCCACTTGGAACCCTGGGGCACTTTCGGCCGGGGTTGGGCATACCAACTTTGCGAAGTTCGCATGCTCTCGCCTGACACGATGCAATTCCTGGCGCTCCCCGAGGCGTGGACGCCGGGCACGAACGGCCCCATCCGCGGCGAGGTGACGCAACTTGTAGCCTCGAGTTCCGCCGACCTCGAAAAGTACAAGGGCAAGTTGGCAGGTAAGATCGTGCTGATCGGCGATGCGCGCGTGCCCGAGCCCAGCGAGAAGCCGCTGTTCCAACGCGAAGACGACGCTGAACTGGCGAAGATAGCGGAATTCCAGATTCCCGCCGGCGGCCCTGGCGGACCCGGCGGCCCTAACCCCGCCATGCGGCAGCAGCTTATGCAGCGTTTTCGATTCCAGCGGGAGCTCGAAAAGTTCCTCACCGATGAACACGTAGCGGCCGTGCTGGACCTCACCCGGCAGCCGGGCGAGGATGGCACCATCTTCGTTCAGTCCGGCGGAAGCTACGATAAGGGCAAGACCGTCACTTTCCCCCGCATCACCCTTTCAGTCGAGCACTACGGCCGCATGGCGCGCTTGCTGGCGAAGAAAGTTCCGGTAGAAGTGGAAGTTAACGTCGAGGCGCAGTTCTACGACGATGACGACAAGGCCTACGACACCATTGCAGAAATTCCCGGGGTCGACCCCCAGCTCAAAGAACAATTGGTGATGCTCGGCGGGCACATGGATTCCTGGCACGCCGGGGAAGGCGCCACCGATAACGGTGCGGGCACAGCAGTAGCAATGGAAGCCGTGCGCCTGCTGAAGAAGCTCAGCGTCGAGCCGCGACGGACGATCCGCGTGGCGCTATGGTCAGGTGAAGAAGAGGGACTGTTGGGCTCGCGCGGATACGTGAAAAACCACTTCGGAGGACGTCCCGAACCGCCCGCGCCCAGGGACGAGAGCACGCCGGCGTTCATGCGCCGGCCCACCGGCCCCTTGGAGTTAAAGCCGGAACAGAAGCTGGTCTCCGTGTACTTCAACCTGGACAACGGCACGGGCAAGGTTCGCGGCGTGTACCTTCAGGGGAACGAGTTGGTTGCGCCTATCTTCCAGAAATGGATAGAACCGTTCCGCGACCTGGGCGTGACGACGCTCACTATGCGCAACACCGGTGGCACTGACCATCTCTCGTTCGATGCGGTGGGAATCCCGGGGTTCCAGTTCATTCAGGATCCGATGGACTACGGCACTTTGACCCATCACTCTAACCTGGACGTCTACGAACATATACGCGCCGAGGACCTGAAGCAGGCTTCAGTAATTATGGCCTGCTTTGTTTACAACGCCGCCATGCGCGACGAGATGATGCCGCGCAAACCAATCCGGCCTGAAGAACCCCAGCCGCCCAAGCCACCAGAGGGCGAAACGCCCGCTGCGCCGCCGGCTAATCCTGTGAGCCAGGCAACGCCACCGCCGAGCGCGGGGCAGCCCCCGACGGCACAGTAGAAGAATCGGGAGATCGGGTGATCAAGCCATCGGGTGATCGGGAGATCGGGTGAACTATTGATGATTGGCGATTGGTGATTGGTGATTGAGACGCCCAATCACAGATCACAAATCACAAATCGCAAACCGTTCACTCGATCACCCGATCTCCCGATCACCAGATCGATTGCCTTGACCAGTGTGTTGCAGACATCAAAACATGATGTCTGCGCCACCCGCCGGTCAACCACTGTTTTCAGAGATGTCTTTCCAGCCTGTTTACGAGTGCTGCCGCTACTTCCGCAAGTTTTACGACGACTTAAAAGCCGCAGCGCGTCGATAGTGGCTCCCTCAACTCGCCTTGTCATCCTGAGGAGTCCGCCATTCTTAATTGGTGGACGGCGAGGGATTTCCACAGTTTGCAGGGAAGATTCATTGGTCGGCCATTCAAAGAAACTGCAGGGGGTCCTCGGCCCACCAACAGCGGGGGCCTCTCTCAGGATGACATGTCATTCCAAGCCGAGCGCAGCGCCTTGGAGTGCGGTGGCAGCAGCTACCGCCTTGCATATTGGCCGCATGAACCGAGGGCGGTAGCTGCTGCTACCGCACTCCAAGGTGTCTTCCGCCCAGGCTGTCGGCCGACTTTGCTCTCGTATTCGACTCTCGACTTATTGACTTCTCGACTTCTCGACTCCTCGAGACCGCCATCGTTCCTGTTTCCCAACTTGCCGGCCTCAAGGCCATCGTGCGCCCGAGCGCAATCTGCCCCGCAGCGTCATCTAACAACTGTAGCCTATCTCATTCCATGAGTCAAGAGAAGAAAGTCCGCTGGGGCTAATTGGCAATCGAGCGGCGAGTTTACCTCGCCCAGTAGCAGCCTCAAGCCGCCGCGACATCATACCGCCCTGAGGGCGTGCACCGGCAACCAGCCGGCGAAGCCCTCAGACGAGCTAGGCGCAAAAGGGACTTTTCTTCTGACTGCTGAATCCTGAATCCTGACACCTGTTTTTAGTAGACAATCTACCACCTGATGTGGTAGATTAACTTCCACTATGACCAAGCAACCGTCCGAGAACCGAATCGAACTTGTCTATGGCTCGCTCGACATGCTGATTCTGCGCACCTTGCTCTGGGGTCCAACTCACGGGCATGGCATTGCCAAGTCCATCGAGCGCCTGTCGGAAGAAACCCTCAAGGTGGAACACGGATCGCTCTACCCCGCCCTCCAGCGCCTCCAGCAGGAAGGCTGGATTACCGCCGAGTGGGGCGTTTCCAAAAACAAACAGCGGGCCAAGTATTACCACCTCACCGCCGCGGGACGGCGGCAGTTGGTGGCCGAGACCTCGCGTTGGGAGCGCTTTGTGCGGGCCGTCACCGGCGTTCTACGGCCCGCGGACACCAGTGGCTAGCGGCTAGTGGTTAGGCGTCCGTTGTCCCTTGTCCGCGGTCAGTCGTAAGTTTATGCGCGACCCAAGCCGGAGAGGGCAGGCATCTGGGGAAGGACTGGAAACTGATAACTGAGGACTGAGAACTTAGTATGACCTTGCGGCGCGAACTTTCCAAACTCGGTGCGCTGTTTCGCCGGCGGAAGCCGGTGGACGATCTCGCGGAAGAGATTCGCTCTCATCTCGAGATGGAAGAGCGGGAAAACCTGGAATCCGGCATGCCACCAGAGGAAGCTCATTATGCAGCGTTGCGCCGGTTCGGGAACGTGACCTTGGCGCAAGAGAGGAGCAGGGAAATGTGGGGATGGACTTGGGCAGAGGCGCTCTGGCAGGATCTTCGCTACGGCCTCCGCATGCTGTGCAAAAACCCAGGGTTTACCGCTGTGGCTGTCGTCACGCTTGCCCTTGGCATTGGCGCAAACACCGCCGTATTCACAGTCATTGAGGCCGTGCTGTTAAAGCCTCTGCCTTACCCCGATCCGGGGAGGGTGGTTTGGGTAACAGAATTCATGCCGCAGTCCGGCCGTGACACGGTGCTGACGCCGGAGTACGCAGCCTGGGGAAAAGTGCAGAACATCTTCGATCAATTCGGCGCATACGAAATCACGCGTGGCATCAATCTGACGGGAGGCGCGCGGCCGGAACGCATTATGGCCGGCCATGTCACCCCCAGTTTCTTCCCGGCCTTGGGAGTTACACCTACCCTCGGTCGCACCTTCCAGCCCGGAGAAGGACGGCCCGGGCACGATCGCGTTGCGGTCCTCAGTCATAACCTGTGGCGGGGTTACTTCAACGCCGACCCGAACGTTCTGGGCAAATTACTCATCCTGGACGGAGTGAGCTACAGCGTGATTGGCGTCATGCCGCCCCAATTCACGCACCCAGGGTCCAGCGGAGAAGCGGTTTGGCTGCCTTACGCCGTGCCGCCCGAAGCGGAGCGTCCCGGCAGTGCGATGGGCATCGTGAGCGTAATCGGGCGGCTGAAACCTGGCGTCGACCTGGAGCAGGCCCAAGCGGCGCTGGAAGTGGTCACCCGCCGGATGGACAATCAGTATTCCCCGCCCTGGTCGCGCTACCATGCCGCTGCCCACGTCAGCGTGATTCCTCTGCACGATTGGCTTACTCGCGACGTTCGCCCGGCGTTGTACGTCATGCTGGGGGCCGTTGGCCTGGTTCTCTTGATTGCGTGCGCGAATGTCGCCAATCTGCTGCTGGCCCGCGCCGTGTCGCGTGAGAAAGAAATTGCCGTTCGGGCCGCGATCGGCGCCGGACGCGCGCGGCTGATCCGGCAGATGCTCACCGAAAGCACGCTGTTGGCGGTCGGCGGTGGCGGACTGGGATTGCTTCTTGTCCCTCTCCTCACCACCATCCTTCAATTCTATGTGCCGGGATCCCTGGCGGTGCATGCGCATGTCGACCTTCGAGTCCTGGCCTTGACCCTGGTTTGCTGCGTGCTGGCGGGGATCCTCTTCGGCCTTGCCCCGGCGCTCGCGGCCTCCAAGCTTGGCCTCTCCGAGTCACTCAAGGAGAACACAAGTCACTTGGGTGAGTCGAAAGCGCACCGGCGGCTGCGCAGTGGGATGGTCGTCGTGCAATTGGGCCTTTCCGTGGTGTTGTTAGTGGGGGCGGGCTTATTGGTGAGGAGTTTCCTACTCCTTCTTCAGGTCAACTCGGGCATCGACCCGCACAACGTCCTCACTGCCGAAGCTTGGCTGCCACCGGGGAACATTTACGACTCCTCACATCAGAGAGAGTTCTACCAGCAGGTGCTGGAGCGCGTCCGGACGATGCCGGGAGTGGAATTTGCCGGCGCGACAACCGAGGTGCCCTTCACGATATTCAACTCCCTCGGGAATGGTTTGAGAGCGGAAGGCCAGCCGGAGAGTGACTTGCCTTATTGCCCGGGAACCGTGACGCCCGATTACTTCCGAGCCATGGGAATCAGGTTGCTCTCCGGGCGTTTTTTCGACGAGCACGACGCGGCCGGGGCGCTGCCGGTGGTGATTCTCGACCAGAGCCTGGCCCACGCGCTGTTCCCGGGGCAGGATGCCGTCGGCAGGCGAATCATGGACGGGGGCGCCTGGCGGAGCGTGGTAGGTGTAGTGGCGGATACTCACCACCTTGGCCTTAGCGAACGCGTGATGCCGGAATTGTTCACCTCCTACTTGCAGGAACCGTCGGGTTTTATGGATATCGTCATCCGCACTTCGTCCGATCCCTTGAGTTATGTGCCCGCGCTCCGGAATGCCGTGCTGGCGGTGGATAAGAATCAGCCCCTGGCGGATGTGAAGACGATGGAGCAGCGCCTTTCCGAATCCCTGTCCACGCGTCGCGAGCGGCTCCTGTTGCTCGGTACGTTTGCAATTCTGGCGGTGCTGATCGCCGCCAGCGGAGTGTACGGCGTGACCGCGTATTCGGTCACCCGGCGGACTCATGAAATTGGCGTGCGGGTGGCAATGGGTGCGTGTCGCGACGACATTATGCGGATGATGATGGCGCAAGGGCTGCGACTCATTCTTTTGGGAATCGCCGTGGGCCTGGCCGGAGCACTGGTATTGTCGCGGACACTTGCGAATTTCCTTTACCATACCGCGCCCACCGACCCGCTGACCTTTGCCACGACCGCATTAGTGCTCGGCGCAATCGCCTGCCTGGCAGTGTACATTCCCGCGCTCCGGGCGACGAAGGTCGATCCCATGGTGGCGCTGAGAAACGAATGATTGACGATTTTCGATTGACGATTGCCGATTGCAGGTCAGTTGTCAGTTGTCAGTCGTCCGTTGTCAGTGTGTGCGCGACCCATGGGGGGATGTCATTCCGAGCGTAGCAAGGAATCCAGCTCTGCAAGGGTGTGCTCCGGAGGGTAGAAGAAAGGGCCAAAGGAACTAACGAGTAAGTGAATACGTTTAGCTGAATACTGACGACTGCCGACTGAAAACTGATAACTGAGGACTGAGAACTTAGAATGAGCTTGCGGCGCGGGTTTTCCAAACTCGGTGTACTGTTTCGGCGGCGGAAGCCGGTGGACGATCTCGCGGAAGAGATTCGCTCGCATCTCGAAATGGAAGAGCAGGAGAATCTCGAATCCGGCATGCCGCCTGAGGAAGCTCACTATGCAGCATTGCGCCGGTTCGGGAACGTGGCCTTAGCGCAAGAGAGGAGCCGCGAAATGTGGGGATGGAATTCCGTCGAGACGCTCGGGCAGGACCTCCGCTACGGTCTGCGCATGCTGTGGAAGAATCCTGGCTTCACGGCGGTGGCGGTGCTGACGCTGGCGCTCGGTATCGGGGCGAACACGGCGATCTTCAGCGTGGTGAATGCCGTCCTCTTGCGGCCCTTGCCGTTCTCAAATCCTTCCCGCCTCATCGCACTTCACGAGGGCGTTCCGAAACTGGGCTACCCGAAGATGGGTTTTTCGCCGCCGGACCTTGCCGTCTTTGAGCGCGAGCAGAAATCCTTCAGTGCGGTTGGCGCGTTCCGGAATGAACACGTTGATATTTCAGGACGGGGGGAGCCGGAGCGCGTGGTGGCCACGCGTGTTTCCGCCCCATTGTTCCCGATGTTGGGTGCGGAACCGATGCTCGGCAGGAACTTTGCACCGGAAGAAGATGCGCCCGGGCATAACGTTGCCCTTCTCAGCTATGGGCTTTGGCAGCGCCGATATGGAGGCGCCGCCAACATTGTCGGCCAAACCATCGAACTCGACCGCCAACCCTATACCGTCGTGGGCATCATGGCGAGGAATTTCGAATTCCCGCTTCCGGGTCCGCAGGACAATGCCTCCCCCGCTGATCTCTGGGTGCCGATAGCCTTTACGCCCGCGGAGCTCGAGGACTGGGGTGGGTCGTACTTAACCAGCGTTGTGGGACGGTTGCGGGCTGGCGTCACGTTGGGTGAGGCCCGCAGTGAAGCCGAGTCCCTCTCGCGGGCAATCGCAGCGAATTATCCTCCCGCTCTCACGAATCTGTTTCATGGCGCACTCGGCCTCAATATTAACGCTTCTTTCTTGCAGGAAGACGTGGTTGGCTCAGTGCGCGCCTTGCTACTCGTTTTGATGGCCGCCGTGGCTCTAGTATTGTTGATAGCGTGCGCGAACGTTGCAGCTCTGCTGATATCGCGAGGTGCCACGCGACAAAAAGAGATCGCGGTTCGCATTGCGCTCGGGGCCACACGGCTGCGTTTAGTTCGCCAGGCACTTACCGAGAGCCTCCTCCTGGCGCTCAGTGGAGGGGCGCCCGGATTGGCACTCGCCTTCTGGGGCAGGAACGTCATCCTGGCCCTCGTGCCGGGGAGTGTCCCTCTACCGCGCCAGATACCGCTAAGTGGAGACGTGCTCGCCTTCGCGTTCGCCACACCTCTCGTGGCTGCTCTTCTGTTCGGGCTCGTTCCGGCTTTCCAAGTATCGGCTCTCGTGGTGCAGCATCCGTTGCAAGAGGAGGGGCGGGGTGGGACGCCCAGCAGGTCGCGCCATCGTCTCCAGAGATCTTTCGCCACCGGCGAATTTGCCTTGGCGCTTATTCTGCTGGTGGGGGCAGGTCTCCTGGTTCGTAGTCTCGGCAAGCTCCTCGCCACGCGTCCCGGCTTCCGGCCGGACCATGTGCTCACCCTCAACATTCCCCTTCCTCGCCAAGCTTATCCCCAAGCAGGCCAGGTACAGGATTTTTACAAACAATTGCTCGAGCGAGTTTCAAACCTGCCGGGAGCGCAAACTGCCGGGATCTCGAACGATTTGCCTCTCCTTGCCAGCGAGGCGGTTTCAATCACTGTCGAAGGGCGGGCCAAATCTGAAGGCGAGACCCCGCAGGCGATTTGCCAGTCTTGGGTGCTGGGAAGCTATTTTGAAACGATGGGAATTCCGCTTGTGCGGGGCCGGTGGTTCACGCCGGAGGACCGCTTGGAAACGCAGCCAGTAGCCATTGTGAGTTTGTCCATGGCCCGGAAGTTCTGGCCGCGAGAGGACGTTATTGGAAAGCGCATCCGCTGGGGGGTGGCGGCCCCGTGGGCAACGATTGTGGGCGTCGTCGGCGACGTCAGCCAAGGGCCGCTCAACACCCCTTTGGCGCCGCACGTTTATCGGCCGTACATCCAATTGCCCGGCCCCTTCCTCGAAGAAGACCCGTTTAGCGACTGGCACGCGATGAATCTTGCCCTGCGCACCCGCGCTGACCCGGCTTCGCTGACTTCTGCCGTTCTCGCACAAGTTCATTCGCTCGACCCTGATCTGGCCGTCGCCAGCATTCGGACAATGACGCAAGTGATCAGTTCCTCAGTGGCTGGGTCTAGATACAACACAATTTTGCTCGGAACGTTTGCAAGCCTGGCGCTCCTGCTCGCGGCGATCGGAGTTTATGGTGTTCTGTCGTACGCTGTCGCGCAGCAGAAGCATGAGATCGGCATCCGCATGGCATTGGGAGCAGAGAAGTGGGATGTGCTCACGATGGTGGTGGAGCAGGGGATGAAAGTGGCGGCGATTGGCGTGGGGATCGGTATCGTTGGCGCGCTGGCGTTGACTCGCCTGCTTTCGAGCCTCCTTTACGGTGTGAAACCAACAGACCCGCTGACCTTTATCGCGGCTTCACTTTTGCTGATCACCGTGGCGGTTCTCGCCTGCTACATCCCCGCCCGGCGGGCCACAAAGGTCGATCCCTTGGTGGCGCTGAGGGAAGAGTAACGCAGTGGCTAGTGGTCAGTGGTTAGTGGCTAGTGGTGAGTGGTCAGTGAGGACTGTGATGGAACTGGCTGGTGACTGAAAACTGATAACTGAGGACTGAGAACTTAGCATGAGCTTGCGGCGTGAACTTTCCAAACTCGGCGCTTTGTTTCGCCGGCGGAAGCCGGTGGACGATCTCGAAGAAGAGATTCGCTCTCATCTCGAAATGGAAGAGCAGGAGAATCTCGAAGCCGGCATGCGGCCTGACGAAGCTCACTATGCAGCATTGCGCCGGTTCGGGAACGTAACCTTGGCGCAGGAGAGGAGCAAGGAGATGTGGAAATGGAACTCGCTCGAGACGTTCTGGCAGGACGTACGCTACGGGGTTCGGATGCTTCGCAAGAGTCCGGCATTCACCATCGTTGCGGTGATCACGCTGGCGCTGGGGATTGGGGCCAACTCCGCGATCTTCAATGTGCTCGACGCCGTGCTGCTCCGCACGCTCCCGGTGAAGGCGCCCGATCGATTGGTGGTTCTGACGGATCCTGACGCACACGGACGGAGGTGGGGCTCGGAGGGTGGAGACCGCTCGCTGCTGGGGTTTAACGAGTTCGAGTATCTGCGCGATCACACTGATGTCTACGCCGGCGTTTTCGCCGCTGACAGCGACGCTCCGAAAATGGAAGTGAGCATCGGCAATTTTCGCGGCGATCTGGCGGCAGAACCGGAAACTGCCCGCGTCCAACTCGTGAGTGGAAACTTCTTTTCCGTGCTGGGAGTGAACGCCGCCGTGGGCCGGACCTTTACTCCCGAAGTCGATCGAGCGCGCGGGGGTTCGCCTGTGGCGGTTATCAGTTACCCCTACTGGAAGGAACGGTTCAGTCTCGACCCGGGAATCCTTGGAAAATCCCTTCGGATTCATCAGACCACCTTCGAAGTCATTGGGGTCGCGCCCCCTGGGTTCTTCGGCACCACAGTCGGTGAGGAACCGGACGTCTGGGTCCCGCTGATGATGCAGGACGCCGTATATCCGGGCCGGGACCTGCTCGCGCCCATCCAGGCCCTCGGGAATAATTATGCCTGGCTCCAGGTAATGGCCCGGCTGAAACCGGGAGTGACCCTCCAGCAGTCCAAGGCGGCCATCAATGTCGCCTTCAAAGCATTGCTAGTCGACGCGTTGGGATCGCGGGGCACCGAACAAGAGCGGCGTGGTTTCCTCAATCAGCAGATTAATCCGCAGCCCGGCAGCCGCGGTAGTTCTTCCGTCCACGAAATCTTCGCCAATCCGCTCAAGGTTCTGATGGGCATCGTTGCGTTCGTTCTCCTGATCGCCTGCGCCAACGTCGCCAACCTGCTGCTGGCGCGGGGCGCAGCGCGCCAAAAAGAATTCGCCGTACGCTTGGCCGTGGGCGCCGGGCGCTCCCGCCTGATTCGGCAACTCCTGGTGGAAGGCCTTTTGTTAGCCGCCCTGGGCGCGGCGGTAGGGGCTGTGTTGGCCCGCTGGGTCGACGTACTCCTGCTCAGAAAGGTCGTGGGAATCTCCGCGGGACCTGAGGCGATTCAATTGACTCTGCCAACGGACGCCCGCACCTTAGGCTTCACCATGCTGGTGGCGATACTCACTACGGTGCTCTTCGCGGTAATTCCCGCTCTGCGCGCCACCTCTATGCAAGTTTTGCCTGTTTTAAAGGCCGCTGCGAGTGCGAGAACCGGCGGAACATCGCATCAGTTCCTGTCTACCGGCCGATTTCTCGTGGTCGCTCAAGTGGCCATTTCAATGATCCTTCTGGTGGCGGCGGGGCTCTTCCTTCACAGCCTAGCGAGACTCGGCGAGGTGAGCCTCGGGTACAACCGCGACAGGTTGCTGTTATTCAGGCTGGATACCGCGGCCGCCGGCTACAAGGGAGCCGCCGTCATTCGAATGGAGCAAGACCTGCTCGCCAGAATTTCCAGGATTCCCGGCGTGCGTTCCGTCACGCTCTCGAGCAACAGCTTGTTCCAAGGCGAAGAATCCCAGGACCCGATCGCCGTCGAGGGTTACACGCCAAAGTCGAGCGAGGAGATCCACTCGCGCTTCGATCACGTCGGCCCCGGTTACTTTTCTACGGTCGGGATTCCGCTGCTGCGCGGACGGGAAATCGGCCCGCAAGACAGCGTGGCTGGATCTCGGGTAGCGGTCATCAATCAGGCGTTTGCGCGGGAATTCTTTCCTAACAACGACCCTGTCGGGAAACACGTGAGCGATACCTTCCCGGCCAATCCCGCTGAGATGCAAATCGTAGGTGTGGTCGCCGACACCAAACTTAATAGCCTGCGCGAGCCGGTTCGGCCTCGCATTTATGCTCCCATCTTCAATCCGCTTTGGGAGGATACGCAGGTCTCGTACGAAATCCGCATCGCCGGCAACGCCGAGAGCCTTGGCAAGGCGCTTCGCAAGGCTGTGCAGGAGGCCAATCCGGCCCTGCCTCAAATCGAGATTTCAACCATGTCCGGGTTGGTGGACCGTTCCCTGGGGACTGACCGCCTGATTACCATGCTCTCGAGTTGTTTCGGGGGCTTGGCGCTGCTGCTGGCCTCCATCGGCCTTTATGGCGTGATGTCGTACGCCGTGGCGCGCCGCACGAATGAAATCGGCATTCGAATGGCGCTGGGGGCGCGGCGCAGCAACGTGCTGCGACTGGTGCTGGGGCACGGTTCGAAGCTGGCTTTCCTCGGAGTGGCCGTCGGGATCGTGGCTGCGCTGGGGCTGACGCGCTTCTTGTCCAGCCTGCTCTTTGACGTCAAACCCACCGACCCGCTGACCTACACCGCCGTCTCCGTGGTGCTCGGCGGCGTGGCGCTGCTGGCCAGCTACATTCCCGCGCTGCGGGCCACAAAGGTCGATCCCATGGTGGCGCTGAGGTACGAATAAGGAAGTTGTCAGTTGTCAGTCGTCAGTTGACAGTAAGAACGGCATTGGAACTGAATGGTGACTGAAAACTGATAACTGACGACTGAAAACTTATCATGCGCTTGCGGCGTGAACTTTCCAAACTCGGCGCTCTGTCTCGCCGGCGGAAGCCGGTGGATGATCTCGAGGAGGAAATTCGCGCGCACCTGGAAATGGAGGAGCGGGAAAACTTGGAATCCGGCATGTCGCCTGAGGAAGCTTACTATGCGGCGCTACGACGGTTCGGCAATGTGCCGTTAACACAAGAGAGGAGCAGGGAAATGTGGACATGGACTTCGCTCGAGACGCTTTGGCAAGACCTCCGTTATGGCCTCCGCATGCTGCGCAAGGATCTCGGTTTCACAGCAGTTGCGGTGCTGACGCTGGCGCTCGGCATTGGCGCCAACACGGCGATTTTCAGCTTGGGGAATGTCTTCATGTTCCGTCCGCTACCTGTAAAAGACGCCGAGCGCTTGGCGGTGGTTGCGGTGCAATATCACGCCGACGACGATCCCGGCCAACTCTCTTATCTGGATTACCAGGATTACCGTAAGCAGTCCGAGGTTTTCACGGAGATGACCTTCTACGACCTCCATCTCGCGGGACTCGGTTATCGAGGGCATGCCGACCGCGTCATCATGGCTTATGTGCCAGGCAACTTTTTCACCATGCTCGGGCTTCGTCCCGCGCTGGGGCGACTGATCGCTCCCGGTGAAGGTGACGAACCGAAAACAGGACCGGTGGTGGTGCTCGGTCACAGTTATTGGCAGAGGCGATTCGGCGGCGACCCGGGCGTGATCGGACGCAGCGTCACTCTGGACGGGCAATTGGTGACGGTGATCGGCGTGGTGCCGAAGGAGTTTGTTGGACCTTACACCATAGTTGAACTGGACGCCTACGCCCCCATCGGCATATCCGGAGACACCCATTTGTTCACCGACCGGCGTGATTCCGATTTGCGCGTCTTGGCCAGCTTGAAGCCCGGGGTGAGCGCCAAGCAGGCTGAGATTGCTCTCAGCGTCATTGCGCACCGGCTGGCGCAAGAGTATCCCGCGACCAATCAGGGACAAATCGTGCGCGTGATTCCAGAGCGTCTCGCCCGCCCCGAACCCGCGGTGGAGAATTACATGCCGCTCGTGACCACGATCTTCCTGGTCATGGTCGGGCTGGTTCTGCTGGTGGCTTGCTTCAACGTCGCCAACCTGCTCCTGGCGCGCGCCGCGGCGCGCGAAAAGGAGATCGCCATTCGCGCCGCTATAGGCGCGGGCCGCGCGCGTTTGATTCGGCAGATGTTGACTGAGAGCTTCGTTCTGGCGGTAGTCGGCGCGGCGGGCGGCGCGCTGCTGGGGAACTGGGCGATCAGGGGGCTGGAAAAGTTGCGGCCGCTGGGCGATTTCGCGCTGCGGCTTGACTTCAGGTTTGACTGGCGCGTCTTCGCTTACGTCACGGGCGCCACTTTGCTGGCGGGAATCGTAGCCGGACTGGCGCCGGCGCTGCGCACCTCTCGCACCAACCTCAACGATACGCTGCGCGAAGGAGGACGTGGCCTCGTTGGCGGCACGCGGCGCCAAGGGCTGCGCAATGGGCTGGTGATAGCGCAGGTGGCCGGGTCCTTGATTGTGCTCGTCGCCGCCGGCCTATTCACCCGCAGTCTCACGAACGCGGAAGCCGTCGACCTCGGATACGATACGCACCACGTCCTGAACGTAAGCCTCGACCCCAAGCTCCAGGGCTACGACCAAGCCCACGCGGAGGCATTCTTCCGTGAATTGCTGAGGCGGGCGAAAGCCCTCCCCGGCGTCGAGTCAGCTAGCTTAGCTTACTCAGTTCCCCTGGGCTATTACAACGATGGCAGCAGCGTGTACGTGGAGAACCAAGCCCCCCAGCCGGCAGACAAGCGACCCCCCGGCGCGGGTTACAACTGCGTGACCCCCGATTATTTCTCCACCATGCGAATGAAGATCCTCCGCGGGCGCGCATTTACCGAGGGCGACACCAGCACTTCCCAGAGGGTTGCCATCGTGAATGAAACGATGGCCCAGCAGTCTTGGCCACACCGAGACGCGATTGGGCAGCGGTTTGGTCTGGAAGGTCCGCCGCGACCGGCTAAGTCGGGATCTCAAGGCGGCCCGTATCCATGGGTGACCGTGGTCGGGGTGGTGCGGGACGCGAGGGTGCAGGGTTTCCTTGCCCCGCCTGGAAGTTACTTCTATGTGCCTCAAACGCAGAACTACAAATCGACCCACGCCCTGCAATTGCGCACGTTAGTCCAGCCGCAATCGTTGATCGCTCCAACCGAGGCCCTGGTGCGAGAGCTCGACCCGAATCTGCCGGTCTTCGACGTAATGACGATGGAGCAGACCGTCGCCGGCGGCAACGGTTATTTTATCTTTAAGATGGGCGCGGGCTTAGCCGGATGCCTTGGCCTTCTGGGCCTGATCTTGGCAGTGGTGGGAGTCTACGGAGTGGTTTCCTACGGCGCCAGCCAACGCCTGCACGAGATTGGTATTCGCATGGCGCTGGGTGCGCAGCCGACGAGCGTCTTGGGTCTCGTCGTTCGCCAAGCCGTCGTCCTGGTGGGCGCCGGGATCGGGATCGGCATCCTTGCCGCCCTCGGCGTTAGCCGCCTGTTGGTGAGCTTGCTCGTGGGCGTGACATCCTATGATCCGATTACCCTCGTCAGTGTTTCGGGAATAATGTTGGCAGCAGCGCTGGTGGCCTGCTACATTCCCGCCCGCCGCGCAACCAAGGTGGATCCGTTGGTGGCGCTCAGACATGAGTAAGGTAGTGGTTAGTGGTTATTGGTTAGTGGTCAGCGAGCCTGTCATTCTGAGCGAAGCAAAGAATCTCCCCGGTTCGCTCGTCGTGTTGAGTAGCGCGGACCCCTACACTGAAGTGGATGAACAGCCCTCTCCCTTGGGGAGAGGGTGTCCCGCTGCCGGCGCTCTCACCAGCCGGAGCGGGACGGGTGAGGGGTCACTTCCAAAGCGAGGAGACACCAGATCGGCTTACCTCACAATCCTCTTCGGCAGCGTCTATCCGCATTGAGCTCGGCTCAGAAGGAATACTGTCATCAAGCCTGATCTCCGGTCTGTGTTCGAAGCAGTAGACTGGACCAGACAACAAAGGCGGTGCCGCTTTTCAGCATGGGTGGCGTCGCGCCGCAACATGGGGGCGGGTGGGAGCGCCGCGCGCTTTAACGGTCGCACGAAGACTTAGGCGGGAACAACAAGATTGCTTGGCGACCGAAGCAACCCCTCACCCGGCACGCGACGGCTGGAGAAAGCGCCATCGCGGTCCACCCTCTCCCCACGGGAGAGGGCTACGATTTCGACTTCGCCCTCGTGTCCAGCCGAATATAGGGTTCACGATCAGCCAAGGGGGGAGAGGGGCGGAATCTGCGCGGACGGACGGTGCAATAATTCTTGACACTATGCGGAGGCAGGGTTAAGATTTCCCCATCGATATCGACGGGAAGGGCGATGGCGAAAATCAGGAAAGAACTATTACTGGGCAAGCTGGACCTGCTGGTGCTGCGCATTCTCGCGTGCGGCGAGAGCATGCATGGCTATGCCATCGCGGAACGCATCGAACAGCTTTCGGAGAATGTGTTCCAAGTGGGAGAGGGATCGCTTTATCCCGCGCTGCACCGCATGGACGAGTCAGGCTGGATCCGATCCGAGTGGGGGCCTTCGGACAACAACCGGCGGGCGCGATACTACCGGATCACCGCCGCCGGACGGCGTCAACTGGCAGAAGAAGAGGACGAGTGGTTGCGCGCAGCAGACGCGATGAGACGCGTGCTAAAGCTGGCTTGACGGAGGGAACAAAGGGTAAAGGCTAAAGGGTAAATGATGAAGGTTAAAGCGTACGCGGTGGGGTGCGGAGGGTGCCTTCGCCTTTAGGCTTTGGTGAAGGTTAAAGCGTAAAGGTAAAAGAGAGAAGGTAAAAGAGTGAAGGGAGCGGCCTTTAGCCCTTACCCTTTAGCCCTTACCCTTCACCCTTTAAGGCGGCTTCGCTGTCGCTCTCCAAGGAGGCTGGCTCATGGCACTCATTCATCGCCTCTTGAATATACTCCGGCCCGCGCGCCTCGAGCGCGAGCTCGACGAGGAACTCGAGTTTCATCGGGAGATGCGCTTGCGGCACCTAAGGGGACGCGGGCTCAGCGCGACCGACGCGGAAGCGGAGGCAAGGCGGCGCATGGGAAACCTATCAGTAACGAAAGAGGAAATGAGAGACGCGCGGGTGGTCGAGTGGCTGGCGTCGTCTCTTCAGGATCTGCGGCATGGCCTCGTGCTCTTGCGGCGGGACCCAGGCGTTTCCATCCTGATTGTGCTGGTGCTGGCGCTGGGGATCGGCGGCAATGCAGCAGTGTTCACGTTGCTGAAGGCCGCGTTCCTTGACCGGTTGCCGTTTCACGATGCCGGGCGGCTGGTTACGATCATCGAGAATGATGGCTGGATCCCAACCGCCTCCGAGTTTCTCGAAATTCGCAAGCACACCCGTACCCTCGAAGGAATGGCGTTTGCGGAGCACCGCGACATGCAGCTCAGCGGGACGGGCGAGCCCACGCGGGTTTTTGCTGCGCGGGTGACGGCGTCCTTCTTTCCGCTGCTGGGAGTAAATGCGGCGCAGGGCCGGACGTTTCTCGAGGAGGAAAATCAGCCCGGCCGCCCGCCGGTGGTGATCCTCAGTCACGCCTTCTGGCGATCGCGGATGGGATCAGACCCAGGCGTTCTCGGGCTGACGCTGCGGCTTGATGGCCAGCCTGCCGTGGTGGTCGGCGTGCTTCCACCCAGTTTCCATTTTGATTATCCCACGCTGGGCGCTCCCGAGCCGGTTGACCTCTACGCTCCCTATCCTATCGAGCCGCCCCTTTCGTTCGAGCGGGCCGCCAACGGCCAAGGCGTGCCGGTTCGCGTTCTGGCCCGATTGCGGGAGGGTGTCACGCTGGAACAGGTGCAGGCCGATCTGTGGGACACAGCGCTGGTTCTGGCGCGCGAAAACACCTCGCCCTTTCCTGGCCACCCACATGACCCCGCCATGTTTGCCTTCAACGTCATGTCGCTGCGCGTTGCCATCGTGGGGAATCAGCGCCAGTTGCTGTGGCTGCTTCTGGGGGGTGTCGGGGTGCTACTGCTGATCGCGTGTGCGAATACGGCGCAACTGCTGCTCGCGCGCTCGATGCGACGCGGGCGGGAGATCGCGGTCCGCTCGGCGCTGGGCGCAAGCCGCCTGCGCTTGATCCGGCAATTCCTTCTCGAAGGAATGGTGCTCGCGTGCTGCGGCGGCGTGGCCGGCCTGCTGCTGGCGGGCTGGACGGCGCGCGTTCTCGTCCGCTTGCTGCCGGTGCGCAGTCCCCTTCTCGCTTCAGTGCATTTGGACGCGCGCGCCGTCGGCTTCACGTTGGCGATCTCAATGATTTCGGCGATCGTGTTCGCCATCGTCCCGGCGGTGAAAGGCAGTCGTTGGACACCAGGGCCAAGCCTCAGCACGCACTTCACTACGGGTGAAGGAAATCGCTGGCGTCACGCGATGATCGCGATCGAAGCGGCGCTCTCCGTGTTTCTGCTGTGTGGCGCGGGCCTGGTGGCGCAAAACCTATGGAAGCTGATTTCCGCCCCCCTGGGGTTCAATCCCCAACATGTCCTGGCGATGCGGTTGCAACTCCCCTTTGGGAAGCTAGAGCAGCCGGATCCGAGAGCGGGTGTGGCGCTTCAGCAGTACGTCGATAAAATCGAAGCCATCCCGGGAGTAGAGGCGGCGGCCACTGTGACCGGTCCGCCGCTACGTCCAGCGCGCGGGGGCGGGCCGGTTCGCATGCTCGGGTCGACGAACGCCCTTGAGTTCTCGTGGAGCCATCAGATTAGCCCGGATTACTTTCGGACCCTGGGCATTCCGCTGCTTGCTGGGCGTGCCTTTCGCCTCAGCGACGCAGGACCGAAACTCACGGTCGCAATTGTAAACGAAGAGTTCGCCCGCTATTTCGGACAGGGGCCGAACGTGATCGGCAGGCAGATCGACTACGCTGATCCACCAGTCACCATCGTCGGCATGGTGGGCACTGTCCGGGCGAGCCCCCTGGAAATCAAACCTGACCCGGAATGCTATATTTCTTCGCTGGAATCCTCCTGGCCGAATGTATATTTGCTGGTGCGTTCGCCGCTTCCACTGGGGCAACTGCTGAAAGAAGTGAAAGCGGCGATTGCGTCTGTCAACCTCGATCAGGCGGTCTTTGGCGTGGAGACGATGAACGAAATGGTTGCGGATTCGCTTCCCGAGCCGCGGTTCGACGTCTATCTGATTGGCGCGTTCGCGCTGCTGGCGGTGGCGATGGCGGCGGCGGGGATGTACAGCGTGATCTCGTTCCTAGTCTCGCAACGCACCGGCGAGATTGCGATCCGCATGGCGCTGGGCGCGAGCCGCGGCGCTATCATCAAAACGGTTCTGGGGGCGACGAGTGCGTGGGTGGTGGCGGGACTGGCAGGAGGTCTCTACCTCGGACTGGCCACCGGAAAAATCATACGCTCACTGACGGACACGGAGGCTCTGGGGTCTCCGGCAATGTACACACTGGTGGCGCTGTTCTTTCTGGCAGTGACGCTCGTGGCAGCTTACCTGCCCGCACGGCGCGCCAGCCGGCTCGACCCTGCGGCGGCTCTACGCTGCGAGTAACCTTGGAGTGCGGCAGCGGAGCTTGCGGAGCTGCCGCCTTAAAGGGTAAAGGATAAAGGGTAAACGGTGCAGGGTGGTTTTAGCCTTTAGCCTTCACACTTTAGGCTTTGCCCTTCAAGGCTACAGGCGGCAGCTCCGCTGCCGCACTCCAAGGCCGCACTCCAAAGCGCGCCTTGTCACGCTCCCAAAAACATGACGTGAACGTAAGTCCCCAGCCTCACGTTGTAGGCCAGGTACCAGCCGATATGATCGGGATCCTCATAGATTATGATCTCGTCCGAATCCCAGAGCCAACCATCGCAGAAGGCAATGTCATACGGGGCAACGCCAAAGTAAAACCCGCCAAACCAGAAGCGGCTAGGGCCGCCGCCCGCAAGGTGCCAGACGTGGTGGGGGCCGAACCCTCCCGTGAAGTGTCCGTGCTCCCAAGGATGATCAAGATGGTAGTGAGGATCATTCCGGCCGGTGTCATGCCCCACCCACTTCTTACCAGCGTCGACGTGCGGCACGTTTGGGTGCCCCGGCTTGTCGCTGTAATTGCGGTGTTCTTCGGGGGCGTGTCCTTGCCCGCGAACCGGAGCAGGACCGTGAGCAGGAGGAGCGTGGACGCCACCTTTTTCCTCGTGCCCACCACCTCGTTGCCCAAAAGCCGCAAGCGAAATCACCAAAAACGCTACAAGAAGTCCAATGTATTTTTTCATGTTCATCTCCAGTCGTTGAGTTGGTAAACCCCGTCAATGTCTCGTTAGCACGCGGTCCCGAAGGGGCCGAAGGTCAACAGCCGTGGGTAAGACCGAGGGGATACGCAGCCCACAGATGTTTGAGCCCTACCGGGTCGAATATCTTTCCTTGGATTCTTGTCCGTAGGTTTCACCTACGGCTAATGATGTTATTCCCCTTCGGGGAACCTAACTATGCACGAGCAGCACCGATGCGGTTAATCAAGTCGAGCTGTTCCTTGCGATTCTCCGCGCCGATGGTAAAAGTGTGCAGTAAATCGAGCGAGAGAGCGTATTTCAACGCCTCATCCACACGCGACCGCATGTCGCCCTGGCCGAGGATCTTCATGCCGACAATCGCCTTTCCCGACTGGCGCCCCGCTCGAAGTGTAGCGACGACGGTGACGGGATCAGCGTCCATATGGGACCCGATGGGGTTAACGCGCGAGAGCATGACCTGGACCCAGGGAGATTTCGCTGCTGCGCGGAGTGCTCCGATCGTGTGACAGGAGCAGCCGTGAGCGCGGACGATTCCCTTCTCCTGCGCCTCCGAGATGGCGTCCATCGCGGGGCGGCATTTCTCCGTCCAGTCGTCGTCGGTCAGGCAATGCATCATGAGAATGTCGATGTAGTCGGTCCCCAGCTCCTTGCGGAAGCGGTCAATGTCCGCGCGCATTCCTGCGGCATCGCGTTTCCATGACTTGGACATGACGGTGATTTTTTCCCTCGGCAGTTTCTTCAAGGCCGCCGCAACATGGGGATGCGTTCCGTAGGAATCAGCCGTATCAAAGAAACGCAAGCCGTGGTCGTATCCCTGCAAAAGCAGATCGGCGAGGCCCTGAACGCCCAAGGCTGACTGGTTGGAATGATGATTCACGCCCACGGTCCCAGTTCCGCAGGCCAAGCGCGAGGTCTTGATTCCGGTTTGACCCAGGCTGACCATGTCCGCGGCGCCGAACTTCCCTGCTACTGACGGTATGGCCTCGGCCCATGATTTTGAACCAAGCCACGTGCCCGCGACGCCCATCGCGGATTTGGCCAGGAAATCCCTACGCCTCATGCAAGCACCTCCACAAAAAGCTGATTCTTCTTCGGCTGCACCGCTGATACGCTTCGAGCAAACGCGCCTGACTCTCCCGCCTGATGTTCCCAACTTTATCATGGTTGGTAGGTGCGTGCAACACGGGCGGCGCGGTTCCACAGGGGTCGCTAATGTTGTCACCCCCGCGTAAGCGGGGATCCACGCCGGAACAGAAGAGATGTGGATTCCCGCTTCCGCGGGAATGACAGGAAGGCTTAGCCTTCCAGCCAAGCGGACGGGCAAAAGGGGATGGGCTGGCCCGGGAAGCCGGAGGCTTCCCGCAAAGCAGGCGGCAGAGCCGCTTTCTCCACGGCTCACCACCACATGGGCACGGGCTTCCCTTCTATCTTCAAGATTGCTTCCTGTGCGGCAGAGCTGATGCGGTGCATTGCAAGGGCCTGCTGGAGGGCGGGAAGGGCGTCCTTCGCCTCAGGACCGATGTCACCCAAAGCGGTGGCGATGCTGTTTAGCACAAGCCCCTGCTCGTCCTTGGCTAACAGTCTTTCTGCCAATGGGTGAACAGCCGCGCGCGCTGCGGGGCCCATGGCGCCCAACGCATCGGCAGCCGGAGCACGCACGTAAGCCACCGGGTCACTGAGGGCGGCAACCAACTCGGGCACGGCAGGAACGGCTGTAGGCCCCATGGCCTGCAAAGCAAGGGCAGCCAAATCGCGTACATGGGGGTCGGAATCCGAAAGTGCTCTGGCCAAGGCAGGGACTGCGGCGGCGCCATTCCGCCCAATCTGGGAGAGCGTCCAGGCCGCCGCTGAACGTACCTGAGCATCGGGGTCAGTGAGGGCCGCCGCGACATCGCCGGCCGCCGGTCCGGCGTCCTCACCAAACGCGCCCAGGGCTCGAACTGTGGCAGGGCGGGCAGAGTCGCTGGCCTGCTTGAGCTTTTCACGGTAGGCTGAAAGCGGAAGCCCGCGAAAAACGGGTACGCCAGCGCGAACCGCCGCAGCCACCGGGGGGAGCTCAGGCGCCAACTGTGGCTTCGTCTCACTTTCCGGCTCTCCCGCAGAGGCTGGAATCTTCTCTGAAACCACATCATTGATGCCCAAGTTGTAACCGGCGGAGCGATCGTCCTTTCCCACGCAAACGAAGCTGAGCGTGTGGCGCCCCTTGGTCAGGGAAAACCAGCCGAGGGGCCGGTCCTGGGCCACATACACCTCAGGAAGAAAGTTGTGGAAGACTTCGGGACCGGGCGCTGGAACCTCGGAAGTCGCCGGCTTGCGCTTGTCCAGATTAGTCGGTTCATCGTCCAGGAGGGCCACGTAATCTCCGTAATCAGGTCCCTGCGCAAGGAGGGCGACGAACTCGTAGCGGCCCGCGTCCGCGATATCAATGGGAACATTGATTCTTGCACCTTTGCCCTGAGCCTGGAAGAAAAGCAGGTCTTTCGCCCAGTCGACTTCCCGCTGCACGGACGCCTTCCCATTCTCCGTGGTCACCTCCTGGATTGAGTCCTCCACCGCGAGCTGCGTGGCGTTGCCGAGCGGCAGGCGTTCATCACCATAGGGTGGCTCGGGAAGGTCTTCATTCACGCCCTTCTGGTACCAGAAGGCGACGCTCGAATAATAGTCAGGGCGTTCTTCGAATCCGGAGCGAACCGTCCCGTCTGCGTTGTAGGTCCACCCGGCGTGCTCGATGCCCGCCCAGATCGACTTGGTGAATGGTATGGGGTCGGGAACATGCCATCGGTAAGCGCCGAGCCTTTGCCCGGGGAGTTCCCCTCCCCAGATCGGACTGCCGCTCCAAGGACCCGTGAAGTCGCGTAGGCCCCAGCCTTCGTTAAAGTAATCCTCGGCGCCGGTTCCATAGATTTGCGGATGTTTTGCCCCGTCAACGTAAAACAAGTCGTCACCTTCGCCAAACCACCCCACCGCGGTCTGGATAACACTCAGCACCGTCCCCATATAATGGCCAGTCCCCCGGATGCTGAGGAATTCATAGTTCCTGCCCGGTGTCGCGGGACGCTCCTGCCGGTAGTAAGCATGGAAGTAGCCGAGGTCATTCGGCAACGCCGGCCACCTTTGCCAGTCCACGTGGTAGTAAAAGGATCGGACAGGCCGATTCCCCTCATTGGTCACTGTGATCTTGCAGGACTTTTGAAAGGGCATCGGCCAGTAGCTGTTTCTCGCCCGACCCAACGAAGTGTCCTCAACCATGATGGAATTGAGATCCCTCTCCATGCCGTGCCCAACACCAAAAAAATCACCCAGGGGCGCGTCCACGCTGGGTGTCTTTTTCCCGTCGTAGTAAGCTCGCAGGCGAAGCAGGCGCGGCCAGCCAAATTCGTTGTCCGCCACCGTCAGCCAGATATGCGTAACGGCGCCGGGGCCGGCAAGGTCGGCCATCACCAGCGTCTGGCCGGGCATGATATGTTTGCTGTCATCGTTGCTGAAGACGTAACGGTTGTCGCTCGAGACGCGCGCCGCCGAGAATTTCTTCAAGCGAGCCAGGCCGAGGGAATCAAGAAGATCATTCCCAGGGGTCTGCGCTGAAGCGACTCCCGCGACAAAGAGCAGAATGACAGTCAGTACTGATCTCATAATCGTCTTCCCTCCTCGAAGCCGTAGCCATCCCCGCAGGGGTACTGGCGTCATTTGCGAGACATGGGCGCTCCACGCTGTCGTCGTTCCCGCGAAGGCAGGAATCCACTCCGCAAACCTCCGGGAGCGTCCCTTTCTACGGGCTGGATTCCCGCCTTCGCGGTAATGACGAGGTTGGGGATGGGGGCCCTGAATTTCGTCGTTCCCACGAAGGCGGGAATCCACTGCCCGCGTTCGGTTTAGTGTCTGAATCACGGCCGCAGGCTTGCTCTTGCTTTGCGAAACTAATCCGTCCCATAATCTGACCGTATCAAGTTGCGAATCAGGTCACCAAAGGATAGTCCCAATGTCGCGCAATAACTTACCACGTTCGCGCAACCTTTTGGGCGGAATCTCGCGTCGTCGCTTCCTGGGAGGCGCCACAGCTATGGCCATGATGAAGTCACCACTCGCCCTGGCGCAGGGACCGGCAAATTCGTTGAACGGGTCGATCCTGGCTTATGTCGGTACCTACAGCTCACCGCAAGGCCCCGAAGGAAGCAGGGGAAATGGGCACGGCATTTATTTATTTCAAATGAACCCGGCAACGGGAGCCTTGTCCCAACGTGAGCTCTTTGCGGATGACTCGAATCCGTCCTGGCTGGCTTTCGATCCCTCCAGGACGCATTTGTACGCCGCCAATGAGACTGCAACTTTTCAGGGCACGAACTCCGGCTCGGTAAGCGCCTACTCAATTGATCGATCGAACGGGCATCTCACGCGGCTCAATACCGTTAGCTCACAAGGAGCGGGCCCTGCCCACCTCAGCGTCCACCCTTCCGGAAGATACGTACTGGTGGCCAACTACGCCGGGGGAACGGTGGCGGTACTCCCCATCCGGCCGAACGGTGAGCTGGGATCCCCTACTGACGTCAAACACGATGAGGGCACGGTGGGGCCAACGCATGCTGCCAGCGCCCCTCACGGAAGCTTTGCCATCAGCGGCCACGACACGCCGCACGCGCATATGATCCAGGCCGATCCTTCGGGTCGATTCGTTCTTGCAAGCGATCTGGGGCTAGACCAAATCTTGATTTGGAAGTTCGATACCGAGAAAGGCACGCTCACGCCCAATGACCCCGCCTCCGTCTCGCTGCCGCCGGGAGACGGGCCACGCCATTTCACCTTCCATCCCAATGGGCGATGGCTATACTCGCTGCAAGAAGAAGCCTCCACGCTGGTCCGGTTCGACTTCGACGCGACGCGCGGAACGCTGACGGCGAAACAGACCGCGTCTACCCTGCCCAAGGGTTTCGCCGGCACCAACTTTACTTCGGAGGTCATGGTTACGTCCGACGGGAGGTTTCTCTACGCCGCCAACCGGCTGCACGACACCGTTGCGGTCTTTTCCATTGGCCCCGCGGGCGTCGTGAGCTGGGTCAGCGAGGAATGGACTCGGGGCGATTATCCGCGCAGCTTCAGCATCGATCCCACAGGGAATTTCCTTTACACGTGTAATCAGAGGGGCGACGCCCTCGCCACTTTCCGCGTCAATCGGGAGACCGGCAGACTTACTTTCACCGGCCAATATACCCCGGTGGGTACACCGGCCATCATCCTCTTCCTCTAGCGTTTATTTAGAGAATAGCTCGTACTGCGACCACCGGCGGGGTCTTTGATCAGAATGCCGGCTTTAACCAAGTCGAGAATATCGCGGTGTGCCGTGTCCTGAGAGCATTTCGTCAGCTTTGCCCATTTTGATGAGGTCAGCTTTCCATCAAAGCCATCCAGCATCTTGTTCAGGATCAGGCGTTGCCGTTCGTTAAGCAGTGTCTCGATATGAGTCTCCCAGAACCGCGCTTTGCGTAACACGACTGAGAGGGTGGTTTCGGTCGCGTCAAAAGCGCGATCAAGGCAGCCCAGGAACCATTCCAGCCAATCCGTAATGTCGAGTGTACCCTTTTGCGTCTTTTCCAATATGTCGTAATAGGCGTTCCGATCCTGACGGATTTGAGCTGACATACTGTAAAAACGCTGTGCGCTTTCTTCTGACTGAGCCAGCGCCCAATCGGCAATTGCACGTGCGATTCGACCGTTGCCGTCGTCGAATGGATGGATAGTAACGAACCACAAGTGGCCTATAGCCGCTCTTATAACTGGGTCTGTGTCGCTGGGCCGATTTGCCCAATCGATGAAGGTGGTCATTTCAGCATGGATACGCTGGGCCGGCGGGGCTTCATAATGCACGCGCTCACGACCTATCGGCCTGGAAACAACCTGCATCGGGCCTTTTGAATCGTCGCGCCATGCCCCGACCCTGATCTTATGCAGACCGCTATGTCCTGTGGGGAAGAGGGCGGCGTGCCAATCGAACAGCCGTTCTGCCGTCAAGGGCTTCTCAAAGTCTTGCGTGGCGTCTAGCATCATCTCCACCACGCCTTCAACGTTGCGATCTGACGGCACCAATCTGGCAACGTCCATTCCCAACCGCCGCGCAATCGAGGAGCGGACCTGTTCCGGGTTAAGAATTTCACCCTCAATCTCACTGGACTTCAAAACATCAAGGGTGAGTGTTTGCAGGACAGCCTCTTTTCTGAGAGAAAAGCCAAGGGCCTCCATGCGTCCAATCAGACGGCCTTGCCGGTGGCGCACGGTGGCCAACGGCGCAGCCAGCGCAGTTTGATCCCACAGAAATTTTGGCCAGTCGGCCCGTTCGTAGATATAGCGGCTCATTCTCCGTTCTCCATGCGGAGATTATAGCTGTTATTCTCCGCATGCTCAACAGTAAAATACGCAAAATGTGCGGAGATTACGAGTGGTATTCTCCGTAAGCCAAATTCTGACTATAGAATCGACGGAACTTCGCCTCTTGGGGGCGCGTACATGGAGTCGATGGGGAGGCGAAGATGAAATTAATGCGAACGGATCATGCGTATGGCCGACTCAAACCGCCCGCGGCGGTTGTAATCGTCATGCTGGGGTTGATGTCTGTAGCGGCTCTGCCGTTGGGGGCACAAGACAAGAAGGACAAGACCGGATCCGAAATGGATAACGGCGTCGGATTCATCGCCAGCAAGGAGGCGGGTGCGCAGGACGTTGGCTTGCCTCTATATCCGGGAGCGCGGCAGCACAAGGACAAGTCCGACGATAGTCCGGCGGTGAGACTTGGCTTGTGGGGATGGAACTCGGGATTCAAGCTGGCCGTGCTGAAGCTCGAGTCGAACGATGCACCTGAAAGGGTCGCAACGTTCTATCGTAAGGCGCTGGCGAAATACGGCAAAGTCCTGGATTGCAGCGATTCCTCGAAGGCAACGGGCGAAAAGAAAAAGGACAATTCCTCGAGTGAGCTGGGCTGCGAGGACGAGCAACCGGAGAGCGGCGAACTCGTCCTGAAGGCCGGCACGAAACAAGAGGAACATGTAGTGGGGATCAAGACGGAGGGAGGCATTACTCTTTTTCAGTTGGTTTATGTCGAGAGGCGGGGGAAGTGAATAGGTGTCAGGGGTCAGGTATCAAGGGCCGAGTGTCAGGTTCTAGGCGTCGGGTGTCAGGTGCCAGGTAGGGGGACAGCATGCCGTCCCCTTGCCTGCTATGTCTCCCATCAACCAAAGGAAGGGCAGGCCCTATCCCTCGGAAGAGGGCCTCAAAAATAGAACTTCAACCCGAACTGAATATTTCTCTCACCCTGAGAACTGAGTACTTCCCCAAATTCCGTGCTGGTCACGTGTTGTCAGGCTAACTTCTTCAGCGCCTGCAGAATCTCGCGAATGTCCGGTTGTTCTCTCAATTCGTAGATCTTCATCCAAGCGATCTTGCCGTCCTTGTCAACAATGAATACGGCGCGATCGTTGATGAAGGGGACCTGGTGTTTTGTGGGTGGAAAGATGCCATAATCGGCCGCTGTGGCAGCGTAAGGCCAGCGGTCCGTGGTGAGGGGGAAGCGGAGACCACCCAGCGACTTTTGGAAAGCGATGTGGCAGAAAACGGTGTCGGTGCATACGCCCACGACCTGGGCGTTGAGGTCAGCAAAGCGGGTAAGATCCGCCTGGATTGCTGACAGTTCAACTTGTCAAACAGGGGTAAAGTCCAAAGCGTAGAAGCACACCACCACATTTTGGCCGCGATGAGCGGAAAGCTGAAACTCGCCCTGGGTGGCGCCTGTCGTCGAACTGAGCCGGAAATCAGGTGCCTGGTCGCCGATCTGTAGTGCCATTTGAACCTCCTTGGATAGAATATCATTGCCGGGGCAACCACCCCCTTAGCCAGCGAGGGGAACTGACTCCCCTCATCGCCCGAACGCCGAAGGTGGCGGGTACTCGGATCTTGGCTCCAACCAGCTAATCCCCAACCCCCTCCCTTAGAAGGTGTGAAAGAATCGCGCTGTAGGGGCGGCCCTTGTGGCCGCCCTGGGGCAACCACAAGGGTTGCCCTTACAACGCCCTGCCAAAACGCGATTTTTTCACACCTTCTTAGCTGACGAGGGGCGAATTTCGCCCATCCTCCGCCAGACTGACTCCTGCGGCGGTCTTCAGTTGGGGAACCGCAACAGGGAGCTTCTCAATCCTGACTTTCGCCACGCGCCAGCCATCCATCTCCGCCACGGTATAGCGCCGGCCTTCATAAACGAGGCTCTCCCCGCCTTTGGGGATTACGCCCAAAAGCGAAAGGACAAACCCAGCCAGGGTTTCGTATCCCGCCCCGCGAGGGAGGACAATCTCGTAGTCATTCGCCAAATCGCGGAGGTTGATGGAAGCGTCCATCAGGAGCACATTTCCGCTCACCTGGTGGATAGCATGCTCGTCCTGGTCGTATTCATCGCGGATTTCGCCCACGAGCTGTTCTAAGACATCCTCAACCGTCACGAGGCCAACGTAGGTGCCAAATTCGTCCACCACCAAGGCCAAGTGGGAATGATGTTGCCGCGCTTCCTCGAGCACCTGGCTGAGAGGCTTGGACTCGGGGACGATCATGGGTTGGCGGAGGATAGGACGCAAATCCATCGGCGACTGAAGCGGGACACCGCTCTTCAGTCGCTCCGAAACCACCCTTAACAGGTCCTTGGTATAAAGAATGCCAACCACATGGTCTGGCGAACCTTCGTAAATTGGCAGGCGCGAGTGTTGGTCTTTGACGATTCGATCAAGCAAGCCCCGGAGGTCCTGGGTGAACGGCAAACAAGTGATTCTGGTCCAGGGTACCATGATCTCGCGGACCAGGATTAAGTCCAGGTCGAAGACCGTGTGGATGATGTCCTCTTGCTCTTCCCGAAGCAGCCCGTGTTTGCGGATCGACGATACGATGAGTTTCACCTCTTCCGGTGTGTGAAGCGGCCTGTAGCCGCGCAAAGGAGAACGGCCAAGCGCGCCCAAAACACCGTTCGACATTGCCACCAGCGCTTCCACCGCGTAATGGCTTAGCTTCAAGAAAACGAGCATGGGCCTGGCGACAGCCAAGGAAACCATCTCCGCATGGTCGTACGCTACCGCTTTCGGAACCAGTTCACCCAACACCATAAGGAAGATGGTTATGAGCAGAAACGCCGAGGCGCCCGCAAGCGAGTGGACCAAGACAGCGGAGGCATGGCGGTGCAATCCGAGATCCAGCAATGGCTGGAGGGTCGCGGCGATGAAGCCCTCCCCAAGCCAGCCCATCAGCAGGCTGACCACCGTCACGCCAAGTTGAGTGCCTGAAATAAGCGAGCCGATATCCGCCAGCAGCGCCTGAACAAGGCGTGCCCGAAGATCGCCTTGCTTGGTTAGCTGTTCGATGCGAGTCCGCCTGACGCTCAGGAGCGCATATTCCGTGCCAGCAAAAAACGCATTCAGCCCGATCAGCCCGAGGATAAGAAGCCCACGCAGCAGCACCATGTTCAGAAAACCTATGATGAAGACATTTTAGGCTAAAGCTGTCCCATTTCGCAAAATGTAGGTAGCAGCGTCATTCACATCGCGCAGGCCTTTCCAAGGGGGGGACGGCACGCGATTCCCTGGAATTTGTAAGGGTAGGGCTTGCCCGACCCTTCGCCTGCGCAACGAACCCGGCTGGCTCAGAGCGCAGCCCCGCGATCCATGCGCCACCCGCCACCCGCGTTCCCATTGCTCATTTTGCCCCATCGGGATTACTATACTGTGGAAATCAACAATGTACTAAGTCGCTAAAGGAGGCGCAGATGCTCAGTCCCGCGGTCCAGGATGCCATGAATCAGCAGGTCAATGCCGAGCTCTACTCGGCTTATCTCTATCTCTCCATGGCGGCCGATTTCGAAGCAGGGAACCTGCACGGAATGGCCCATTGGATGCAAATTCAAGCCAAGGAAGAAGCCGGTCATGCCTTGAAGTTCTTCAAGTACATCTCCGAGCGCGGTGGACGAGTGGCGCTCACCTCTATTGCCGCCCCGCCTACCAAGTGGGATTCGCCCCAGGTGGTCTTCGAAGAAGTCTACAAGCATGAATGTCACGTGAGCAGCTTGATTAATAAGCTGATGGAGTTGGCTGGAGCCGAGAAGGATTACGCCAGCGGGGTCTTCCTCCAGTGGTTTGTCAACGAACAGGTGGAAGAAGAGGCTAACGCCAGCGAAATCTTGCACCAGCTCAAGATGATAGGGGATTCCACGCAAGGACTGTTTATGATAGACCGCCACCTCGCCCAGCGGCAGTGAAGGTGTGGAAGAGTTCGATCCTGTCATCCTGAGCATTGATAGCCTTTTGGCTGCCCATGATGGGCAGAAACTCGGCGCGAGCCTATGGGGGGCAGTTCGTTGAATTCAAAGGGCTTACGCGTCGAGTTTCCGCAGAGCGGTCATGGGCTTCATTTCGTATGTCGTTGGATGAAGCCTCAAACTGAAACCCCAGCACCCGCGGCCATCGTCCCTACAACAAAGGGAGAACTTTTGTTAAAATAATTAACATGTACGATGAAGTTGTGATTGTGGCAGGAAACCGTCCCCTAAGCGGCAGTCATTTTCTATTGAGTGTTGAAGCTCCTCGCCAGGCAAAGACCACGCGTCCCGGCCAGTTTGCCATGCTGCGGATTCTCGGCCGGTCAGATGTGTTGTTACGCCGGCCGATGAGCATATATGACCTCAAGGACGTAAAATCCGGCGGCTCTCCAACTATTCTCCAATTCCTTTACAAGGTTGTAGGGCGCGGAACTCAGCTAATGTCGGAGCTCAAGGCGGGAGACCACGTCGGGCTATTGGCGCCTCTCGGCCACGGCTTTTTCGAAGAGGAGTATCTTCCCCGCGCGCACGAGGCGGATGAGATTCTCCATGTGGCGGGAGGTATCGGAATAGCTGCCTTGCTTCTGCCCGCCAAGCGATTGGCAGAGGCAGGCTTTCATCAGCGCCTTTTCATGGGCGGGCGCAGCAAGGCCGACCTGGTCGGGATCGAGGATTTCAGGCCGGTGGTGCGGAGCATGTTGCTCGCCACGGAGGACGGGTCCGCCGGCTATCGCGGCTTGGTCACCAGGCCGCTCGAGGAATACGTCGCTCGTCACTCGAATAAGAAATACCTGCTGATGATCTGCGGGCCGTGGGGCATGTTGCGCGCCGCGGTGGAATTGGCAAGAAAGTATGGCCACCCGTCCTTGGTTTCGATGGAAAACCGCATGGGATGCGGCCTGGGGGTCTGCCTGGGCTGCTGCATCCGCGTCCAAGGTTCCGGCCACGAGGCGTATCAGAGAGTGTGCACAGAGGGACCGGTGTTCTGGGCGGATAAGATCGTATGGGACGTGCCCGGTAGTGGTGAGGCAGTAGATAACTTCGTGCCCGAAACTGAGAATTTACCTCTTAGATAGTTCAGGCGGCAAGGAGCTCGAGGACCTTTTCGATGGCTTGATCAGCCCGATGATAGGCGGCTTCGATTTTACTGTGAG
>Ga0326728_10004184_pt1 | contig 43266 bp, 35 predicted proteins | sample MB3enrmetagenome_FD_207602 | JGI IMG/M metagenome (GOLD analysis project Ga0326728, IMG submission 207602) | Lab enriched peat soil microbial communities from McLean, Ithaca, NY, United States - MB31MN | ecosystem: Environmental > Terrestrial > Soil > Wetlands > Peat | place: USA: New York...
CCGGTTCATCGCTCCCGCGATTTGCTCTGGCCTCTGATGCTTATCTTTTGTATGTGGGCATTATCTCGAATTTAATGGAAATTTCCGTTTCCAAACAGCAAGGAGGCGCATATGGATTTTGCCTCAAAGGATGAAATCAGGGAACTTATGGAGAGCAGGCGGGATTACAGTGTCTCAGTCTACCTGCCTACACATCATGGAGGCAAAGAGACCTTACAGGACCCCATTCGACTGGATAACCTTATTCTGATGCTGAAATATTGAGAAAGATTCTTCGAATCGCCGCCAGACCGGGAATGATAGCAATCGAACTTAAACGTAGTTCCGTCTACTCTCCAATTGACTATTAACGCGCTTGCCCCGCCTACTCCTCGGACCTTACCGGCGTCAACATCTGCGGGTTTTTCCGGTCTTCTTCCATAAGTTCCCTTAGCCGCATGAAAACGGGACCTGGCCGGCCGGTCCCAATCGTTTTCCCATCATATTCGACGGCAGGAAGTACGTCTATAGTAGTCCCGAAAACCAGCATCTCAGCCGCATCGTAGGCCTGTTTGGGGGATATGTCGGCTTCGGCCGTCAAAGTGATTTGAGAATCCGTCAATCGACGAGTAAGCTCCATTGCCCTCGTTACGGTGATGCCGCGCAGGATGCGGGAGAATCGCGGGATGAGAAATTCGCCATTTTTGGAAACGATGCCTACGTTCTCCGTCGCTCCCTCTGCAAGAAACCCATTCTCATCGAGTGAAACCGGATAATCGGCGCCGTGGTCCACGGCCTCTTTTTTCATCAGCACGTTCGGGAGGTAATTGCAGTTCTTCATGGTCGCAAAATAGTCTTGCTTGAGAGGGATGCCGGTGGTCACCAGCTTTACGCCTTTTTCGTATTTTTCGGGAGCGGGAGGCTGGAAAGCCGTTACCATCACGTAGAGTTGGCTCCCGACGGTTTCGTAGGGATTAGCTGAAAAACTGCCGGGACCTCTGGATACGAAGAGCCTTACGAGGCAATCGGGACTGTTGCCGGCCAGCACGGTTTTGCAGATTATTCGGATGAGATGCTCTTCGTCGACCGGCGGATTAAGGAAAGAAGCCGCCATAGAATTTTTCATCCTTTCGAGATGCCCGGCCAGAGCATAGATATTCCAGTTGGCGCACTTGAAAACCTCGAATACTCCATCACCCCTATGAACCATATGGTCGTCAACGGGCAGCAGCATGAGGGCGGGATCGGTAATAACACCGCCATACCAGCTTGAGTAGAAGGCAAGATATTCGGAGAAGTGGGTCCGTTTCATTGAAAGCAGCCTGTCGGAAATCTGGTCGAAGCTCAATACAGGTATGGGCATGTCAGTCTCCTGCTCTGTAAATCTTCTGGTTCCGGTTAGTCCGGGTTAAGTTATTATATTAATGCTTACGCGTCCGGAACGAAACGCCGCTTCATCAGGAATAGGGCGCCCGAACGCGGGACCGGACGCATTTGCAACGGTAATTATTGACGAGATCGAGTGCAAATTGAAAATAGAATCTTTCGTTTTCGACTTTGACGGCACTCTTGCGCTGCTGAGGCTGGATTTCGCAGAAATGAAAATGCGGCTGAACCTGCTTGCCGTGCGCTGTTTCGGCCAATCGCCGCCTGAGCCTTTTCTTCCTGTCCTGGAATGGGTCGCCTGGCTCGACGGAAGCATTCGGCAATCAGGAGGAGACGGCGGCGAATTTCGACAAAAAGCCCTGAGCCTCATTGTCCAGATGGAGTTACAGGCCGCGGCCGGCGGCGCGCTTTTTCCATTCACAAGGCCGATCCTGAGGGCGCTCAAAGACAGAGGCGCAAAAACCGCAATCATAACCAGAAACTGTGAAGCTGCAGTTCGGCTTGTTTTTCCGGATATCTCCGACCACTGCTGCGCCTTTTTCTCGCGGGACCATGTCTCATCTCCCAAGCCCGATCCGGCCCATTTAATCCGTGCCCTCGATTCGATCGGGGCGGATTTGCAGACTGCGATCATGATAGGTGACCATCCTATAGACATTCAAACCGGCAAAGCGGCAGGAGTGATGACTGCCGGGGTTTGCAGCGGCAACAGTTCCCGAGATGAATTTTTGAAAGCAGGCGCCGACTGGGTCGCAGATGATTGTCAAAGGTTGATGGAACTTTTGGAGGGCGAAGGATAGACTGTTAACGATGGATGCAAACCTGCGATTGGACACCTTTCCCGCATTCTCCGATTTGCCCGCAGGCTGTTTGCCGGCCTTAATCCATTGACCAGGTTTTCTGCATCTGTTATCGTGTTTTGGATTGGACTCCATCGACTATCAGGGACGCAATGGACCTTTCAAGCCCGAAGTCAAAAGGCCTCTACGGAATAGCCGCTCTCTTCGACGATGTGGAGCGCAAGAACCTGTTCCGTAAATACCTCCGTTTTCTCTGTTGGGTTGAGCTGGGCATTTTGCTCACGTGCTGGCTGTATCAGATAGGCGACAGCGGACGTGAGGTTGAGCCCACGTTCCCGTGGCGTCTTTATTTTCTTATTGCCTTTCTCGCTCCTGTCGCCATCACTTTTCTCGTGGGGACTGTAGTCGTCGGTTTCAACAAGTATTTTTCTGAACCGGACCCGGCCGGTGAGAGCCGGCTGGAAAACGAAACTGCTGAAAACCTCGGGACCGGCAGAATCCAACAGTTTGTCCGAATGGTTGACTGGGTGCGGAAGCTTCCGTTTTTGGCACTTTTGTTGCTCCTCGGCGTTGGAGCGGCATTTTTTTACAAGTTGGACTCCATAGCGGCAATTGCCGGCAGTATTGGCGAAAAGTCGGCCAAGATTGTGCTGACGACGCTCGCCGTTATTTTGCTGCTCGTCTCTATTTTCGCGCTGGTCCTTATCATTCTGAACTACCGGCTGCGCAAAAAGGCGATGGAATACCAGTACAAGACGCATGTGGCTGAGAGATTCGGCCTTGTAATTCTAGAAGACAATACCGTCTTGAACAGTTCGGGAAGGCTTCTGATAAACGGAGCGAAATTTAAAAAGGCAGCGCTTCCGCTTTTGTCCGAAGGGCCGGGTGAGGATAAGACGGTTGAGAATAAACCGTGTGAAGGTTCTTTCGTTGGATCGATTCCCAACTCATCCGATCGGCAGAGATGAGGTCAAGCAGTAAATCCCTTCCGGCTCGTACAGCCGATTATATCAGGAAGAACGGCCTTATATCAGCCGGAGATCACGTCCTGGCGGCGGTTTCCGGCGGCCCCGATTCGGTCGCCCTTCTGGCCGTGCTAAGCGATCTGAAAGACGCTCTGGCGATAGAGCGGATCACAGTCATTCACTTCGACCATCGGCTGCGCGGCGAAGAATCCGATAGTGACAGGGAGTTCGTGCGCGCTCTGGCATTTTCCGCAGGGTTTGATTTTCACTGTGGGGCCGATGACGTACGCGCTTTTGCGGGCGCCCGGAGGATTTCCATCGAAATGGCCGCCAGGGAGCGCCGGTATTCTTTCTTCATGAGTACGGCCGCCAAGCTCAGCGCCGATAAAATTGCACTCGGGCATACGGCCGATGACCAGGCTGAAGAGGTTATTTTAAGGATTTTGAGGGGTACCGGTCCTTCAGGCATTCAAGCGATGGCGCCGATGACGGCAAACGGTATTGTCCGCCCGCTGCTTTTTGCCGGCAGGCAATCAGTTATGGAGTATCTGAGAGAATGCGGCATAGGCTTCAGAGTTGACTCGACCAATCTCACCCCCTCATGCCAGAGGAATTTTCTCCGTCTGGAGGTTTTTCCGCTTTTGCGAAAAGCTTTTCATCCCCGGGTAACTCAAACTATCACGCGTTGCGCCGACCTGGCGCGTGAGGAGGAGTCCTGGTGGACCTCACAGGTTGGTGAAATCTGGCAGGATGTATGCCTTGAGTTGTCTGAAGGAAGGTGCAAGCTCGATTGCGGCAAAATGAGGCAGCTCCATCGATCCCTTGTACGGCGGGTGCTGCGTTCGACTATCGAGAGCGTCAAAGGAAGCCTGTCGGGGGTCGGCCTGACGCACCTGGAACCATTGGTCGAACTTGTCTTTTCAAATAGAGGCGAGAAATGTCTCGAAATTCCGGGAGGGATACAAGCAGCGAAACATGGGGCCGCCCTCATCGTCAAATCGAGGCAACACGCAGCGCCGGAAGTTTCGCCGGACGAAATCCTGGTAGTCGATGAGGCGGGCGACTATGTTTTTGGTAGATCAAGCTTTGAATTTCGCTTTCGCGACGAGACTGCCTGCTGCTTGCCGGAGTCAGGCGTCGACTATGTTTGCATGGATTCAGACAAACTGAAATGGCCGCTCGTGCTGCGATACCGCAAGACCGGGGACCGCTTTTGCCCTTTTGGCATGGTCGGCTCAAAAAAACTTCAGGATTTTTTCACCGATCTCAAGATCCCCGGGAACGAGCGGCAAACAGTTCCGATTTTATGTGACAGTGAAAAAATTTGCTGGGTGGCCGGCATGAGAATGGACGACAGGGTTAAGTTGGACGTCCGGACGAAGCACGTCCTCACCGTGAGGCTTGTAAAGGCGACTGACAGTGCGCGGTGAGCGGAAAAAGACTCAGATATCAATCGGACATGAGGGTGCGAAACAGGCATCAGGCGAATTGTGAAACAGGCCTCCAGGGAAGGTGGACCGGATTGAATTTGTGCCCGCCAGTTCTTAAATAGAAGAATAGATATCGGGTGCTTGTGATTGGCGTATTTATGGCATTGGACCGAGATACCTGATGTATTCTCTCCCAGGAGAACTGTGATGAATGTGTCGAAATATTTCAGGCTGTTTGGCTTGGTTCTGTTCACGGTGATGGCGGCGGAACTGATCTTTGTCCTGCAAAGTGACGTAAACGTCCTGCAAAACGATATTAATAAAGGATCGAAAGAAAACTTGACCGTCCCTCAGGGCGCCTTTACCCCGGGTGAACAGGGAACCGGTTCACCTTCCATTATCCCGAGCGACAAGGACACAACCAAAATCGAGTACAGGAATATTCTCTTCAGGTCCGACGCCGCTGATGGAGCACTCGGACAGGCGGCTGAGGAATATCCGGAGCTGTAAGGCGGCGTCCGAACAGTTTCTGCGGGTGTTGCTCACGGTGAAAAAATAGGCGCAGATCTCCAAGGGTTATCGAGAATCGCAAACGGAATTATCCTCGATAAGAGGAAGACGTGTAAGCCCCTGGGAGTCGGGATAGGCGCTGGAACCGTCGTGCGAGGCTTCGGAAGCGGGCATTCATGAGCGATTTTCCATTCCGATGTTCCTTGGAACGCGTATTCTATCCCTTCCGCTTAGCCGGGCTTCTTTCCATTCACCTGTCTCTCTTTTGACTTTGACTTCAAAAGAAAAGACTAATACAAGCGATCAAATTAAAGGGCGAAGTTGGTCAAAATTTTTAGAGTTGCGGGTTTGGGGTTCCGGCGATTGGGAGAAGACGGCAAAACTTTCTCGCTTTCTGATTTCAGAACGGAGCAGCACTGAAAGGACCTCGAATGACAGACTGGGCTTTCCTTTTTCCCGGGCAGGGATCACAGTACATAGGGATGGGTCGGGAATTCCACGACAACTTCAAGGAAGTGCGGGAGCTATTCCTGAAGGCAAACGATATACTGAAAATGGATGTCACAAAATTATGCTTTGAAGGACCGGACGAAGTGCTGGTGAGGACCGAGAACGTTCAGCCGGCTATAACCCTGGTGAATCTCGCATGTCTGACCGTCCTGAGGCTCAATGGCATTCACCCGGTGGCGGCCGCCGGACACAGCCTGGGAGAGTACGGCGCCCTTTACGCCGCCGGGGCGATTAATCTGGAAGATACTCTCAGATTGGTTCAGCACAGGGGAAAGTTCATGCAGGAGGCTGCCATTATTGAGCCGGGGGGTATGGCCGCCGTTATGGATCTGGAAGAGGAAAAAATTCGCGAGATTTGCAATCTGTCCGGAGCTGAGGTTGCCAATATAAACTGCGTCGAGCAGATTATAATCACGGGGCCCGAAGTCGAAGTAAACAGCGCGGCGATGATGTGCGAGAAAGCAGGCGCCAGGCAGTGCGTGAAGCTAAACGTCAGCGGGCCCTGGCACAGCCGTTGTATGGACTATGCGCGCGAGAAGTTCGCCCCTGTCCTGGAAGAATGCGCGTTCAGGGACCCGGAAATTCCGGTCGTAAACAACGTCGATTCTGAAATTCTCGAAAAGGGCGCCCAGCTTTACGACAAACTGAGCCGCCAGATCTGCAGCCCGGTCCTGTGGCGGCAGTCCATGGAGCGTCTGATAGCGAAGGGCTTCGACCATTTTGTCGAAGTAGGGCCCAAAAAGGTATTGCGCGGTCTCATGCGAAGGATCGACCGCAAGGCGAAAGTAATGAACGTGGAAGACAATGCAAGCCTTGCGGCTTTCTTGCAGGCCTGTTGAGATAACTCCGTCATTTTTCCTTGGGTTTTGACCAAACGAGGTATGGACAGAGTTTGCACATATCGAACCCGGGGTAAGTCTCGCCGGTGCGGGGGAAAGACACCCCTCCGTCGCGGATTGTCCTCTGGAGCATCCATCTGATGGTCGGTTCAAGGTGGTTGCCCGGCCATATCCAATTTATCTCGCCCTGTTCCGTTTTTCCCGCTGTGTAGCTCCCGCTGCACATCGTGGTGATGTTCGGTTTTCCGGTGACATGTACTGCCGCCGTCCCGTGGCAGGCTGAACTGCTCATGGTCATGACCATCTCGAATGGATGTATGTCCATTGCGGCGCACCAGTCGTTTCCAAGATGATACGCCTGGAGCACGTCGCAAACGCCGTGAATTACGTCGGGGACAAAGGAGGCCTTGTGTATCGGGGCGCTCACAAAGGCAAGCAGGCCTTCCGGAAGTCTTTTCTTGGTCTTGACGAACCGCTCGGCCTGGGCCGGGTCTTTAGTGTACTTGAGGTGGCTTTTCACTTCTACTTCATCGAATTCCTTCCACCCGAAGACGTAACGAGCGTTTTGGCAGCCAAGGCCCTCCGGTCCGGCGAGAACGATATCGCCGCGTTGTCGCGAGAACGCAAGTGAATGGCAAAAGGTGAACCCGTGCTTCGGGACCTTATAGTTGCCGGCTGCCTTGAAGGCGGCGAGTTCCTCGGCGTTGAAAAAGAATTTTATCCCGACGGGATAATACTTCATACGAAGGAGGTTTCTCAAAACAAGCGTTATGTCCGCTCCGTCAAGCTTCTCTTTTTCCAGCATGGCGCCGGCGAAATCCACATCGTCGAGAAAAAGGGAGGAGTTGATCGTCATTGGTGCTCCTTTGAAAGTAAAAGTCTTTTCTTCGAAAAGTAGAACGCAAATCAAGCTGCAAATCAATTCAAAATTGAGCGGCTGGAGATGGTCGCGGAGCGGACATGAAGGGATGCAGGGACGAAGTCTATGGCAAAAACTGACGGCGTAACCTACGGACAAAACCTCTTAAAAATCCCTCTAATCTCTCTTCTCAGGCGCAGAATATCCTGCCAGGTTCCAATGGCGCCTCCATCAAAACCAGGAGGCCAAAGCCCGAGCAAGACCATTTCCTCGAAACGATTCTCATCGAGCTTGGCGTCGCTGGAATCAGTGTGCAGCCTGACCCTGTGGTCGAGTGCCCGGAGTGCGCCAAATGCCGCATTCAACTTATGGGAGTCCCTCTTGCCGGAACCGGTTTTTGACGCATCTTTCGAAAACTTCTGAACCAGGCGCCTGACAGACCGGTGTAGCGCATGCACCGGCGCAGGGACAATCCCTTCCCCCAATTCCGCCGCCTCCTGATTTCCGCGTTTTGCCTCCACGCGCTCGTCCCCGGGTTTTGCTTTCCCTGGATTTTGCCTGTCCCCGCCCATCAGTGTCCGTTTCTCTCCCTTTTCCTTCGGGAGAAAGTCGGGGAGAAAGTCTCCGACCAGCAACCGTCCCTGCGCGATGAATTCAATGTCGGCCAAACCACCCATCCCCAGCTTCAAATCGATTTCATCTTCGGTTTCGGCGGCGCGCTCCCGTTCCATACGTTTACGCAGGTGGCAGATCCTGGGCCAAACCGATTCCACGGGTCTTTTCCTGAAGCAGATTTCAGCGGCTCTCTCCTCGATCCACCTCCCTAGCTCCAAGTCACCCGCTATGTGGCGTATCCTGAGAAGGGCCTGGATTTCCCAAATATCCGCCCATGCCTGATAATATTCGAGCCATGATTTGCGCGTTACGACGAGCGGACCGTGCGTCCCCGTCGGCCTCAACCGCACGTCCATCGGGTAGCCGGGACCTTCCTGCAGCGGCATGGAAAGCATGTTCATGAAGCGCTGAATGAGCCGGATCACCTCGCCGGGAATGCGGCTATCCTGCTCGTGGACCCCGGGAGAGTAAACGAAGACGAGGTCGAGGTCGGAAAGGTAGCTCATCTCCATGCTGCCAAGCTTTCCCATCCCTAGCACCGAAAGGGGCAGGCCTTCGGGGAGCCTCAGGTTTTGTCTCACCGTATCCAGCGTGCTGCGGATAACAAAATCGGCAAGAAAGGTCAGCTCCCCCTCAAGAGCGGCGAAATCCAGGAGACCGCCGAGATCCGCGAGAGCGAGTTGCACGATTCGCTCGTTCTTCAACCTCCTGATCCGCTCCAGCTTTTCTCCGTATTCCTCTGTGCTTTGGAGCAGTCCGATGCCGGATTGCAGCCATCGAGGGGCGGACATGAAGATTCCCGACGTCAGGGCATGGCCTTCAACCAGTGAAGGGTTGTAAGAGAGAAGCGCCGCAACCATTTTGCTTGAAGCGATCGCGCGGCAAAAAGGCGCCAGCCAGGCTCCATGCGCGGCTTCTTCAAACAGGCGTTTAAGCCCGGTCCTTCGAGCGACACTCCCCAAATAGGTATCCAGCCGCACCAGGACCTTTTTCAAAACCTCCGTGTCGGAGATGTGAGAAAATCCTTCAAGTGTTTCAATGAGGATTTGAGACTTCATGGAAACCGGGAAATGATCGAGGGTCTCCTTAAGTTTCTCGAAGGGCTCAGAGGGGAAAGAGGATAGCATTTTGACGCCCGGGTGCGTCTCTTCCTTCACCCGGTCTTTTTCTTCCCGCGCCTCCCGAAAAAGCTCCTGAAACCTCGAGTGGACAATCGAACAGCGCATTTCCAGGGCCCTCAGAAAAGCTGCTTCGTCATCACCAAAACCCATTGCGCATACCAGGCGCATCCTTTCGTCCCATGAGCGCGGCAAACGCTGAGTATGCCGGTTCTGGTCGATCTGGATATAATGTTCTACATTGCGCAAGAAGGTGTATGAACGCTTCATCTCTTCGGCGGTTTCCTGCGGCAGCAGCCCGAGGCCCGAGAGTTTTTCGAGGCATTTAAGAGTGTTCGGTTCGTCAAGCTCCGGGCGCCGACCTCCATATATCAGTTGCATCGACTGGACGAAAAACTCGATTTCCCGGATCCCGCCGATGCCCAGCTTTACGTCGAAGCCTCTCGTTCCCGGCTTGAAACGGGCCGATTCGCTCAAAATCCTGCTTCTCATCTCTTTGAGTTCGCCAAGCGCCTGGAAATCCAGAAACCTTCGAAACACAAACGGGCGGATCTCCCGGATGAATGCATTCCCTTCGGAGCGTTCCCCGGCAACCGGGCGGCACTTGAGAAGCATCTGACGCTCCCATGCCCGGCCTCGGAGCAGGTAATGCTCGATCGCGCCGCTCATCGACGGCGCAAGGATGCCTTCCTTGCCCTGAGGCCGCAGGCGGAAGTCCACATGAAAGACGCGGTCACCTTCGAACGGATCGGACAAAAGCCTCGACAGCCGGTGCACGAGGCGGCTGAGCAGCATGATGGAATCCTCCGGGCCGTCGGCTCCATCCTTTTCGGCATCCGAGCGCAGGAAGATCAGGTCAATGTCGGATACATAGTTAAGTTCGTGGCCGCCCAGCTTTCCTAATCCAAGGACAACGAGGGGCATCCTCGCACCGAGCCGCAGCCGGATGTCGGAATCCCGGTCTCCGGCCCACCAGCCGGGATGAGCCGAGAGAACCTCCAAGCCCACCTGAAGGGCTACCGTAGCAAGGTCGCTCAATTGGCCGGTTGTCTCTGAAAGGTCCGCATACCCGCAAAGATCTCTTGCGCCAATCCTTAGAAAATGACGCTGCTTGAAACGGCGAAAGATCCGGAGAAGGTCGTTGAAGCATCGCGCTTCCGCCACCTCAGATCCAAGCGCCGAATAGATGTTCGCAAGAGGATATTTGCGCTTTATGTTTCCTTCGCTCAAAAGGAATTCTTCGAAATCAGGATTGTTGCGAAGAAGGATATTGAGATACTGAGAGCATTTGCGGATGTGTTCGATCTCGGTCATAAAAAATGCCTGTGCGATCTTTGGTCGAACGTTAATCCGGACAAGACGGACCAAAGGGATAACGGACCAAGACTCATTATCGCACGAATTTCGGATTTAAAAACCAATAGAGCTCGAACCGCCGTGTGAGTTTATCACAACAAAATCCGAATTCATTCAACCCAGGACGCTTAAAAAGCACGATGAGATGTGCTATGCTGTCCCGGACTGACAATAATTATAAAGATTTGCTATTTGGCGCCCAGCCGTTAAAATTGAAATTCAGGTAAATCCGGCAGAAAGACCAGCTTTGAAAACTCAGAGGAACAGTTTATGACCCTTCCGTGGAATCGCCCCAAGGCAATTTTGTTGCTTGAAGACGGGACCGTTTTCCGAGGATACACGTTCTGCGGGCACGGACGCACGCTGGGAGAGGTGGTTTTCAATACCAGCATGACCGGGTACCAGGAAGTGCTCACCGATCCGTCCTATAAAGGGCAGATCGTGGCGATGACATACCCTTTGACAGGCACTTACGGAATAAATCCGGACGACATGGAATCGGCTGCGATACATGTCGAGGCTTTTATCGTAAAAGAATATCAGGACATTTACAGCAACTGGCGAAGCAACCGGTCTCTGGCTGATTTCCTGACCGAACACGGCAAGATCGGGATCGAAGGCATAGATACTCGGGCGCTTACCAGGCATCTCAGAGTCAGGGGCGCGATGCGTGGGATCGTTGCGACGGACACCGACAACCTGCGAGAGTTGATGGACCAGGTGCTGGCATATCCCGGGCTGAACGGGATCGACCTCGTAAAGTTCGTTACATGCCAAAAAATCTACAGGTGGTTTGACGGAAGCAGGCGCGAAACGGACCGCCCGGCATGGCTGCCGGATGTTGGCGGATACCGGGTGGCAGCCCTTGATTGCGGGATAAAATATAATATTCTTCGCAAACTGGAGAAGGCCGGGTGCCAGGTGCTGGTTTTCCCCGCTCATAGCGCCGCCTCTGAAATACTCTCCTGCGATCCGGACGGCATATTTCTGTCGAACGGTCCCGGAGATCCGGCCGCCGTGCATTATGTTATCGACACTGTCCGGGAGCTTTTCGGCAAAAAGCCCATATTCGGCATCTGCCTCGGCCATCAGATGATGGGACTTGCGCTTGGAGGCTCCACATTTAAGCTCAAGTTCGGGCATCGAGGGGCAAATCAACCTGTAAAGGACCTTACAACCGGCAGAATCGAGATCACCGCACAGAATCATGGTTTCTGCGTCGATCCTGATTCGCTTTCGCACCTGCCCGTGCGGCTTACGCACATAAACCTGAATGACAATACGCTGGAAGGGATGGAACACCTGGAGATCCCCGCCTTTTGTGTCCAATACCATCCGGAGGCCTCTCCCGGCCCCCATGACGCCTCCTACCTTTTCAACCGGTTCGTTCAGATGATGGAGAAGAAGACGAGTTCATGCCAAAGCGCACAGATATAAAGAAAATACTTCTCATCGGCTCAGGGCCCATAATCATAAGCCAGGCGTGCGAATTTGACTACTCCGGCACACAGGCCTGCAAGGCGCTGCGTGAAGACGGCTATGAAATAGTGCTGATAAACAGCAATCCGGCCACAATCATGACCGACCCCGAGATGGCGCATCGCACATATGTGGAGCCGATAACCCCCGAGGTTGTCGCAAAGATAATAAAGCGCGAACGCCCTGACGCTCTACTCCCCACTCTTGGGGGGCAGACGGCCCTCAACGTTGCCGTAAGGGTAGCTGAAATGGGCATTTTGGAAGAATTCGGCGTGGAAATGATAGGGGCCAATGCTTCCGTCATCAAGAAGGCGGAGGACCGCCAGCTTTTTCGGGACGCCATGACGAACATCAACCTGAGAGTGCCCGAAAGCCTCATAGTCAATAACCTGGATGACGCCGAAAGCTTTGCTCACAAAATCGGCTATCCGGTGATTGTCCGGCCTTCGTTCACCCTGGGTGGGACCGGAGGCGGGGTGGCTTACAACCGCGAGGAGCTTCTCGATCAAACCCAGAGGGGGCTGGACGCGAGCATGATCCATTCGGTTATGCTCGAAGAATCTGTTCTCGGTTGGAAGGAATTCGAACTCGAAGTGATGCGCGACCTCATGGACAACGTGGTCATCATCTGTTCGATCGAAAACATGGACGCCATGGGCGTGCACACGGGAGACTCCATTACGGTCGCCCCGGCCCAGACTCTTACCGACCGTGAATACCAGATGATGCGCGACGCTTCCATTGCGATTCTGAGAGAAATAGGGGTTGAGACGGGTGGCTCGAACGTTCAGTTCGCGATCAATCCCAAAGACGGCGAAATGGTCGTGATTGAGATGAATCCGCGTGTTTCGCGGTCTTCCGCTTTGGCATCAAAGGCCACCGGGTTCCCTATCGCCAAGATTGCCGCCAAGCTTGCCGTGGGATATACACTTGATGAGATAGCGAACGACATTACAAGGGAAACCAAGGCTTCCTTCGAGCCTACGATAGACTATTGCGTTGTAAAGGCGCCGCGTTTCACTTTCGAAAAATTTCCACTTGCCGACGACATTCTATCAACATCGATGAAATCGGTGGGTGAGACCATGGCTATCGGTCGCACTTTCAAAGAGGCGATTCACAAGGCCATTCGCTCGCTTGAAATTGGACGGTACGGTTTTGCCGATCCACCTTCAGACGTCGATGCCGAATACATCGAGCAGTTGAAGCTGAGCCTGTCCAGACCCAATTCTCAAAGGCTCTTTCAAATCGGCGAAGCGCTGAAGCTGGGCATATCGATCGAGGAAATCTCCGGGCTTACCTTTATCGACCCATGGTTTCTGAAACACATCAAGGAAATAGTGGAGGTTGAGAAGGCAATTACGCAGTCGACGTCCGGAGCCTCCTTTCTCGAGAATGAAGAGCAGCTTCAGGCCGCAAAAGCTTGGGGATTCTCCGATCGGCGTCTTGCCCAACTGACCGGAGTCGACGAAGAGGCCGTGCGCCAACACCGGCTGCAGCAGAGCATCAGGCCGGTTTACAAACTGGTCGACACGTGCGCCGCCGAGTTTGAGGCCTACACGCCCTATTACTACTCGACATACGAGACCGAAGACGAAGCCAGACCTTCGGACAGACCCAAAGTGGTAATTCTGGGGGGAGGCCCCAACAGGATCGGCCAGGGAATTGAGTTCGACTACTGCTGTGTTCACGCCTCCTTTTCCCTTCGGGAAGAAGAACATGAATCCATAATGGTCAACTCGAATCCCGAGACGGTTTCCACCGACTACGATACGTCGGACAAGCTCTACTTCGAGCCTTTGACCCGCGAGGACGTTCTCCATATTCTGGACAGTGAAAAGCCAAAGGGCCTGATCGTTCAGTTTGGCGGTCAGACCCCTCTTAATCTCGCGGTTCCGCTGGAAAAAGCCGGCGCCCGAATCCTTGGCACCTCCCCTGACGCAATTGACAGGGCCGAAGACCGAAAACGGTTCCAGCAGCTTCTCCACAAACTCGGTCTGAAGCAGCCCGAAAATTCGACCGCGTTCACTATCGAGGAAGCCTTCGAGGCGGCAGACGAGATTGGTTTTCCTGTGGTGGTGCGGCCTTCCTATGTCCTCGGCGGGCGGGCCATGGAAATAGTCTATGACCGAAGTCGCCTCGCAGAATTCATGAAAACGGCCGTGCATGTCTCACCCGGCCACCCGATTCTGATAGACAAATTCCTCGAAGACGCAATCGAACTTGATGTGGATGCCATCTGCGACGGTCGGCTCACGGTTATCGGGGGTATAATGGAACATATCGAGCAGGCTGGAATTCATTCCGGGGACTCCGCGTGCGTGCTTCCGCCTATAACGATCTCGAAACAAATGCTGGATGAGATCAGAAGGCAGACAAAGCTGCTTGCAGAAGAGCTCGGCGTCATAGGCCTCATGAACATTCAGTTTGCAATTCAGAATGGTGAAGTCTTCCTGTTGGAGGTAAATCCGAGGGCGTCAAGGACGGTCCCCTTTGTCAGCAAGGCGATCGGACGCCCGCTGGCCAAGTTGGCCACCAAAGTCATGCTGGGAAAAACCCTCGAAGAACTCGGGTTCGACAGGGAAGTCGAGCCGAAGCACATATCGGTCAAAGAGGCAGTTTTCCCGTTTTCCCGTTTTCCGAAGGTGGATACCCTGCTCGGACCCGAGATGAAGTCAACCGGCGAAGTCATGGGAATAGGGGAAAACTTCGGCATAGCGTTCGCAAAAGCTCAGGCCGCAGCGGGATACGAACTGCCTAAGGGCGGAACGGTTTTCATAAGCGTCCATGACGGAGATAAAGCCAAAGCCTTGCCGGTGGCGAAGAAATTCCTGAAGTTGGGCTTCAAACTGATCGCGACCGCCGGGACCGCCCGGTTCTTAGAGGACAACGGAGCGCCAGCCGACAGGGTATTCAAATTGAACGAAGGCCGTCCTCATATCGTGGACAAGATAAAGAGCGGGGAGATCCAACTGGTCGTAAATACGAATCTTGGCAAGAAGACCGCCTCCGATTCCTACGAAATCAGGCGTACTACCCTGATCTACAATATTCCTTACGCCACCACCATTGCCGGGGCGCAAGCCGTGGCCGAAGCCGTGTCGGCCCTTCAAAAAGGCGACTGGGATGTAAAAACCCTTCAGGAATACCACCTGGGGATACTTGGATAGGGCAATAGTGCAAAAGCAAGAGGATAACCGGGGGAGCAGAAAGGATCGTCATGACTGCATGGCAGATGCCTGATAACAAAATAGTAATTCCGGCCAACCGGGAAATTTTGGTCCCTTTTGCTCCGAGCAAGAAGGAAGAATGCGGGATCTTCGGGATCTACGGCCACGAAGATTGCGCCAAGCTGTCATATTTCGGCCTCTATGCGCTCCAGCACCGGGGTCAGGAGAGCGCCGGCATCGCTGTGGGGGACGGACGACAGATCACAACCCACAAAAACATGGGTTTGGTTAATGAAATTTTTAGCGAACAAATCATCCAAAGCCTTAAGGGGCATGTCGCCATCGCACACGTGCGATATTCGACCACCGGGTCATCTCTTTTGGCAAACGCGCAGCCTATTACTGTTTTTCATGGAAATAGCCACTATGCGATAGGGCATAACGGAAATTTGGTAAACGCTTTCGAATTGCGTCAGGAACTCGAAAAAAAAGGCGCCATTTTCCGTTCAACGGCCGATACCGAGATTTTCTTACACCTGATGGCCAGGCGCCTGACACATGGCCTCGAGGAGGCCGTAACCGAAGCTTTGAAAAGGGTAAAGGGCGCCTATTCGCTTGTCATGTGCACCAAGGACAAGCTGATCGGCGCGCGCGACCCGAACGGTTTCAGGCCGCTTTGCCTGGGTGAGTTGAAAGGGGCCTATGTGCTCGCTTCGGAAACCTGCGCCTTGGATCTCGTGGAAGCAACCTACATCCGCGATCTGGAGCCGGGCGAAGTCCTTATCATAGACGAACACGGGCCGCACTCGCTTTTTCCCTTCCCCCAAAAACGCTCATCTCACTGTATATTCGAATTCATCTACTTTGCGAGGCCCGACAGCAACATTTTCAATCAAAATGTTTACATGTTCAGAAAAAGGCTGGGAGCTCTGATGGCCAAAGAGAACCCCACGATTTGCGCCGATCTCGTGATGCCCTTCCCTGATTCCGGGAACTACGCTGCTCTGGGATTCGCCCAGGCGAAAAATATTCCCCTCGAGATGGGGGTAATTCGAAACCATTACGTGGGCCGCACGTTCATTCAACCCAGCCAGGCCATGCGCGATTTTGCCGTGCGGGTAAAATTGAATCCCGTGCGTGAGTTGCTCAAAGGAAAGAGTGTATTGCTGATAGAGGATTCGATAATTCGCGGGACAACGACCAGATGCAGGAGCAAATCGTTGCGTCAGGCAGGCGCAAAAGAAGTGCACATGCTGGTGAGTTGCCCTCCGCACAGATATCCCTGCCCCTACGGGATCGACTTCTCCACCAAGGGCGAACTGATAGCCGCCTCGCATTCGGTTCAGGAGATACGAGACTTTATAGGTTTGGATTCGCTTAATTACCTGAGCGTCGATGGGCTGCTGGAGGCCGCGGGCGTCAAGGCGAACGATCATCCCTATTGTCTCGCGTGCTTTAACGGAGATTATCCGGTTAGATTCAGCGATGAGGTCCGGAAGGACTGCTTTGAGGAGAAATGTTAAGATGCCGTGAGCGGTTAACCGGGTCTTGCATTACTCTGCCTGGTACTCTGTCAACAAAGTTCTTTGATTCGTCACCCCCGCGAAGCCTGCCTGGGTAATTGTCAGGCCAGGGGCGGGGGTCCAAAGTCTTCAAGTAACTGAAAAAGCACTGGATTCCCGCCTGCGCGGGAATGACGATCTTCAAGTTCACTACTAAAATTAAGTTGACAGTGCACTACTATAACGGACGTCGGAAGTCGGAAAGGAACATTTTCCGACCATGGCTGTATGTCAACTTTCTTTTGGCGCTTGCTATAGCCGATTGGCCGAATTCAACGTGGAGGAGAAAGCGCTATTTACAATCAACTAATCTATTTCATTGTCGTCTTGTTTCTCTTCAGCGTCCAGCGTCAGACAGGCAAGCCGCCTACGGCGTACGGGCCCGACGCCCTCTATATAGCCGTCCTGTTCTGTTTCTTTATCTTCTACTGCCACCGTACTTTTGAGAAGATTCAAAGAGCTGCGGATCGAGGTGTCCCGTTTTCAGCCCTCATCCGTGCCCATCACCGCGCCCAGGCGGTTTTGTCCGTTACCGCGATTGGATTTCTGGCGGTATATCTTTATGGCTTCAATCTCGGAGCCTACCTTCGCATAATCCCCGGTTATGACAAGTACATGACGATATCGGGGCTTGCCGGCCTGGCAATTTTCCTCCTGCACCTTGCGGTTATCTGGTTTTACGCCCATCCCACCTACAGAATCGTATTCGATTCAACTCTTTCGCGCGCGCGCTTCATAAAAGGGCAGCTTGCCTTTACTTCAGTAATATTGGTTCCATGGTTTCTGATTTCCTCGGTAATCGACGTTCTTCAGTTCATAAAGCCGCCCGCTTTCATGACTTCCAATTTAGCGCAGATGCTGCTTACATCGATCACGCTGATTGGATTCGTGCTATTCGGGCCGTGGCTGATCGTTCGAATGTGGGGTTGCGAGCCGTTGGCCGACGACAGCGTCAAGGCCGAACTGGAAAGGTTTTGCAGCGATCATGCCTTCAGAACGGGCGGGCTTCTGCTCTGGTCCGTCTTCGGGCCGGAAGTGCTTACCGCCGGGGTAGTCGGCATTCTCCCGGGGCTTCGCTACATCCTGATCACATCGGGTTTGCTGAAGGCGCTTAATATCGAGGAACTCAAGGGAGTCGTAGCCCACGAGATGGGGCACGTGCGTAAAAAACATATGCTCATCTTCGTGCTCTTGTTGGTCCTCTTCATACCGTTCGCATCCGAGATGAGCGATACGCTGACTTTGCTCGCCCTTTCGAACAGGACCATTTTCAACTGGTCGGTTTCCACGGGAGATTTGGCCGCATCTTCATTTTCATTCTTTTCCTCCCTCCCGGTAATCGTGCTCATGGTCTTGTATTTTCGATACATCTTCGGGTATTTCCTCAGAAACAGCGAGCGGCAGGCGGATCTCTATGCAATGGAGCTTTTAGGGGACCCCCGGCCCCTCATCTCTTCGCTTGAAAAAATCGCCTATCGAAGCGGCAGAATAGAAAACCTTCCCAGTTGGCATCACTTCAGTATAAGGCAGAGAATAGACTTTGTCGTCGAGGCTTATAGAAACCGCGATCTGGTGAGGCTGCACAACCGAAAGCTATACGGGTCGGTATTTGTCTTTGTGGCGGTGATAAGCGGCCTTCTGCTGCTCAATTGGAGGGCAAACGAGGCAGGGTTCGCGAAAAGCCTCAATTCTGAGATCGAACTCCGTATACTGGAGAGAGCAATTTCACAGGAACCCGGCAATGTGGAATACATGGCGGCATACGGGGGGGTTCTTTACGAAAAGGGTAGGTATTCCGAAGCCGAGACGGTGCTTAGATCCGCGCTTATGAACGATCCTGAAAACGCGATGGTCCTGAATAACCTGGCGTGGCTGTACGCGACCGGCCCTGCTACTTTCCGCAACCCTGACGAGGCCCTCGAACTCGCATTGAAGGCGGCCGAACTGAGCCAGTCCGCGGACGTCCTGGATACGTTGGCGGAGGCTTATTACATAAACGGCAGGTATGCCGACGCTCTCGAAACCATAGATGAAGCGATCTCGGAGGGCGGTCCTCAACAACGTCATCTTCTGGAGCAGAAGGATAAATTCGAAAAGGCTTTGACGGGCAAGCTGAGGAGCTCATAAGAATATCGAATATACCATTTTGCCTTGAAGCCGGTGCTAAAGTAATACTTGATGCGTCATGCCGGCAAAGGAGGCTGTGTCGGAATCGATTGAAACAGAAAATTTCTCCAAGAAAGTGCCAAAAACTTACTGGATTCCGGCCCCGATCCCGGTCCCGGACTAAAGACTTCCGGGATGACGAGCCGGAATGACGGATTTCAACCCGTACGCACCTCAAAGTGGGAATTTCCCGCAAGCCGACCAGTTGTGACACAGTAATTCATGTCCCTGTCGGGACACCCTGGAAACCATGAAAAGTTGGTAATTTTTTGGAGGGGCTTCCAGCCCCGACGAACTTTTCGACACAGTCTCTCTCGCGAGAATGACGGCCATTTCTTTGCACGATCCCGTTCTTATTTGAGCGCTCATGGAGCCAGCCCCCCCTCGCCGCTTCGCGGCTCATATGGCGTTGCGGCGGCGGCCACGCGGTACACGTGGCCAGTCGCCATCAACGCCTGGCGCTCGGCCGCACGCGCCTGCGTGTGGCCGAATCCCGCGTTTCGCGGGAGTGGCGGGGCGCGGGGGAATCATTCCCCCGCTGTTTTCCATTACTTTAGTCTTGAACGCAATAGCAGTAATCGAAGAAGGAAGTATGAATTCGCAGGATGCATGGTCTCCATGATCCGGGATTTCACGTTCGATATTCGATATTGTCTCTGTCTGATGTCACGCCTCCGCGGAGTGCCGCTCATAAAGCGCGAGGTGTTTCTTAATCATCTCCGGGATAGGCAGGTTATAGGGGCAGCGTTTCACGCACTCTTCGCATTCGGTGCAATTACTTACTGACTGCATCGCCTTGGCTGCAAATCCGGCAGCTTTGGGGCCGGACATCCTGTGCGCAATTATCGGGTAGTTCATGGCAGGTGTGATCATAACCCCCTGCTCACAGGGCTGGCAGTATTCGCAGCGGCGGCAAAATTGCTGTCCGAGCCTCGTTTTGATCTTTTCCATCGCGTCCAGGTCTTCAGGGAAGAGGTCGTTACCGGTCTCATAAATTGCCACGATCTGATCGACCTGTTCGAGCGCATCGAACCCGGGCAGCGGGATCACGTCCGGAAATTGGCGAAGGAACTTGAAGCATAGTTCGGCATTTTCCAACGCGCCCCCGCCGAAGGGCTTCATGGCGAGTATGCCCATTTCCTGCAGCCGGGCATCCGGATGGAGCTTTTCGACGGCTTGAGATTCTATGAAGTTGAAAGGGAATTGGACCGTGCTGAAAAGCCCGGTCTTAACCAGCCTGGCTGCCATGTCGATGCTGTGAGAAGTCACGCCGACATGTCTGATCTTGCCGGCCTGCTTCGCCTTCAAGGCTGCCTCAAACACCCCGCCCGGTCCTGTTGCCGTTTCATAATCGGGTTCGAGGGACACCTGGTGTATCTGAAAAAGATCGATGTAGTCGGTGCGCATGCGCTGCAGGCTGAGCTCGATGTCCGCCTCGGCTTCTGCGCGGTCGCGCTTCAACGTTTTCGTCGCGATAACCAGCCGGCTTCGGATGCCCTCGAAGGCGAGGCCGATTTTCTCCTCGCTGTCGAGGTACGCGTTGGCCGTGTCGAACAGGGTTATCCCTTTTTCATAAGCCCGTCGTAGAACCTTCACCGCCTCGGCGGTGGATAGACGGATGATGGGAATGCATCCAAAACCCACCTCGGAGATTTCCATTCCCGTTTTGCCGAGAGTGACGTATCGCATTGCCTTCTACCTCCGTTCGCACCTGTGGAACTTTGCCGGCAGCGGCCGGAATGTCCGGACACCGCTTTCCATATTCTTTTTGCCGGTTTGAGTTGTACTATTTCTTTACAGGCAGCACATGAATGGCCTTTATGATCAGTTCAACCTCGTCGCCAACCTGGAGATTGAGATCCTCGACCGACTCCGTGGTCAAAACGGACGCCATTTCAGCAGGAACGACCGCTTCAAATTTTACAAGGGACATTACGTCTCCTTTCTTGACGGACGTTACCTTTGCCTGCAGTTTGTTCCTTGCTCCATATCGCATCCAAGCCTCCTTTTCAGGTTGGGGGAAGACGCCGATTCCGCCTTCCAAACAAAGCAGCGGGGACGATAAGAATCGTCGTTGGTCCGATATTATATATGCGCCGGATTTACCAGGCAAGGTCCGCTCGACATTCGAAGCTTGGCCGGTCGGTCGGAAGAGGCCGTCCGGCGTTGGTCGCAACGCTTGAACGATCATCTCATATTTTTGTGTTTGTGTTAGGACCCCGGAAGTATATATTACACTCCGTATTCGCTGTGCAGATAATCAACTGAATTTACATAAGATTATTCCAGGCCCCGACAAACTCAATGCCCGCGCGCCCCCTTTTTTGGCTGACGGTTTTCTTCATGCTGGGGATCTCGGCGGATCGCCTCATTGGAGAGAGCCTGCCGATCCCGACGCACTGTTTTGTTATCGCAGCCCTGATCCTGATCCCGGCTATGTTTATCACCCTATGGATCAGCCATAGCCGGGAGATGAAAGCAGAAGGCGGAGAAAGGAAGGCGGAACGTGATCGACGGAAGGAGAAAGCCGCACAATCTGATCCGAGCACTTTGGTTCCGATCCGGCGATTTGCCTTTTTCGCCATTTCCGCACTCCTGTTCGTCATTTTCGGCATGTGGTCGTCAAAGGCGGCCGCTCCCAAGTTTCCTCAAGGCCTCGAACCGTATCTGGACAGTCAGCCGGCAACCTTTATCGCCGAGGTAACCGGTTCGCCCGAATACTACCCGGACAAAATCCGCATGCCGCTCCAGCTACTGCGGGCAATGAGCGCCGACGGTCAAACCCCTCTGAATGCCGGCATTCTTCTGGGCTTCCCCGTCAAGGGACCCGCCGGCCCGGACCTATTTTTCCTCCCGGGCGACCGCCTCCTCTTTCGGGCTGCTCTCAAAGGTTTCCACAGTTTCAGAAATCCGGGCGGCTTCGATTACGCAGACTATCAGGCCGGAAAAGGACTCTACGCCCAATGCTTTTTGAAAGACGAACGCCTCCTGATAAAGATGGCCGCGCCGGCCCGGACCTGGCTTGGTTCCATTATGGAGGAAATGAGGGCCGGAATCGATCTTTTCCGGCAAAAGACGCTCGCCTGGATTCGCAGGTCGATGGACCCCGAGCCTGCCGCCTTTTATGCCGCGATGATACTCGGGTATAAGTCTCTGCTGGACAGAAACCGCCAGGACCAGATCCATCAAACGGGCCTCAACCACCTGCTCTCGGTCTCGGGTCTGCACATCGGGATGGCGAGCATGTTCCTCTTCTGGCTCGTCCGGCTCGCGGTCCGGTTTCTGTACCCCTCAATCCTGAATCGAATAAGCGATAAGCGTATAGCCATTTGGCCCGCTCTTGCAATAGCCGTCATATATGCGTTTCTGGCCGGATTTGGAGCGCCGACTATCTGGAGGTCCGTCCTGACCCTGGCGGTATTTTTTTGTGCAGCTTTCATGTACCGCAGGGCGGATTCGCTGACTATTCTCGCCTTTGCGGCTCTATTCATACTGATTCCAGTCCCTGCTTATCTCTGGCAGATACCTTTCCAACTGACGTTTGCATGCGTGCTTGCGATCATCGTTATCTACCCCCGATTTAACAAAATAAGGCTCGCGGCGATATTTCCCGCGCTTAGACCCGACGGGGCGCCGGGAAGAATAATATCCGTCTTCGAAGATGTCTTTTGGATTTCGATTGCAATCAACATCATGCTGCTTCCGCTCATAATCTATTATTTCGATGGATTTGCGCTGGCGGGAATCGTCGCGAATATCCTGCTGGTGCCCTATCTGGGTTTCGCAGTTTTGCCCCTGGGGCTTTTGAGCGTCCTCCTGTTCGCGTTCAGCGAAACACTGGCTTACCCGGTCGTAATTTGCGTAAACGCGCTTCTTTGGGGCTGCCTCCGGCTGATAGAATGGTTCGCGGGATTTTCCTGGAGCTTCTTCTGGACGGGGAGCTTTTCGCCGGTTTGGCTTCTTGCAGTATACGCGACTCTATTCCTTATACTTGCGCCGTTTCCACGAAAACTAAAATTTGCGGGCGCGGGCGTTGCGGCCGTGCTCGTTTGCGTGAGCCTGGCGCTTGGCGGCCACGCCGGTCGGAACGCCGCAGGGACGTTGCAGGTGGACGTCATCGACGTGGGGCAGGGGACGTCCACTCTGGTAAGGTTCCCCGAAGGCGCGACGATGCTCGTGGACGGCGGCGGCCTTCCGGACGAAAATTACGATATAGGCCGAAGCGTGGTTGCTCCGTTTCTGTGGCGCGAAGGAATCCGAGGTCTTGACTACGTGGCGCTCTCGCACGATCATCCCGACCATGGGCTTGGGCTCAGGTTTATCCTGCGCAATTTCGACGTGGGGTCTTTCTGGACGAGCGGGATCACCGGTGAGGAACAGGAGGGCGTCGACGCTGCTTCCCGTTTAGAAGAGGGCAGACATGTCCACAGCCACCTCGATGAAATCGCGCTGAGGCGGAAAATAAAGATCCGCACCTTCCCGGATCTTTTTTCAGACATTAAGGTCGGCCAGGCCACAGTGCGGGTCCTCCATCCAACTCGCTATTTTCTTGAGCACGAGTCCAAAAGGGACCTCAACCAAACCTCTCTCGTGCTCGAAATATGCTTTGGCAGGACAAGGGTGATCCTGCCCGGCGACATAGGCGCAAAGGTGGAAGAATCGATTATTCCCTCGCTGGAAGGAAACCTGGAAACATTTCTCGTTGGAGCTCATCACGGCAGCCGGTACTCAAACAGCGAGCAGTTCCTGGACGCGCTCCGTCCCCGTGCCGTTGCTTTTAGCTGCGGCTATGACAACCAGTTTGGATTTCCCCATCCGGCAGTGCTGGAACGTTGCGCCGGGCGCAATATCGCGGTGTGGAGGACCGATTTGCAGGGGGCGGTGCACGCCGTGTCAGATGGGCAGGGGTGGACAATAACCTCAGAAACGGACATGGGCAGTTATGCCCAAAAGAATCAAAAAAGATAAAAACTATCACAACTGAAAATCAACAATAACTTCTATTACCATTAGCGTCGACCCCACAAGGAGTTACGCATGAAGGCATTTAAATACATCTCGCTTTTGCTGCTGATATGTGTTTTCGGTGGTGTTCAACCAAGCCCGGCCGCAGAGCTTGTCGGTCTGCAGAATGTAGTCCTCGAGCCCGGCGAGCAGGTGTGGGGATTCGACATCCACTTGCAAGAAGGACGAATCATTGCCGTGTGCGCCGTTCCAGAAGGGTGGAAGATCACCGCGGAGAATTACGGAGAGGCTGCCGAATACAAGGATGGCGGAGGCCAAGTCCAGGGAGGCGCAGATTTCGGCCACGATGCGCTTTCCGCCACAGAGCTGTCTGAGCTTGGCGGGCTTCTCCTGATCGATCGCTCAGCCGCTCATGGTAAGTCGGCGTCATTGACCGGGTTTATCACGACCTCGGGGCCGAGCGACAATCGCAAGGTTCAACTGCAACCGCAGAATTTCCTGCGCCGGGAAGCTGCGCAATGCCCGGCGCCACCTGCCCGGCGCCGCCGGACAAGCCAATGAAGACCACAGGCAACCACGCGGTTACATCATGCGGTACTTCCTGAAGCTCGTTGGCCTTGTGATTGCTCGCCTTTCAAGCAGGTTTTGGCTGAAAAAGAGAAACACCACAAACCCCACTTTATCCTTGAAAAACGAAGTTTTTAAAAACGCAAGTATTCCAAGTCATATTTGGATTCGGGCACCCTGCTCGGAAGTCGTGTATCGGTCGGGGGCGCAATCCGCGAGAGGGTAAAGCTTGTGGGTGCGTAAGCTAATGATGCCTTGCTACAGTATGGTAACCTATGAAATTATTGGATAAGACGGTTGGCGATTCAGGTAAAATGGGCGCGCATCCTGAGTCGATCATGTTATATAACAGTCTATGACCCGTTCGGCTTTCCTTCTCTGCCGTACTGGATCGTTGTGCAAGACGAAGTATCCCTGTATACTGGACCGATATCAATGGTGCAGTGCACGCCGTATAGGACGGGCGGAAGTGGATGATGAACAGTGAGCGGTGAACTTTTTACGCGCGTCAACCGGGCAGAGCCAACTTCAGTTTCCAGGTCGCCAAATATACTTATCTTAACTATATCCAAGACTGGCTTGGGAGACGAGACGCTGTGCAATTTGAATGGGATCCGAAAAAGGCAACAAGCAACCTGAAAAAGCACGGGGTCTCGTTTGAATAAGCAGTGACCGTGTTCTATGATCCGCTAACGGCCACGTTTGATGACCCTGACCACTCGGACGACGAGCATCGTCTTATTACTATCGGCTTTTCCTCCGGCAATCGTTTGCTCTTTGTCTCACATTCGGACCGAGGGGAAGTGCTCCGGATTATCAGCGCGCGACCCGCTACCACATTTGAAAGGAAGCGACATGAAAGAGAAAGATAAAGAACTCAAGGATGAATTGCGTCCCGAATACAGTTTTGACTACTCAAAGGCTGTTCGCGGCAAATACTATAGCCGGCTTCTAGCTGAAGGGGCTAACGTTGCGGTTCTCGACCCGGACATTGCAGAGGCTTTCCACGATTCAGTTTCTGTGAATAGAGCACTGAGGTCCCTTCTCGATTTAACCCGTTCGACTCAGCGTTTAACACGTCGCTCCAGAGGCTCCTCAAAACATCCGGACCACTGATATCGTATAACCTGATATAACCAGTTTGGATTTCCCCATCCGGCAGTGCTGGAACGTTGCGTTGAGCGCAATATCCCGGTGTGGAGGACCGATTTGCAGGGAGCGGTGCACGCCGTATCCGATGGGGTGAAGTGGACAATGACCTCAGAAACGGACATGGGCAGTTATGCCCAAAAGAACCGATAAGGCCTCCCGCGCCCCCCATCGCGGATGATAGACAGTCGCGCGGTCGGCCTTCGCGCCACGCGCTCATTCATCGCTCAGGCTCTACTATGATCAGGCGAGATAGAAACTATCACGACTGAAAATCAACTTCTGGAGGCTTGGCATGCTGCCAGCATGTGAGACAGCCCTCTCTTATCAAGCAACTTCTTTGAGTTGGAGACAAGCCCACTATGCGAGATTCAAGTTTATCCCTGAAGCAGGTACTTGCTAAGTTTGCCCGGCTGTGCGTTGTGCTGTTATTTCTTATCAGCCTAAGCCTTCTTTTTTCCCGAGAGTCGTTAGCTGCCCAAGGATTTAGACAGCCACTCGTTCCGCAGGCGAAAGGATCTCTGCCTTCACGCCTTTTCCCCGATGGTTCGGTCTGTATCGTCGATGAAGAAAAGCCCAATGTTTGCGCCAAGAAATTGGTAAAGGTTGATGCAAGGGCCATGAAGGCCCTTTCTCGTACCTTTTATGGCGTCTTCGACTTGGAGGCTGACGGGTCTCCCGAAATATTCTTGGACTACTGGTCGCCCTTTTCGAAACGAGATGGGGATAACGTAGTTTTGCTTGTGTACAAGAAGATTCGGGGAAAGTATCGTCAATATCTCAGACTAAGGGCTCAGAGCCTCGGGTATGCCCCTGGAGCATGGTTTCTTAATGAAAAGCCTCACCCCAAAGCCATCTTCATGACCCGTTATGGTGGATCCTCCGGTACAGGTTTGTTTTACCTCAACCTCAACAAGAAATCATTAGACCTTATCAGTGGCCGAGTCTACCTTGAGGGCCAACCTGTCTTCGAAGACTTGGATGGAGATGGAATGGCTGAAATCTTTGTCCCTGGTCGAGGTCGTGACCGTACCTCTCAAACAGGCGCTGCGGTACTTCATTGGAGCGGCGATGGTTATGATCTTTGGTGGCCGAGCTTGCCATCTGAGTCCTATGTGATCTATGCAAAATTGATTGATCTGGACCAAGATGGCCATAAACAAATAGTGGCAGTGCTTGATCCTGAAGATGCCTCTGGGGATAAGTCAGATGGTAGGATGGCCAGGCGCGAACTTGGAATATGGAAAATACAGAATGGTAGTCCGAGCCTTGTCTCAAAAACTGAACTTCCTAAATCGGAGTATCTGGGAGATCCACATTTTGATTGGAGCCCTTTGGGCAGGAGAAATGACATTAACCTCTCGTATACACGGACCTTAGGATGCAATTATGTGGACAGGAAGGTGGTATGTCAGGATGAGAAAGTGCTTGATTTGCGGACCTTTGAGAGCCAGAAAAACCCATGAATTGGTCATGCTATTGTCTTGTCTAGGAAATCGGGGTTGGAATTAATCCACAATCGGGAAATGCTTGCAGCGCAGTGGGTCAATGATGCCTTCCCGTAGTTTGGCAACTGTGTGAAAATTATCTGATAAAATAGTTTAGCGATTAAGCTAGAACAAGGATCCATTCTGAACGGATCCTGTTATATAGCCGTCTATAACCCGTTCGGTTTCCCCGCATCCAACCGTGCTGGAACGTTGCGCGGAGCGCAATATCCCGGTGTGGAGGACCGATTTGCAGGGAGCGGTGCATGCCGTATCGGACGGGCGGAAGTGGACAATAACCTCAGAAACGGACATGGGCAGCTATGCCCAAAAGAACCGATAAGGCCTCCCGCCCCCCATTACGGATGATAGACAGTCGGGCGGTCGGCCTTCGCGCTACGCGCTCGTCCATCGCTCAGGCTCTGCTATATTCTATCAGGCGAGATAGAAAGTATCACAACTGAAAATCAACGATAATTTCCCGGGCTTGGAATGTCTGCTTCCGGACCTGAAGCCGGTGAGCGAACCTGCAGTAGTGGATTTCTCCGCCATTTTGGCAGCGCGGAAAGGGAAATGCTGAGGCGGGATTCTAAAAACAAATCATATCTTTAAAAATGAAAAAGTTTACGACGTTGGCAAGATCTGGGTCTACCTGGAATCCGTGGATGCGTCCGGAACAGAGAAAACACACCAAGGCAAACGCTGGACCTGGTAGTGTTTTCATCTGTTCCCGGTTGAATTTACACCTTAAAGTTTCTCAAAGAGATCTACAATGCTCTGTCCTACTGGGCATACTCCAAACGGGTGACAAAGAGCTTGCCGTCACCAATCTTTCCAGTGAGGGCCGTGTTTTGGATCGTTTTCACCACCTCTTTCCCCTGCTCATCGTTGACTGATATCGTGAGCATCAAATCGGGTTCGAAATTAACCGTGTATGAGGCGCCCCGATACGTCTCGATGTGCGCCTTCTGTCGTCCGAACCCCTTCACCTCGAAAACGGTCATCATCTGGACACCGATCTCCAACAGCGCTTTTCGGACTTCTTCGAGTTTGAACGGCTTTATGATTGCCTCTATCTTTACCATACTCATTCTCCTTCTTTCCTTGTTTGAATTGTGAGCTCATTGATCATGTTTGAGTAAAACCGGGCAATTGGCAATCGGCCATTTGTATCCAGAGTCCACAGACTGCGAATCGAGTCCGGGGCAGACCTTTTCCTCGATGACCGCCTGTTCTTTCCTTCTTGCGTATTTAATCGCGTTTTCGCGTGAAGAATTTCCTCCAATCGGCAGATAGGAACTTCTGGTGGCTACAGTACTTAGAAGGGAGCAATTTATGTGCCAACATACTCTTATGTCGGCCCGGGGAGCGGTTCGGGAGGTTTTAGCCACCCGGATGAGTTCAAAATATCCAAATTAATTGACACAAAATAGTATCAAAACTGGAGGCGAATAAACAAATTTGCATCATTTTTCCGGTTTAACCAATTAACCGGATCAGTGTCCGTGCGCATGTTCCGGGTTTTCCGTCAGGGCCTTGATTGAGTTCTTCGGCAATGCTTAACTTTTTTGACTTGGCATACAAAAACACTGAAAAGGGACTGATCCATGAACAACATCGGCATACACGATGTGACACCCCTACATGAAGCGTGGGGGAAAGGCCGTTAATGCCGGAGGATTATTGGAACCCCAAGTGGATCTTCTTAGGACTGGCCTTCGTGGGCGGGTATACCGACGCTGCATCCTTCATCCTTGCAAATACCTTTACGGGACATGTCACGGGTAACATTGTCCTGACAGCCGTAAGCATAGCTGCTCACGATTGGGAAATTTTCTCCCGTCGTGTCATAGCCTTAACCCTATTCTTTACGGGCGCCATTCTGAGCGTCATTTTGGAACGTATATTCGCCGGGAAGTCTTCGCGGCCTCTTGTGCCTGTGGTGCTGAGCCTGGAGGTGGTCTTGATTTCCATAGCTTATTTTGCGCTGACATCTTCCCTGGCTGTCGGGGTTAAACTTTTTGTTTGCTGCACAGCCCTGGCAATGGGCCTGCAAAATGGCGTATGGCAGGAAGCCGGCGGCATCACTGTTCACTCGACCTATGTCACCGGCATGACCACGAAACTGCTCACTACCGCGGCCAAAAGATACATTTCCAAAGCGGTCTCGGAGGTAGGACGCGATCCCAAGATCAGCCTGCTTTCCGGTATATGGGTGGCCTTTATCGCCGGGGTCGCGCTGGGCGCTGTGCTGGTGTCCGGTTTTGGCGCCCTCGGGGGTCTCGGGGTTCTGCCGGTGTTGCTTGCCATGCTGGTCCGTCAATCCGTTACTGTCTTGAGACGCCTTTGATGACTTAACGGCTCCCGGAACAACGAAGTCTGCATCGGGAACTCTAAACGGATTTATACCGAGTTGCGTTCAAGTAAATACAAAAAGACTCCAAAAAGAGTGGAGCCAGCCCCCCACACCCCCTCGCCGCTACGCGGCTCATATTGCGCTGCGACGGCGGCCACGCGGTACACGCGGCCAGTCGCCAGCAACGCCTAGCGCTCGGCCGCACGCGTCTGCGTGTGGCCGAATCTCGCGTTTCGCGGGAGTGGCGGGGCGCGGGGGAATCATTCCCCCGCTCTTTTCCATTACTTTAATCTTGAACGCTACTTAGTATTAGGTGGTCCAACCCCGGACTACGCCTGACTTCACACGAATGCCTTGAGCTGTGCAGCGGCTTCATTACGCGCATCGTCGAAAACGTCGAGGCTTTCATAGATGTAATCGAAATACCCGCGTGGCAACCTGATTTCGATCTCAATCAGGTTGATTTTTTTGTAAGGTTCCCTGAGGGACCCGGAATCTATAAGCTTGTTGATCAGGTTGATTTTGTCACGCTCCCCCGCGTACGATCCGTTGAACGCGACTTTTGTCTTCAGGTCCTCAATGCCGGTATATCCCTTTGGAAGGCTCTTGTCGATCCATTTATAGTTTATTGGTCTTGCAACGAATATGTCGGTAGCGAAGGCCAGTTCGCTAAGCATTATCTGCCTGTAGTATGCGCCGTCCAGGTGGCCATCTTTGCTTTCATCGAATCCGTACTGGTAGAGCTTAAGCGCATCTCTCACCGCACCCGGCTTTATGTCTTCATATTTCGTATTCAGGCGATAATTAGATTTTGATTCGGCTTCAAGCGTTTTTGCGGCTCCATTGACATATACCTGCTCAATTCCACTGCGAGGATCGAAACTGTTAAAAACGATACCTATCTTGGATTCATCATCGAACGCTTTACTGATTTTTTCGAAGAAGTCCTCTGGAAATTGCGGCACTAACAAGCGCCCGGGAATCGAATCTGCAAGTTCCTTAGTGATAAACACCTTGGGCCAGTTCTCTCGTATGGTTTGAAAACAGCGTACGCTATTCTTCATAAAATCTGCGGTAAATTCCAGGAAAGCGGGTCGGTAAACCTCAGCCTTCCCGAAAAGAAACAGGAGGGCTGTATCAATATCGAAGCTCTTGGTCGTTTCCAGAGCCTTAATGTCTTCTTCAAGAAGCTTTCTCAGGTCAGGTTTGTGCTTTTTCTGTTTATTTTCCTGCAAGTAGCGATAAACCCACAGTATCTGTCCCGAACTTAAAGAGATAATACCGGGTTCGACTTGCAAATCAAGGGCCGCCTGTAAGAAACCAGCGCCATGGGCGTTATTGCCGGCGAGTCCACCGAGGGCAAAAGCAATTCTTTTGTCTGATTCCATTGGCAGTTCTCCTATGTGGAAATTACTTTCATAAACCCCATTGGATGACCGAGCGAACAAGACAAGATTAGCCTTTGTGCTCTTTTATACTGCAAAATTACCAGTCGGGGCTGTATGCCCCTTTGACAGGTCCTCTCATGTGAATTACGTCTGGAAAATCCTTGAGGGGCGCCTCTTAGATTCATTGCCATAATTGTTACTTGAATCATTCCGAAGCATTCTGCTTCCTAAATAGTAACTCTCCTCATCATTGGCAAGATAAAAAAAAGCAAAATTGCTATCTCATTTCAATACATGATTCTTGTGTTCGGGTTGCAGCAAAGGTATCCAAAAAGGAGTGCTACACTCTTGACATATTGCGGCTCTTGCCCCAGGACCAGTCGAAGTTTAGTTATCTCTACTCCATAAAAAAACGGGATTCTGAAAAACGAAAGTTTTGCAAATCACATCTGGTGAGTGTCCCCTTTCGGAAGTGGTGTGTAACGGTGCTGGAACGTTGCGCGAAGCCAGATATCCCTGTCTACAGAACCGATAAAAACGGCGCAGTGCATGCAGTATCGGATTGTTTGAAGTGGACGATGAGCAATGCAGCCGAATACTTAAAGATGGGCAGTGATTAGCTGAACAGCATCGCGTGGATCATCGTCGGCAAAGTCAAGTACCGGGGAGGATGCATTTTGTCGCTCGTCATTTGATGGTCTCGCCACCTTCAGGAAATTATCCTGAGTTTTTCTCGACACGCTTCTGAGGGTTATTCCATGATCGAGACCATGTGGGATGCCCGCTCGCTGTGTTTCGATGACCCTTCAATCCGTCCGTCCATTATTTGGGCTGGTGAATGCGTATTTTGTGGTCTGTCACAACGACGAAGCACTCCGCCCATTTCTCGATATTTTCCGTCTTGAAAAGGTCAATGACCTTGCGGAAAAGTGCTTCACGCCCGGGTCTGCGAAGCCGAACAAGTATGATTCCATGATGCAGGCCGGGTTGAAAACGTCGATTATCAGAAAAATCCAGGTCCTGTGTGATTAAAAGACGGTTTTCATGTTGAGAGGCAGCCCATACAGCTTCATCCCTAGAGCCGCTAAGTCCCTCGGAATAAACGGTTTCAACATCGTTGCCCATACCGCATAGCGCAGCAGACAACCGCGCAGGCATGTTCTCGTCAAGCTTAATCCTCATGCAACCTTCGGAATTCCTGGAACCGGCAGATCTTCTTCAGCGGAAGCTGCAGCAAATGCAATCACCGCCATCACTTGTTCCTCAGTCAACGCTGGAAAATCACTCAGAATTTCTCTTATGCTCGCCCCCTCCGCCAGACTGGCCAAAATTGTTCGAATCGTAACTCGGGTCCCTGTAATTACAGGCTCACCGCCACAGACTTGCGGGTCACGGAGGATGAATTTTGCATAATCCATAATTGCTCCTTTCCTGACGGCGATTTTCGCCGCTCAGTCTAAGCAACTTTTCACTCAGGTCTTCTATCTTCCAAATTAGCATATAGAAATTCTTTTTCAATTCTCATTTCTTTGGAGAGCAAAAGGGGGCAAACTTTACAATTTGCCGGTTGATGGCCCTGCCTTCACTTTGAGGGCGGATATTTGATGTAAAGGGCGCATCCTAGATGAAGGGCATCCATGGCGCGCAATACGTTGTTTTCAAGGCGCCTTATCGTTTGAGTGATGATCCCTCATAATTGACATTATTCCCGAACTCACTATTTTTCCGTCGGATGATGAACAAAGGTGTGCAGCGTCCAAATCCGGCGCCTCGCGAAAGATGTGATCCGGTGACAATCAAATAAAGGAGTGGGGAATGAAAAGACTGCGCAGTCTCGCCCTGTCTCTATGTTTGCTAATCGTCGTTTGCGGATTGGCCGTTGCTGATGATACCGTCTCCCGACTCCGCGCAGGTAAACAGGGAACCATCATTTCCGTATCCGATATCCATTTCGACCCGCTGCTAACCACGGACAAGGCCGTGGCGGACAAAATCAAGAATTCCGGTTGCCTGCGCTGGCGGGAGATCTATTCATCCTCCAGCGACAAGCATATAAGCCACGTTGGCGACGAGACGAACTACAATCTTCTCGCCTCCACACTGGTCCAGATGAAGCGAGCCTGCCCCGCGCCGGATTTCATTTTGTTTTCCGGTGACCTGCTGGCTCACAAATTCAGAAAGTATCACCACGAAGTTTTTTCTGACAACGAACGGGCGTTCAGGGCTTTTGTGAAAGAAACCTTGAAATTCATCGGCACAGAATTTGACCGCACTTTCCCCCACGCGCACATCGTGTTCACTCTCGGGAATAACGACTCCTACGAGGACTACGGGATAGAGCCAAACGGAAGTTTTCTTCACAACACGATGAATCTCTACTTCACCCACTACTTGAGGGGCGAGCACACCACGCTGAATTCCTTCGCTAGCACCTTTAAATCCGGCGGAAATTACGCCTTCCCCCCCACTGTATCGAGTGCGAATCGTGTCCTGTCAATCAACGACATTTTCTTTTCAGAAAGGAATGGCTACAACGATTATGGATGGCAGCAGCTCAAATGGCTCGAGAAACAATTGAAAGCTGCAAAGAAAAACAAGCGGAACGTATGGATCGTTTTTCACATTCCTCCCGGCGTGGATACATGGAGCACGTTGAAACAAGGGCATACGGTGGCATTCTGGGACGCCCTTCATAAGGATAAGGATTCCAGGACTTTTACGGACAAGTTTCAAGAGCTCGTTCAGACGTATTCACCCATCATCAAAGGAATATTCTCGGGCCATACCCATATGGATCATTTCAGACTCATTTTCGACAAGAGTCATAATCCACTCGCCTATATACACATAACGCCCGCAATAAGCCCCGAGTTCGGTAACAATCCGGGATTCGAGGTGCTGACCTATGATACCGGGTCCTTCTCCGTCGCGGACTTCGACACTTACTACTACGATGGGGCGGCCTGGAAAGAAGAATACGATTTCGACAGAACTTACGGCAAAACGGCCTATGATGCGTCGAATCTGGCCGCCATCTACAATCATCTTTCGGATGACGCCGCTTTTCGCCGGTCTTTCGTGGACTACTATGACGTGCACAACCAGCAAGGGAACCCTATTACCGACAGCGACTGGAAAGTCTACCGGTGTGGAATCGGACGCTTGACTGAGGACGATTTCAACGCGTGCTATCGATGAGCCGGAGGCCGACTTTGTGCGTTCAATCGAAATGAGAGGAGAGAGAGGGGGCAAACCTTTACACACCCGGAGCTCCCTCTCAATCATGCCGACACTTTTGTTCTTTTTCACCACTACAAGCAGTCTGTGAGACCTACCAATGTCAAGGTTTGCCCCCTTTTCTTTTCTCCGTGGTTCAGTAGTCCACGGATCACAGACGATCTTAGCGTTTCACTTCTGATTTTGCCAGTTAACATGAACATTATTCCACTTGACATTGGCCGACAGCAAACAGTAACCTTTTACATTTCGTCTAAATTAGAATCAACGTAAATATGGGAGGGGAAAATGAGCCTTGTCGTTCGGGGAATACGGGGATCCCTGGTGATGGCATGCTTGGCATTTCTGATGGCTGGATGTGCAACGACGCAAGGATCTTATCATATATCGTCGCCTCCGCCAGGAGAAGTTAAGCTTTCAAAATATTCAAATCTGTATGTTGATGTCACCTGCTCAAGAGGGCTTCTTTCTCCCTCCGATATGAATAGAATAAAGAATTTGATCGTCGAGAATGTTCCTGCACAGTGCTCCGGCAAATTCAAATGTGTCGATCAGCCCGCACAGGGTGCCGACGCAATACTGGCGAAGGTAAACATCACCAAGTATGAAGAAGGAAATTCCCTAGCCCGTTTTATGCTCGCCGGTCTTGGCCAGATGCATATCTTCGCCGACGTCACCCTCAGCGATTACACATCCGGCGACGTGCTATTCCAGTCAGAGGTAAAGAAGACCTTTGCATGGGGAGGGATGTACGGGGGAACCGCCCAGATTACCGATATTGAGGAAGGCTTCGCCAAGGCTGTCGCGGCTTCCTTCTCCGGGAAAGAATGATTCTCTATAATCCGGACCGCATCCTGATCATCCGGTTCCTTGCTGCCCACAGGCGACATCGGCCGAAAAGCCCTATGGGCTGAATTCTTTGACTGATACGAATCTGGAGAATTTACAATGCGAAGTCTCTTTACCGGGTTCTTGGCATTGCTAACAGGGATTGCCGGATGTGCGTCTTATAGTTCAATTCCGGGGCCTTTGCCGAAAACCAGTTGCACAACAGTCTCTTCGGCCGATAGTTCTGTTAAAATCAGTGTAGATCCATATGTGCAGGGAGACAGGCAGAGACTGGTTTTCGGAGGAGAACTGGGCCAGGATGGTGTCATTCCGATCCAGGTGGTCGTCGAAAATTCAGGGAATTCGCGGCTTCTGGTGAGATCCTCCGACATGGTCCTGATCTTGCCGGAAGGTGCTCGCATAAATCAGGAGGGGGCCAGAGCAGCATGCACGAAGGTGTCGGTACCCGTGGGCATGGTCTTAGGCGGTCTCGTATTCGGAATGATAGGAGCTGCCGCCGCCTTTAATTCCGAAGAAAAGGCAAGGGTGGCGAGGCTTCAAGATTATCAGAGCAAGGAGTTTCCGGATGCCGCTCTTGCCAAGGGAGATTCCGCACACGGGTTCCTCTACTTCATCTTGCCCGGAAGATCGATTAAATCGGCCCTCTTGCAGGTTCGCTTGACGAATATGGATGATGAAACCTCTTCCGTTATGCAGGTGGGCCTTGAGAGCCTGGAGTACCAGCCGCCAATCTCGCCGGCATCCGACAAACCTGAAACCGGGTCCCGGAAACAGTGATCTTTACTCATATATGATTCGGGAATAAAAGGCTCTCGGAGGATATAGCGCAGATCCAGAAACAGAAGAATTATTTTGAGGGATTTACCAGCGGAGGGTTACTCAATGGTGGAGACCATGCGGGAACCCTCCTGAGGCGAGGTCGAAATACTTTGATGAAGGTCCCTCTCACACTTCCATGACCTTCAACCCCTCCCTTCTGGCGGCTTCAATTTGTCGTTGATCGGAAGACACGAACAGATCAGGCTCAACAACAAGGGCGCATCCGAGATGGAGAGCATCCATGGCGCGTAGTACGTTGTTTTCAAGGCACCTTATCGTTTGAGCGATGACCGCCGGCGTTACGTAGCAGATCTCGGCATCCTCGATTTCTTTAAAGATGATCTCCCGCAACTTATCGTAATCGCCCCTTTGCAACTTTCCTTCGCGAACGAGCCGGCTTAGGGTGGAAATCATCTCGGGAAGGCAAATGACACATATCACCAGTTGTTCAGCCTGGTAGCATATATCGAAGACCTCTTCCGCGCCTGGTTCTTCGATATACCTCTTGACGAATGCGGAGGTGTCAAAGAAGACTCTCATGCGCCTGATTCCGCGCGGTCCTTCAGGATTTCCCGACTGAGGGAGAGACCCGGGACGGTCAGACGCTGAACTTCCCGCTTCCAGAGCCGATCACTTCCTGTAATCGGAACGATTTCCGCAATGGGCTTGCCGTTGCGGTAAACGCGCACCACTTCACCGTTTTGAACTGCATCGAAATAATGCTTGATATTCTTTCTCAGTTCCACGACGTTTATTTCTTGCATGGCTTCCACCTCGGGATGGCGACACGGTCAATTCAGTTGATTGTACTCTTTTCTGTACGTTTTGCAAAATCTATCCGTATTCCAGCTCGCCATCCGCAACGATGCCTCGGGAACTGCTCTATGATAAAAACTGCACGCACGATTTGATGAGGGTGGCAGGGGCAACGCCTGCTCTCTACTCTACCCTAATCGAAAAGTTGCCAAGCGCCGTGCAACATGCAAAGTTCCTTATTAATATTTCCGAGGGTGATCTTTGCATCCGATCGGTCAAGCTTCAGGGTGAAGCTGCACGGTATTTTGCCTATGGGAATGTTTATCGTCGGGCCATCCGAGGAGAAATGCGCTTTGCCGACCTTGAGAACTTGGGAGAAAAGGTTTGCCGGAATTTCAACAAGCTCGTAGAGCCGCTTCAACTGAAAATAGCGAAGCTGCAGGATCGCATCGACTTCAGCGCAATATTCACGGAACAGTCGATGTGTTTCTTCACACCTCCTGGCTGCCGTCCTGCAGTCCTGAATCCATGCCGCTTCGGTAAGCTTGCTGATGTGGAGTGTCTGCACGCGGAGACTTTTAGATTTGGATGACTTGAGACTTATCTTGCGCCCGTCGACCCTCACATCCCAAAAACGCTGCCCGACCGGCGCCAAATCTACTTTATGACCGGCCTAGGTGCATGCGGCGATGAAGGCGGAATCGAAACTCTCCTGGAAAAGTGGAGAACCCATAAAGCAATGATGGGTAAGGAGCTTTGACCGGAATTCGTTCTCAAAGCTTTCAGTATTGAATATCGATTCCGAGTTCATCTGAACTCTACAATCGGTCCTGAGGGCAGTTATAAATTCCCGAAGCCGTCGTTCTTCAGCCTCCGTTACTGACATGGTGAAATCAGCCATCAAAAAGCTCCTGCTGTCCCTTCCGGATGAGGTCCACGCGTCTCAGGTGGGTTCCCGGAAGCAGAATTTCTTCGATTTTCGGCTGCTCGCCAGTCAGAATCCAGTATGCAAGATGAGCCAATTGGTAAGAGATTAGCGGTGGTACAGCATCCCCTATATGACGGTACATGTTGGAAAGCGCTGCTCCATTGAGGACGAAAGAGTCAGGAAAGCCCTGTAGCGCAGCTATTTCTCTCACGGTACACAAGCGGTCATGCTCGGGGTGAGCATAGCGCCCGTTTCCAACATGGGAACATTCCCGCTTTATTGTCTGCGCCGGTTTATCCCAAGCCATTCGTCCATATACGTCGGGGTATGATCCAAATCGCTTGCCTGCCACAATTCGCTTCATCGAATCCGTCATAAGGAAGTTCGCATCCGTTCGCTTCAAGAGGTCCATCCATGACCCTCCATCTTTGGGGATAGCAGCAATTCGCCGCCGCACCAATTCAGATGAAAAATCAGGGAAAGATCCACAGCCGTCAGCATCGGGAGAGATCGCGCTGAAAGCCCTTCTGACAGTCAGGGCTTCGTCTTTCAGGCGCCATCCGTCCCACAGGCTATCCAGCGTATGCAGGGGGAGATGTCGCCTTACTGCGATTACGATTGCCCGTTCCCGAATCTGTGGCAGGCCGAATCGCGAAAGCATATACGTCCTGCCGAATGTATTATATCCATGGTTTTCCAGGTGTTTCCTGAACCACTCATAGTGACTCTTGAAGTTTCCTCGAATTAACTCGCGCGCATTCTCCATTACAACAACGTCTACAGAAAGAGCGACGGCAAATTCCGCCGAGCGGCGGACCAGACTATTCCGGTGGTCGTCTCTAATATGATTTTCCGGAACTGCCCGACTAAATCCAGTGCACGGGGGACAGGTCAACAGGACGGAAATCGGAATTTCATCCCTGAGCGCGAGGGCTGACTTCAACTGCTTCGGGGCAATTGTCGACAAATCCAGCGGGGCGGGATTCACGCCTATATTCCGTGCATATGTCCTGTTACATTGGAGCCGGCCTGCACCCGTGCTGGGTTTGCCATATTCGGCATCGGCTGCGGCGACGATTCTGAAAGCAGGATGCATCTTAAACCCGTAGCTCATACCGCCGGCGCCTGAGAACAGATCAATTACTGCAAACTCCTTCGTTTGCACTATTTGTCGCCCTTCTCCCCTTTCCGCAGACTCGCACGGGGTTTTTTCTGTTTTTTCTTGTAAGAATCGATGCGATATTTCACTCTTTTTTCCGCGACTGAAAGCAACCGCACTCGATCCATTACGGTCTCATCGTAACGAAACGGTACACCGGGAGTGTTTCCCCGGGCCAGCCAAAGCGCAACCTTCCGGATGGTTTCAATCGTTTCCTTGATCAATTCACATTCCCACACAACCATCACCCGCCAGCCGGCATCCGCCAGTTGTTCTTCGATACGGCGATCCCGTTCCACGTTTTCGGCGAATTTGTCCACCCAGAAGTCAATGTTACTCTTGGGCGTGGACGCATCTTTGCATTCGGGATGGCGATGCCAATAGCACCCATGGACAAACACAACCGCGCGATATTTCTGAAAGACAAGGTCCGGCTGCCCCGGCAAGCGTCTGTTTCTGATCCTGTATCTGATTCCCAACCTATGTAAACCGGATCGGAGTATCCATTCGGGTTTCGTGTCCCCGCTACGTACCCTGGACATGGCAATGGACCGTTGATCCGGCGAAAAAATGTCTGTCATTTTTAGTCGTCGCGAGCGCATGGTATCGTTGATACAGCGGGCCAGGGAAAAAGGATTATGCCCGCCCATCATCGCTCACGATTTTACATCGCCGACCGGATTAATACAATAAAACCAGGCGCTGAACTTGCCAAACGGTATATTTTCTGACCGGCGCCCAAAAAGAAATGTCCAGTAACATTGGAGACCATGTTGGAGATTGCAGGCATGAAAACCAGACTTGGAAACCCGGTTGGTTGCGCCGGGGTTGTTCAAACCGAAAGCCTCAGAAAAGACAGTCTTGCCGGGTTCGTTTTGAAGAAAGGCGCCTTAAGCAGTGATGCTCACTTCCAGGGTGCCGTCCTGGAAGGTGTAATTCACCTTGTAGCCAAGTTCCAGAAATATCCTCATCATTGCTTTGTTACCGGGGTCCATCATGGTTTTGAAATGTGAAATACCGTGTTCTTTAGCGATGGCAACGGTTTTTGCCAGCAAGTATTTTCCAAGGCCATGATGCTGCCAGTCGTCTCGCACAGTAACAGCAAGATCAGTTTGATCGATACCTGGATCGTATATATAACGTCCCACTGCAACTATGGCTTCTTTCCCATCCTCCTCGATTACGGCCACAATGGCGAAATCATCTTTGTAGTTGACATGCGTGAATCGATAGAGCATGTCCTCCGGAATGGCGTTAAGCCACCATAGAAAACGAAGATAAAGAGATCGTGAAGACATTTTCCCGACCAGATCGCTCAAAAGATCTCCGTCACTTTGCCTGATCGGTCTGAGAAAAACCTCTTCCCCGCCATCGAGCGTGAGCCGGCTTTCATATTGATGGGGATAGTCAATTTCGGAGTCTGTCGGCATCTTTTCTCTCACTTGAATCAAAGCCTGATGTACATGATAGCGGTTTTTATGATTTCAGGCCACACTTTCTCGCCGGGCTGGTGAACCGGTTCCGCCCTCCCTTTTTCCCTTTCTCAAAGGCTTAGCGGCTCGGGTTTCAATGGTCTGTTCCACAGAAACAGTGTCAGCTCATTTTCCTGCCCGAGGCGGCCCACATCACCCTCTCATACCGTCTGACGAGGAAGAATTTGCCCACCTGCGGGCCGCTTTCTGCAATGCTCAGGGAAGATTCCGCCATTTTGAGTCGGTTCTTTGACTCCCTTTCTGGCCGTGAAGCAATTCCATCTCGAATTCCGGCAGTTCCATCATTTCGTTTTTGCCGTCCGTCAATCCCCGCCAGACGCCGGTTTCAGATTAACGACAGAAGGTGGTTGCAATACTTTAAGAAGTTCTCAACGCATTTTTGACCAGGTCTTTTGGAATTGGTCCGATTATTGCCCTTAAACGCGGAAATCGGTGGATATCTTTCACGAAATGACGCGCAAAACCCTCTGCAGAGAGGTCAGGGCATGTTTAAAACGCAATCATCTCCTTATGCGTGGGCTCCGGTGACGGGAGCAGTTTTTGGTTTATTGCTGGTTTTGGGGTCTATTGCAATCAGCGCTCACGGTTTCCTGGCTTTTTTCAGTCTTGAAGGATTGCTGATCGTAGTGGGCGGAGTGATGGCCGTCGCTTTCATGAGTTTTCAGGCAAGTGACGTGCACAAAGCGCTGGTCGCCATTTTGAATATGCTCAAAGAGTCGTCCGTAACACACGAAGACCTTCGAAGCGACATGATGGACATCATGCAATGGGCGCGCCTGATAAAACAAAAGGGAACGCGCGCTTTGGAGATCAACGTCGGAAAAAACGGTATAGACGATTCCTTTGTCCGGTACGGCCTCAATATGGTGGTCAGTGAATACACGCCCAAGGAAGTGCGCGCGATGATGGAAACGGCGGCAGACGCCCGTTACGAGCGCGAAAGCATTCCGGTTGACATTCTGGAAGCAATGGCGAGCCATGCGCCAGCCTTTGGCATGGTCGGCACGCTGGTGGGCATGGTGACCATGCTCTGCCACCTGGACAGCGACACGTCGCATATAGGGTCGAACCTTGCGGTGGCATTTCTCGCGACACTGTACGGTGTGATATCGGCACGGATGGTCTATATGCCCGCCGCGTCCAAGTTGCGTCAGAAGGTTGAAAAAAGCCGTTTTCGGAACCAGTTGATCACAGAGGGCCTGGTAATGCTGGTCAACAACAAATCGCCCATGTACGTTCAGGATCGCCTGAACAGTTTCCTGCGTCCGGAAAACCAGGATTATCACAATAGCTTCGGGGAGTACTCCCGATTAAATAACAAGAGCCTGCCCTATCTGCGCTCCATTAGCCGACCGCACGCTTCGAGTATGGTCGCAGATGACGCGCAGCCATATCGGGAGGTTGTGAGGGGATGATCTATCACCGGGAGAGGAAGCGAAACAAGGTCAGACACGCCGATGACTGGCTCATGACTTATGCCGACATGATTACACTGTTGTTGTGCTTCTTTGTTCTGTTTGCGGCGGCTTCGATTTTGGAAAAGAAAAATGCAGCGCAGGTTCATGCGGTGCAAAAAGAGGAAACAACGCAAGAGTCAGCCCCTGCCGAACCCCAAGCCGAAGCATATGTAGATAAAATGTTGGAGCAAGTCCCCCCGCAAGATTCCTTACCCGAGATTGTCGATAACCTCCCGTCTCAAACTGAGGAGAACTTGAAGCAAACTGAGGAGAACTTGAAGCAAACTGAGGAGAACCCGAAGCAAGGCGGCGACAGAATCACTTCAATCGATATCAACAGCGCCGCGTTTTTCGACAATGCTTCTGCCGCACTGAGTATGGAAGGAAAGGCAATATTGCACGACGTGGCCGAGAACTTGAAAGCGGAAAAATTCCAGGGCTATCAAGTCACCGTTGAAGGTCATACTGACGATAATCCCATCAGCACACCCGTGTTTGCATCCAACTGGGAATTATCGACTGCACGCGCGGCAGCGGTGGTGCGTTTTTTCCTGGAAGAAGGGATTCCGGCGAATAGGCTTCGCGCCGCCGGTTATGCCGATACTTTTCCAAAGGCGCCCAATCGAGATGACAACGGCAATGCAATACCGGAAAACCAGGCAAGAAATCGCCGCGTCGTCATCAAGCTGGAAAAAATAGAAAAATCCGCCTGATCCTGCATCATTTAACTCCGAGAGCTGCATCAAAATGATCCGCCGGGGATCGTGGGGGTGGCCTTCTGATGCCAATTCGCATTCAAAATGAGGCAGAGTGAAGCCGGCTATGGACTATTTTTCGCGTAATCTGATTACTTCCGGGATTGCCCGCATAGCCCTTTTCAGCAGTTCGATTCCTTCCTTTGTCATTCCGATCCTGTTTAAGTAATCCGCGCATTGAATATACGGCTGTTCGTACTCGGGAAAAATCTCGGCAGCTTTCTTGAAGCTCTCGATTGCCTCCGAACTCATGCCTTTGCTGCCGTATTCAGACCCGAGGCAAAGCCAGGAGGTTATGGATCGGGGATTCTTTTCAACAGCAATCCTCAAGGATTGGATTGGGTCATCAACAACATAGGCGCCATAAAGATACGGCATGTGGAGACTCGGATTTATGCGGATCGCTTCCTGAAACATTCTTCCGGCCTCGGCTTTATGTGACATGGCATAAAGTCCGCCCGTCAGAAGCAACTCATAACGCGTTGCGCCGAGAGAAATATTTCTGCCGGATTTTTTTGCTCCTGCGCAGTTGCAAAGGCCATCAAAAATCTGCTTCGCATCGAGGTCATTCGGGTGGCGCTTCCATCCGGTTGCTGCGAGCAGCCGCCGGTAAAATTCCACCCTGTCGCGTCCACGTTCGAATTGGTTGCGCTCGCGAACTACGTATTCATAGGCGGCAGCCGCTACCCGGCTCCTTATCGAAGTATCAGACGTCAGACGGTCAAGTATTGAGATCAGTTCATCCGTCGAGTTGAACAGAAAGCCGGTCTCGCCGTGATGAACTGACACAGGGTAAGGGCCAACTGCCTGGAGAACCGGCGCTACGCTGTGAGCGGCGTATTCGAGAAACTTAACATCCGACCTCGACCGATTATATGGAATGTCCTCAAGGGGAGCCAGGCCGATGTCCAGTTGCGAGAGAAACTTGTAGTAGTCCTGCAGAGAGCCGGGAGAGACCCATGTTATCCTATCACTGGAGATTTTATCAAAAAGAGGTCGAAAAGGTTCTCCGCACATAAGATATAAGTGTATGTTTTTCCTGCCCATTATCCAGTCGGTGAGCGGGGCTGAAATCCTTTGCAAATCCTGGAAATGACCGAGCGAGCCACCCCATCCCACAGCAACCGTGTCTGATGGTTTGCGTTTCCTTTCAAGGG
>Ga0326728_10004185_pt1 | contig 43264 bp, 37 predicted proteins | sample MB3enrmetagenome_FD_207602 | JGI IMG/M metagenome (GOLD analysis project Ga0326728, IMG submission 207602) | Lab enriched peat soil microbial communities from McLean, Ithaca, NY, United States - MB31MN | ecosystem: Environmental > Terrestrial > Soil > Wetlands > Peat | place: USA: New York...
CCGTGGCAAAGGTTCTTCCAATCGTCTTCGTTGCTGTGTTGCGAACGCCCACCAGGTCAGCGCCCAATTGGCGCCGGTCTTCAACAGCGGCGAACCACCATGCCTTGTCCTGCCTGATGGGACCTCCAACATCCCCGGTGTATTGCTGGCGATGAAATGCGGGCGTCGCGCCAATCGATGGGTCGTAAGTTGCTGGCAAGCCCTGAAGAACCTTGTCGCGCTCATACACACCAACATCGCCATGGATCAAGTTGGAGCCTTGGCGGGTAACTACATTTGTGACAGACGAACCCGACCGGCCCAATGCCGCAGAGAAGCGATTGGTCGCAATCTGGAACTCCTGCACAGCATCCTCGGGAATGTTGACGAGAGAGCCACCGACCACATCGTCGTTATTGTCAGCACCATCGATCGACACGTTGCTGCCGCGCCCTACCTGGCCTGCCGACGAAATGACAACAGTGTTCACCTTCGTCGGATCAAAGTTGGGAGCAGGCGCATTTCCAGGCACCAGCAATGATAATTCAAGGTAGTTTCTTCCGTTCAATGGCAGGTTGGCGATTTGGTGCTCGCCAATTACGCCGCCATCGACGGAGTTCACTGTGTCCACCTCTGAAGTTGCTCCAGATGTGACTTCTATTTGTGTCCTGGTTCTTTCGACGCTAAGCTTTGCTGAAAGTTGCAGTGACTGGCCTACAGCCAGGATCAACGACTGATGAAAGTCAGAAAAACCCGCTCCGCCATGAGCCGCCAGCACGTATTCACCGGCCGCCAGGTTGGTGAAGGAAAATCCTCCGTCCTTTTCTGTCGTAAAAGCGCGTACGGTGCCTTGAGCCGAATTCGTCAAGGTCACTGTCGCCCGGCTGACCGTAAGCCCTGTTGGATCCACCACCGTGCCACCAAGAGACGCAGTCGCCAGTTGCTGAGAGTGCGCTTGAATCGGCATGATAAGCAGCAGGATGAAGCAAGTAGCGAGCGCCAGGCGGCGCCTCCCGAAAGTGTTCAGAAAGTGGTTAATCATCATTGTCCTCTGGATTGATATTGGCTCGCATCTGGAGTTCATACGCCTGCGGTTGGGAACTGTGCGAAGTAACCTGTCTACCGCGCAGGAAGCAGGATTGCACACGAACTTCATCGAGCGAATGCTACGTGCCTGAGCGCCCGGTGTCATCCTCCTTTCGAGGGAGAATCATATCAACCATTTGAAGGCGCTATTTCTGCCCTGGTTGTGTTCTGTTAATGGGGTGTTCGTCATGTCCAAGTATGATTCGCTTGACTGCTGACAGTTTGGGCTTCCCGCCGCGATCGCTATCGTCGTTGGTGAGTCGATTGCGCATAGAATATATTTACTCCCGCAATTATGGTGAAATCGCTTGGCTCTCAAGTATTGCTTGTGTGTGGGCGGGTATGGCGACGATGGCCATGTGCGAAGTGCTACGCTATGACGAACCTGCGATTCGCTTTCTTGACTCCGGAGAAAAGTATGTTTACCTGTACCCGGATGCGGGGACAGGGTGGCATTTCTCTATGGCTGGTTGAGATCGCGATTTGCAGGACACAACGTGTGTTTGGTCACACACGATTTGACATAATCTCAGTCATAGTCGAATAATTATTAGAGTATGGCTGAGATTCAGAATGCTTACCAGCATTGCCGAGATGTACTGCTCGAACGGCTCAGTGAGGTCGCGCCAGGTCGCATACAGCTTCTCACCGGACCCCGGCAGGTAGGGAAGACCACGCTGCTTTTGGAGATCGCCGCGAAGTTCGGCGACCAAGCCATCTACGCCGCCGGCGACGATCCTGACGCTGCTCTGCCTGGTTTTTGGGAGCGCCGTTGGGCCGAGGCCGAATCGCGCGCCAAGCAGGGGACGGCGGTTCTGTTGTTGGACGAGGTGCACCATCTAGCCGATTGGGCAGGACGGCTCAAAGGGCACTGGGACCGCGCCCGCCGTCGCCATCTTCCCATTCATGTGGTAGCTACAGGGTCTTCAGCCCTTCGCGTTGCCCAAGCCTCACGGGAGAGTCTGGCTGGTCGCTTCGAGCGTTTGACGCTGAGTCACTGGCCCGCTGCCTCGCTGGCTGAAGCATTCCATCTTTCGCCGCATCAAGCCGCCATCAATCTCGTTCTCTTCGGTTCCTACCCTGGCGCCGTAGAATTTCAGAAATCTCCCGAACGATGGCGAGCGTATGTGCGCGATGCCATTATCGAGCCCGCCATCGGTCGTGACGTGCTGGCTCAAGGCGCGGTACGGCGTCCCGCTCTGCTCCGCCAAGTCTTCGCTATTGCCGCCGGCTCGCCCGCGCAAATTGTCTCGCTGCAAAAGCTGCAGGGGCAGCTTCAGGACAGCGGAGCCATCGAAACAGTCGCCCATTATCTGGCCTTGCTCGAAGACGCATATTTGATTGCGCCGCTCGAGAAGTATTCGACGCAGGTTCTCAGACGGCGTGCATCTCCGCCGAAACTCGTAACGCTCAACAACGCTCTCTTGTCGGCGATGCACCCCGATGGAGCTCCCGATCAGGTTCGTGAGCCGGGACGCTTCGGCTTCTGGGTAGAAAACGCCTGCCTGGCCTTTGCGATCAACCAGGGCCAGCAGGTAACGTACTGGCGCGAGGAACCGCTGGAGATCGATGCCGTCATGGATGGGAGTTGGGGGAAGTGGGCCGTGGAGGTCAAGACCGGGAGATTCGATGTCATGGCGCTTCGCGGTGTGCTTGAATTCTGCCGTCGCAATCCGGCGTTTACGCCTCTGGTCATCTGTGCGCCCGGCGATGAAGAGATTGCCCGGCGCCACAGCGTCGCAAGCGTCAGTTGGGAAGACTTCCTGATCTCCGGCCCGCCGCAAGGTTGAAAGGAAGTTCCTGTTCCTGATTCCTTCATCGCTCCTTGACCGCCAAGCAAGCGTACTGGCAAACAAGCATTCTCAACACCTGCATCGAGGTGAGGAACCTGCCATCCTGGCACATCCAGGACTTCCGGATCAGGGTGGCAGGCATGCAGACACAATTCAACTCTTGGCCTCCATCGGTTGATGTATAACTATTGCAAGAGCGCTTCAGAACCTCCTCCTTCACCAAGAGGGGAAGTCCGAAAATTGGCGTTCTGGGAATTCCAGGAAGAGTTTGTACAGCGTTTGTACAGTAGATTTGGAAATCAGTGCATTTCCTGCAAAGCTGGCATTCCCAGAATCAGCAAGTTGAGTGTTTTCAACACTGATGTCGGGTTCGACTCCCGCCGCCTCCACCAACACTATCTTATTCATAATAAACACCTTATCGGGAAGATGTTGCCCCAAGTCTGCCCGATGCAGACGTCGTTGATTGTACGAAACGCGAAATATCCAAATATCTCATGGATTCCATGATTGTTATACCGCGCTGACGTGGGCGGATTCCCGTCTGGAGTCAGATGGCGATTGCAGCACGATCCCGCCCCGCAAATTCAGTTTCATGACCCCGCGGCGCGTTGCCGCCACCGATCTGCTCCGCCCGGCTGAGCCGCTTTGACAGCTCGGCCGGGCCGGCCAATTTCAGTCAGCTCGTTGTGTTAGAATCCCTTGAAAATGCGCGGCGCCCGCGAGTCGGCTTATACGTGCCTTGACGTTAAACCGGCCAAATTCTGCCGCCTCGGAACCTGGCGCAGCGCAGCCGATGCGAGGAAAACCTCGGCCGATTTGTCGAAGGGGGAGTGACCATGAAGTGCATGATGGCAGACGCGAATTGTTTGAGACCGGTGGCAGGGCCAATCGGCGAGAAATTCCACAAACTGGCACTTTTTATGGCTTTCAGCGTTCTGGCGCTGATGATTTCTCCGGCCATGCAGGGCCAGGCTACCGGAAGTTTCTCCGGCAATGTCCTCGACAAATCCGGTTCGGCGATCGCAGGGGCGACCGTCATTGCGACCTCCCAGGGAACCGGCCTGACTCGAGACGCGAAGACGGACAATGTCGGGCACTTTCTGATTCCCCTGCTCCCGGTCGGGACCTACACCGTGCGCGTCGATGCGACGGGCTTTCAAAGCGCCCTGTCCAAGGATCTGCATCTCCAGGTCGATGAAGCCCGTGAACTCGGTTTTTCGCTCGTGCCCGCCACCGTAGTCACCACGGTGGCAGTTACCGGGGACGCCGTCGCCGTGGAAACCGCCAATCCATCCCTTGGCCAGGTCATCACCTCGCAGGAGGTGTCCCAGCTTCCCTTGAATGGCCGCGATTTCGTTCAACTCGCCACGCTCACCGCCGGCGCGACGGCAGAGACCAATCCCAACAGCTTTTTCACCGCCGGCAGCGACAGCGAGGTGGCCGCGCGCGGTTCCTTCTCCCTCTCGGTCGGCGGTTCCCGCCCCAACAGCACGGACTGGCTTCTGGATGGAGTCGACAATAACGAGCTGACGGCGGGCGGAATCGGCGTATTTTCTTCGATCGACGATATTCAGGAATTCAAGGTTTTAACCTACACCTACTCCGCCGAATACGGCACCCGGGCCGGTCCCACCGTGCTGGTGACCACAAAATCCGGGTCCAACGATATTCACGGGTCTCTCTTCGAATTCGTGCGCAATACCGATCTCGATGCCAAGAGCTACTTTGCCACCTCCGCGGAAAAGTTCAACCTGAACCAGTTCGGCGGCTCCGTCGGCGGACCCATTCGCAAAAACAAGACCTTTTTCTTCGTCGATGGCGAACAAAAATATCAGCGGCACGGCATTGCTTTTGAGGGCCTGGTGCCATCGCTGGCGATGCGAAGCGGCGACTTCTCCAGCGACGCTTTTGGCACTTCTGTTTCCGGGCTTGCCATCGTTAACCCGAATATGATCGGCGCATCCACCAGCCCGGCCACCTATCCAAATGTTTACTTCCAGTGCGACGGCGCGGGAAATCCTCTGCCTGCCAATGCCGATGGAAGCCAGCCCCAGGGCACACCCTGCAACAAGATTCCATCCGGCCTGATCAACAACATTGGGCAGGCGATGATGAAGATCTACCCCGCGCCCAACGCCAACGCCGGCAACTCCAATGCCAGCTTCAACTATGTCAATCAGCCTGTGCGCAGCCTCGACGAAACGAAATTCGATGGCCGTCTGGACCACACGCTTTCCGGCAAGGACAATCTATTCGGCCGTTTCAGCTACGACCAGGCATTCTCGTTTGTGCCCGGCGGCGCGCCCGGACTTGCCGAGTCCAACCCCTTCGGCAGCAATGAGAGGATTATCAACCACGCGCGGAACATGGCCCTCGGCGAGACCCACGTGTTTTCCGTCACCATGGTCAACCAGGCCACGGTCGGCTACAACCGCATCTTCGACTACATTGCTTCGCAAGGCTCGGGGACCTGCGCCTCGGCCACCATCGTGCCGGGCGGCATTCCCGGTGCTAACCTCGGGTGCTCCAACGGCTCTTCCAACTGCGTTCCTGGGTCCTACAGCTGCGGACTGGTTTCGACGGAGGTCTCGGGCGGATACTGGTCCATCGGCGATCGCGGCTACTCTCCTTTCCAGGGTGGAACAAACATCTTCTCGTTCAAGGACACTCTGAATCTCATCCGCCATAAGCACGACCTCAAGGTGGGATTCGACTTTCGCGGCAATCAGATGAACGTGGGTACCGAGGCTTTCCAGGATGGCTTCTGGATTATCGGCAACGGGTTCAACTTTACCGGCCTGAGCAGCGGGAACACCAGCATCGCGGGCAATCCCGAGGCCGACTTTTTGCTCGGTCTCACCGGCCTGGCCATTCACGACCAGACCTACGACGGGCCGGTCACGGGGCGCCGCTGGAAGATCTATCGCCCCTTCGTCGAGGACGATTGGAGGGCCACTCCCTCTCTTACCCTCAATCTCGGCCTGGCCTGGGATATGACCACCCCGATCAGCGAAGCCCACGGACGGCTGGCCAACTACATTCCGGCTACCGGACAGCTTCTGGTTGCCGGCCAAAATGGCGTGAGTGACTCGGCGGGCGTGCAGATGGATTGGACAGCCATCGAACCGCGCATCGGCGCCGCCTGGAAGGTCCTGGGCAGCGAGAAGACCGTGCTCCGCGCCGGCTGGGCCCTCTACCACGACTCTGCCTGGAGTCAGGGCGCGCAAGGTTTATGGATGAACCCGCCCTTCTTGGGCGAGTCCGACGCCTTCGGCGCGCCGGGATGCGCTCTGGCGACCTCCTACTGCGCCCTCACGCTAGGGCAGACGCCCAACGGCATCAGCCTTTCCAGCGGATTTGCGTCCATCCCCACGCCACCGACCGCCACCACCTTCACCGGCACGTTCTACACCGAACCGACGAACCTCAAGCTGGGCCGGGTGCAGCAATTCAACGCCAACGTCGAGCGCCAACTGGTGGGCAACCTGGTGCTGACCGCCGGCTATGCGGGCTCCCGCGGCACACACATCCTGGTGGGCGGCAACGACCTCAATACCAACAGTCCCGCTGCGTGTGGCACGGTTTCCGGCTACACGCTCGGCTGCCTCCCCGGCGGCGCGCCTTACACGTATCTCTACAACCCGCCAAACTACAACACGATTTCACTCTTCGGCGACGTGGGGAAGACAAACTACGACTCGATGCAGATCAAAGCGGAGACCAAGACGCCAAAGTACGGCCTCTACGCTTTGCTCGCTTACACTTACTCGAAGACCTATGACAACGGGTTGTCCGATGGACTGGGATCAGAGCTGAGCGCCCCCTATTTTCCGCTTCCCAACTGGCAAAGCCTGGATTGGGCCCTGTCGCAGATCAATCTCGATCACAGCTTTAACGGCAGCGTGATTTACGATCTGCCTTTCGGCCGCGGAAAGCAGTTCGGCAGCAGTTGGAGCGATATGGCCAACGCCATTGCCGGCAACTGGCAATTGACGCTGATCGAGAGAATCTCCTCGGGATTTCCCGTTCCGCTGATCGACAGCAACAACCAGTCCGGCGTCTTCTTCGAGAACGGCGGCAACGACAACAATTGGAACCGGCCGAACCAGCTCTCCGGTTGCAACCCCTACAACGCAAACCACGGCAAGCTGCAGTGGATCAATCCATCCTGCTTTGCCGCGCCCGCCGCCGGCGAGTTGGGGAATGCGTCGCGCGTCCCGGTCGTCGGTCCGGACTTTGTCAACACGGACTTCTCCGTCATCAAGCAGTTCGCGCTGCCCCGCAAAGAGATGGGCTTGAACTTCCGCGCCGAGTTCTTCAATCTCTTCAATCACGCGCAATTCGGCTTGCCCGTCAACGATGTGAACGCAAGTGGATTCGGCGCGGTAAATTCCACCGTCAACAATCCTCGCCTGGTGCAACTGGCGCTCAAGCTATCTTTCTGAAGCCGGTTGAGGCGGGCTCGGCGGCCTGGTTCCGGTCAGCCTCCGCTGTTCCGCTCGCGGCCATTCTCTTCTAAACGCAAAAATGCCCGGCGGCGGTTGCCACCGGGCATTTTTGCGTATGGATCTCGATTACCGCGATTCAATGCGGTGAATGATGCGGTCCACGGTGTGGTTCGCTTCCTCGATGTGGTCGAGGGCGCGGCGCTTGAGTCCGCGCGCGTAACCGTTGTCCTCTTCATGGTTGATGTCCGCCCAGGCTGCATTGCCCGCCTCGCGCGCCTTGCGGAAGCGATTGGCCGGGGAAATGCGGGCATCGATGGGCTCATGCGCGCGAAGATCCTTGCCATCGTCGATCGAAGCCATCTTGATTTCGCGGATGGCGGCGTCGATTTCATCGATCGCATGTTGCGACTCGGCGTCGATCCGCTCGCTGGGAGTGAGGCGGTCCAGGTAGGCGCGCATCAGGCGAAGGTCGCTCAACGCATGCAGATAAGCTGGGTGCCTGCCCGGCTCCTGGGCATGCGAAGGCAGGGTTCCAAGCAGGCAGGTTGCAGCGCAGACAACGGCAAGGATCAACGGCTTTCTGAACTTCATCTTACATTTCCTCCAATCAAGTGCTCTTTCTCTTCGGCGCGGATCATGCTTCCGCGTTCGGCCAAGTATTTCATGGCCGGTATCCGCTGAAACACCATCCTGGATGAAAAAGTCGCTGCGCGGGGAGAGATTTACCCCAATAGCCCGGAAATCGGTCCCAGTTCTCGTCGCTGCGTTCAGCGGAGCCGGCCGATCGCGGCTGCCAGATCGAAATCCTTCGCGGTGAGGCCGCCGGCATCGTGCGTGACCAGGCCCAGGCGGACCCGGTTGTAGCGGATGTCGATATCCGGATGGTGGCCGGCCTCTTCGGCCAGATCGGCCACCTGGTTGACGAAGTGCAGCGCGGCCCGAAAATCCTCGAACGGGAAGATTCTTGTCAGTTCGCCGTTCTCGATTCGCCACTCCGCGAGAGCGCTGAGGCGAAGGGCAACGTCATGGGCTGGCAGCGCGGTCATGGCTTCTTCTCCTGGGATGGATTGAAGGCGAATGGAACGGCGGGCAATGGGTTCTAGAGCACCTTCGGTGTGGGGGAGTTGGCGATGTCGAAGGTCGAGAAGCGCTTGTTCTGGCCGGTGATCTCCGAACGCAACTCGTGCCACAACTCATTGGGAATCTTGAGAAACACCTCCACCACGCCGGGATCGAACTGGGTCCCCGAGCAGCGCAGGATCTCTTCGCGGGCGACGTCGAAGCCGCGCGCCTTGCGATAGGGCCGGTCGCTGGTGATGGCGTCGAGGGTGTCGGCGACGGCAAAGATGCGGGCGCCGATGGGAATCTGGCTTCCCGAGAGCCCGCTGGGGTAGCCGCTGCCGTCGTAGTGTTCCTGATGTGAGAAGACGATCTCGGCCGCGCCGGAGAGGAAAGGGATCTTGCGCAGCATATGGTAGCCGCGCGAGCAATGCTCCCGCATGATCTCCTGCTCTTCCAGCGAGAGTTTGCCGGGCTTGCGCAGGATTTCGTCGGGAATCGCCATCTTTCCGATATCGTGCAGAAATGCGCCGCGCGCGATCACTTTGATCTCTGCCGGGCTGATGCCCATCGCTCTGGCCAGCGCGATGGTGTAAGCGGTCACCCGCTTGGAGTGGCCCTCGGTTTCTGAATCCTTCAGATCGAGCGCATCGCCCAGCGCCTCCAGCGTCACATCGTAGGAGTGTTCGAGATCTTCCATTGCCTGGCGAAGCATCTCGGTTCTGGCGCGCACCACCTGCTCCAGATTCTGCTGGTAGTTGTGGCTATCTTGCAGAGCCTGGCGGTGCTCCAGGGCCCGCTGCACCGTGGTCACAAGGTGCTCGCGCTCGAAGGGCTTGAGCAGATAGTCGTAGGCGCCGCGGCGCATCGAGTCGATGGCCACGCTGATATCGTGAATGGCGGTTACCATGACCACGGGAAGGTTCGGCTGCTGCGCATGCATCCGCTCAAGCAGCGCAATGCCATTGCCATCCTGCATCACAATGTCGGTCAGCACCAGGTCGAATGCGTTCTGCTCCAGCATCTCCAGGGCCTCGCGTCCGCTGGCGGCCAACAGCACCTCATAGCCCTGCCGTTCGAGCGTGGCGCCGATCATGGAGCGAACGTGCGCCTCGTCGTCTACCACCAGAATCCGCGTCGGCTTGCGCGACCTTGTCGCCGCGCGCTCATCCGCCTCTGCGCGTAGCCGCCCCGCGGGCTTCGGCGTTCCCAATCCTGCCAGGTTCAATGCCAAGCCGAATCCTCCTGCTGTTTAACCCGCCAAGGCAGCGACCGCAAGGCGTGTACTTCAAAGGCGACTGTCGCCTCTGTTTGAGTCTGACAGAACGCACCGGAGTGAGGAATGCCACTAAAGTCGAATATCGACAACGGCCGCTTTCCCTTTACCGGTCTCTACACCGATTTAGGATACGCAACGAAAGCTCTTGTCGGTTCCCGGCGAGGTCGATCGGCACTCCATCGTCCGGGTTTGGGACCGCTGCCTCTTCTTCCTTTTTCCCCAGTAGACCAAGAAAACGTTTCACGCGGGCAATAAAAGATAGAATCTGGCGTCGTTTCTTCGGGCCAGGAACCAAAAGCGGAAACAATCCTTCCGGGCAGTCTGCTGTGCCATCCTCTCCCTTGATGCCTTGGATGCGGAAAGTTACTGTGCGGATGAGGCGGAATGAAAGTTTTGCTCCGCGCTTGCATCCCGAAAAAACGCAGCAGGGATCGAAGACGAGGAGCCCGGAGCAACTTGCAGATTCCATAGAAGATTGGTTGAAGCAAAGTCAATTCGGCAGATGCCGGCCTTCCGATGTGATTCCCGCAGGCGCCTCTTGCTGAAGGCCGCAACCGTCGCGTCCGGCTGCGGCCACTCCTGTTATTTCTGCGCCTTGTCGCGGTCGCGCCGGGCCGCGGCCCAGCCTTCCAGAATGATTTGACGGGCCCTGCTCACGGCCAGAGAGTCGGCCGGCACGTCCTTGGTAATGCAGGAGCCGGCGCCGATGTAGGCCCCATCCTCCACGGTGACTGGAGCCACCAGCGTGGAGTCGCTGCCCACGAAGGCGCCCTTGCCGATCTTTGTCGTGTGCTTGTGGACGCCGTCGTAGTTGCAGGTGATGACCCCGGCGCCGATGTTGGTCTTTTCGCCGACCTCGGCGTCGCCCAGGTAGGTCAGGTGGTTGGCCTTGGCGCCCTTGCCCAGTTTGGTCTTCTTGGTCTCGACAAAGTTGCCCACGTGGGCTTCTTCGCCAATCTGGCTGCCCGGCCGCAGGTGGGCAAAGGGGCCGATCTTGGCCCCATCCGCGACCGAGCTGTCGGTGAGGATGCAGCTCTGGCGGAGCAGCACGCGATCGCCCAGAGTGCAATTCTCGATCACCGAATAGGACCGGATCAGGCACTCCGCGCCGATGTGAGTGGAACCAAGCAACTGCACAAAGGGCTCGATGACCGTATCGGGAGCAACTTCGACCGCTGCGTCGATCACGCAGGTTTCGGGGCGGAAGATGGTGACGCCGGCGGCCATGAGGCGGCTGGCTGTGGCGGCGCGTAGCGTCGCGTCCAGCGCCACCAGCTCGGCGATGGTGTTGGCGCCCAGCACTTCAACCGCGTCGGCGGCCTGAAGGGCAACCACGCGCTCTCCTGCGGCGCGCAGCAGGCCGGCCATGTCGGTCAAAATCACTTCCTTGTTGGCATTTTCGGCGGTCAGCTTGTCAAGATGGGCGAGCAGTGGCGCGGTTTTGAAGGCGTAGATCCCGGAGTTGATCTCGCCGAGGGCTTGCTGCGCCGGCGTAAGCGCCTTCTGCTCGACGATCGCCTCAACCTCGGGCGACTCCGGCGAGGTGCGCACGATGCGCCCGTAGCCGGTAGGGTCTTCGGGAGCCGCGGTCAGGATGGTCATGGCCGCCCGTTCGTCCTGATGGAATTGCCAAAGTTGCTGAATGGTCTCCGGCCGGATGAGCGGTACGTCGCCAGAAAGCACCAGAATGCTTTCGTAGCCGGCGATCGCCTCTCGCGCGCACTGGATGGCATGGCCGGTGCCGCGCTGCTCGGCTTGTTCGACGAAGCGGACGCCGGAGGCCGCGACCGCTGCTTTCACTCGATCCGCCTGGTGGCCGATCACAACGTAGATGCCGTCAGCCGCCACAACCTGGCTGGCGGCCGCGATGACGTGGCTCAGCAGCGGCTTGCCGCCGATTTCATGCAGCACCTTGGGCCGGCTCGATTTGAGCCGGGTTCCCTTGCCGGCCGCCATGATGACCACGGCCAGCTTCGTATTCGATTCCACTTCAATCCCGTTCATGAACGGACTCCCATCGAGAATTTTTTCTCCCACCCCGGCCACAAGAACAAGCACGTGGCGAGGGTGGGGCACCCATCTATTGGGGGGTGGTTTTTATGGCTTATGATCTGGCGCGCCCGGTTTGCCAGGTTGCTGGCCCGGCTGCGGAATGGCGATGTCGATCGGCTGCACCGGTCCCAGCTTCAGCTCCTCCAAGGGCGGGTTGATCTCCGGCCCGTTGCCCACCACCAGGACCGCCAATTTGTCCGGATGGATGTACTTTTTTGCCGCCGCGTTCAGGTCGGCCAGCGTCACCTTTTCCAGACCGGCCTTGTAGGTCTCAAGATAATCCGCCGGATAGCCATAGAACTCCAGCAGCTCCCTCTCGCTGAGAACCTTGTCCCGGGTGTCGTAGCGGAAAAGGAACGAGTTGAGGATGGAGTCCTTGGCCCGTTCCAGCTCTTCCTCGGTAAAGGGCTTGGCGGTCAGTCCGGCGATCTCGGCCATCGCGGCTTTGGTCGCATCCACCGTGGTGGCGCTCTGGGTGAGCACCACCACGCGGAAGGCAGCCGGATGGTCGTAGGAGAAGCCGAAGCCGCCGCCCACCGCGTAGGCCAGTCCCAACTCGGTGCGAACCTTCTGGATGAGCCGGCTGGCAAAGCCGCCGCCCAGAATGTCGTTCATCACCGCCAGCGTGGGAACGTCGGGATTATGCCGGTCCGTGCCCACGCCCACAATCTGCACGTTGGACTGGTTCACATCTTCCTTGTCGATAAAGGAGATGCCCGGTTTCGGTCCGGCAAAAAGGTCATGGCGGGCCGGCGCGGCTTTCACCGCCGGCAGCCCTTCAAAGGCCGCGCGCAGCTTGGCCTCCATCGCTACCGGATCGAAGTCGCCGCTGACGCCCACAATCAGCTTGCCGCCGCCCTCTTTGCCGCCGACGGTGCGGTCGTGCCAGGCTTGCAGGTCGTCCACCGTAACCGCGCCGATGGTGGCCAGCTCGGGCTGCCGCGTGTAGGGGCTATTGGCGCCATAGACCAGCTTGGCCGACTCGCGCTCGGCAATCTCCCCTTCGTCGTCGTTGCGCCGGACAATCGCCGTGGCCTCCTGCTGTCGGGCCAGTTCGAGCTTTGCGGCGCTGAATTTGGGATGAAAAAGAAGCTCCATGGCCAGCGAGAAGACCTGGTCCGCATCGCCTTTGAGCGAATCCCAGCCGAGCGTGGTGGAGTCCTCGCCGCCTTCGGTCTCGATGTGCGCTGCCTTGGCTTCCAGCAGATCGTCCAGGGAGTCGCCGTCCAGCTTGGCTGTGCCGCTGGTTCGCCATGCCTGGCCATAGAGACCCGCCAGCCCCGCCTTGGCCGGGTCTTCGTCGCGCGCGCCGCCGGGAATCAGAACCGATCCGGAGACAAACGGCAGCTCGTGATCCTCCTGCAGGAAGAGCACGATGCCGTTCTTCAGCTCAATGCGCCTGGGCTGCTGCGGCTTGAACTCGTGCAGTTTGGGGATGGGAATCTGCTCCCAGGGCTTGGCCTGTTGCGCACTGAGCGGAAGCGCCGCAATGAATGCAGCAAAGAACGCGAAGATCGCCAATGAACTCGGGCGCCCCAGGTCTCGCTTCTGAGACCTGGGATTGCGCTCGATCTGCTCGATCGTAAGGCTCTTCATTTCGCGCCTCCATCTTTCTGCGGCGCCGCCGTGGGAGCCTCGGTCTCAATCCACGCTTCCGTCCGGTTGCTGGCTTGAAAGACCTGGTTGGCCACGCGCCGGATGTCGGCTTTGGTTACCTTGTCCACCCGGTCCAGTTGCTTGAAGAGCTCGCGCCAGTCGCCATAGCGGGTCTGGTACTCGGCCAGCATGTTGGCCAGCCCCTGGTTGTCGGCCAGGCCGCGCAGCAGGTCGGCGCGGGTGCGGGTCTTGAACATGACCAGCTCTTCGTCGCTGACATCCGCGGTCTTCAGCTTGTCGATCTCCTTGTGGATCGCCTCGCGCATCTCGGCCGGCGTATGCCCTGGCAAGGGCGCCGCGAAAAAGACGAAGAGGCTGGGATACTTGTCGCCCGGATAGGGGCTGACGCCTTCGGCGACGGCGGCAATCTGCTGGTCGCGCACCAGGCTGCGATAGAGCCGCGAGACCCGGCCGTTCGACAGGATGTCGCCGATGCCGTCGTAGACCGCGTCGTCCGGATCGCGGTAGTCGGGCCGGTGGTAGCCCTCCATATAGATAGGTTGCGTGGCCTCGCGAATCGCTACCGTCTTCTCGGCAAACTGTTTGGGCTCGACGGTGGTCATCTCTTCCGGCTTGGGCCCGGCGGGAACCCGGCCGAAGTAGCGCTCCAGCACCGGCATCGCCTCGGACGCCTTCACGTCGCCCACCACGGCCACCACGATATTCGAGCCCACGTAGTACTTCTTGTGGAACTCCATCGCCTCGGTGGCCGTTATCTGGCTCACCTCGCTGGGCCAGCCGATGCTGCTGCGCCCGTAGTTGTGCGCCACATAGGCGGTGGCCAGGAACTGCTCGAAGAGACGGCCCTCCGGATTCGAGTCGGTGCGCATCCGCCGCTCTTCCATCACCACGTTGCGCTCTTTGTAAAACTCGCGCGGCACCACCTCCACCAGCCGGCTGCTCTCCAGCCACGCCCACAGCTCCAGCCGGTTCTCCGGCATCGACCAGTAGTACATCGTCTGGTCCAGCCCGGTTTCGGCGTTCATGCCGCTCTCCCCGTTGCGCTCGGCCACTTCGCTGAACTGGTTCTGGACCACGTATTTGTGCGCCTCGGTCTCGGCCTCCTCGAAGGCCTTCTTCAACTCGGCCAGCTTCTGCGGGTCGCGCCCCACGGCCTTCCGGTACTCGGCTTCGTAGGCGTCGTTCGCCGCCTCCACCTTGGCCAGCGCCACTTTCTCTGCGGCGTAGTCCGTGGTGCCAATCTGGCTGGTTCCCTTGAAGGCCAGATGCTCGAACATGTGCGCCAGGCCGCTCTCGCCCGAGGGGTCGTTCACGTCGCCGGCGTCAATAAAGGTGGAATAACTGAAGACCGGCGCCTCGGGCCGCTCGCAGACGATGATCGTGAGCCCGTTGGGCAGCACCTTGGTGGTTGTCTTCTGCTCGAAGCTCTTCAGATCCTGAGCCTGCGCGCTGGCCAGGCTCATCGCCGCGGTCAGCGCCAAAGCGCCCTTCCAAAGCCAGGAAGAAACTCTGCTCTGCATCCACTCTCCTTGTGCGGGAGCCGCAAACGGGCCTTTCCGCACTCTTCCAAGCTAGTGCCCTCAGCCGGAGGGGGTCAAACCGGCCGGCCTGATCGCTCCATTTTGTCCTTGCGTCGTGTCTAGTGTATTAGTATAGTAGACACATCGATGAACCTGAGGATCAATTTCTCGTCCGGCGTCCCGATCTACCAGCAACTGATGGAGCAGATCAAGCACGCCGTGGACACCGGAGCCATCAGGGGAGGCGAGCAGTTGCCCACCATCCGCAAGATCGCCGAGGAACTGGCCATGAATCCCAACACGGTGGCCAGGGCCTACCGGGAACTGGAGCGGGAAGGCTTTATCGAGGTCCGGCACGGGTCGGGAGCCTATGTCGGGCTGCCGAGCACATCGTCGGTGAAGGTGGCCGGGATTCGCAAAGCGGCCGAGGTGCTGCGCCCGGCCATCGAGCGGAGCCTGGCGATCGGTCTGTCGGAGTCGGAACTACGGCGTGTTTTTGAAGACGAACTGGCGCGGTTGCAGGAGAATGCAGCCGCTGCGCGGAGGCGCACTTGAACGAGATCATCGCCACCAACGGTCTTTCGAAGAGCTACGACGGCAAGCCGGCCCTGATCGGCCTCGATCTGGCGGTGCCGCGTGGTTCCATCTGCGGCTTTCTGGGCCGCAACGGAGCGGGCAAAACCACCACCCTCAAGCTGCTGCTGGGAATGTTGCGGCGGGACGCGGGAACGATCCGGTTGTTCGGCGAGCCGGTGGATTCTGAAGCGTCTTCGATTGCGGCGCGCCAGCGGACCGCCTTTGTCAGCGAGGACAAGGAACTTTACCCCTTCATGACCGTAGACCAGACGATCCGGTTCACGCGTCCGTTCTTTCCCGCGTGGCGGCGCGACCTGGAGGAGAAATACCTCGATCTCTTCCAGTTGCCCAAGAAAAAGCTCGTGCCCAAGTTGTCGAAGGGAATGCGCACCCAACTCATGCTGCTGCTGGCCATGGCGCGCGGGGCGGAGTTGCTGATGATGGACGAGCCAACCAGCGGGCTCGACCCTTCGCTGACGGAAGAAGTCTTGCAGGCGCTTGCGGACCTGGCCGCCAGCGACGGAACCACGATCTTCTTCTCGTCGCATCAGTTGGCCGAGGTGGAGCAGCTCTGCGACCGTGTCTGCCTGATCGACCGCGGACAAGCGGTCATCGCTGGCGTGCTGGACGACTTGAAAGCGGAGTACCGGCGCATCCTTCTGGTTTTCGACGCGGAGCCGCCGCGGGAGCTGGCCGGCCTGCCGGGCGTCGATCATCTGCGCCGGCGCGGTCGGACCGCATCGCTGCTGGCGCACGTGGATGTGGATGCGGTTGTCGAGAGGGCGCGCGAATTCGGCCCGTGTTCGGTCGAGGTCCGCCCCGTCACGCTGAAAGAACTGTTCTTGGATCATGTGAGGGGGGAATGATGCTCTGGTACAAGGCCTGGCTTGAAACGCGTTGGCGCTTCGCTTTCCTGGTTGGATCGATTCTGCTGGTCTGGATCGCCCCTCTGTGGCTGCCCTCAACGGGGGTCACGCCGGGAATGATCGCATCGAGAATGTGGATGGCTCTGCAACTGGAGTCGGTCCTTATTTCCGTCCTTGCGGCGATTTATCTGGCTGGCGCCGGCATCAATACTCAAACCATGTACTCCGCGACATCGGGATTTCATGGCTCCATGTTGTTCACCCTGTCTCTTCCGGTTTCACGCGCGCGGCTGCTCGTGGCGCGCGCGGGATTGGGCGCTCTTGAAACGTGCGGCCTGGTCGTTCTCATGGCCGGGTACATGCTATTCCTGAAGTCCGGAGCGGTAAGCGCCCTGCAGGCCTTCGACTACATGGTGCGCGCCGTCGTCTGCACCATGGCCGTCTATGCCCTGTCCGTGCTGCTGGCGTGCGTGCTCGATGAAATGTGGCAATTCACGGGCGCCTGCATCCTCTGGGTAGGGTTTTTCCTGCTCCAGTCCAAAGTGAACCTGGTCTCCCAAATCAGCCCGCTTCGAGGCATGAGCCTGAATTGCTATCCGCTCACGGCGCCGATGCCGTGGGCTCCGGTTGCGGCGTCGGCCGTGCTTGCCGGCGTTTTGTTGTATGCGTCGGTGCTTGTGCTGCGGCGAAAGGAATTCTGAGCGCATTCTCCCAGGCGGCCCGCGCCCGAACGAGGGGTTTTCCGCGCCGCCGCACCGCTCGCAGCGCAGTGGGGGCAGTGGATCGATTCTTGATACCATGGAGTCTTCATGCAGAGAGAACAGAAGAATCGCCGCCGCCTCGCCCCGCTCTGGCGGGCCGTCATCGAGATTGCGTTCATCGTCTTTCTGTTCTATTCCAATCTATTGATGGGCGAATTCACGGTCGCCAATGGTCAGGGGAAGACTCTGGCCTTGGCGTTACTCGATATCTTTACCGGCACGAATTTCGCGATTGCCATGATCTCCGCGCTCATCGGCTATGTCGTCTTTGAATATCTGCGCAAGAAGTTCTAACTCGACTCGGTTCCGCGCCGTCGCGCCGGCCATCTCAGCTTGCCAGAAATCCAGCGCGGCGCTCTTCGCGCGCGCAGCGCTACCGCACAGCCGCCCACGACGCCTCCAATTCAATAGCGCGCAGGAAAAGGATGTTGTTTTCGAGATGGATGTGCTGGTGTAGATCCTGCTCGAACTCTCTCAATCCGTCATAGAAGGCGTGAAAGGTGGGGCACGCGCCTTGGGGCGTGGTGAAGTTGCCGCTCAGATTGCGCATCCGCGCCATCAGCGTTCCGGCCGCATCGTGCTCCTGTGTCATCATGGCAATGGGATTGGCGACCGTGCCAAAGCATCCTGAAGGCTTCGCGGTTCCCGCTGCGCCGGCACGGTCCAACGCGACGATGTACGGAAACAGAATCGCTTCCTCCTTGGCCAGATGGCTGGTCAACTCTGCGTCCAGCGTGGCGAGCGCCGATTGAATCTCTTTCAACTCGGCCATCGTCGCGCCGTGGCGATTCACCACCTTTTGCGCCAGCACGGCCAGGCGCGGCAATTCGCGCTTCACATAGGCGTGATGCGTGGCGACGATGTGGTTGACAAGCTTCTCCATGGATATCTGTCGCCAGTCCTCGGCGATGGAAGCAGGAGCGGCGGCAGCCGACTCCAGCGCGGCCAGCACGGCGTTCACTTCGATCTGGCTGGCGGCGCATGCCTCCTCCAGAGGCTTGCGGCCCCCGCAGCAATAGTCGATTCCGAAGTGCTCGAAGACCCGGATTGAGGAAGGCCGATCCAGGGCAATTTGGCGAACCGTTTGTGTCGTTGTGGTCATGATGAACTCCTTCTCTTCCAGCATTCAGGAGTGGCCGCCCCATCGGCAGCGACTTTGGTCACTTTCTCAAGAGCGAAATCCCATTCGCGCAATTTTGCCTCGCCGGTGACTTAAGTCGCTGTGGCCGTCTTGCGCGCATCCTATGCTCAATCTGCGAGTCAAGAAAACCACACAGGAAGGTTCATCATGTTTTGTTATCAATGCGAGCAAACCTCCAAGGGCGAAGGCTGCCAGACCCTCGGAGTTTGCGGAAAAGACGAAACCACGGCCGCGCTGCAGGATTTGCTGATCCACGCCGTCAAGGGCATCTCGATGTACGCGCACCGGGCGCGGCAGTTGGGGGTGGCCGATCCCGAGATCGACGCCTTCACGATTCACGCCGTCTTCGCCACGCTGACCAACGTCAACTTCGATCCGGAGCGTCTTGTCGAACTCATTCATCAAGCTGTAGGAATCCGGAATGCGGCGCGTGAGATCTTTGAACAGGCCAGCGTTGCGGCCGGCATGGTTCCTGTCGAACCTGGTGGTCCCGCGGCGTGGATGCCCGCCTCCACGCTCGATGGTTTGCTCGCCCAAGGCAGGCAAACGTTCTTGCCCGCGCGGTTCCTCACCGAAGGCAAGGAGATCGCCAACCTGCAGGAACTGGTGCTCTACGGCATCAAGGGCGTGGCTGCCTACGCTGCCCACGCGCTTGCGCTCGGAGCGGGCGATCCCGCATCCTTCGCAAAGATTCACGAGACGCTGGACTTTCTCACCCATCCCGCGCCGACCGCGGAAGAGCTTCTCGCCGCGGCGCTGGCCGTGGGCGAGCTGAACTATCGCGTCATGGAGATTCTTGACAAGGCGCACACCGAAACCTTCGGCCATCCCCATCCCGCGAAGGTCCGTCTCGGCGCGCGCAAGGGCAAGGCGATCCTGGTCTCCGGCCACGATCTTCACGATCTCTATGCGCTGCTGGAGCAGACCAAAGGTCGCGGCATCCGGGTTTACACGCATGGCGAAATGCTGCCCGCGCATGGCTATCCCAAGCTCAAGGCCTATGAGCACCTGGCAGGAAACTACGGCGGCGCGTGGACGGATCAGGCCGAGGAATTCAACGCTTTTCCCGGCGCGATTCTCATGACCTCGAATTGCATTCAGGAGCCGAAGCTGGCCTACAAGCAGCGCATCTTTACCTCGGGTATGGTGGCATGGCCGGGCGTGCGCCACATCGCCGACCAGGACTTCAGCCCGGTGATCGAGGCCGCGCTCGGCGCTCCCGGATACGCCGAGGACGGCGGCGACGAGGAGATTACCGTCGGCTTTGGGCACAACGCCGTGCTTGGCGTAGCGGACAAGGTGATCGAGGCGGTCAAGGCCGGCGCCATTCGCCACTTCTTCCTCATCGGCGGCTGCGACGGCGCGCGCTCCGGCCGCAGTTATTACACCGAACTCGCCGAATCCATCCCCAGCGACTGCCTCATCCTCACGCTGGCCTGCGGCAAGTTCCGCTTCAACAAACTCGATTTTGGCGAGATCGGCGGCCTGCCGCGCCTGCTCGATATCGGCCAGTGCAACGACACCTATTCCGCGCTGCAGATTGCGCTGGCTTTGGCCAAGGCCTTCGACTGCGGAGTGAACGATCTGCCGCTCTCGCTTGTGCTGTCGTGGTATGAGCAGAAGGCGGTCGCGGTGCTGCTGACACTGCTTCACCTGGGCGTCCGAAATATGCGCATCGGGCCCACGCTCCCCGCGTTCCTTTCCCCTGGGGTGCTGGCTCTGCTCCAGGAGAAATTCAACCTCATGGCCATCAAGACCGCCCAGGAAGACCTGGCCGCGATGCTTGTCTGATGCAACAAGTCCGGAGAAGCGATCCTTCTCCGGGCTCTCATCCCGATATTGAATGAACTTGCAGGCTGTTAGAATCCATCCGTGAGCATCCAGCGTTTCGATCTTGTTGCCGTTTTGCAGAGCACCGCATTGCTCTCCAGCCTCTCCGCGGAGGAACTGCGCACGCTGGCGGCCAGGACTGTGCGCAAGCAATTCAAGAGCGGCGAACTGCTCTTCACTGAGGGCGAGCCCTGCCATGGATTGCACATCATCGCCCGTGGCAAGGTGCGCATCTTCAAGACCTCGGCCAACGGCCGGGAGCAGGTGCTGGCCGTCAACCAGCCAGGCGAATCCGTCGCCGAACTCCCCATGTTCGATGGCGGACCGTATCCGGCCTCGGCGGCCGCCGTTGAAGATACGCAGATCGCTTTCATCTCGCAGCACGATTTTCATGACTATTGCCTCGAACATCCCCAGGTTGCGCTCAAAATGCTTGCCATCGTCGGCGCGCGGCTGCGGCGGCTGGTGGGCATCATCGAGGAGTTATCCTTCACCACCATTCGCCAGCGCCTGGTCTCCACATTGATCAGGCTTGCGCAGACTGAGGGCGCAGAGACCGCGCGCGGCATCGAGTTTCAATTGCCCGCGACCCATCAGGAACTGGCCAACCAGCTTGGAACCGTACGCGAACTGATTTCGCGCAATCTCACGCGCCTTCAGGCCGAAGGGCTAATCGAGGTGGAAGCGCGCCAGATCGCAGTGAAAGACATGAAGGGCTTGAGCGCAATTCTGGATCTTGCGCCTTGAAGAGAAAGTCGGCCTGATCCAAAAAAGCTCTACCCATCCTTGACCCCGTGCCGCGCCTTTCCGTATGCTGCGATGGTTTCCGCGTGGCGTGTGGATCGTCTCCTCAACCCACGCAGGGAGAGCCCGCATGAGCACGACTTCCCCGTCTGTAACTCCTGCCGCAACGCACGACCCAGGCTTTGCCGCGCAGCCCTTTCTGGTGCGCCGCGCCGCCGTGCTCGGAGCCGGAACCATGGGCTCCCGCATCGCCGCCCATCTGGCCAACGCCGGCATTCCCGTTTTGCTGCTGGATATGGTTCCGGCTGGAGAAGGCGACCGCGGCCGGTTGGCAAAGGCCGCTCTCGATGCCCTGGCCAAGGCCAAGCCCGCCGCCTTCTATGAGCCCTCGCTGGCCGCGCTCCTCGCGCCCGGAAACTTTGAGGACGATCTGGCCAAATTGTCGCAATGCGACTGGGTAATCGAGGCGGTGGCCGAGAACCTGGCCATCAAAACCGCCCTGCTGGCCCGCATCGTGCCTCATCTCGCGCCCCAGGCCGTGCTCACCACCAATACCTCCGGTTTGCCCATTGCGCAGATCGCCGCGGGGCTGGCATCGCACCGGGAGCGTTTCTTTGGGACGCACTTCTTCAATCCGCCGCGCTACATGCGATTGCTGGAGGTGATTCCCACTGCCGAGAGCGATCTCGGCGTGGTGGCCGCCTTTGCCGCCTTTGCCGACCGCAACCTGGGCAAGCAGGTGGTGAAAGCCCACGATACGCCCAACTTCATCGCCAACCGCATCGGCATCGCCGTGATGTTCAACGCCGCCAGCCTCATGCTGCAGCAGGGACTGGCCATTGAAGAAGTGGATGCGCTGACCGGCCAGGCTATCGGCTGGCCCCGCACCGGCACCTTCCGTCTGGCGGACCTGGTGGGCATCGATATCCTGGCCCATGTGGCCGCGAATTTTCCCCAGGGCGTGACGCAGAGCCGTTTTTCCGCGGCTCTGGAGGAGATCGTCAAGCGGGGCTGGCTGGGCGACAAGGCCGGCCAGGGTTTCTATAAGAAGAGCCGTGGCGAAGATGGCAAGGATTTGCGCCTGGTGCTCGATCTGGCGACCTACGAATACCGCCCCGCCACCAAGCCCGCGCTGCCCGCGCTCGAGATGGCCAAAAACGCGGCCACGGTTGCGGAACGCTTGCGGCTGCTGCTGGCCAACGACCCGGCCAAAGACAAGGCCGCTGCCTTTCTATGGCCGTTTCTGGCTTCGCTGTGGAACTTTGCCGCCGAGCGCATCGGCGAAGTGGCCGACGACGCAGCCTCCATCGACCGCGCCATGAGGGCCGGCTTCAACTGGGAGTTGGGACCATTCGAAATGATGGATGCGGCTGGGGTCGCCCCGACCGTCGCCCGCATGAAGGCGCTCGGCCTGCCGGTGAGCCCGCGCATTGAAGCTCTGCTGGCGGCCGGCCAACCCTCCTGGTATGCGCAGGATGGCCGGGAGTGCTTCCAGCCGGAAAAGGGCCAGTTGGAGCCCGTTCCCGCCGTTCCAGGCCACGCGCGGGTAGCCGATTTCCGGCGCTCGCACGGGGTGGTCCGCTCCAATGCGGGCGCTTCCCTAATCGATCTCGGCGACGGCATCGGCTGTATCGAACTGCACTCGCTGAAGAACGCCATCGGCGGCGACGTGCTGGCCCTGATTTCCGCCGTGCTCCATCCCTCCTCCGATGCGGTGCGCGACTTTGCCGGCTTCGTCATCACCGGCGACCGCGAGCACTTCAGCGTGGGCGCCAACCTGATGCAACTGCTGCTGACCGCGCAGGAGGGCGAGTGGGAGGAGCTGGCCGCGGTGATTCACGGCTTCCAGCAGATGACCGCGGCCATCAAGTTCTGCCCGCGTCCGGTGGTGGCGGCGCCGTTTGGCATGACCCTCGGCGGCGGCGCGGAGATTTGCCTGCACGCCGTGCGCCGGCAGCCCCATGCGGAGACCTATATCGGTCTCGTCGAGGCTGGGGTGGGCCTGATTCCCGCCGGAGGCGGCACTAAAGAAATGCTGCTGCGCGCCATGGACCAGGCTGCCGCGCTGGCGTCGCCCGATCTCTCCGGGGTCCCCGGCGACAGGTCTTCGTCGCTGGGGTGGCCGCGCGATCCGCCCTCGCGCTTTGCCCAATCGGCCGAGTTGGCCACGGCGCTCAAGCGGACGCTGGAGACCATCGCCCTGGCCAAGGTCTCCACTTCGGCAGCCGAGGCCCGGCCGCTGGGCCTGCTTTCTACAGCAGACCGCATCACCATGAACCGCGAGCGCCTGCTGCTGGACGCCAAGGCGCTGGCGGAGGCGCTGGCCGGCTCCGGCTATTCGGCGCCCCAACCGCGCACGCAAATTCCTGCGCCCGGCATCGCTGCGCTCGCCACGCTGGAGACCGGCATCTTTTTGATGGGCGAGGCTGGCTTTGCCTCGGAACACGACCAGAAAGTCGCCCGCTGGGCCGCGACCATTCTCTGCGGCGGTCGGGTGACGGCGGGTTCCCTGGTCAGCGAGCAGTACATCCTGGATTTGGAGCGGGAGGCGTTTCTCTCGCTGTGCGGCGAGCGCAAGACGCAGGAGCGCATCGCCTTCACCTTGAAAACCGGCAAGCCGCTGCGGAATTAGTTGTGTCCGCAACGCAGATTGTCGTGGATATGTTTTGAAAGGGTACGACTTCAGTCGTGCCGAACACCGCCGGGAATGAGCGGGGCTTTAGCCCCTGAGGTGAATGTTAGCCTTCAAATGAGGCGCCTCGGAGGTTAGGGCCCGTTGAGGTTGCAGTGGGTTTGAGGTCAGGGCGGATGTTCTCTTGGATATTGTCTTCAAAAACGGTTTCGAGTAATTGCCATGATTCGTGCTGCAAGTGGAAAGACCGGGTGGTTGCTGAGTGGGCTGCTCTGCGCCTGTGCCCTCGTTCCGGCCCTGGCGCAGCAGCCGTCCCCGGCGCAGCTTACCGAATCCGGCCAGATCGTCTTCGACGGCCGCCCGGCGCCTTATCTCATTCGCCATCTGCCGGTCAGTTCGTTTCCTGAGCTGCCCGAGACCGTTGCCGATCTGCTCAACCGGCGCGGCTGCCTCGTTCCGCAAACCTACGAGGCGCATCACCCGGAAAATGTCGTTCACGCCAGCCTGGAGCGTGCAGGCTCTTCGGACTGGGCCGTTCTGTGCTCGGCCCAGGGAACGGTCTCGCTGCTGGTGTTTTTCGCCAGCACCCCGGAGCAGGTCAAGGTGCTGGCCTCGGCGCCGGAGACGCAGCGTCTGCAGGCGCACGATCCGAGCGGCGTTCTGGGCTTCAACTGGGGCATCGATCCCGTGTCGCCGGGACAAATCCACGAGGCCCAGTACGGCCTGGAGCACCGTCCGCCGCGGCTGGACCACGACGCCCTGGCCGATTCGGTCGTCGACCGCCGCACCGTTTATCGCTTCTATTCCCGTAGCGCCTGGACGCTGCTGGAGATGCCGGACTAATACTCGCTGTGCAAAAATTGGGCGCCCCACCCGCGCCGCGGCCCTTCTTCGGTCAGGGTGGGATTCATGATATCCCTCACGTACGAACTTCAAGGAGCATCTCCCCATGCCGGAAGCCGTTCTCGTCAGCGCCGTTCGCACCCCTGTTGGCCGCGCCCCCAAAGGCGCTCTGTCCACCACCCGCCCCGACGACCTCGCCGCAACTGCCGTGGGCGGAGCTTTGGATAAGATTCCTGCCTTGAATCGGGCCGAAATCGACGACGTGATCCTGGGCTGCGCGCAGCCGGAGGGGGAGCAGGGATGGAATATCGCTCGCTGGGCCGCCCTGCGCGCGGGCCTGCCAGTGGAGGTTCCCGGCGTCACCGTCAACCGTCTTTGCTCCTCCGGCCTCGAGGCGATCGCGCTGGCCGATCTGCGCATCCGTTCCGGCGGCGACCGGGTGGTGGTGGCGGGCGGGGCAGAATCCATGAGCATGATCCCGCTCGGCGGCATGAAGCCCAGCCCGAATCCGTGGATGGCCGAGCATTACCCGGCTTCGGTCATGACCATGGGCCTGACCGCCGAGCGCGTTGCGCGTCACTACGCCGTCTCCAGGGAAGATCAGGACGCCTTTGCGCTGGCCAGCCACCAGAAGGCTCTGGCCGCTCAAGCCGCCGGGCGCTTCGACGAGGAATTGATCCCGGTGGCTGTCACGTCGGCCATTCCTGGCGTAAAAACAGGAAGCCCGACGGTAAAGAGCACTCTCTTTACCTCCGATGAAGGCCCCCGCGCCGGAACCACCGCCGAAGCCCTCGCCAGACTCAAGCCGGCCTTCAGCGCGCAGGGAACCGCGACGGCTGGCAACTCCTCGCAAACCTCCGACGGCGCGGCCGCGGTGGTCTTGATGGAGGCGGAACGGGCCAGGGAACTGGGGATTCGCCCGCTGGGCCGGCTCGTCGCCTACGCCGCCACCGGCTGCCTGCCGGAAGAGATGGGCATCGGCCCCATTAGCGCCATTCCCAAGGCCCTCCGCATGGCCGGACTCACGCTCGACGAGATCGGACTGATCGAATTCAACGAGGCCTTTGCCGCGCAGGCGCTGGCCGTCATCCGCGTGTTGGGCCTCGATCCGGAGCGCATCAACGTGAACGGAGGCGCCATCGCCCTCGGCCATCCGCTGGGCTGCACCGGGGCTAAACTCACCGCCACGCTATTCCATGAGATGAAGCGCCGCCAGGCGCGCTACGGCATGGTGACCATGTGCGTGGGAGGCGGAATGGGCGCCGCGGGCATCTTCGAACTTCTCTAGCCGAAGGAGCGGTCAGTCATTCCGAAGGAGGATTTCATGGTTGATAAATAACCCCGTCGACTTTGATCTTCGAGCACCAGAAGCAAAACCGGACATCTTTCCCAGGGTACAGTTCGCTCAAATCCAACTGACGCCAGCAGTGCAGGCCGGCACAACAGGATAGATTCTTGATCGAACTCGATTCGTGCTCCCGATGCGGCCACAGCTTTGCCAAGGATGCAATGAGAGCCGAATCGGCAGGGCTAGGCGCTTTTGCTGGCGAGGGCTGCCACATCTTTCCGCTCCCCCCTATCTGCTTTGACACCGAATGGCTGCAATTGGATCCCGCCTGCGAGATCGCGTTTTGCAGGCGATTTCGGCAAGTCCAACTTTCAACCGGCCCAGAAAACAAGAACAGCCGAGGATCAACCCCGGCTGTTCTTGTTTTTCAGTCTTCGTGCAGCCTCAACAGGCTGCGCTTTGCTACGCCTTGGCGGTGGCCAAAGCCTTCAGCCGCGCGTTCAGGCGGCTCTTGTAGCGGGAGACGGTGTTGTCGTGGAGAATGCCCTTCTGCACGCTCTTGTCGAGAGTGGAGACGGTCTCGCGATACTGCGCCTGGGCGGCCGGCACGTCGCCCTTGACGAGAGCCTCGCGCAGAGCCCGCAGGCTGGTGCGCACGCGGCTGCGGTTGGCGCGGTTCACTTCGGTACGGGTTACTGTCTGGCGGGCGCGCTTTAGCGACGATACATGGTTTGCCATTGATCTTCCTTATCTCAGGTGGAATGCGGGCCAGAATGCAAACACACGCATCCCTCGCAATTTCCTAGTCTACGGGAAACCGGGCGCGGGGTCAATTGCGCCCCAGGTATCCGCCAAGGCATCCCCGGTTCCAGCAAAATTCGCAGGCCCCCGATTGACGCGCGGGGCCGCTCGCGCTACTCTCAGCGCAGATACCGGATTTGGTCGCCTACGCCAACCCGCGGTCCCGCCAGACAATCCCGAGCTTCGGCTCCGCCGCACTTCGCGTCCCTCGGTTCCTCTCCAATCCAGCCACGGTTTCGCATCCCGCCGGGCGCGGTGCCAGCCTTCTGGCCCAGTCCCATGCGCCGGCGCCTGTATGCCCCGCGCCGCCTGCCGATATTCTTTTTGTAGCCATCCCGGATGCGGCTTTGGGCCGCGGCCGGTCGACCTCAACCTCACAACGCCGTCCTGGAGGCCGTCGAATCCTTTGAGAATCGCCTTGGAGATCACGCCCAACCTTGAGCCCCTGTTCGGGACTCGCGATGAAAACCTCAGGCTGATGGAAGACTCGCTCGGCGTCCGCATCGATCTCCGCTCGGATGCCGTGCATGTGGAGGGACCGGAAGCGGGCGTTGTTCGAGTCCAGCGCATCTTCCAGGACTTCGAGGCGCTGCGCAAGCAGGGCGTGAATCCGCACAACGGGGAACTGAACGGGATGCTGCGCCTGGTGGTGGCCGACCCGGCAACCACGCTGCGTTCGCTCTCCGACAGCGGCAAGCAGCGCTCGGCGGGCGTCAAGCGCACCGTCCAGCCGCGCTCGATCAACCAGCGCAAATACGTCGAGGCCATCGAGCAGAACGACATGACCTTCGGCGTGGGGCCGGCAGGCACCGGCAAGACCTATCTGGCCGTGGCCATGGCCGTGGCCGCCATGAACGCCAAGAAGGTGAGCCGCATCGTGCTGGTCCGTCCCGCGGTCGAGGCCGGCGAGCGGCTCGGCTTCTTGCCCGGCACGCTCCAGGACAAGGTCGATCCCTATCTGCGTCCGCTCTACGACGCTCTCTACGACCTGCTCGAACCCGAAAAAGTCGACAAGATGCTGGAGAAGAACGTCATCGAAGTCGCGCCGCTGGCCTTCATGCGCGGGCGCACTCTGAACGACGCCTTCATCATCATGGACGAGGCGCAGAACACCACCATCGAGCAGATGAAGATGTTCTTGACCCGCATGGGCAACAACTCCAAGGCGGTCATCACCGGCGACATCACCCAGATCGACCTGCCCAATCCGCGCAAGTCTGGACTGCTGGACGCCATCAATATTCTCGACGGGGTCGAAGGCATCCAGTTCTGCCACTTTGAAGATGTGGATGTGGTGCGTCACGCGCTGGTGCAGCGCATCGTGCGCGCCTACGAGTCCGTCAAGTCGCAGCAGCAGGAGCTGCCGCTGGCCCTCGGCGAGCCCATCCAGGTCGGCCCGCCGACCCATGAGGACCGCCCGCAGGCGCAGCCGCCGCACCCGCAAAAGCCGCAGTAGTCTGGTGCAATACAGAAACTGGGTGGGGCGCCCAGTATCAAACATTTCGCGTAGAATCGGAGATAGATTGGGGCCGCGCATCCAAAGCGGCGGACGGCCCCGAGCACGATGATCCTTCTCGACCCAGATTTGGACCCAGAATCACCCCATGGACGAAGACCTGCCCATGGGGACCCTGATGCTGACCCCGCGCCCAAGGCAACTTCGGCGAAACGGGTTGCTGTGTCCGCTCCCCCAACAAAATCTCGCAACTCTCGCCTGCCCTCCGCGCGCACGCTGGCCCGGTTTCTCGCGCTGGCGCAGAAAACCGTGCGGCTCAAGGGCGAGGTCAGCGTGCTGCTGACCACCGACGCGGCCATCCGCCGGCTCAATCGCCAGTTTCGTGGCAAGAACAAGACCACCGATGTGCTGTCGTTTCCCGCCGAGGGCCCCATTCCCGGCTCGTCCGCCGAAGAGATTGCCGGCGACCTGGCCATCAGCGTTCCCACGGCGCTGAGCCAGGCTGCCGGGCAGGGCCATTCGCTTTCGACGGAGATCAAGGTGCTCATCCTGCACGGCCTTCTGCACCTGGCCGGCTATGACCACGAGGCGGACAAGGGCCAGATGGCCCGCCGCGAGCGCCTGCTTCGCGCCCGCCTCGGCCTGCCGCAAGGCCTCATCGAGCGCGCCGCCACGGAGGGAGGCGGAGGGTTCAACCCCCGCATAAAGCCAACAAAAACAGCACGGGCTTTAGCCCCGGAGGAGCATTCGTCGAGAGCCTCGAATGCAGGGCGCCCCATCCTTTCCGCGCCTTTCAGCGGAAAGGGCGGGAAGGCAAAGACCTCAACCCGCGCGCCCTCCAGCCGGAGCGCCCGCCCATGAGCACGCTTGCCATCGTCATGGTTTTGCTGCTCGCCGCGGTCGAGACGCTGGCCTCCTATATCAGTCGCGTCTACGCCGAATTCGGCAAGATCCTCGCCCATGAGGTGCAGGAAAATCTGGACGCCTGGGAAGAACTGGTCGAGCCGCAACTGGGCCTGAGCCGCGAACATGCGTACCTCTCGGCCGCGGTGCTGCAGCAACTTGCCCTGGGCATCATCGCGCTGGAATTCGGCGCGGTGCTCTTCGATCGCGGTCCTCATTTTGCGCGGCCGACCGTCGCGGAAATCGCGCAGGCGGTTCTTGGCGTGGTGCTGGTGGTGGTCTTCTGCAACCAGCTTTTGCCCGCCATGCTCTTCAACCGCACGCGCGGCCGCTGGGTGGGCCGCCTGGTCTGGCCCATTCGCTTTCTGCTCTGGCTCATGACCCCGATCACGGTCTTCGTGCGCTTCTTTTTCTCCGTGGCGGCGCTCGCGGAGGAGCCGGCAAGCCTCGAGGAGGAGACCGCCGTCGATGTCGAGGCGCTGCTTGAAGCCGGCGAAGAGGAAGGCATTCTCGAGGAGAGCGACATCGACCTGGTCCGCTCCGCCGTCGAGTTCGGCGACAAGCTGGTCCGCGAGGTGATGACTCCGCGCCCCGAGGTCTTTGCCGTGCGCGACTCGATCACCCTGGAGGACTTCCTCAATCAACTGCGCGAGCACAACTTCTCCCGCGTGCCGGTTTTTTCCGGGTCGCTGGACAGCGTGACCGGCATCGCCTTTGCCCACGACCTGCTGCAAATCTCCGACGAAGAGGCCCGCACCCGCACCGTGGCCAGCATCCAGCACCCGGCGGTCTTTGTCCCTGAAACCAAGCGCGGCTACGAGCTGCTGCGCGAGATGCAGCGCGAAAAGCAGCACATGCGCATCGTCATCGACGAGTACGGCGGCGTTGCCGGCCTGGTCACCATCGAGGATTTGCTCGAACAGATCGTAGGCAACATCCGCGACGAGCACGAGGAAGACGCGCCCCCCGGTTCGGTCAACGCCGAGCCGCAGCGCGAGCCAAACGGCGTCTGGGTGGTTCCCGGCAGCTTCCCCGTGGATCAGTTGCCCGGCCTCTTCGGAGAACTGGACCACCTGGGCGATCTGGACGATGCCTACGAGGCCACCACGCTAGGCGGCCTGGTCAGCGAAATCGAAGGCCGCATCCCGCTGGCCGGCGAGGTCGTGCTGTTGGAACCGATGGCCATGCGCATCGAGGTCGTCGCCTCCACCGACCGCCGCGTCCAACGCCTGCGCGTCTTCCCCCCGGCGGGAGAATCGGCCCTTGCTTCTGCCTCGTGATCCTTCCACTGCTGTCATTCTGAGCGGAGCGCAGCGGAGTCGAAGAACCTGCGTCTCGTCTTTCTGGCGAAGGGGCGGCAAACGGCAGAACTTCAAACGGGTACAGGCCCAATCCGTTCTTCCTTCCGCGCCTTCCACGCCCGCCACTCCTCCGCCGTAATCTCCCACACCTCCGACGGCAGCCGCCCGCAGACATAGTCCTTCTCGGTCAGGCCCACCATCCTCATGCCTTGCTTCTCCGAGATGCGGCGCGACGCCCTGTTGGCGGCCGCCTTGGCCACCCGCAAAACCGGGAATCCGAGCGTCTCGAACCAGAAATCGTTGGCCCAGGCGCAGGCCTCGCTCATCAGTCCCTGCCCCTGCCACTGTGCGCCCAGCCAGAAGCCGCGATTGTCCTCATCCCCCTTGACCAGGCTGATGAAGCCAACCATCTGGCTCGGCTCGGCGCCCAGACGGAGGGTCCAGTGCCAGGCTTCGCCGCGCTCCATCTGCGGCAGCGCAATCTCCCGGCAATACTGACGCGCGCCATCGGGTGGATAGGGCCAGGGCACGCGATTGAGCAGGTAGCGGACGATCTCCCAGTGCGGAAAAAGCTCCTGAATCCGCTCCGCGTCGTCAAGTTCCAGCGGGCGCAGAACAAGGCGTTTCGTTCGGCCTTCGCGCATCATGCGCAGATCATACCAATCTTCGACCCGCGAATCCGCGATAATAGATGCTTAGGAGCAACCTTCCCTTTGAAATCTGGATTTGTCGCCATTCTCGGCCGGCCCAACGCCGGCAAAAGCACGCTGCTGAACGCCCTCACCGGCGAAAAGGTGGCCATCGTCTCCGCCAAACCGCAAACCACGCGCAACCGCATCGCCGGGGTGGTGGAAGTGGAGGCGCGCAAGGGCGTGCATCCGGCGGCGCAGATCGTCTTTGTGGATACGCCCGGCGTGCACAAGCCCGGCTCGCACCTTGACCGCCGCATGTTGCAGGAGGTCTACGAGGCGCTGGAGACCCGCGACCTGGTGCTGGTGCTGATGGACGCCACCCGCCGCGTGCAACTGGAAGAAGCCGCCAAGCCTGCCATTGAATCAGCCGAAGAAGGCCGGGTGCCCCAGGTCCCGGTTTTGGGACCGGGGATAGAAGCGACGCCGACTCCCGAATCCGAGTCCCCGGGTGCCCCAGGTCCCGTTTCTGGGACCGGGGACTCCAATGCCGCTCAGGCCGTCGCCTTACCTGCGCCCAAGCGCGAGCGCACCAATTGGGCCAGCGAGGACGAGTTCCTCTTCGGCCTGATCCGCAAGCTCGACTGCCCCGTCTTTCTGGTGCTCACCAAGATCGACCTTGTGCCCAAGGACCATCTGCTGCCGCTGATCGATACGCTCACCCGCCAGTTCAACTTCGCCCAGATCATCCCGGTGAGCGCCCGCAAGCGCGACGGACTCGATCTGTTGGTGGGCAAGATCGTCGAGGCCCTGCCCACCGGCGAGCGCTACTATCCCAAGGATCAGTACACCGACCAGCCTCAGCGCTTCATGGTGGCCGAACTGATTCGCGAGAGCATCCTGGTCGAGACGGGCGAAGAGGTTCCCTACGCCTCGGCGGTGGTCATCGAGCGATTCGAGGAGCCGGCGCCGTTTGTTCCGCGCAAGAAGGGCGCGGTTCCCGCGCGGCCGCCGCTCACTCGCATCGCCGCGGCCATCTACTGCGAGCGCGACGGCCAGAAGGCGATCCTGATCGGCAAGGGCGGCTCCAAGCTGAAGGAGATCGGCACCAAGGCCCGCCGCCAGATCGAGTCGCTGCTCGGCACGCGCGTTTATCTTGAACTGCACGTCATCGTCGAGGCCAACTGGCGCGAATCCAAGAGCTTCGTCGAGTCGCTGGACTGGCGCAATCAGTTGGAACGCCTCGCCGGAGATCAGGTTACGGAAAAGCCCTCGGACGAAGAGGAATAGAGCGCTCCCGCCTCGCCATCTTGAATCGGTGGTCCTGGTCACTTCACCAAAACAAGCTCATCCCGATCGTCCACCGCGGCCGTCTTCTGCCCCTTGTAGTCGGAGTAGTGGACCACGCTGTCGTAGGCGTCCTTGATCAGGTCCTGGAGCGGAATGACGCTGCCGTTCACGCGCTGCTCGTCCAGCAGATCGAGATCGACGTCGGCGACCACCAACTGCTCCTGGTTGATGGTGCCCTCCGCGGCGATGCCGTCCCGCGCAAAAAAGTAGTCCGAGGGCGTGAGGATGGCGGCCTGACCGTAATTGGTATTCATGTAGGGAACCAGCGGAAGATTGCCAACGGTGCCGGTGACGGCCACGTAGATCTGGTTTTCGATGGCGCGGGCCTGGGAGCAGTAGCGGACCCGGCAAAAGCCTTCGCGGCCGTCGGTGCAGGAGGGAACGAAGAGAATCTCGGCGCCGGCCTCGGCCATCACGCGGGCCACCTCGGGAAACTCCACGTCGTAGCAGATCAGGATGGCGATGTTGCCGAAGTCGGTGTGGTAGAGGTAGAGGCCGTGCCCGCGGCTGAGCTGATAAGGGCCGCTCTCGGTGGGCGTCAGGTGAACCTTCTTCTGGCGGAAAACCTGTCCGTTGGGGGTGAACAGATGTGCGGCGTTGAAGACCTTGCCCCGCTGGAAGACGGGATGCGTTCCGCCAATGATGTAAATCCCGGTTTCTTTGGCCAGGCGGATGAACAGCTCTTCGTATTGGGGTGCCATCCGGGCCAGGCGGCGCACGGCCAGCGCCGGTGCGGGCTCGTTGATGTAGCTGAGCAACTGCATGGTGAAGAACTCGGGGAAAAGAACGAAGTGAGCCTTGTAGTCCTTGGCGCTGTGCACGAAAAACTCGACCTGGTGGACAAAATCCTCAAAGCAGGTGATCGGCCGGAGCAGGTACTGCACGGCGGCGATGCGGACGCGGCGCGGACGGGGTGTGCCCCGCATGGACTCGGCGGCGGCCTGTTCCAGCGCCGCGTGTTGCAGGCTCGCCTGCAGGCTCACTGAGGAGGTGTACTCCGGGTTCAGCCATTCCAGCACCGTGGCGAAGCCGCGCGATTCTGTGTCGTGCATGTAGCCGGGGACCACATCCAGCACCACCAGTCCGTTCTCGAGCTGAAAGGTGAGCGCGGGGTCGCGGCGTTTGCCGTCCACCACTTCGGCCACATATTCCTTGGCTGTCATCTGGTCGGCCACCGCGGCGTAGCCGGCGATGCGTCCGCCCGTCAGCAGCCGTTTGAGTCCCCGGTCCCGGATCAGATCTTTGCGGGCCTCATAGAGCAATGTGCCCAGGCCCTGCTGGCGCGCCTCGGGCGCCACGCCCATGTCGGCGCCATACAGCGTCTTGCCCAGAGGATTGTGCGTATTGAACATGCCCTCCCCGGTGATCGACGACCAGTTGGCGCTCTCGGCGTAGTCGTCCCAGTCGATGAGCAGCGAGCTGGCCGAGCCGAGAATGCGGCCGCTGACGTCGCAGACCACGAGCTGGCCCTCGGGGAAAACCTCCAGATGGCGCTCGAGCTGATCGGCCCTCCAGGGCGACTGGCCCGGAAATGCGCGCACCTGCAGATCGATCACAGCGGAGATGTCGTCGAGGGTCATTTGCCGGACGAAAAACTGATTCGGTAGGCCGTCTGAACTTCCCATAGGGTCGCGCTCCTGCACTTCGTGGATTGCCGCGAGTGCAAGTCTACGGCTCAAATTGGAAATGAATGTAACAATCTGCTCAATTTTTGGGCATTTTGCGGCGCCTGGCCCCGAATGTGCTGAGGAGCAAAGAGAGCCTACGCCCCGCGCACCTGGCCGCGCCCGTGCGTCTTCACCTTATACATGCGGGCATCGGCGGCGCCGATGATGGCGTGCACGGTGACGCCGTCGGCCGGCGCGGTGGCCAGGCCCACGCTTGCGCTCACCCCCAGGTTGAGTCCGTTTTGCATCGGGAAGCGGGACTCCATCAGCATGCGATGCACTTCGCCGGCTTGCGCCAGCGCGGCCTGGGCGCCGGTCTCGGGCATCAGGATCACAAACTCGTCGCCGCCATAGCGGAAGCAAAGGTCCTGCTTGCGCATCCCGCTTAACTCGCGCAGCCGCTCGCCGGCGCGGGCCAGCAGCTCGCTGCCCACCAGGTGGCCGTGCGCGTCGTTGACCAGCTTGAAGCGGTCCAGATCGAGAAACGCCAGGCTTACCGGCTTTCCCAGCCGCCCGCAGCGCTCCAGCTCCCGGCCCAGCACATCGTAGAGATGGCGCACGTTATAGAGCCCGGTGGTGTCGTCGGTAATGGTCAACTGCTGGATGCGGGCCACGTCGCGCGCGTTCTCGATTGCGATGGCCGCATGATCGGCCAGGATGTGCAGGAAGGCGATGGTGTAATCGGTCATCTGCTCGGCGCGCGGGTTGAAGATTTCGATCACCCCGTGCGTGCCTTTGCGCCCGCGCAGCGGGATGGCGATCACCGAGCGCACCTTGTACCGCTTGGCGGCGGGCGCAACCAGCAGGCGCGGATCGTTGCGCGCCTCGGGAACGATCAGCGTTTCGCCGTGACTGGCCACCCAGCCGGCTACGCCCTCGCCCACCTTCACGCGCAGGTCGCGGAGCGTCTCCTCTTCTCCGCCCGCGGCGATCGCATAGTAGAGCTCCTGGCTGGACTGATCGAGCATCAGCAGTGTCCATAACTCCGCATCGATCGTGCGCTCCATGTGCTCGATAATTGTGCGCAGAATCGTATCCAGTTCGAAGCTCGAGGTGAGCGAGCGCGTCAACTGGTGAAAGACAAGCAGATCTTCGAGCGGGATGCGGCTTTCCGTCTCGTGCGTCATCCATTAACCCATGGGATGGAGTCTATGCAAGCAATTCTTGCACAATGCGGGCTTAATCATACCCCGGAGACGCGGGCGGATGTTACTTCGGTGCGGAGACTCGATCAGCCGCCGATGTGCACCATCGATCGCGATGGCTTGAGGAATCCCGGCTCCCCGATGTGATGGCGGGCTTCTTTCCCCTGGACGGTGCGCGCGATGTAGCCGCGCAGCTCCTCGTCGCCGGCTCCGGCCCGCAAACGGCCATACAGATCGTGTTCCACTTGCGAGAAGAGGCAGGTGCGAATCTTGCCGTCGGAGGTGAGCCGCACCCGGCTGCACGCTCCGCAGAAGGCCTGGCTCACCGGCGCGATGATGCCGATTTCGCCCACGCCGTCGGCAAAGGTGTAGCGCCGCGCCGTTTCGCTGGCCTCGCGCGGCGGCAACTCAACCAGCGGAAGCTCCCGGCCGACGCGCGCAACGATCTCGTTCAGCGGCACGACGATCTCTGGCGACCACAGCCGGCCCTCCTCCAGCGGCATGAACTCGATGAAGCGCACCGCGACGCCCTCTTCGCGCGCAAACCGGACGAAGCCTTCGATCTGGCCGTCGTTGAAGCCGCGCAGCAGAACGCAGTTGATCTTGAGCGGAGTGAGGCCGGCCTCGCGCGCGGCGCGGATTCCTTCCAGCACGGCGGCGAAACTTCCAGGAACCCGCGTGATGCGCTCAAATGCGGGCGCGTCCACGGCGTCCATGCTGACCGTCACCCGGTTCAGTCCGGCGGTTTTGAGCCGCGCCGCCAGCGAGGCCAGCAGATGGCCGTTGGTGGTCAGCGCCAGATCCAGCGGCTGGCCGTCCCGGCCGCGCAGCCGCGCCAGTTCCTCCACCAGCTCTACCAGTCCGCGGCGCAGCAGCGGCTCGCCGCCGGTCAGCCGCACCTTGGCGATTCCCAAATCCACAAAGAGCCGGATCAGCCGCAGGTACTCGTCGATCCCGAGCTCGGGATATTGCGCGCCAACTTCTCCCGTGCGGCAGTAGACGCATTTGTAGTTGCAGCGGTCGGTGATCGAGACGCGCAGATCGTGAATGACCCGGCCGAGGCTGTCGGTCAGTCGTGGCATCGCGGAGGAAATGGGGGAAGCGGTAGCCATGGTCAGCTTCAGGGCTCAGCCAGCCGTTGCGCAGGCACGAGTCGCGCGGCGGCTGAAGTCGGTGTGCGCTTTGCGGCCTCGCGCGGAAAAATGCAAAGAGCGGCGGATGCGCTCCGGATATTCTTCAGTCCAGCCGCGGCGTTCCCCGGCGCAGCAGATAGCCGGCCACGCCAAAGACCGCCACGATCGCCAGCACCAGCGCGAAGTAGTAGGCGATGGGGTGCGCCCAGCCCGGCGAGTAGCTCAGGTCTTGGCCCACCCACAGCAGAAGAATGGCGGCGATGACCGCAAACTGCCCGGCGATCACCAGGAAGGTGTGGCCCAGGTCGCGCCGCTTGTCCAGCGCCTCCACCTGGTCGGGAGTCAGATTGCGCTCTTCGGGGGGAAGAAGGGAATTTGCCATCGTGTTTCTCCAGTTCATTGGGCGGGCGCCGTGTGTGGCCTCCGTCCCGCTCGCACTTTCGATTCAATCACATGCCGCCCGGCCCGCGCCAGCGCAAGGCCGGCGGGTTGCGCGGGCGCGGCCAGGCCCAAGGCCGTGCAGGCCGCGCCGCAAGCCGTTTTGAGGCTTCCGCAAAGAAAAAAACGGGCGCGGACTGCGCGGCTTTCTCGCCGCTTCGCATTCCACGCCCGCGCGAACGTCATCTGAAGCGTCGGATTCCGCTCTAGAACGTGACCGTAACGGCGATCGGAAAATCGGGGTGCATGCGGTTAACCAGGTAGTACCCATCCCCGGTGTAGTCCAGATACACATCGTCGGTGGCGTACCAGTTCGGCGCCCAGTCCTCGGGCCACGGGTCCATCATCGTCACCCAGTATCCGTCGTACTGGAAGCGCGGCTGTCCGCCCACGAAGACCAGCGGAAGGCCGCCAATGCGGAAGAAGTGATCGTGGCCGAAGTAGAGCCGGAAGCGGGCGTCGGGAATCCGGTAGCCGTTGTAGCCGCCGCGCTGGGCCCAGCTCTGATGTTCGTTCCTCCACGAGCCGGCGCGCGACTGTACAAACCCGCTGCTCACCTGCCCCTGGTGCTGCGGAACGCCGCTGTGGTGCACGCCGCCGTAGGTCGGCCCGTTGTATTGCACGCCGCCATGATAGGCGCCGCCAGAACTCTGTTGCGGCCTGGCCTGGCTCTGCGCCGGCCTGGCTGCCGATTGCGATTGCGCCGCCGGTTTCGACTTGTCCCGCTCGCTTCCCTGATCGTGCTGGGCGTTCGCGATGGCCGCGCCTCCGAAGAGCAAGAGCAGAATCGTTGCACTGATGGCATTGACGTTCCTCATGTGTGGTGCTCCTTTCGAGCGCGCTGGGCGCTTTTTGACGCTGTTTGGCTGCTACATCGACTCCCATCATAGCCTTGGCGGATGAGAAACGGGAACCATTGCGGCCATGAATATCCCGCTTGCCTCGGGGAAGCAGGCGCGCAGCCATCCAATCGCCATCGCAACGCGCGCAAAACCGTGAATCAGTGAGTCTCTGTGGATCGCCGGCCCTCCCGGAAACGGTCGCGCCGCTCCCGTTCGCGCTACTTGGGCGGAAATCCGACCGACTCCGCGTAGAGCGCGCGCTTGTCCGCGGACAGCTTCAGGGTCGCCGCCACATCCGCGCCATGAAACGTGTAAAACCAGGCGTTCAGCCCCTCGGAGGCCGCGAAGAGATAGACGTTCTGGCCGATGAACCCCACGTCCACCTGGGCGAAATCGTCCTTGGCGGCGGCCACATAGACCAGGGTCACGGCCGCGCGGGCGGCGGGAGCGGGACTGATCTTGCCGCGCACGTCGCCGCTCACGATCGGCCGCAGCAGATTGTGCTCGGCCTCGTAGACATAGACGCCGTCGGCCAGCGCCACGTCGAGTTCGATGTCCTGGCTGTTCATCGCCGAGGGCGCCGTCCGGCCCAGTCCCGGCTTCACCTCGCGCGGCCGGTTCACGCCAAAGGCCGCCCACAGCAGATTCGAGAGCGTCTGCAACGGAAGCGGCTGATCGCGGAAGGCCCGGGTGGTCCGCCGCTGGGCCAGCGCCTGCATCAGCGGCATTCCGGCGGCGACCTGTGGCTGCGGCAGTTGAATCGGCTTCAGTTCCTGTGCGGTGAGAAGGGGCGCGGCCCACAATACGGCCAGGACGGTGAACAAGGATGTCGAACGCAGCAAAGGGAAACGGGCTGGAATGTGCATGGTCCCTCCTCGAAGCACACGGCTGTGCACGCCAACCTCCTGGGGTGTGCGAATGAGGGGAAGCAGCAAAGAAACTGCCGGGTTGCGCGCGCGGCGCGCCGGTCAATCGGTCAGAAAGGCGAGCGACTGCAACTGCGTGATTTCGAAGGGCTTGCGGCAGCGAATGTTGGCGCAAGACAGCTTGTCGTCGCGTCTTACCATGTAAGACTGCGCCTTGGCGAAGCGGGCGCGATCGCGCTCGTCGGCCCCGCGGGGCAGTTGCGCCCGCTTGCGTCGCACCACCCACGTCACCTTATATTCCCCTTCCTGGCCGCACTTCGGGCAGATGAGGGTGTGTGTCCGCTGTTCCGTCGTCTCGTTGAAAAATTCCCGCTCTTCCATCTCTCTCCAGCTCTCTGGCTCATCTCCCACGGCCAAGAAACGGCGCATGGAAGCGCCGGGGCTCTTTCGCTCCGGCAGATTTTACTTCATACTCATCCTTGCCATGAGGAAACGCAAGCCACTTCCATTTTCCGCGGCCAAGGCCGTCAAGGCCAACGCCCGGGCGCGCGTCGGCCAGCCCAAGCCCGCGCGCGTGGTCGATACCGAACCCCGCACCGGCCGCGAGGCCAAGCACAAGCCCAATCTCGAAGAAATCATCCGTCAGGAGGAGTAGCGATGGCCAAGGTCGTCGGAATCGGAGGCATCTTTCTCAAAGCACGGCAGCCTAAGGTCTTGGCTGCTTGGTACACAACCCACCTCGGCATCCAGCCCGGCGAAGGCGGAGCCCTGTCCTTCAGCGGGCCGGAGTCGGCCGGAATGACCGTCTTTGCCCACTTCCCCCTCGATTCAACCTACTTCGGCGAACCAACCCAGCAGGCCATGGTCAACTTCCGCGTGGACGATCTGGACCAACTCCTCACCCAGTTGGCCGCCGCCGGGGTCCGCATCGATCCCAAACGCGAAGACGCCCCCTATGGGCGCTTCGCCTGGATTTGGGACCCGGAGGGCAACCGGGTCGAGCTGTGGCAGCCAATCCCCGAGGATTGAGGTCGGGAACGCGTGCTTCGGCCATTGTCAAACGGCCGAAGCACGTTGTAAGACGAGCCCTGCGGCTTGTCGTACGCTGTCTTACGGGCGCTGCACGCTATAGGGACCCGGTAGCGACGGCTCCCGCCCCTGGCTCGCGTCTTCCGGCTTGCCCGCCACCGCGGTTCTCTTCGAATAAATCCGGAACTGCACCACCAGGTCCAGCAGCACGGCGACCGGCTTGCCGTCCTTGATCGCCGGCTCAAAGCTGGCTTTGCGAATGGCGGCCACGGCGTTTTCGTCCAGCCCGAAGCCGATCGGCCGGCCCACCGCGATCTCGCCCGGCTTGCCGTCGGCGCCAATCACCGTATGATACAGAGCCATGCCCGCCACGCCGTTAGACTGCGCGTACTCGTTGGACTCCGGCTCGAAGGTTGAAATCAGCCGGGCCTTCTTGTCCACGGTATTCTGGCGCAGCACGGCGGGGTCTTGGGGCCGGTAATCCGTCTTGGCCGCCACGGCCTGGTAGTAGAGCTTCCAGAACGCGGGCATCGAGGCCATCAGACGGTCGTCGAATCCCTGCGCGAAGATGTGGTCCAGCGCGTCCTTCAAGACCCCCGCGGCATGAGCCGGCGAGGTGGTGGTCGTCACGCTGGCCGGATCGGAGGGGCGCTCGGCCGCGGGCGCGGCGGCCATCTCCGCCTTGGCCTGGTCCTCCGCGCTCAGCTCCGGCGGCTGTGCGGCAGCCGGCGCAGCCGCTCCGCCCTTCGCCAGCCGGCCCTTTTCCTTGCCGCTTTCTTTTCCCTTTTTCTTCTTGGGCGTCACCACCAGTTCACGGTCGATGGTGATTTTGACAATCTTCTTCTTGGGCGTGATCCTCACCCGGTCTACGGCCTTGGTGGGATCCTCATAGGGCAGAGCGCCCAGAAAATGCAGCCCGTAGCGCGCCCCTTCCAACTCGACCTTGTGCTTGCTCAGGTGCACCCGGTCGATCTCGATTCCACTCAGCGTGTAGGAGCCCTGCGGCGAATGCCCGATCAGCGCGCCATGCTCGCTGAAGCTCAGGGTGTTGTCCAGGTAGCCGCCGCGCAGATAGAGCGGCTTGCCCAACAGCATGTGCTTCAGCTCGTCTTCCGTGATGCCGCCCGGTTGCGGCGTCTCGACCGTGGCTTCCTGTTTGGCGTTGGGCGCAGGGGATTGCTCCGCTGGAGCTGCCGCCGGCGCCTCCGGCTGCGCGGGCGGCGCGGCGGGCGTCGGCGTTTGCGCATGGGTGGCCAAACTCAACGCCAACGCCAGCGCACAGCAAGCGAGGGCGCTCGACCGGGCCGCGGCCGCAGCGGAAGACTTCACGCAAGGACGAGTTCGAAAGTTGAGCATGAGGGGCCTTTGCCGCCACTCTAACAGGATTCCGCATCCCGGGTGTAAAGATTCTCACTCCGGCTTGCCGCCGTTTTGCCCCTGCCGGAGCCGCCATAGGATGCGCCGGAAAACTCCCAGAATGCGTCGCGTATCCCGCTCCGTGGGGTGCAGCCTGCGCAACAACAGGCGCAGGTCGTGACGGTTGGCCTCCCGCATCGCGCGCGGAGAGTAGCCGGCCGCCGTCATCGTCTCATCGACCAGTGTGGCCAGAATGTCCAGCTTGCCCGAGCCCGCGGCCAGCCCGTCATCGCTCCCCCCTCCAGCCCCGGTTTCTTGCGGCAGAAGCGCCCTCGACGCGATTTCATAGAGGCACACGGCTACCGCCTGCCCCAGGTTCAGCGAGGGCTGCCGCGGATCGGTCGGGATCACGACGATCCGATGGCAGTAAGACAGGTCCTCCCGGGTAAGACCGTGCTTCTCCGAACCAAAAACCAGGGCCACGCGTCCGCCGCGCTCCATCTCCCGCCGCACCAGCGGAGCCAGCTCGGGCAGCAGTGCCACCGGCTGTTCCGGCTTGCGGTACGTGAGCGTTCCGGTGCCCACCACCAGCGTGCAGCCGGCCACGGCCTCCGCCAGGGACTCCGTCCTTTGCGCGGTTCGCAGCAGCTCGTCGGCGCCCACGGCCGACTTGGCCTCGCGCCAGTGCGCCTCGTAGGGCGCCACCACCGCCAGCCGCGCAAAGCCGAAGTTGGCCATCGCCCGCGCCGCCGCCCCAATATTGAGCGGGTTGCGCGGCGAAACCAGCACCACGTCGAGCGCGTCGCGTTGGGCATCGGGAAGCAAGAAATGATTCTACTGCGGGCCGGCCTAGCCCTTGGAGAGACCCCGGCGGGCAGAAAGGCGCGCGCAAAACTGAAGGGTTGGGCTCTCCCGTCTCCATCGGGCTTTACACGGGGACCCGTTCGTGCGATAGCCTCAGGGTGTGATCTGGACCAACCCAGCCGAGGTGGCGTTGAACGAGTTGAGCACTGCGCCCCTGGTGCGCTTCTCGGTGCTGGCCCTCAGTTCCATCTTCTTTCTCGTCGATCCCTTCGCCGCCATCCCTTCGTTTCTGGCCATCACCGCGGGCGCCGATCCGGCGCGCCGCAAGCGCATGGCAAAGAAGGGCGCGCTCACCTGTTTCATCGTGCTCACCGGCTTTGCCGTGGGCGGGCAGCTCATCTTCAGGATGTTCGGCATCACCCTGCCCGCCTTCGAGGTCGCCGGCGGCCTGATTCTGCTGCTCATCGGCCTCGACATGCTCGAGGCCCGGCGCTCGCCCACCCAGGAAGCCTCGGGCGACACCGAGGAGGCCGCCGCCAAGGAGGACGCGGGCATCGTGCCCTTGGGCATCCCCATGCTGGCCGGCCCGGGCGCCATCTCCACAGTCATGGTGCTGGTGGGCCAGGTGCCCAACCTCTGGCATTGGGAGATGGGCGCGATTCTGGCCTCCATCACCCTTACCTGCCTCATCAGTTACGGAGTCCTGGCCGGAGCAGGCCGGGTGCGCCAGGTGATGGGCGAAACCGGCATCCGCATCCTCGTGCGCATCATGGGCCTCTTGCTGGTGGCCCTCGCCATGCAGTTTTTTGTCAATGGAATCACAGACTTGGGCCTGATTCCGCGCCATTGAAGCCGAGTTTCCCACAGAAACCGCCGCTTTCCACAGGCTGGGCGCTTGCATTCCGGATGAAGGGTTGCTATTCTCGGAAAGTTGCAACGAGGTGAATACGGCTGAGCCGCTCACCGCTTGCAAAAGGGAGTGGCCTGTGCTACTCTTTGAAAGTTGCAGATGAGCAGTGGAGCCTCCCGGTGGACGTGTGTCCTGCCCGATGAGGGAAGTGGGAAGCTGGTTCGTTGGGTCAGGTGAGGCAGTTGCCCCTGAACCCCTGTAGGGAATCCCGCAGAGAACAAGCCATTGCAAGACCCAGGAGTGAATCTCCTGTGAGCCCCGTCGGCTCAGGCGTAGATTGCTGGTCGCTCTTTGATATTTTGCGCTGTGCGATACTTCCGAAACGGACTTTCTCTGGTCTGCCGATCGAAATTCGCGATTGAGGAACCTCCGCCAACAACGAGTTTGAGCGGCCCCAAGCGAAGAAAAAGATTGAGCTTGACACGAAGATGAAAGTTCGATAAGTTTAGAAAGTTCGCGCAAAAACGCCGGCAGACGCGGTCAAACGCGGAAAACGGCAAGCGCAACAAGTTCGAGGACACCCCGGCGTAACAGCTTGGGCCTCGATCCAAGAGGGCCCGCCTAGGCGGTAAACCCGCAAGGATCTTTGACAAATTGGTTGAACGTGCCAGTCGTGAGATGTGATCAGGTTTGGCTTGATCATTCTCACAAGGTAAGGTGCCCTGCGCTTTCGAGCGCGGGCACGGTCGAACCATCTCCGACCTCCGTCGGAATGGCAAGACATCAGGTTTCAAACGAGAGTTTGATCCTGGCTCAGAATCAACGCTGGCGGCGTGCCTAACACATGCAAGTCGAACGAGAAAGGGTAGCAATACCTGAGTAAAGTGGCGCACGGGTGAGTAACACGTGACTAACCTACCTTTGAGTGGGGGATAACTGAGGGAAACCTTAGCTAATACCGCATAATACCTACGGGTCAAAGAAGCAATTCGCTTAAAGAGGGGGTCGCGGCCGATTAGTTAGTTGGCGGGGTAATGGCCCACCAAGACAGTGATCGGTATCCGGCCTGAGAGGGCGCACGGACACACTGGAACTGAAACACGGTCCAGACTCCTACGGGAGGCAGCAGTGGGGAATTTTGCGCAATGGGGGAAACCCTGACGCAGCAACGCCGCGT